>VYMD01000001.1_pt1 | contig 315533 bp, 287 predicted proteins | sample 5115311 | NCBI WGS metagenome assembly VYMD01 (sample SAMN12291779, study PRJNA351875) | freshwater metagenome | isolation source: freshwater lake | place: USA: Michigan, Wintergreen Lake | collected 2013-08-08
GTACCTTTAAATCATAACGGCTATGAGACCCAGCTCGATAATCCATGCCTCCAATATACTAAAGTTCCCGCCTAAAGGCGTGGGATTTCAACCATCCCAATATGTGTAAATTAATCCAAGTATCGAATGCGTTACTAAAAAGAGGAAAGCTCTTTTCGAATGCGCAAGCGATAGAAGCCATTGCAAGCTTGCGGTCCTTTCAACGGAAATCTAGTTTTATTTCCTTAAGTGGTAATGATGGATTAGGGGCAGAGCTAAGTCAGATCGGTCTGTACTTTGTCGAGCTCATCAAGATATTTTTCCTGGTGGAGGTCATATCCCTGTTTCGAATTATCCATGAACTTGAAAAGAAACAAGAAGCCATTTCCGAGTTATTCACCTACGTGGGAAATATTGATATGGCTATTTCAATCCTGTCTCTTCGGGTAGGTTCATTGAAAACCTGTCAGCCAAATCTCACTGACTCCAAAAAGAAAATGATCGCCCGAGGCATCTACCATCCGCTGATTGAAGCTTGTATAAAAAACGACCTGACGATCGATGGGAAAAGTGTTCTGATTACCGGCTCCAATATGTCTGGCAAATCAACTTTCTTGCGAACACTCACTATTAACTCCATACTTGCACAAACCATTTATACCTGTTTTGCCGATGAATTTGTTTCGCCTCCTATCAAGCAATTTTCATCCATTCGCATTGACGACAACTTGTTTCAGGGCAAAAGCTATTACTTCCAAGAAGTGAAAATTATGGCCTCTTTATTAACGGAAGCTGAAAGTTCGCACCAGAACCTATTCATATTGGATGAAGTTTTTAAAGGGACCAACACGGCAGAACGAATTGGCGCGGCAAAAGCTATCCTCTCGTACTTGAATAGAAAAAACAATATTGTAATAGTATCCACCCACGATATTGAGTTGGCCGAGATGCTTTCTTCTGAATACGACCTGCATCATTTTACTGAAACGGTGGAAAGCAAAGAATTACATTTCGATCACACACTAAAGCCAGGTCCTTTGACCACACGAAATGCCATTAAGCTTTTGGAACTCGCCAACTATCCGAAGGAGGTAATTGATGAGGCGAAAAAAGTGAGCAATGGATTGCTCAAGCATTGAAGTGCCCGGCAAGCCTGAGGTTCTTTTACTATTCTAACTCTACAATTATTTCAATCTCCACAGCCATACCCATGGGCAAGGCATACATTCCCACTGCAGAGCGCGCGTGTTTTCCTTTCTCGCCAAAAACGGCCACCATTAAATCTGAAAAACCGTTGATGACTTTCGGTTGGTCTCCAAACGTTTCGGTGCAATTCACCATGCCTAGGACTTTTACGATCCTCTTTACCTTATTCAAATCGCCAATTTCAGATTTCAACGTAGAGAGAAGAGATATCCCGGTCTGCCTTGCTGCATCATAGCCCTGCTCGATGGTTAAATCTTTACCCACCTTGCCAATAATGTTGCTACCGTCCGCTTTTGTAGGGCCGTGGCCTGACAAGTAAAGTAAGTTGCCCGTTCTTACTGCTTTCACATAATTTGCAATGGGCTTGCCAGGCGAAAATAGTTCGATGTTTAATTCCTTCAACTTCTTATCAAAGTCGATTTTTTGTGCCGTGCAAATGCCCAGGTTAAATAAGAAAACCAGAACGAGTGTAAATGATTTCATAAGAGAGTTTTATAGGCCAAATATGATTTATCTAAATGCCAATTAGTTCGTGAATGGAATAAACCTCGTCAAGTGCTAAAAAGGAAAGATTTTCGCCATCAATAATTTCAAAGTCTTCTTTTTGCAATCGAGTCAATGACTCAATCTGCTTGAATTTCTCAAGCGGCACAATACAAGTCCTGTCGTTAGATAGAGACAGCAGCATGGAACTGTTTCTGACAAACTTCACGTCAGTGACTTCAATTTCTGTTGTGGTTGTTGCCATTCTCGGAAGGTAGTTCGATTGATTGCTTTTCTGCCATGTAAATATAGCCAGAGTAAGTAAATGGCCTCACACACATCTTAAAAAGGTTAGCCACGAATACACGAATTTACACGAATTTTTCGTGCCTCGATTTGTGCCTATTAGAGTGGATTCGTGGCAAAAGAACAGACGGTGCTTAAGTCAAGTAAGTAATTTGAGAAAGTTTAGCTACCTAACAAGACGTACAAAAACAACTACGCCTTCAGCAATCCTTTATTTTTCAAAATGCTAGTTAGAAACTTCCGTTCGTTTTCAGTAGTAAATATTTTAAAGGGTAAATGAATCAATTGCGCTTTATTCACAAAAAGAACAAATGCTTCTTTGGTGACCTTTGCACTTTTGATTTGATCCCACTTCATTGGCATGCCTTCGCGGGCATTCAACTTCATCACAATTTGTTGACTGGTAATTTCGTACGAGAATCGCTCAAAAAGCATCTTGCCTTGCTCTAATTGCGTGACTCCGTAAAATTGGATCCACCAAAAAAGTAAATACAACCCCGCTCCGATAAATGCGCCAATGAACCACCAAATACTTGGGATCCACAAATAAAGCAGACAGATGGCTACCACAATCAAACTTACCCACCACTGCTGAAGCAGGATGTTTCGCAACGCCATGCGGATATAGTCTTTCTTTTCTAAGCGATAGTTTTTGGTCTTAACAAGCATAATTCTGATTGAATGGGTCGCAAAAATAGCTGATTTTTTGGAAGGATGTATAGTTAGTTTTAAGCAAAGAAGGAAACTGCCATTGGGTCATTTAACCACCTTTAAACTCAAATCGAGGCTTTTGGTAGAATGCGTCAGCGCACCCATTGAAATAAAATCTACACCTGTTTCAGCCACCGCGCGCAAGGTATTTTCGGTAATTCCTCCACTCGCTTCCGTTTTGTATTTGCCATTAATCAGGTGGACGGACTTTCGCATATCATTTAAGCTCATGTTATCCAGCATGATCGTATCTACACCGCCCACACGGATTACTTCTTCCACTTCTTTGAGGTTACGCACCTCAATCTCAATTTTTAAGTCTTTATTTTTCTCCTTGAGGTATCGGTGAGCATTTTCAATAGCTTTTTGCACACCCCCGGCCATGTCAATGTGATTATCTTTGAGCATCACCATATCATACAAGGCAAAGCGGTGATTCTGGCCCCCTCCAATTGCCACTGCCCACTTTTCCATAGCACGAAAATTAGGAGTCGTTTTGCGAGTATCGAGCAGCTTGGTAGAGGTGCCTTCGAGCAATTGGCAAAGCGCTTTTGTGTGGGTAGCTATTCCGCTCATGCGCTGCATACAATTGAGCACCAAACGCTCGGCCGATAAAATGGACTGTGCCTGACCGGTGACTTCAAAAGCAACTTCACCCCGGTGAACCAAGTCTCCATCGTGCTTGAAATAGGTTACTTGAAGGGCGGGATCAACTTGCTGAAATATTTTTTCTGCCAACGAAAGGCCGGCTATCACGCCTTCATCTTTCACCAACAAGCGCGCCTTGCAGGGAGTATTTCTCGGGATAGCGCCCAGTGAGGAGTGATCTCCTTCACCAATGTCTTCCGCTAAAGCAGACTGGATAAAAGAATGAATGGCCTCCTCTGTGAGGTACGCTGGTGAAATCATTCTTTGATAAAGCTGATTTCGTGAACAAAGTATTTTTTGTCTGATTCTTTTACGCGCATGAGTACGCTGTAGCTATCGCTGCCACTTTGATATTTGCCAATAGCAAACTTAAGCCCGCTCGGTGAAGAGCCTGTGTGGACAATGTTGAAGTCTGCAACCGGATGTTTCTTGAAAAAATCGCCCAAAACAAACTCCGCCTGAGCTTTGCTATAATTGTTTACCTCTCCCTCAATGTTGATATCAGCCGATTGGTTGAAGTACTTTACTGCATCTTTGGCATTATTGGCCTTAATGGCATCCTTGATAGGAGCGAAAATTTCCGCCTGACCCCACACGTTCGCAACGGGAATAGCCAAAAACACAATCCATAACCACTTTTTTGTTCTCATAGGCTCTAAGTTAGGCCAAAAGTATGCCATAATCGGGGTTTGAAAAAGATATTACAAGTCAAATTAGCAGGAACGTTTAAGAATACGATCAATGCCACTCATTGACATAGTTTTGATCATCTATTATCGTGAATGAGCCTATATTTGAGACTTATTTTAAATGACTATGAATAAAAAAGTGCTATTGATGATCTTGGATGGCTGGGGCATTGCTAAAAACCTAAAAGTTTCTGCCATCGACCATGCCCAAACTCCCTACATCAACTCTTTATACCAGAAGTATCCACATAGTAAATTAGAGGCCTCCGGTTTAGCAGTCGGGCTACCGGCCGGACAAATGGGCAACTCCGAAGTAGGCCATATGAACATTGGTGCGGGAAGAGTAGTTTACCAGGACTTAGTGCGAATCAACAAAGCTGTTGAAGAAAAAGAGTTAGATGAAAATCCAACACTGCTGGCCGCGTTTGATTATGCAAAGACGAATAACAAGTCCGTGCATCTCATTGGTCTTGTTAGTGACGGTGGCGTTCACTCACATGTAGAGCACGTCAAGGGGCTTTGCACAATTGCAAAAAATCTGAACGTAAAAAATCTATTTATCCACGCCTTTACCGATGGCCGAGACACAGACCCGAAAGGCGGATTTGGATACCTGTCTGATTTACAAAATCACCTGAAAAAAACAACCGGTCAATTAGCAAGTATTGTGGGCCGCTACTTTGCAATGGATCGCGACAAGAGATGGGAGCGCGTGAAGTTAGCTTACGATCTTTTGGTAAAAGGCGAAGGCGAAAAGTCGACAGATCTATTGGCCACGCTACAAAAATCCTATGATGCAGGCGTCACCGATGAGTTCATCAAACCCATCGTTGCAGTTGATGCAAACGGAAAGGCAATTACAACTATACAGGAAGGCGATGTAGTGATTTGTTTTAATTTTCGCACTGACCGTGGACGAGAAATTACCATGGCATTGACACAGCAAGACTATCCCGAGCAGGGGATGAAGAAATTGAAACTCTATTACGTAACACTCACCAACTACGATGACTCTTTCAACGATGTGAAGGTGATGTTCGATAAAGATAATTTGGAAAATACGTTAGGAGAAATCGTTTCGAAGGCAGGCAAGAAACAAATTCGTATTGCAGAAACAGAAAAGTATCCACATGTGACGTTTTTCTTCTCGGGAGGACGGGAAGATGTATTTGAAGGCGAGTCGCGGTTAATGTGCCCATCGCCAAAAGTGGCCACCTACGATCTAAAGCCGGAGATGAGCGCCAACGATATCAAAGACAAAATCATTCCTGAATTAGAAAAAGGATCATCTGATTTTATTTGTTTGAATTTTGCCAATCCAGACATGGTTGGCCACACTGGCGTATTTTCAGCGGCCGTTAAGGCAGTGGAGACGGTTGATAAATGTAACGAGGCGGTAACAGAAGTAGCGCGCAAAAACGGATATGCTGTAATCATTATTGCCGATCATGGCAATGCAGATATTATGATCAATGAAGACGGCAGCCCAAATACCGCACACACCACTAACCTGGTGCCTTGCATTTTAGTAGATGACTCCAAGACCTATTCTAAAATCAATGACGGCAAACTGGGTGATTTGGCACCTACTATACTTACTCTAATGGGAATTCCGATTCCAAGTGAAATGACGGGTAAGGTGTTAGTGCAAAAATAGTATCTCAGGAAATATGACTCAGTTAAAGTTCGGTGCCTGCCTTTTTGTATTAGGTGTTATCACGTTTTCCTGTCGGCAGGCTAGCCAAAAATACGACAAGCCCTACTTCGATTTTGATAGCCTGGTCAATGTTCAAATTAGCTATCTGGCCAATCGCAAAGATTCGGTTCACAAAAAAGCTAGCATCGATGGTAAGGAAGGTGAATCATCCTTTCTGGTGGATAGTGCACAGCTGGCCCATGAATGGGATGTTTTTCGGCAGTTAGATGTGATAAACAAACCGACCTACAAGGGTCATTACCTTGTAACTGAAGAAAAGGATTCGAAAAGCAATCTAACCGTAAGACGCTATACATGTGACATCAAATCTTCTGTCCCGGTAGTTCGATTCTATTTTCAAAATCAATTTTCTAATCTCAAACGCATAGAATCACAGTACATAGAACAAAATGCCCTTTACTATACGACCCGGGAGTTAACGTTATCACTGGAGGGAACCCAAGGGCAGATTTATGTCTCTGACTATGCGATCAAAGGCGTTCAAAAAATGATCCTGAGCGACTCTGTTCAATTTTCCATACACGCATATATTTCAAAATAGCCGATGGCCAAGCGCACATTTTTAGAGGAAAGAGAAAAGAAGAAGCTGAACAAAGAGGGAATCCGTAAGCTGCTGGGCATTTTCAGATTTGTTGTCCCCTATCGAAAGACGTTTATTCTTGGACTCGTTTCTCTCGCGCTCTCCAGCGGCACACTATTATCATTTCCCTACTTTGCCGGAAAGCTCCTTGATGTGGCACAAGGCAAAGGAGGATTTGTACTTACCAGCATAAACCAAATTGCTCTGGCACTTGTGGGCATATTGGCCATTCAAAGTGTTTTTTCTTTCATTCGGGTGTACACTTTTACTATTGTTAGTGAACGCTCACTTGCAGATTTGCGCCAAGCGGTGTATTCCAAAATGATTTGGTTGCCACTTTCTTTTTTTGACAGTCGAAGAGTTGGTGAGTTGACGAGTCGAATTACTTCCGATGTGGGAACACTTTACGACACATTCACTTTTACACTAGCAGAACTGTTAAGACAGGTATTGGTGTTACTCATTGGTATTCCACTCATCTTTATCCTCACTCCAAAGCTTACCATTTTCATGCTGCTTACTTTCCCTGTATTAGTAATAGCCGCCTTGTTTTTTGGGAAGTTCATTCGTAAACTTTCGAAGAAGACCCAAGATCAACTGGCCAGCGCGAATGTAATTGTGGAAGAAACGTTGCAGTCCATTGCGGTTGTCAAATCTTTTACCAATGAGCTGTTTGAGATTGGCCGTTATAAAAAGTCCTTAACTGAAGTAGTGAAAACATCGATTCATGCATCAAAGTACAGAGGGCTTTTTATCTCGTTTACCATACTCGCCCTTTTTGGTGGAATTGTTGCCGTCAGTTGGTATGGGGCCTATCTTCTACAAAATGGCCAATCCACGGTGGGCGAATTGTTCTCGTTTATTTTATACACTTCCTTCATAGGGGGTTCGATTGCCGGGCTTGGAGATATTTACAGTTCACTTCAACGTTCTATTGGCGCTTCTGAGCGGGTGTTGGAAATACTGGAAGAGAAAGATGAGAGCACTACTTCCGCGCAATCGCTCAAATTGAAAGGCAGAGTGGAGTTTAAAAACGTATCATTTACTTACCCAACACGCACTGATTTTGAAGTTCTTAAATCAGTCGATTTCACCGTTGAGCGCGGGGAAAGAATTGCACTGGTTGGACCGAGCGGATCGGGCAAATCGACCATCATTAATTTACTGATGCGGTTTTATTCTGCTTCATCGGGAAGCATCGAAGTGGACAATGAAGAGGTGTCACAATTCAGTCTCACTGACTTCCGCAGGAACATTGGCATTGTGCCCCAGGAGGTAATGCTTTTTGGCGGAACCATTCGTGAGAATATCGCTTACGGAAAAGCGTTTGCCACAGAATCTGAAATAATACAGGCCGCTCAAAAGGCAAACGCCATGGAATTTATCGAGAGCTTTCCTGAAAAGTTGGATACGCTGGTAGGCGATAGAGGTGTAAAATTATCGGGCGGCCAAAAGCAGCGTGTTGCTATTGCTCGCGCCATCTTGAAAGATCCTTCGATTTTAATACTGGATGAAGCCACAAGTTCTCTCGATGCAAAATCGGAAAGCCTGGTACAGGAAGCATTGGAAAAACTGATGGAAAACCGAACCACCATTGTCATTGCCCACCGTCTTAGTACTATTAGAAAAGTAGACCGGATTCTCGTCATAAAGGACGGGCAGATTGCAGAAGCGGGAACCCATCAGGAGCTTACTCAGCGCAACAATGGTATTTATCGTAACTTGCTTGAACTACAAATGGATCGTTAAAATTGGCTTACCCAATGAAAGCGGAGCAAAAAATATTGCAAGATTTTGATCTGCGAAAGACCAACAGCCGAACAGCTATTCTTAGTCTTTTTCTGAAGAAGCCTTTTGCTTTGTCCTATTCCGATTTGGAAGAACAAATTTCAGATGAGTATGACCGTGTGACGGTATATCGCACGCTAAAAACCTTTGTTGACAAAGGCGTAGTCCACAAGGTGCTAGATGATGGCGGGAGCTTAAAGTATGCCCTTTGCAATGATCTGTGCTCTTCCTCAGCACATCACCATGAGCATGTACATTTCAAGTGCTCTGTTTGTGGCGAAACCAGCTGTCTAGACCAAGTGAACATACCGCTGGTAGAATTACCTGTGGGCTATAAACCAAGGGAAATCAACCTGCTGATTCAGGGGAAATGCCCAAAATGTGCCTAATTAGCTGCAATTACTGGTTTCCTCTTGCCTGTCAATGATATAAAATCAACCTTTACTTACTTCTGAAATATATTTGTAGATTTGATATTGTTTTAATCAAAATCCCCTTGAAAAGTTCTGTTTGGCTCTTCTTTTAAACCCTCTAACCTTTCTGTTTTTAGATGCTTCTGTTTTCTCTGTTCGGTACTTCGATTAGCTCACAGACACTTCTATACGGGGTTTTTGCAATAATAATCGTGACCTTTCTTCTTGTTGATCTGGGCTTTTTCAACAAAAAGGCTCACAAGATTACAACCAAATCAGCTTTGTATCAGTCCATTTTCTGGGTTGTTGTTAGCACCATATTTGGCTATTTCATCTACCTAGATGGGCCGTATACGCACGTACAAGATGGCGTAACAAAGTCAATTTCCGGCACTGATGCGATGATTGAATATTTTTCGGCCTACCTTACAGAGTATGCGCTTTCAGTAGATAACATTTTCGTAATTCTTCTAATTCTCAAATATTTTGCCGTTAAAGAAGAATACTATCACAAGATACTATTTTGGGGCATTTTAGGAGCTGTCTTTTTTCGTGGTATCTTCATCTTTGTGGGTGCGTTTGTCATCGCAAAGTGGCATTTCATCCTTTATATTTTCGGTGTCTTCTTGATCTATTCTGGAATCAAAATATACTTTGAAGACAGTGACGAAAAAATTGATCCTGAAAAAAATCCCATTTTAAAACTCTGTCGGAAATACCTGCCTATCACAAACGATGAAATGGGTGGAAAATTTATAGGTAGAGTAAATGGAAAATTGATGTTTACCCCACTATTTTTAATCATTGTTTTAATCGAAACTACGGATTTAATATTTGCCGTTGATTCAATCCCCGCTGCTTTTGCAATCACGCAAAATGAGTTTTTGATCTATACTTCAAATATTTTTGCGGTGATGGGACTTCGTGCAATGTTCTTTTTGCTTTCGGGTATTATCGACAAGTTTTATTTGCTGCAGAAAGGCCTGTCTATTATTCTTTTCTTCATTGGGGCTAAGATGTTATTGGAGATAATTCCTTACGAAATATCTCCTGAACTTTCATTTGCGGTAATTATTATCACGTTAACTCTTTCTATCATATTTTCAATTGTAGTACCCCGAAAGGAGAAACCTTCTGGGGAAATTGGCTGATTAAACTTCAGCAAAAAAATTTGTGGGTAAAATTCTCATTAGAACTGGAAGCGCTAAAAAACGCTTTGGGAGAGATATCACCACAAACGTGGGAATCGTTTTCAGCACCACGACTAATTGTTCTTGCATTTCTTTTTTCTCTGTCTCCGTTAGCTCACTTGATTTTGCCTTTTTGAGAAGGGCGAGTAAATCTTTGTTTCCCTGAACCTCTTTTTTCAGTTTGCTTTTATGATTGGCCGTGACGCGAGACAGCCTCTTTATAAAGCGCTCACTTACTTGATCATAGTCTTGTTTGTTTTGCAGATAGTTCAGCTTTTCCCAGTGTTCTAACACAAATCCCTCAATGCCCATCATACTATTCTCTAAGTCATCCTCCGAAAACGTAAGGTGTGTACACAATCTTTTCAAAAAATCTTGTTCATTCCCGTCAACCTTTTTATCTGCCCAAATAGTAAGGATGGCCATTTCAAGGAAATACTTTTTCAGTATCCATGAGTTGTTGGTCGGCAAGTTAATTTCTTCTACCTCAATTCCTTTTTCAAAAATAGCAACAGCCTCTCTCTTCTTTTCTGCAGGCAAATGGGCACTTTGAAGAAAATACTCCAATAGTTTGCGCTCTTCAAACTCTACAGCCTCATTGGCATGTGCAGCTGCTGCAATTACTTTTACTACTGAAAAGCGAAGCTCTTCGCGTTCGTATTTAAAGAAATCCGAAACAATGCGGTCTGCATTGGTATGAATCCATTGGCCAAAGATAAATATGTCCAGAAAAAGAAGACTATTATGAAAGAATTGAGCCCAAAAATTATTTTTAAATTCTTCTGTAATCTCAATGCGCTTATCTAGTATTCTCTCCGCTATCTCCAGCGGTGTTTTTCTTCTGCCAAACAACGTCTTTGCAGGTGTTGCCAATTCAGGAAAAACCGTGTTGTAGAAATTGCCTATGCTGTCAAGCGTTTTCAAAATAACCTCTGACAGTTCCTCCGTACTTTTGATTTGCCTATTGAAAAAAAGAAAAGAGCTACTAATGAGACTTTCGGCCAACAAAATTTTCATTCTTTCTTTGTTGCTCCAATCATTGGAATTGGGGTAGTCAAGCGATAGAATCGCCTGACCATACATCAAACCTGTGGGCTGAATCACCCTATATAATGCCTGTTCGGGGTGAGCTGTTTTGACTCCGCCCGGTTGCACGTCCTTGAGAAGTTCCTTTCTCAACTCAAGGTAATCTTTTAGCCAGCCTTTTTCATTTGGTTTCATAAGACCTTTCTAATGGTTAGTCAATTTAGTTCTGTCAATCTTAGGTCGAATATTATCACAATTTAATCTGATCATTTTTCCATCCTTTTTGCTCCCATTCTTTTACCTGGATTTCAACTTTATCTCGAAGGCTTTCTTTGTACATATCAAGCTTTGCCGAAACTGCTTCGCTGTTCGTTCCAATAATCTGTGCGGCTAATATGCCCGCGTTTTTTGCTCCATTAACTGCAACAGTGGCTACGGGTACGCCTCCAGGCATTTGTAGAATTGACAAAATAGAATCCCAGCCATCAATGGAATTAGTTGATTTGATAGGTACTCCAACAACTGGCAAAGAAGTAAGGGATGCAACCATACCCGGCAAATGGGCTGCACCGCCTGCTCCTGCTACTATCACTTTTAACCCCCGCGCTTTGGCAGATGACGCATACGAAACCATTCGTTCGGGAGTTCGGTGAGCGGAAACGATAGTTATCTCAAAGGGAATTTCCAGTTCCTCTAAAAAGTCAGCAGCTTCCTTCATGATCTTTAAATCAGATTGACTTCCCATAATGATTCCCACTATCGGTTTGCTCATGCTACCACTTTTAGAGTTTGTTTAACAAAGTTGGCTTTCTTTTTTAAACTTTCAATATCTCCGTCCACTATCGTTACATGGCCCATCTTTCGAAATGATTTTGTCATCCTTTTCCCATAAAGATGAACATGCGTGCCCGATACGCCAAGAACTTCTTCTAAACCAGCGTATTTGGCTTCACCTGAATATCCTTCTTCACCCAACAGATTGACCATCGCACTGGGCAGATAGGCATCAGTACTTCCTAAGGGGAAGTTTAGGATAGCCCGGAGATGTTGTTCATATTGCGAGGTTGTATTCGCTTCAATTGTTTGATGTCCGCTATTATGAGGCCTAGGTGCAACTTCGTTAACTAATACTTTTCCCTCTTTTGTCACAAACATCTCCACAGCTAAAAGCCCAATCATACCCAATTTTTCAATAATCGATCTGGCAATAGAGTCTGCCTCAGCCGCAATTTGAGAAGTAATGGCGGCTGGTGAGAAGAGGTATTCCACCAGATTTGCTGTGGGGTGAAAGACCATTTCTACCGCAGGATAGCTCACCACTTCGCCACTTTCGCTGCGCGCAACCATAACCGCAATTTCTTTGTCAAAATCAACCCATTTTTCTAGCAGCCCTGGAGCATCAAACGCCCTCGCCAAGTCAGCTTCTGTTCGCAATAGTTGGACTCCTCTCCCATCATAGCCTTCTCTTCCCAGTTTATTTACAGCCGGCAGGAAAGATTTATTGTCTATAACCTCCTGCCTATTGGTCGTTAGAATAAACTCTGCTGTGGGAATTCCGTTCGCCTTGTAAAATTCTTTTTGTATCCGTTTATCTTGAATCAACTCAATCACCTCTGGTTGAGGAAAAACTTTTTTGCCTTGTTTTACCAATTCCTTGAGAGCCGCTACGTTTACATTTTCAATCTCGATGGTAATTAGGTCGCAAGCACTTCCAAAGTCAATCACCGTTTGATAATCTGACAGCTTGCCCTGCGTAAAATCTGAAATAGTATTGCAGGGTGCTGTGGCATCTGGGTCGAGTACGGAAAAATTAATATTAAAATCAATTCCCGATTGGATAAGCATGCGCCCCAGTTGGCCGCCACCTAGAATACCGATGCGTTGGCTTATAGATTCAGGCATTTTTTACGTACGATTTTCGAGGTACAAAGTACGATTTTCGAATGCGGTAGGATAATCATCTCGCGCTTCGTAAATCGTACTTCGTACTTCAATTAGTTTTTCTTCAACTGATCAAACTTCGTCTCTGTTGGTTTCTTAGGAAACACATTATCAGTTAGATTGACATCAGCCGTTGATCCTGTTGGATCGATGATCACATTCACGACTTCCTTCTCTTTCAAAAATGTTTTCTTCACTTCACTTTCATTGATTCGCCATATTTCCGCAGGAATAGTTTCTGTTTCCTTCGAGCCGTCTTTGTATGTCCATTCGATGACTACCGGTGTTACCAAGCCCCCCTTATTTTTTAATGTAATCTCATACAAATTCTTGTCGGTCAGTTTTTTTCTGACATCCCCATCATTGATTTTATTTTTAAACTCTCCGTAAGCGCGATCGTCTGTGTTAACAAGAGTGATCTCTTGAGGGCCGGCACTAAAATCAGTCGCTTTCTCTTTTGTCTTGGTATCTTTAGCGAGGTCGCCAGTTTTCGCTTTCACTGTTTTATTCTCAAGATCCTTCTGTTCTGATTTCACTTTAAACCATTTCACTTCATCCAACTCGACATCTACATTATCTACCGTGTAGAACCAACCTCTCCAAAACCAATCCAGATCCACTGCCGATGCATCTTCCATTGTTCGAAAGAAATCAGCAGGCTTGGGATGCTTAAATGCCCACCGCTGCGCGTACTCTTTGAATGCTTTGTCGAATAACTCCGGACCCATAACCGTTTCTCTCAACAATGTTAAAGCAGCAGAGGGTTTTCCATACGCATTAGGCCCAAAGTCACCGCGAGGGATATTATCTGAATCCCACATGATAGGGCGCATCATGTTTTTGTCGCCCTTCATATAATTAGCCATTCCTTTTGGAGAGCCCCAAGCCACGTCTACAGTTGGATAACGCTCCCTTGTTGTTTCTCGTTCTAAAAACGTATTCAATCCTTCATCCATCCAACTCCATTGACGTTCGTCTGAATTGACAATCATCGGAAAGAAATTGTGACCGACCTCGTGTACAATGACGCCTATCAAGCCCTCATACGTTCTGTGCGAATACGTTCCATCCGCCTTTGGTCGTCCACCATTAAAACAAATCATGGGATACTCCATTCCCTGATTGGCGGTATGGACCGAGTAGGCGGTTGGATAGGGATAGTCAAACGTCCGAGCAGAATAAACCTCTAATGTATTTTTAATGGCCATGGTAGATTCTTTTGACCATAAAGGGTTTCCTTCTTTAGGATAAAGCGACTGTGCCAATGGCGTTTTACCGTTCAATTTGACCGCCATCGCGTCCCAAATGAATTTGCGCGAAGAAACAAAAGCAAAGTCTCTCACATTTTCCGCATAAAATTCCCAGATGCTTTTTTTCTTCGAGCGCTCTTTTTCTCTCTTTTTAGCTTCGTCTTCTGTTACAATAAATACGGGTTTGTCAAACGTCTTTTTTGCTGTCTCAAATCTCTCAATTTGTTCTTTACTCAATACAGCCTTAGGGTTCTGTAGCATGCTGGTGGCACCCACAATATGATCGGAGGGAACAGTAATACGCACTCTGTAATTTCCAAAGGTCAACGTGAACTCGCCCTGACCCAAAAACTGCTTATTCTGCCATCCTTCATAATCATCAAACACACACATACGTGGAAACCATTGTGCCTCTGCATAGAGATAGTTCCCATCCTCAGGAAAATACTCATACCCACCGCGCTCACTAAACTTAACACGGTCTTTTTCGGTAAAGCTCCATTCTACCTTAAAACTATATTTATCCCCTGTTTTCATGGGCGTTGGCAGATCTACCCTCATCATTGTATTGTTAATGATAAAAGGAAGGTCTTTGTTTGTGATTGCGTCTTTCACCGACTTGATTTTAAAGCCACCTTCATAGCCGTAGGTGTCTTCTGCCAAGGGAAAAAATTTGGCGGGAATAGAATCGCGAACACGATTAGTGGCCGACTTATCCGTCATATTGTCTTTAGATAAATTGTTTTGATCCAATTGCAACCATAAATATTTCATGGTTTCCGGAGCATTATTAAAATAGGTAATCGTTTCTTTTCCTGTTACCACTTGAGTCTCATCATTCAACTCCACATCGATATCATAATCTGCGCGTTGCTGCCAATAATTGACACCTGGCGCACCAGAAGCAGAACGATAGCTGTTGGGTGTAGGCAAAACTTGGTCGAGCTGCTCAAACTTGCCTTGCCATTTTTGTTGGGCAAAAGTGGGGACTGCAAAGATGACGAATACGAAAACAATTAACTGCTTCATGGATGTGGTTTTTTAAGGCTCCAAAAGTAACCAAAGTTGTTAGAATGCCGAATGGTTTTTATGCAGGCAGAAATCTCAAAAAAAACGTGCATAACCAATATCTACTAAAAATAGAGCCAGTGAAATCGAATACCGTGTGTTGAAATTTCAATGGTTGGAGCAGGACATTTAACCATTGTGAGTAAATAGGCAATTCCCTTAAGCGATTTTTTAGTAGGATTAAAATAATTCGGATTCAAATCCACGGAGAGAAAAAATTTTCGATAGGGTGAAAAATTGTGTGCTGTATTCTCAGCATCTCGTCCATACACCATGCCTTCCGCCCCGATTCCAATGGCAATCGATAGGAAGGAGGGCCACCATTTTTTTTGTGGGGACCAAGTGTACCAAAATGTCTGGCCGTTATAGTCCTTCAAAATTTCTTGAAAAAAACCATCGCCCAATAGGCTAGGTCGCAGCACGGCAAAAGAAGTAAAATGAAAAGAGAACTTTGGGAAAATTGCAATGCGGTTCCAGTACTTTGTTTGTACCAGAAATAACAAAGCGCCTAGCGCATTGGCAAGGAAATCAAAAATCGAGGCCCCGTAGCCTACCGAAAAACCATCTAATATTTCTATAGAAGACACGATTAAGAACCCAGTTATCACACCGACTATTAGATGCTGATCCAGCCCGCCCCACTTCAATAGCCTAGAAGAAATGGCACACACATGAAATGCCCAAAGCGCATGGGCGAATTTGTCCAATTGTTTCCATTCCGGCAGGTCATTAAAAAAATGAAAGGGCTGCACCATTTGGTCAGCATACCAGGCGGTGCCTAACAGCAAAACAATTATTCCGTAAGCGGCTGCAATTCCTGTCAGGATCCAAGGAAATTTCTTATTGGTCTTTTTTGTGGGTTCTTGTAAATTATTTCCGTGTAAAGGCATTGTGCCAAGATACAAGAGCCTCACAAATAATTATTATTTTTAGAGTTGATTACTGTTCCTTTATGTACCAGCGCATTCCCACGATCCTCCTCTTTACTTTATTCCTATTCTCTTGTGACAAGAAGAATAAATATTCAGAATTGAGCGTAGTACCAATTATTCCACAACCCGCCTATGTCGAATCGGGTCGAGGTGTTTTTGAACTGACCAAGAACTCGATCATTTATGTTGACACAGCCACACCAGAATGGCTTTCTATAGCCGAAGCATTAGCTGAGAAAATCAGACCCTCTACCGGCTTTGCAATGAACATTTCGGTCGCACAGCAGCCAACATTGTCGGGCATCCGCCTTACGTTGGTGAATGAGCCCGAACTTGCCACCGAAGGTTATCACCTAGACATAACCGAAAAGTTTGTAACGGTTTCGGCCAATACTGCACAAGGCGCCTTTAGAGCGATACAGACAATCCGACAGCTGTTACCCACCAGCATTGAGTTGACCTCCCGCCAGGATATGTCTTGGAAGATACCAGCCGGTGTAATTCGAGATTTTCCAAGCTATGCCTATCGTGGCGCAATGCTGGATGTAGCACGTCATTTTTTCTCAGTAAATGAGGTAAAGCGATTTATTGATCTAATCTCTCTGTATAAAATGAACTATTTGCACCTGCATTTGTCGGATGATCAGGGCTGGAGAATCGAGATAAAATCATGGCCCAATTTGACGTTGCACGGAGGTAAAACAGAAGTAGGTGGAGGCGAGGGTGGCTATTACACACAAGAACAATACAAGGAAATCATTAAGTACGCTCAAGAGCGATACATCACGATTGTTCCTGAAATTGATATGCCCGGTCACATCAATTCTGCCTTGGCTTCGTATGGCGAGTTAAATGGGGGAACCATCGTTCCGGTAGAAGGCAGACTAACAAATGTTGCAAACTCCAATAAAATCTTAGATGGAAAATCAAAACCGACAGAACTCTATACAGGTGTTGAAGTGGGTTGGAGCACTCTTCGGCTTGAGAAAGAGGCAACTTTTCGATTTGTGGAGGATGTGATCCGGGAGATCTCTGCGATCACGCCTGGCCCTTACTTTCACATTGGCGGTGACGAGGCACAAGTGACAAAAAAAGAAGACTACGTGCAGTTTATTAACCGCTTCCAACAGATTGTAAAAGCCAACGGAAAGACGATGATGGGTTGGGAAGAAATTGCACAGGGCGAAATTGGAAATAATACAATTGTACAACATTGGAACTTACCCAAGTATGCAATGATGGCTGTTGAGAAAGGAAGTAAACTACTGATGTCTCCCGCGAAAAAAGCCTATCTAGATATGAGTTATGATTCTACCTCTTCATTTGGCCTTCATTGGGCTGCCTTCATTGAGGTAGATAGCGCCTATAGTTGGAATCCCGCGACTTACGTAGATGGTATTTCCAAAGAAAACATCATTGGGATTGAAGCCCCGCTTTGGTCAGAAACAATTTCCAACATGGATGAAGTCGAATATCTATTGTTTCCACGACTACCAGGCTATGCAGAAATTGGGTGGTCGCAGGAAACAGGGAGAAATTGGGAGGAATATAAAGTAAGAATCGGCAAACACGCACCAAGATTCAAAGCAATGAATATTGATTTCTATCGTTCTAAATTAGTTCCGTGGACAAATTAAACGATCATGAAAAACCAAATCTACTACCCACTAGTTTTAGCAATCATTCTTGCAAGTTGCAAATCACAAGATCAGTTTGTTTCACCGGAAAAATTGAACTATGATGGAGAGGAGCGGCAACTGCTTCTAAAGGGTGTCACAATTCAACACATTCCGTCCGAACGATTTGGAATCAAATCTTCGAATAAAAAACTCAAGCTCATTGCCGTGAAAATAGAGAACGAAACTAACGAAGAGATTATTTTACGACAACCGCTGCTCCAAATAAAGAAAGTCAACGGAACTGAAATCCATTTAGTGAATCCCACTGTTCGATTAGATTGGGAAAAAGGCAGCGGTAAAGACGTTGTTTTTTACAGCCTAAGAGATTTCAATCTTACTTATAAAAAAGAAGACATCGAATCTCAAAAACTCATGCCAAGCGCAACTGCTATCTCCAACGGGGTCGAAGAATCACTAATCCTCGGAGCGGCAGATTGGGCTTTGAAAAAAAGGGATTTGAAAAAATACAAGAAACCCTTTTACTCAGCTATTTTCCAAAAGGCTATCGCGCCAAAAACTTCAGTGTATGGATTCATCCCCATCGAAGACAACGATAAGAGCCGCCTTATATTTGGATACAATAGCTCGGCAGAAGAAGCAAACGCCAAATAGATTTGAAAGGGCTTATTATAAAAAGTAGGGCTGCCTCGAAAGACAGCCCTACTGTATAAAACTAAAACAGAAATTACTTCTTCTTCTTCAATTCATCAAACTTGCTTGGCTGTGCCACTTTCGGAAACACGTTGTCTTCAACCATAATGTCGGCTGTTTCTTTTTCTGGATCTAACACAACGCTTACCACTTCTTTTTCTTTAGAGAACACTTTGGTCACTTTCGTTTCGTTTATCCTCCATATCTCGGCTGGCAAGCGTTCAATTTCCTTGCTGCCATCTTTAAATGTCCACTCAATAATTACGGGCATTACCAAACCGCCTTTGTTAGTGAGTGTGATCTCATAGAAATTTTTGTTTTCCATTTTTGCCATCACTGCTTTATCATCGATGCGATTGGCAAACTCTCCGTAAAAACGACTATCTGTAGGGATCACCGTAAAATATTCTGGGCCATTGCTAAAGTCGTCTGGTTTTTTTTCACCATCGCCCTCCTTAGGAAGATCACCTTTGGCAACTTTTTTCTCTTTGTTTTCAAGGCTCGTTTTTTCGTTTCGCACCTTGTACCATTTCACATTATCTAGCGACATGTCTACATTGTCTGTAGTGTAGAACCAGCCCTTCCAAAACCAATCCAAGTCAACGGCCGATGCATCTTCCATCGTTCTGAAAAAATCAGATGGCTTTGGATGTTTGAACGCCCAACGTTGCGCATATTCTTTAAATGACTTGTCGAAAAGTTCCTTTCCCATCACTGTCTCGCGAAGAATAAATAGTGCCGTGGCAGCTTTGGCATATTGCTCAGCGCCTGCCTGAACTACCTGCTCTCCACCAGTCATCAGTGGCCTCATGATACTTTTGTCGCCTTTCATATAAGGTACAATACCCGCAGGTCTGCCACGACTCCAATCTAAATTTGGGTAACGCTCTAGTTCTGTTAACAACTGAACAAAGCTGTCGATGCCCTCGTCCATCCAGGTAGTTTGACGTTCGTCACTGTTGATAATCATAGGGAAAAAGTTATGACCCACTTCGTGAATAACAACACCTAACATTCTGCGCAGTGTTGCGTCATCATAGGTTCCGTCCTTCTTTGGTCTTCCAAAATTGAAGCAGATCATTGGGTACTCCATGCCTATAGAAGCAGCATGAACAGACGTGGCATGAGGATAGGGATAGTCGATCGTATACTTGGAATAGATTTCTAACGTGTTCTTTACCGCGATAGTCGATTCCTTTTCCCAAAGCGGGTTGCCTTCTTTCGGGTAGTAGGACATGGCCAATGGAGTTTTATCTCCGATTTTTACGGCCATTGCATCCCAAATAAATTTACGTGAAGAAGCAAAGGCAAAGTCTCGAACATTTGTTGCTTCAAACTGCCAGGTCCTTTTCTCAGAAGATTTTGTTTTCTCTTTTGCTGTGGCTTCCGCCTGCGTGACAATGATGACTGGCTTATCGTAAGTGGATTTTGACTTTTCAAAACGTTCGATTTCTGTTTTCGTTAACACTTGCTGCGGATTAGCCAATGATCCTGTTGCACCTACAATATGGTCGGCAGGAACGGTAATGCTCACTTTGTAATTACCGAAGGGTAAGGTGAACTCACTTCTCCCAAGGAATTGCTTATTCTGCCAACCGACCAAGTCGTCATAAACACACATACGAGGGAAAAACTGGGCAATGGTGTAAACATAATTCCCATCTTCCGGGAAAAATTCAAGTCCACTTCTTCCACCATACAAATTGCGGTCGTTTACATTGTAAGACCACTCCACTTTAAAAGAAACCTTTTCACCGGACCTGAGTGGTGTGGTCAAGTCTACCCGCATCATGGTTTTGTTAATCGTATGCGACAACGCCTTGCCATTTACATCCGTCACCGATTTCACTTTGTACCCACCTTCATAGTCGTAAAGGTTAAACTGGCTCGCCATCGATTTAGCAGACGAGGAATCGCGAATAGCGTTTGTTTGTGTTTTCGCTGTATTGCTTTCTTTATCTAATATGTTTTGATCGAGTTGAACCCACAGGTATTTCAGCACATCGGGTGAGTTATTGGTATAGGTAATGGTTTCCTTTCCGCTAATACTCTGGTTCAGATCGTTTAATTCAACAGCCATATCATAGTCTGCTTGTTGTTGCCAATATTTTGGTCCCGGTGAACCCGAACCTGAGCGATATTCATTCGGAGTAGGGAGCATTTGATCGAGTTGCTCAAATTTGCCTTGCCACTTCGGTGGTTCCGGTTTTTGTTCTTGGGCAATTGTGGTCAATGATGCAGCGAAGAGGAGAAATAGTAAAAGATGTTTCATAATTAGTGTAAAAGAATTTAGAATTTTAGAAGTCAGAATTTAGAATTTTAGTATCACTTATCGTTTCCATTAAAGTCGATCCTTCATCAGTATTAATGCGATTCCAGCAATAGCCGATGACAAAACTAACTTCCAGTCTCTTCGATTTACTTTTAAGAAATCGACCAAAAGAAAGCTAAAGGTTAAGAAAATAACTACTACTATTATTTGGCCGAACTCTAAACCCAGATTAAAGGCCAATAACTGTGACAGAATACTCTGGTCTTTGCCCAAAATTGCGCGCAGATAATTGGAAAATCCTAGCCCGTGGATAAGTCCAAAGAAAACAGCAAATAGATAGTTAACTTGAAATCCTTTTTCGTTCGACAACACTTCTTCTTTCTTAAAAAGGTTTGAAACGGACGTAATAAAGATGGTGAGCGGAATCAAAAACTCAATAAGTTGAGCATTGACTGTGACAATTTTAAGTGTGGCCAATGCCAATGTAATGGAGTGACCAATAGTAAATGCAGTCACCAGAATAAGTATCTTTTTCCAATCGCGGATGAGATAAACTGCACACAAGGCAAGCACAAACAAGATGTGGTCATAGCCATTTACGTAGTCTAAAATATGGTCTTTGCCCAACCCAAAATATAAAGAGAATTCACTCATTGCACACAATTGAACCATGCAAGTATAAAGCTAATTTTGAATTAGGACAATTAGGGGTAATTTTACGAGTCTATGAGAATGCTTTTTGGAAAATATCTCTATCTCTGTTTAATGATGGCTGCAAACTGCAGGCTGCAAGCTGCAGGCTATGAGCATTTGTTCACACACTACGAGTTTTCACCCCAGGCGTGCCTGCAGCTTGAGGCTTGTAGCTTGAGGCAACCCATCCATCCTATCCACATTTCAGTTACCGAAATCACTTACAGCGAGAAAGACAAAGCGCTTCAAATTACTTCACGTTTGTTCATCGATGATCTAGAACTATCGATTCGCTCACAGCGCAAAGAGGCCGAACTTGATATTTTGGAACCAAAGAACGGCTTTACCACCCAACAACTAGTTATCAACTACCTCACTGAACATTTCAAAATCAAGCTAGATGGGAAGTGGTGTAAACTCACATTTTTGGCGGTGGAGCGTGAAGACATATCCTTAATTGCTTACATCGAAATAGAGGGCGTAAAAAAAATAAAAACACTTGAGGTTTTTAACGATGCCATCATGGGCACTCACGAAGACCAATCGAACTTGGTACACGTCACTTACAAAAGCCCGGTGAAGAGTGCCCGGCTCACTTCCTCTAGTCCTTCTGAAAAATTTGTATTCGAAAAAAAATAACCTTTTAACCTTTCCCTTTTTATGCGTAAAAAAATAGTAGCCGGCAACTGGAAAATGAACAAGACTTTGGACGAAGCACACATCTTAACTGCAGAGTTGATGGGCATGGTAGCCGATGAAGTAAAAGGAAATGTGATCACCATTTTGTGTACTCCCTTTCCTTATCTCGTACCGGTTAAAAACCAATTGGGCGACTCGTCTATAATAGTAGGCGCGCAAAATTGTAGCGAGCACGATAGCGGTGCCTACACCGGTGAAGTCTCTGCGCACATGCTAAAATCAATGGCTATCCCTTACGTAATTATCGGCCACAGCGAACGCAGACAGTATTTTGGAGAGAGCGGAAAACTACTTGCCACTAAAGTAGACAAAGCACTGGCAAATGACGTTACACCTATTTTTTGTTGCGGAGAACCTTTAGAAATTCGAGAGAAAGGAACCCATGAAGCGTTGGTAAAGCAACAAGTAGAAGAAAGCTTGTTTCACTTGAATCAAGAAGCTATCCAAAAAGTAGTGATTGCCTACGAACCCGTTTGGGCCATTGGCACAGGCAAAACAGCTACGTCACAACAAGCGCAAGATATGCATGCCGTTATTCGCAAGCATATTGCCGGAAAATACGGTTCAGCCATAGCCGAGGAAATATCTATTCTATATGGTGGTAGTGTTAAAGCCGATAACGCCAAAGAACTTTTCGCTTGTGCGGATGTAGATGGTGGCTTAGTCGGAGGCGCTTCACTCAAATCAAGAGAGTTTGTGGAGATTATAAAGTCGATTTGATTCGTTAATTCGATAATTTGTTAATTCGGTGATGATAGAACTCCATCGAAATTGAGTTAACATGCTTTATTCAACAAATCAACAAATCAGCACATCAACGAATCATCGAATCATCGAATTAGATATGTATTACACCCGCCTTCAAGTAGTTTGCGATCCAGAGTTTTCAGAAATTCTCATGGCTGAAATTGGAGAAGTTGGCTTTGATACATTTATGGAAAACGACAACGGGTTTGAGGCGTTTGTTGAAGAACGAAAGTTTAATGAACAACTATTAGAAGAAGTAAAAGAAAAATATAAGTCAGTAAATCCATTGCTCTTTTATTGGGACAAAATCCAAAAGGAAAATTGGAATGAGCAGTGGGAGAAAAACCTGGAGCCTATCATCGTAGACGATCGCTGCTTGATCCGCGCTGAGTTTCACAAGATCGAAAAAAAATATCCTTACGAAATCATCATCACTCCAAAAATGTCATTTGGTACGGGGCATCACCAGACTACTTACTTGATGATCAAAAACCAGCTGGATCTTGATCATTCGAATAAGCGCGTGATGGATGCGGGCTGTGGCACCGCCATTCTATCGATCATGGCCTCAAAGCGAAACGCAAAAGAAGTGGTAGCCTTTGACATCGATGAGTGGAGCGTGATCAATGGCAAAGAGAATATTGAAAACAACGCGTGCACCAACATTGAAATATATCAAGGGACGATTGCAGAGGTAATTCCCACGGGCACTTTTGAAATCATCCTAGCCAATATCAATAAGAACGTACTTCTTCAGGAAATATCTACCTATGCTAGCTACCTTGCACCTTCAGGCGTACTGCTGCTAAGCGGGTTTTATACCAGTGATATTACTGATCTAAATGCTGAAGCCATTCTGTACGGGCTGAAAGAAGAGAAACGCGATGAGAAAGAAGGATGGGCATCTCTCCTACTCAGAAAATAAAAACGCGGTCTAATCGTTAGTCCTCATTAGAACTTTCGCTAATTATTTCCGAATTTTCATCTCTTAATATTTACTTTTAGGGTCGAATGCCTGACTGTTGACAGACAGGGAATGGCCAAAATTATGATGCCGTTGATTGTTGACCATTTTTGTCGCCATTTCAAGCCATTTCGCTTGTGAAAAAATCTATCTCGGTCTTATTGCTGGCAATTGGTTTACCGCTCTCTGTTTTTGCACAAAAGGGCAATCCAACAGAGATTATCCAACAACTGACATTTCCTGACAGTATTCGGGTTCTACTAAATAATACAAAGCTGGTAGATGTAATGGCGGTTGGCGATGGGTTTGGCTCGGTATGGGCAACTATTGGCCCCGTCCAACAAACCCAAATTAAGAAGCAAGCTAAGTTGATGAAAAAGAAGGGCTATAAACTGCGCCCACATTTTGTAAACTATTATGCAGCGATTGTGGCCGCCCAGTCGGTGGAAAAATTGGACCTCGACCGCTTTAACAACTTTCTTCAAATTGTTGACAAAGTCATTGCAAAAGAGAATAGCAATCATGCAAATACCATGTTTCAGCAAAGCCGCGATTTCTTTGAGCATCATGCGCTTCATTTTCAAAAATATTTCCGCCTCAAAGCGTTAGACGATGACTATTCTTTTGCCTATCTCGAGCCCAAAGTAATTGTAAGCGACACTGCACAGAACTATACTGCACCCACAGAGCCAGATACAATTTCACGTTTACCCTGGAAGCAGCCCATTGTACAACCTGAAATACTCGGAGCAGCGATCGTTTTCTCAAAAGTGACACTCTATTTTATTACCCTTTATGATTCTGCCATTCTCAAAAATACTAAAGGCACATTCTCGTTGCGAGAGCAATTGTTCGTTGGTGAACGGGGTCAATTTGATTGGCGTAGTGCGGGCCTTTCGCCCGACTCGGTAAACTACGAATTCAACAAATACAGTTTCAGAACCACACGGCCATATCTTCTGGCGCAACAGGGGAAGCTTCTTTACCTCGGAAAATTACAAGGTCGAATTCCCGGCCAATTTGAATTTAACAGTATCTATCACAAATCAAAAGCCACAGCTGTATATCCTAGTTTTAAATCATATGAAAACAACGTGTCTATCCTTGGTCTGGGTGAGTTTATTAACTTCAGGGGTGGATTTAGTATGGTAGGGAAAAACATAAACAGTTTTTCTGTTAGCGGAAGGCCCTCCACGTTAGAAATTCTGGGTAATGCTGACAAGCGTTTTGAAATGCAATCCTATTCCATTTCTTTCCAAGACTCCTTAATTAATTCCACTAATGCGAAAGTGAATATTTACCAGGGAAATGATTCAATCTTTCACCCTTCATCAGAAGTGCGCATTGACAGAGCCAAACAAAAGATCATAATTTCTAAAGATGGATCATCTCTACGTAAAGCCCCTTTCTCATCCTCTTTCTTTGGAATTGATTTTAATGTAGACAAACTTCGATGGGATCTAAAGTCTGATAGTATAATGCTTTCCATCGAAGGCAGTGGCGGTATTGCCCCAATGATCATTGAATCACATGATTTCTTTGACGAAGATGATTTTCAACGACTTTCAAACCCTACTTTTGGATATAATCCACTGCAATTGTTCACTGGTTTTGCCAAACAAATCAATTCTCAAAAATTTTCTGTATTTGACTTAGCTTCCGCCAAAGGGAATCTAGAAAAAATCAAGATAGCCGCGGATTTTTTATCTCAAAAAGGAATGATTCTTTACCAATCCAGAACTGGTGCTGTTTATGTTAAAGACAAAGCCATGCATTTCGCAGACGCAAAGGAAGGAAAAGTTGACTACGATAATTTTAAGATATTATCGTACACCGGCACAACACCCAATGCAACAATTAGCCTGTCGCAAGGATCCATGATCGTAAATGGTATTGAAGAATTCAATTTGAGCGACTCGCTCAATGTGGTGATTAAACCCGATAGCAGCGTCATCACTTTTCTCCAAAACCGCGATATCAAGTTTAACGGTACCATCAATGCAGGTAACTTTGAGATCACTGGAAAGGACTTTACAATTAAATACGATAGCTTTTTTGTCAGTTTAAATCACATTGATTCTATTCGCTTTTACGTGACCGATAAAAATGGCACACGTAGACGTGTAAACAATTCGTTAGTAGGAGCGGACTCAACTGCAGCCGTTGCCGGAGGACTGCAGGCCAGTGCTAACAAAACGTCCGGAACACTTTTTATCAATCGCCCAGATAATAAATCTGGTCGAGTGCAGGAACCAAATTATCCAAGACTAGATGCAACAGCTGGGGGAGTCATTTATTTTGATCGCCAGGAAGTGCTTGATGGTGTTTATGATAAATCGGTTTTCTTCGTTGTTCCACCTTTTAAACTAGATAGCCTAAACGATGCAGATCCGGGAGCTATTAGTTTTGAGGGAAAATTCCTTTCAAGCGGGATGTTCCCACCATTCGAAGAAAAATTACATACGATGCCTGACAAGTCATTAGGATTTAATCACTTGGTGCCTAGCAAAGGATACAACGTATACCAAGGCGAGGGGAAGCTTTTTGGCGAGCTAAACTTGGACAACTCAGGCCTTCGTGCCAACGGTAGAATTGAATATCTAACGGCAACGCTACTATCTGATGATTTTGTTTTCTACCCGGACTCTGTATTATCTCGAGGGAAATCGGGCGAGTTGAAAGAAAAACAAATTGGCAATGTCACTTTCCCGCAGGCAACATTTGGTGATTATCAAATGAAATGGTTTCCCAAGCAAGATCGTTTCCGGTTAAAAAATTCAAGAGAGCCATTTTCATTTTATAAAAACACGGCTACACTCACAGGAATAGTGACGGTTGCTAAAACTGGGCTTACCGGAAGTGGAAAACTAAGTACGCGAGGGTCAGAGGTATCATCTAAAGAGCTGACGTTTGCAGCCATGGATTTTGGCGCGCGACATGCTCGCTTCGAAGTAAAAACGGGCAATCCCGACAAACCCGCCTTGGCAGGAAGCGATGTGCGATTGAAATTTGATCTAGAGAAAAGTGTGGCTACCATTAGCCCGGAGATTGAAGGTGTAGCGGCTATTGAGTTCCCTTATGCTCAATTCAAAACATCTATTCCACAAGCAAAGTGGGATTTACAGACACAAAAGATTGTGATGAATAAAGCCTCTGACGTGCCGATCGAGAATTCATATTTCTATACCACTCGAAAAGAATTAGACTCACTTCACTTCAATGCTGAGAAAGCAGAGTATGACATTGCCACGCAGCAATTGAAGGTTAGCGGAATTCCATTTATAATCGTGGCTGATGCAAAGATTACTCCCGAAAACAATGAAGTTTTAATTCTCGAAAATGCGAAAATTGGTCAACTCAAAAATACTACGATTGTCCTCGATACTTTAAATGGTTACCACAAACTTACGGCTGGTGTGGTTGATATTATTTCGCGCAAAGAATTCAGTGGTTATGCAACTTATCAATATGTCAATGCAATAAACGACACGTTTAACATTAAGATGACTGATTTTCATTTGGAAGCTATTTCGCCTGAAGGAAAATCGCGAAAAAAAAATACTATCAACGCAACTCAACAAACCGTTGGAAAAGGAGCCGTGGCTGACTTGGACAAGATTCTGGTGGCACCCCGAATATTTTACAAAGGCGATATGGTGATGTATGCCACAAGACCTGCATTGCAATTGAAGGGATTTGTCAAGCTCGATCTAAAAAAGTTAAAGAACTACAACACTTGGCTCGCCTATGACCAGAGCGGTGACGAGAAAGAATTTTACTTGGATTTCGACAAAACAGTAACCGAAGAAGGGCGAAAGGCTACAGCGGGCTTACATTTCGCACAAGATAATAGCCTTTACATTACTTTTATCTCTGATAAAAAAGATGAAAGCGATGAAGATTTCTTCTTGCCAAGTGGTTCACTCTTCTTTGATAAGGAAAGTAGTCAATTTAAAATAGAAGACCGCCAAAAAGCGGCTGGCGAGAAACTTTCAGGAAAAGTATTTACCTATAACGAAGAGAAGCAAGAAGTTACTTTTGAAGGCCCCATCAACTTCTTCAAAAATACGAATGGCTTCAAGCTTACAGCTTCCGCCATCGGATCGGGGAGTTTGACTACCAATGAAATCAAGATAAATTCATTCATCATGACCGATATGGCGATTCCTGATATGGCGTATCAGCTAATGGCTAATAATCTGTTAGAAGTCATAAAAAGTGAGGGCGCTCCCGAGGGGTTGGGAGATCAAACCGAACTGCTGTATAAAATTAGCAATCTGATTGGCGAACGAGTAACACAAGATTACGAACAGAAATCGCAGCAAGGTTATGTCTCACTGGGTACCGTGCAAGGCTTAATTCAACCCATTGTTTTTTCCAATGTGAATTTGAAATGGTCTCAAGATCGAAAGGCATTTTATAGTGAGGGAACAATCGGTATTAGCAACAGCAATCGACTGGATATCAATGGCGCTTTTGAAGGCTTCATGGAAATTCGAAAAAATGAAGATGGCGCACCCGTTTTTCATGTTTTTTTCAAGGCCTCTCCCGAATCGTGGTATTACTTTGGTTTTGAAGACAACCGTTTAATGGTTCACTCCGCCAATCAGGCATTTAATGAGTTGATCACAAAAAAATCAAACGCCAGCAAAGCAAAGGTGGGTGAATTGGTTTCCATTCCTGGAACAGACGAAGAAACGCTCTCGTTTGTCAATCGTTTTAGGCTGCAATACTACGGCCTTGAGGCGCCTTATGATTTAACAAGTGGCACCTCTTCAGCTAAAAAGAAGGAAAAGAAAAAAGAGGAAAAGAAAGAAGACGATGGGTTTTAAGTTTCAGCCAAAAGCAAAATGGTTGTTGTTCTCAAGCAGTGGGCTGATGCTGGTGGGACTTGGTTTGTCAATGGCCATTGATGCGGGAATTAAACGATACAGTGGTGAGCCCTGGTTTTTTTATGGCACTATTGCTCTTATCATATTTAATTCAGGAATCAGTCTTTTCGGTCAGGCTGTGATTGAATTCATTCAGTGGAAAAAAGTACGCTAGTCCACAAACCAGTTGTTCTATCTTCTTACTAAACCGATTCCGGGTAATCAACCCTATTTTTCTTGTAGAATAATTTGAAAAAGACGAGCACTAAATGAGTATGGTCGCTATCAGTTTTTTTGCTGCAGACCTCATCACCATCCGCAAGGCCCGATCGTGACTCAAATTGATCACTTCCTAATTTCTTGAACCCCGTTGACCATCTCTTGAACATTCTTTCTTCCGGCTTGCCTTCAATCACAATCTTACCCTTTTTATGATGAAGTCACCAGCAATTTTAGTGTAGAGTTTATTGACAGATGATTTCTCACATTCCAACGCTTGAATAAATTTACCCTGTAAATGGAGAGGGATGCCGGTTGTATCTGACGCTTGTTTGTATTGCCACTTCACTCCAATAAATGAACCAAGTCTGCTTCTGAAAACGGGTTAACTGCAACAATTGTGTAGACTAAGTGATACATGGATCGACTTTACACAATAAACCATCGTCAGCCACGATCTTCTTCAGAATCCCTTCGAATGAAGGGAGAAGCTTGTTGGTGAATGTGTATTGCCCTTCGAGACAAAACGATACCAATGATCAAGGATATCACGGCTCCGATCCAGATGCCTGGCACATAGGAAATAAACCAAAAATAATCATAGGCACCATGAAAAAGTGTGGCAACACCCAACGCATAAATTGCATAATGAGCCTTTTTATGTTCAAACTTTGCCTTGCCTAAAAAGTATCCCATCAACACACCAAAGGAAGCGTGTGCTGGCACAGCCGTAAACATTCGAAGGACTGCCGTCTCCACGCCACCATCCATCACGTATAAAATATTTTCAAGTCCGGCAAAGCCTAAGCTGACGGTTACAGAGTAGACAATACCATCGAAAGGTTCGTTAAAATTCTTATTTGGATACAATACCCACCTAACAAAAATGAATTTGCTGAACTCTTCGATTAGTGCAACTAAAAGAAATGCATGAACAGCTTGCTGAGTTAGGCTGGTAGGATCTAGCGGTATAAGTCTGCTAATCGGCCAACTAATCAGCAACGTGATGAGTGTGCTGATCACCCCAAAGAAAAAACTTTTTACCAAAAGTCCGAGTGGCTCGCGCTCATGTTTGTCCTTCCAATAGATGTAAAGACCGATCGCTGCACCGGGTGCCAACGCAATTGCTAAAAGAAAAAAAATATTCATCGTTTGTGTTTCAGTATGCTAAGAATCCGGTTTCACAGCCTTGGCAATGTAGCGAAGCCCATCCAATGTTAAAGACGGGTCTATGGCGTAGAAAAAGGAACTTAACGGTGTGATGACAAATGAAAGTCCACCTGTAGCAATAGCCGGGCATTCAATTCCTAGCTCCTTTCTAATAGCTTCTACGATTTTTCTCACCAACCCTTCGTACCCGATTACGATCCCAGATTGAATGGCGGTTACCGTATTAATCCCCAACGCGGATTTTGGTATTTCCAATGGAACATCGAAAAGTTTTGCTGCATTTTGAGTGAGCGCTTTGAGTGCCGTTCGTAATCCGGGTACAATCGAAACGCCCAGAATTTTTCCTTCGCCCGACACCGTTGTGAATGTAAGCGCGGTTCCAAAATCGACTACAATACAAGTTTGCTTAAATTTCACAAAAGCTCCCATGGCATTGGCCACTAAGTCCGAGCCAATTTCATACGGATTCAATACGGTAATAGGAAGGGCATCATAAATTTTCGGTCCTACAATAATCGGCTCCTGTTGAAAAAGTGTGCGAATGACTCCTTTTATTTTTTCATTCAGTGAGGGCACCACGCTGCTGATCACGACCGTGCGAACCACATCAAGTCCAAGGCTGGATTCCAAAAAAAATTCTCTGATTTTGATACCATAATATATTTCAGGTTGATCTGGCTTGGAAGGAATGCGCCAATTATGTTGCCAGTTTTCGTTCACCCATAAACCTAATGTGATGTCACTGTTCCCAATATCTATTGCAAGGAGCATAGGCGAATATTGTTGATTAGCTTATCATTATCATATCCGCCCCCTTCTCTGCAATCATAATTGTCGGTGCATTGGTATTCCCACTGCTAATTGTCGGCATGATCGAGGCATCAATAACTCTGAGATTGTAAACTCCTTTTACTCTAAGTTGAGGATCAACTACTGCCATTTCATCGACTCCCATTTTACATGTGCCTACCGGATGATAAATGCATTCTGCCGACTCCCGAATATGTGCCAACCAAGCCTCATCCGAATCACGCTGTTTAGGTAAATGGGTTTTGATACGGATGGAAGCAAATGCATTTGCCTCTAACACTTCCAACGCCTTCCTTCCTCCGGCCACTTGTATCCTTTTGTCTTCTTCTTCACTTAGATAATTTGGATCTATGATCGGGGCAGCAGAAAAATCAGCCGACTGCAACCCTACATACCCACGACTTTCCGGTCTAACTTGTGCCGGAAAAATGGAATAACCATCAGCTGAAGGAAATGAACTCATGTCATACATGTTTGCAATTTTATCCGTACCTGCATTGGTAGGCGTAAACTGGAACTGAATATCAGGACTAGTTTTTTCTGGTGTGGACTTGACAAACGCCACTGCTTCCAAAGGGCCAATTGACATGGGGCCGCTCTTGGTAAAAAGAAATTCTACCAAGGCTGCCGCTTGACGGTACAAGGGCAAGTAATAATTATTTGATTTGATATTCGTCAAACTACTTACCGGGTAGAAAATGTGATCGTGGAGATTTTTTCCAACACCAGGTAATTCCTTTTTCAATTCGATACCATGTCGTTTCAATTCATCCTTTTCACCGATGCCCGAAAGCATCAACAACTTGGGGGATTCAAAAGCACCTGCACTTATAATTATTTCTTTGCGAGCGCGCGCCACCAGCGTATTACTTCTGCTTGTCATAAACTGAACACCAACCGCCCGATCGCCCTCCACTACAATCCTTTTGCAAAGCGCACCTGTCATCACCGTAAGGTTTTTGCGTTTCAATGCAGGCACTAGAAATGCCTTTGCTGCGCTAAAGCGTTTGCTGTCTTTCATCGTGTATTGAAACCACCCAGCTCCTTCCTGAAATTCGCCATTCACATCGTTGTTTTGGCGTATTCCTTTTTCTTCGCACGCGTTGATAAAGGCTTGACCCATTTGAGTATGGTACCAATAAGCTTGTGTCACGTTGAGCAATCCATTCTTAGCATGGAATTCATTTTCAAACTGCTCATTGTGTTCTGACTTTTTGAAATATGGCAAGACTTGTTCATAGCCCCAACCTTCGTTGCCCAAACTTTTCCAGTGGTCATAATCTTCGCGCTGCCCACGAATGTAGGCCATCGCATTGGTGGAGCTGGAACCCCCGAGTACTTTACCTCGTGGATGATAGATTTTACGGTTATCTAAGTGCTTCTGAGGTTCGGTCCAGTAACAGTTCCAATCTACATTGCTATGGTGAAGTTTTAGGTAGGCCTGTGGAATGTGGATTTCAGGTTTGGTGTCTTTGCCTCCGGCTTCAATGAGCAAAACGGTTTTGGATGGATCTTCCGAAAGGCGATTGGCCAATACACATCCGGCAGAGCCGGCACCGATGATAATGTAGTCGTAGGTCATCTTGAATTTGAAAATGTATCAATTTGAAGATTTGAAAATGGAAATGCAAATCTTCCTTTCAAAGGATTTCATACAAATGATTTGAAATTAAGAAATCGAAGCAATGGCTTTTGCATAGTCGCTTTGCAGATCTTCCGGCAACTTGGTGACGATCGCATTAATTTTTTTTAGTTGGCCTTGATAAAGATTGGAAAGTGTGGTACTAGTAGCCAAAGGGATATTGGCTGCTTTTACTTTCTCACAAAAATAAATTCTCAATTCTAAGTCGGTCTCGTCATTAACCGAATATTTTATATGCCTATTCGTAAATCGAAGTATCTTGCGCAACATCTTTTTTACGATGTACAAATTGCGATCTTTCAGTTCCTCAAATTGTTGGTCGATATCTTCTTTTATTTGCCGAATGTAGCTGGGCTCATTTTGCGATTCAAAGAGCAAGTAACCCAACAACTCTTTGTTCTCCTTCTTATACTTCGCTAACCGAAGGCAGAGCGTTTGTAACAAATCAGCATCTGCTTGTTGCAGTTCTTTCTTGATTTCAGCAAGGGTGGCGAAATTCATCAACGTGTCTTTTTAAAAAACTCCCAAGCCACAATACCCACACACACCGAAATATTCAGTGAATGCTTTGTCCCACTTTGTGGAATCTCCAATGCTACATCGCCCAGTTCGATGGCTTCATCACTTACCCCATTGACTTCGTTTCCAAATAATAAACAATACTTTTTATCTCGCTCAATGGAAAAAGATTGAAGCGGCCTGCTTTCAGTGGTTTGCTCAATCAATACAATAAGGTAGCCTGCAGCTTTAAGCTGTTGAATTGCTGTAAGGGTACTTTCTGAATACTCCCAAGAGACAGACTCAGTGGCGCCCAAAGCCGTTTTATGAATTTCACGGTGCGGTGGAGTGCCTGTAATTCCTGTCAGCACTAGCATTTCAATTCGAAAGGCATCTGCTGTGCGAAAAGCCGAGCCAACGTTGTGTAGGCTTCGAACGTTGTCCAAGAGAATGCAAACTGGAATTTTGTTGGTTTCTTTAAATTGATCTACAGAAATGCGGCCTAGCTCTTCGAGCTTGAGTCTTTTCATATTTTTAAAGATACTACTAATACCCCTTTATCGCACCTTTATTAACTGCGGGAATCCCTTCCTTCATCCAAACTGGCATAGGTGCATTCTTTAGGTAATGGTCAAAAAACTGCATCATGCGAATGGCGAAGTCGGTGCGGTCTTGCCGTTGTGTAAGGCCATGGCCCTGACCATTGTAGTTTAGCATCCACACAGGTTTGTTCAGCCTGCGCATGGCCATATAGTATTCGATCCCTTGATACCATGGCACAGCACCATCCGCATCGTTGTGCATCATTAGTAATGGCGTTTGCACTTTGTCGGCAAAGAAAATGGGTGAGTTTTCCAAATACAGAAGTGGTTTCTGCCACAATGATGCGCCCAATCGCGTTTGTGATTTTTCGTATTGGAACATTCGGCTCAAGCCACTCTCCCAGCGCACACCACCGTATGCACTGATCATGTTCACTACGGGCGCTCCTGCTTCGGCAGCTGCAAATAAATTAGTGCGCGTGATTAAATAAGCGGCTTGATAGCCTCCCCAACTATGGCCTTGTACTCCAATATGTTTCTCATCTACAAATCCTTTGCTGATCAAAGATGTAACACCCGGCAACACGCAGTTATGTGCACTCTCTCCCGGATAGCCGATTTTATAAACGATGTCTGGTACGAAAACCAAATAGCCATTGCTGGCATACAAAGAGAAGTTAATAAAAGACCGAATCGGTGCCGGTGCATAATGCTGATGGATGTCGTCTGCATACTTCTCGTAGAAATAAACCATCATCGGGTACTTCTTTTTGGGGTCAAAGCCTTCTGGTTTGTAGAGTAACCCTTCTAACGGAATGTTATCGAGCGATGTCCAGGAAACTCTTTCTACAGCGCCCCAGAAATAATTTTTCATTTGTGGATTGGCATCACTGATCTTCTTTGGCGTTGCAAATGAAAAATCGGTGGTCCAGACATCGGGATATTCGCGGAAGCTTTCCCGAGTGAACAAAAGCTGATTAGCATTTTTTGCTTTTGAAGTAAATGAATAGCGATGGTCGCTCATCATTAACTTGGTCAGTTGATTGGTTCTTAAATTGAATTTGTAATAGCCCGCAGCCTTGGTCGTTTCATTAAATGCACTCAACAGAAGCTCCTTGTCGGGGTCGATAAATCGTTCTTCATTATCAAGACGAACATAACGGAATCGAATCTTTTCCGTGCGGCCAATCTTGGTAATATTGGTAGGCGCTTCGTTTCCTTTTGGATTGAGCGACCAAATATCGTAGCGGTCGTAAATCAATAGGCGTGCATCGTCTTTTGTCCAACCAGCCAAACCATATGAGCTTGGAAAATCAGGGTGGTCATCTTCTTCATCGCCCGTGCGTATGCCTTTTGAAATCCGGCTGGTTTTTTCTGTCGCGATGTGATAGGCAAACCAAGTTGTGTCAGGTAGACTATACCAATACACGTACTCTGCCAATGGAGAGAGATTGGCGTTTCCTTTTACTTTTTCTTGCACCAATTTTCGGGTGTTGGTGGCTAGGTCAAACACATATACGTCTGAAAAATTCTGAGTGTCCCAGGTAATCATCTTTCGGTGCTTTACGTCACTTTCTCCCAACAGAATTTTTGAATTGCCTTCGTTGCCGATGGTAGTCGTGGGCACCTCTTTGTTGCCAATCTGCCTAATGGTGTTTGTTGCCAAATCATAGGCTACTAAATAACTGCGCTTCTTTTCAGTGTCGAGCTGTTTGTTTTGCTGCGGATAGATATAATCGTCATTGCCGCCCCACACTTCTACCACGGCCATTTCTTCTGGGAGCAGTGTGGTGTCGGAAACGGCAGGAGTTGGTGCTGAACCAAAAAACAACTTGCCCCCGTCTCTGCTGAACAGTGGTGTATAGTTTTCACTCACCAACCAATTGGTAGGTAATGCCAATGAATTTTCAGCATCGATCAGCTTGGCAGAAGGCTCACCTTGCTTCCACACATACAATTGAAAGTGACGCACGAGTGCTTTTGTTGTATCGGTGTCTACTAAGAAGGCAGCCTGTTTTCCGTCTTCGCTGATCGAAAGACCTTTGTATTTGAATTTAGATTTGCCTTGATGCAATTCGGCAAGATTGCCATTGGTCAAGTCATACCAATACACACCCGCTTTCATGGTCGAATCGTTTCCCGTAGAGGAAAACAACAAGCCTTGACCAAGTTTTGCAAAAGAATAGTCTTTCACATAACCGAAAGTTTTCTCTTTGCCATCTGCCAATGAGCGCAATACGAGGGTATAGCCGTTGTCATCGGAGTTGCCTTTTTTCTTTTTAGTAGACTTTTTCTCTTCTTTCTTTTCTTCAGGCTTTACCTCGGTCTTGGATTTATCATCCGCCTTAGGCTTCACTTCTTTTTTGGCTTCTAGCTGATAGGCGAGCCATCCTCCTGCTTTTTCCGGAATTTTGAATGATTTCACTTCTGCAATTTTTTCGGTTTTGCGCGCGGCAATGGAATAAATTCCTAACGAGTCTTTAGGCAAATCTTCTTTTTTCTTTTTCTGTCTGCGTAGCTCTTTCACCACCTTTTGTTGTGGTTTGATTTTGAAAACGACTTGCTTGCTATCAAACGTCAGCCCGATTTCGGCTGCTCGCTTCACCGAATCTTGTACATTTGTTTTGAGATGATAGAATATCGCTTTGCCATCTCCATCTTGTGGGTTGATAGCCATAACGGCCACTGTACCATCTGGTGTTAGTGATTTAAATGGTATTTCTTTCCAGTTGTCATATACCGAGTGGCTAAGTGGCTTTTTAACAACTGGCACGGATGTATTTTTTTTCTGGGCATAGGCCGAAAAAGAAATCAGTAAAAGCACAACGAATAAGTAGCGCATATTGATGAGGTTTGCGCTAAAGTTGTTTCAATTTCTGCTCGAAAACAATGGTCTGGCTTTGAGATATTCTATATTCGTTTTGGACGGTCGAGAAATAGTTTATTCAGGTCTCTCCATCTCATCAATTAGCGCTTTCAATTCAATAAGGCACTTCCCGTAGGATACTTTATACATCCATCTGGTTAGATAAAAACCGATTGGGGTAAGAACAATGCTGGTTATGATCATTATTAGGATCACCTCCTTGACCTCCAACATTTTCTCAACATTTCCGCTGCCGGCCGATCCGCCCATTAAAAAACCAGAAGCTGCAGCCAATGGATATATGAAGAGAGCCACCCTTTCTTGAAAACGAATGTTATCTGTAATAAATCGATAGGTGTGTTCTAGTGCCTGCTTTAAACTTTGATCGATCGGCAATACCACGTTGACTTTTCGATACATCGAAAAATTTGCTGCGAAAAAGAAAATGTAACTCACGATCATGAATACCAATCCGGCCTTGACGATTGTCTCATCAAACAAAAAGAAAAGAACCACAAATCCTATCAAGAATGCGAGCGAAAAACCTGTTGTCCATAAATAGGCGTTTTTCAACTTTTGTACCGGGTGCTTAGATTTCTTTTGAATATGCACGGCTCCCAACACAGGTTTGCTGAGTTTATCTGAGTCTAATTTTTTCCAAAGCTCCCCTAATTCCATACTATAAGTCTTTCAATTTTTTGGTTAAGGTTTCTTTAATGCGATGCAGCTTCACGGCTGTATTATTTTTCGTGAGCCCTGATATCTCGGCAATCTCCTCATTCTCGTACCCATCCAAATGCAACGTGACAATCATCCGGTCAATTTCATTTAGTTCCCGGATAGCGATGTATAACGCCTCGGTTTCTTCGCTTGGAATTTTGTCACCCGAACTTGTCTTTAACAACGACAAATCTTCGTGAGGTACCACCAACAGTGGCCTTCGCTTAAATGTTAACACGGTGTTCAGGCCCACCCGATAGAGCCACGTAGAAAACTTTGATTGCCCTTTGAAATTGGGATACGATCGCCAGGCTTGAAAAAGTATTTCCTGAAACAAGTCGCGCTCATCTTCCTCATGGTTCACATAAAGGCGTATCACCTTAAAGATGATGCCCCGGTTTTCTTCAATGAGGTTGGTAAACTCGCGTTCAGATGCCATACTTTCTTTTTTGCGCCTTAGCTAACATCTTCCCGAAACCAAATGTTTAATTCAACTATAAGTAGGTCCAATGGCCACAATATTACAGCGGATGAAAACAATTATAAAAATAAAAGCCTCCCCGTTTTGATGGGAAGGCCTCTTAATAATTAGGCTTTTCTATTTAGCAGCTATCTGGTCGGTACCTATTGTAACCTTTAAAATGGTTCCTTTCTTCTTTGTGCTGAGCATAGCGCTCAAGACCAATTGATGTACGCCATTAGCAGCATCTTGGGCAACTGTTACCGTAGCAATGCTCGATTCAAAATTTCCTTCTTTTGGCTCATACGAAACCGTTACGCCTTGGGGCAGAGAACTCTGTAAGCCAAGTATTGCCTTTTCTTTTGCATAATATTTTGACCGTGCAATAGAAACCGTCACTTGCTTGGATTCGCCTGGTTTAATCATCAGACTGGACTCCGAAAGATCAATGGTAAAATCTGTGCGAGGTATTTCGGTTTTAGTTTGGGCCGAAACGAGAGCGAAAGCAAAAAGGAAAGAGAGGGTTAATGCTGTTTTCATAAAATTGTTGTTTAGTTTTTTTATGAAAGACGTAGAAGTTGTCCGTTTTAGTCACTGGCAATTGGCATTTGGGGCAAACAGGAAAGAGTTTGAAGCAAATGAACGAATGGAGGGGCGAGTAGAGTAGCGTTGTGGTGAACAGAAGGGAGTCCTTTTGACGAGACTACCAATTGGTTTTCTGCAAGTCAAGCGTCAAGACCATCCGAAGTCCCAGACGTTTTTTTTACTCTTGGCCATTTCCAGGCATACCACACAATTGCAATAGTAATGCAGCTCTCAACAGCCGCATAGAATACATAGGCGGCTATCTCTGGAGTGAGAGGGATTGACGTAGCCGCAATTAATACCATAATAGCTGTGAAGATGATACCGAAAACTATATTTAACCACCGTGTGAAAGCGGACACGGAGAGGATTGTTAGAATAATAACAAGCGGTGGAAATGACATCAAAACAGAAGCAGCAAAAACTTTGATTGGACTATTTAGTAAGGTGTCACCCATAACAAGTTTATCAGCTTGACCTGGTATGTACAGTGCGAAGTAATCGCCATAGATATAGAAAAACATCACCGCAACCCACAGGGCAGCCAGTTTAATTCGAATGTTGACGTGAGCTTTGTCTAACAGCATGTTGTTCATGATTTAGTTAACAATATGTTTTTTAGACCAATATCGTAAGACGACCAACTTAATTGAAAGTTACATTTAGCTGACGGCAAAGCCTATTTCCTGGTAGTAACGAGATTTTTAAGTACCATAAAGACAAACAATATTGCGGGTCGTATAAGTAAATACAACACCGCGCCTAATAAAGTTAGTACAGACCCAATGATAATCGGAAGCACCCCACCAAATGCAAAGGCCATACTAAAGACAAAGCCAAGAAAACATTCTGCCCTATAAATGGGAAAGAAGAGCGCAAGCACAAGAAGCCCCATCATCATATAGAATGGTATCTCCTCATTTCCGAGAGTGAAAAAGATTGAGAGAACTGTTCCAAATAGAAGCGCACCAACAAACCCATAAACGACATGAGAGGGTATGTTTGCTTTTTCTGAATCTTTGTCCTTTCCTTTATCAATTCTCCTTTGAATGCGATAGGATAGAAACCAGGCAAGCAGGGGAAGCGAAAGTCCGCCCCACCAATTAGAAAATGAGGGTAAGTCTTCTTGCGCTAATAAGTGATGACTGGGTACGCCTCCATGATAAAAATTCCAAATCAGAAGCGACCAGATCGCAATCGTTACTAAACCAGTTAAGTATAAACGGTATCTAAAAAGTATCTTATCATTCATGAATTGAGATTTTGAGCTTTCGTTTTCTTGGTTGCAGTTAATGAACGAAAAGAGATCTGTGGGGTTGCCACGCTGATCTCATCGATGAGACACGTGCTTGAAATGCCGTCAAGTTAAGAAGGGATAGGGCCAGTTGATGCTGACTAAATGAGTTAACTCAACTCCATCATGTTCCGTAACTGACTAATTTTCTCCATAATCTCCTTTCCCTTTGGGCGAGAAACAGGGATGGAAAAATCAGAGCCGTTGATTTTTAGTTTGTATCCGTTGGTGTTGCCACTGATGGCGCTAATAGCGTTAACGTTTACAATATAAGATCGGTGACAACGAAGCGTGAATGAATTATCCAGTTGCGACTCGAGGTTTTTAAGATTTACGCGGAGCAATTTTTTTTGAAGGGTTCCGTTTTCCTTCCACATCACGGTAGAATAATTATCATCTGCTTCGATAAATAGTAAATCCGGGAGATTAAAGGAAAGGCTTTCGCTTGTATCTGAATAGAGGGTAATCTGACTTGCGGTTTTAATTGCTTCCTTGGCCTCTCGCTTCAGCACTTGAATTTTTTGCAACTCTTGGTTGGTTCTAATCGCCTCGCGCAGGCTCTGCTGCAAGAGCTGCGCTTTCAAAAACAAGGTGCAAAGTGCAATCGGTATGATTCCTTTGATGGCAACCTGCACTATCGTATGTCTCATAACAGTTATCCACCCCATGTCGAAAGGGCAGAAAAACATTTTTTCAAAAACGGTAGCAATCGCCCAAATCAAAACTAAATGCCAAACATTGAAAACAATATATTTTTTAATGGTCCATGCGGTGGGATCCATCAACGCAGGAAAAATTCGCGGAAGTACCAAAAGATTAAAAAGCAGTGCTCCGAATGTAATAAGCCCGTGAAGCCATTCTAGCCCATTGGCAAACTCAAATTCAGATTCCGTTTTGAAGAGAAACAGAAAAAGGGTAACGAAAGCACTGAGAACCGTAACTAACAAGAAATTCTTACGATCGTCATTCAAATAGAATGGAAAGGGTGCGTTGAGCCAATCCCCAAATCGTTGTGCCCACGAACCTTCTAACGACTTGATTTCTGAAGATTTAACAGCCTGGGTTTGTTCCATACACCACAAACTTAAAAACTAGTGTTTGGGTTGCAAAAAATTAGCCAACTGAGGGGTGAGAAGACTGCTTTTGGGGTGAAATGCGCAGATTTACTTTGGCTTCATTGTCGCTGGTTGTGGTGAAGCTGAACATCAGGGTGATGGCTACCACCGGCCCGAGAGAAAGAAATAGTTTTTTCATATTGTTTTGGTTTGTTTCTCAGTGAGATGAACGAGAAAGCACTAGCGGAAAGAGTTAGCCTCACAACCTAGTTGGTCTACGCCCGCTGATGCTCCGTCATCCCACCCATCACCATTTTCATAATCTTTACTTTGCCCCAGCGCGGTACGGTGCGAAGGGAGTACACTAAAAATTTAGTAAGGAAGCCGGGCAAGACAGTTGTGTTTCTTCCTAATGCTTTTAAAATCGGAATGCCCACTTGTTGAGGTGTCAGCGACATATTCATTTTAATGTTCGCGCGTTGACCAAAACCACTCGCCACCGGCCCGGGTGCTGCCGCCAACACATCTACTCCGTATGGCTTCAATTCATCAGCGAGTGCTTCGGCCAGCGATTGTACATACGCTTTGGTAGCGGCATAGTTTGCGGAGTACGGAACTCCTTGAAAGGCGACCATGGAACTCATCAGAATGATACCACCTCTTTTTTGCGCAACAAATCTCTGCGCAAAGTGATGGGTGAGTGTTAGTAATGCTTCGCAATTCAGTCGCAGCATATTGATCTCTGCATGCACGGAAGTGTGAATAAATTCACCCGATGTGCCATAGCCTGCCGAAGCTACCAACAAACCGATAGGCAATGCTTGTGTGGCCTCAATCAATTTCTGGATACCTGCTGGTTCTGAAATATCAGACGCCACCACTTTTACCTCAATGTCGTGAGTAGACGTTAATCGTTTGGAGATTACCTGAAGTATGTTCTCACTACGAGCATGGATTATGAGGTTAAGCCCCGATTCGGCCAATCGCTCAACTATTTCGAGACCGATGCCGGAGGAAGCTCCGCTCACGATTGCCCAAGGGCCGTAATTAATTTTTTTCGAGTTCTTTCGCTGGCAGAAAGTTGCATGTTATGGATGGTTGAATGTTTTAAAGATGGATGTACCGTTTAATGCCTGTATCAGCACGAATAAGGCAAGCAACCCGTAAAGAATGCTTACAAAAATGGTAGCCTTTGTGTTTTTTAATATATAAAGTGAAAGCAATGGCAGCACTTGTAAGGCATGCATGCCGATGAAATGTGCGATGCGTAAGTCACCATGACTAAGACTCCAATTTAGGAATGGAATTCCTTTGCTTCCATCTTCGATGCCAACCGTATGCGATAGGCGCGAACCCATCACAAAACCTTCAAATGAAAATAGTACGAAGATGATGAGACCTAATCGGATTGACCACAAGTAGTAATTTGGAAGTGAAGTGAATTTATTTGCAAAGAACAAGACTGCGACATAAGCTGTGTAAAGAGTAACTAACGTAGCAGCCAATGCCATCATAGAAAAAAGTGCTGAATACATTGGGGTGCTTACATTGTAATGAGAAAGTTGGCCCCGCCCGGCTTGAAATGCGATGTAGGCAACTTCAAATCCTAAAAGAACTACCACTGACCAACTAAAGGTGGTTGTGTTAAAGGAAGGCAGATAAGAAATAAACCAAGCCATTGCCCAGGAATAAAGAACGGTGGAAAGAGCGAACTTTGTGGGTTTGTACCACGCGCTAATACCCATCACTTGAGTGCTGGTTGTTTGCGTCAACACGAAGAAACAGACCGCAACCACTACATTGATAAGTCCAAAATAAAACAGGATTTCATTCCTGTGATAAAGCGTTTCAATAAACTGCTTCATACTAATTGCTTTTTCATTTTTTCGCAAATTCAACAATTCCTCCGATAGAAAGCTGAATTGAGAAAACATTTACATTACTTTAAAAGCCTGATTCAAGCTCGCCTGACTGATACTTCCAAGCCGATTCTCCGCCAGTACCGACCGAGTAAATAAGCCTCAATCCAAAGCATAAGTTATTGGCGCCTTTCTGATATATGGAAAGACTGGGATTTAGCAACAGTTGATTATTGATCACATTTTGAAAGGGCGTGCTTTGCTTGTCTTGACTGATAATTTGATTATTGGAGAATGTGAACCCTAAAGTAGTTTCCAAATGCGTGTTTTTTCTCTACAATAAACAATAACCAAAAAAAACTGTGGGAACTGCGCCAATAAACTGTATCGACTCGGTAGCACGTGATTAGTTGCCATTCAGTTGATAAAATTCTCCACCGAGTACCAACCGATTAGAAAGGTAATTGGCGCCTGCCCCAAGAGCAAATGCATTAAAGTTGAGTTGAACCGTGGTTCAGCCAAATGTTGAACTAAGGTTGTTTATACTGGTGCCTACTATTGCACCCAAACGAAGTCCTTTTTTAGCAAATTGCTCCTGCGAGACAATTGAGGTTGCCAGTAAAAACAAAAAAAGTGCGCACGTATTTGTTTTATTGAAATGAATTCCAGCCATTATCAAACTATTTTAGCGTAATAGTTAACGTAAGTGTTTTTCCGGCTTCGACTTTTACCTTCGCATCCTCAAAATCAGGCGGGCCAAGTTTAATTTTTGCATCGTTGGAAAAGCCAATTGGCTCCTTTGGGAAGCCCACAAAATTTGTCTTCAGGTCTTTGTTTTTGTCGATGTCTTGAAATGCCACCAGCCCGTATTCGCCAGCAGGTACTTTTTCAAAAACAATTTGCATTGAGCTACCGATCACTGGCCTTTCCGTGCCGATCATTTCTTTGCCCATTTTCGGAAAATTTTCCTTTTTAAAAATACCGGCAGAGATTTCTCCACCTTTGTCGGCTTGGATTTGCTGCACGTTGATTACCACCGTGCCCGTTTGCGCGTAGCCCTCCAGCCCAAACCAGAGCAGCGTCGTTGCTAAAATTATCTTTTTCATTTTGTTTCGTTTTTGATAAGTCAAAGGTGGCAGGTTGACCGCACCCCAAACGATAACAAATGTTTAGACTTTAGAATAATCTGACTTTTTTAGGCGACTAAGGTGCACAGGCGTAATGCCGAGGTACGAGGCAATCATGTGCTGTGGCACGCGATTATGGATGTTGGGGAAAACTTCGGTGATGGTATCGTAACGCTCTTTAGCACTGCGCGCATACAGGTTTTTGATTCGGTTATCTTGGTAAATAAAATAAAACTCGGCAATGAGCCGCCCCAGCTTATCGCCTTCCTTCAAGTTTTTGTAACCCCAGTCTACAGCCGAGCGAGGTATCACAATTACTTCCGTTTCTTCCAATGCTTGCAGTGTATAAAGCGAAGGTAGTTGTTGAATGAAGCTCGAATAATCGGCAATGAATTGATTCTCTAACGCAAAATGAATGGTATGCTCGCTTGCCTCTTTATCGTGAACAATCACGCGAAGGATTCCTTTGTTGATAAAAAAGATGTCGTTAGGAATTACATTAGGATGGCTAAGGGATTGATGTCGCTGAAAATTTTTTATAAAGCAGTTCTTGAGAAAATTCTTAAGCTCCTCTTCCGAGATGGAAATCATTTGCTGAATGACTTGACTGATTTGCTTCATGTGAACTGCCAAATTAAACAATAGAGGAAGTGTTTGGTTTCACTGCACCTTGTTTCTCAGTGTAATTTTATCTAAGACCAGTTTTGCCACACAAATAAATCAATTGAGTAAATTCCAATTTAGCGTTGATAGCACAAAAGGCAGCTTATTTCAACGTTAACTGTTGTCCTTTCACAGATTCGTAAAATTTCCCATTGTCATAAATCAATCCTCCATTGACAAACGTCTGAACCACCTTGGTTTGAAAGGTGGTGCCCAGCAATGGCGACCAGCCGCATTTGTACAAAATGTTGTCCTGGCTTACTATCCACGGCTTATCCAAATCTACCAATGTGAGGTCGGCAAAATAGCCTTCTCGTATAAACCCGCGGTTAGCAATATGGTACAAAATGGCCGGGTTATGGCACATCTTCTCTGCAATTTTCTCAAGCGATATTTTTCCCTGTTTATAAAACTCAAGCATAATATTTAATGAATGCTGAACAATGGGCGCGCCCGACATAGATTGAAAATAGGGCTTTTGCTTTTCCTCTAAAGCATGTGGCGCATGGTCAGTCGTTACAATATCAATTCGATCATCAAGCAGCGCTTTCAAAAGTCCTTCTTTATCCTTTTCGGTTTTGATGGCAGGATTCCACTTGATTAAGTTGCCCAGCCGTTTGTAATCGACATCCGAAAACCAAAGGTGATGCACAGATACTTCGGTGGTTATTCGCTTTTGTGTTAACGGAATATCATTACGAAACAAGTGTGTTTCGGCCTCGGTACTCAGATGTAAAATGTGAAGCCGTGCATTGTGTTTCGTGGCCAATGCAATGGCATCTTTTGATGCTTCGAAGCAACCTTGCGCACTTCGAATGATAGGATGAAATTCAATTGGCACGTCTTCTCCATATTTTTCTCGAAAGATTCTTTCATTTTCTTCTACTAATTTTTCTTTCTCTGCGTGGATCGCGATAATGGATTGGCAGTTGGCAAAAAGCTTCTCTAGAATTGCCGGATTATCTGCCAGCAGATTTCCCTTCTTGGTAAAGTACAGACCATCATCTGAAACTCCAATAAGATTAGACGTGTCTGTCTGAATGACGGTATCAATGTTATCTGCGTTCACTCCGAGAAAAGAGGAATAGTTGACAAGTGATTTTTCAGCAGCTATCTGATGCTTTTGTTCAAGTAGTTCAATTGACAAAACATTAGGTACAGTGTTGGGCATATCAATAACCGAGGTGACACCACCAGCGATGGCGGCTCTGCTTTCTGTGTAAAAGTCACCTTTGTGGGTTAGGCCTGGGTCTCGAAAGTGAACCTGGCCGTCAATAATGCCTGGGAATAAATACTTTCCAGAGCCATCGATAACCAAGCTGTTTTCGGTGGGGTGAACGTTTCCAATCTTATCAATGAACTGGTCTTTAATAAGCAGGTCGGCTACCCGCAGCTGACCTTCGTTAACAAGCGTTACGTTTTTTATTATAGTGTTTTTGCTCATATCGTTCAATTTTTGACGTGACGCAAGTTTATAAAAAAATCATGGATGCCTGTAATTGTTATCGATCAAAAACTACTAACTGGAAGAAAGATTCATGGAGACTAAAAAATCTTCCCGTTTCGGAAAGTATGCATTAGCGATCGGCATTGCTGCTGGTTTTGTTTTTCTGGCAGCTCTCTTTACTGTTTTCGATTCAAGTTCTGGTATTTCTGATACGATGATTTGTGTAGCGATTGCAGCCAGTTCTATGTCTGTATTTCTTTCTTCGATGGAAACGCAAAAGAAAAAGTCTTGCAAAATATCAACTCCTAAAGTATGACCACAACAAAAGAAAACGACAAGCCGAAAGACCTTACCTTTACATACAACCGATTTTTGTATGGAGCGTTTGTCGCTCTAGGTCTTTACTTCCTATTGGCCAAAAAAGATGTTTCCACGGCCATGTCAAACTTCGGCATTGCCTTAATCTTTGACCCCTTTGATCAAAAAGAGATGTGGAACAATCGACCCGCTTACCAACAGATTTGGTTAATCGTGCACATTAGCATTGTGTTCGGCTTATTGGGTATTATGCTTTTTAACTGGATGGTGGCAAAATAGGGGAAACAGCCACCGCAATCTTAGAATCAGCCGTGCCAAAATACAAAAACCATTTCCCATGAAAAGGAACTAGCCCTTCCACAAAACAAACCTGATTGATCTGTCCGGAAATTTCATAAGGCTTATCAGGACGCAGAAAATTTTTCTCCAATCGGTCGATTAGTTTAGAAGGATCATTTTTGTCAAACAAAGCCTGACCTGCACAGTAAGCTCCTTTGGCAATTGTACTATCGCCACCTACATCGAGGTTCATGCCATTGTAAATCAATACAATCCCTTTGTCAGTCAACAAAGCATAGGGTCTACTTTCAACTAACCGACTATCAAAATAATTTTTACGTGGTTGAAGGATCGATTTGAATTTTTGATTTTCGTCAACAACAGGCTGCCAATGAATCAAATCGTCAGACGTAGCGAGAAATAAATCGGTGTCTCCAAAATACATCCAGTACTTCCCGTTGATTTTTTTAGCAACTATTTTTTCTCCCACTCGCTTGGCTACAATTGCTCCTGACTTACTCCACGAGTCAACATATTTCCCCTGCAATACCAGCCCATGTTTTATCCACTTCACCAAATTGGTGGAAGCCGCAACACATAACCTCGCCACTTTTCCATCATAAGCAGTATACGTCATGATGTAGGTTCCATCATCTCTTTCCACAATGCGTGGATCTTCAATTCCCCCCTCCCATTCGTATATTTTCATTTCATCTTCTGCGGGCAATAAAATGGGTTCCTTCTTACGAATGAAACGCAAACCGTCCGTGCTTACTGCCAATCCCAATCGAGAAGTGCCCGCATATTTTCCGATATTATCTTCTGCCCGATAAATCAGAAAGACAGAATCGTTGCGAACGACTGCGGCTGGGTTAAAAACATCCTTTTCTTCCCAGCTTATTTCCTTTTTCAAGATAGGACAAGTAAACATCCTATCGCCAGCTGCTAGAATAGGATTCAGGCTATCCACTTTTACAAATGGTAGAATGGCCCAAGCGGTGTCTTTGATTTCCTTTGCCTGATTTTCATTTTGAGGCGTGCAACCAAAGAGTAAAAGCAATCCAACAACGCTGCTAAATAGAAGAAGTGTTTTAAAATAGTGAAAGTTCATAGATGCTAATATACAGAGGATATACTACGAGCCTTCAAATTTATTTAAGTTAACTTTTCAGCTTCAAAAGTTGGGCTTTCGCATTTTCACTTTTAGGGTCTAACTCCAACACATATTCATAGGCTTGAATGGCTTTGTCTTTCTGCCCATCTTTCGCATACGCTTCGCCCAAGCTATCCCAGCAATTGGCCGATTGCGGAAAAAGATTGGCATTTATTCTAAGCACTGTGATTGCTTCCCTCAAATTTCCCTGCGCCATCAGCACATATCCACACGCGTTGAGCTCGGATTCATTACTGACGCGACTTTTCAATTGCATGGCAAGGCCGCGGGCACTGATGTTTTCATCCGTAAGTAATCCATCTTTCATCCACTGAATGATCTGCGGATATCCGAAATAATTGGCGGTGTATTCCTTTCTGGCAAAAATCTTTAATAAGTCTCGCTCCATTGTTTCTGTGGGGTATTCTACTATGCGACCGACCTCCTTCCCATTTTCAAAAACAATAAAAGTTGGCACTCGGAAAATGTTCATTCCGGCTTCTTGTCTTTGAGGCGATTGCTTGTATACCTCCGTAGAATCGTCAACACCAATCAAGGTAAGATTCTTTTGAGGAAATGATAGTTTCTCCAAAACCTTTGTCATCTTGGGCAACTCGCGTTTGCTATCGCCACACCAAGAGCCAAAAAATATTTTCATCGTGTATTTGGATGGATTGGTTTTCTTGAGTGCTGCCAAAACTTGTATATTAGGTTCGTAAGCAGAAAAGTTCTTGGCATACCATTCTGAGTATGGCTTTTTTTCTAATTGAGATAAAGAGCAATTTCCTAAAATTTTCGGCTCTGCGTTCTGTGCAGAAAGAAATTCCAAAAAAATACTTAACAGAGCAAAAAGTACAATTGCTTTCTTCATAGGATTGGATTTAGATTTTTTTCAAAACTATACCCTTCTTTTCTTGCTCCCTGTTAATGGATTGCCAATTGTTTCTTAACGGAATGTTAAAGTCAAACTCTCAAGAGCTCTCTGAGTGCTTGCCCATAAACTGAAAGGTTATCAAAACCGAATAACATAAGATAGAAAAAAATCATTCATTCTAACTTTCAGCTTCGAATCCCCAACTTCTAACTTCTATATTTGCCTCCTACTTAGTACTACGTAGTGTGTAACCACACGAAACAAGTAGACTCAAATTAATACGCGAAGTAGCATGGCAGGAGCAGGCGCAATGGATACCCCTTTAATGAAACAATACAACGCCATCAAGGTGAAATACCCTGGTGCGCTGTTGCTTTTTAGAGTGGGTGATTTTTATGAAACGTTTGGCGAAGATGCCATCAAAGCCAGTAAAGTACTGGACATCACCCTAACCAAGCGCGGCAATGGGTCTGCCTCTGAAATTGAACTGGCTGGTTTTCCACATCACGCTTTGGATACCTACCTACCTAAGTTAGTTCGGGCAGGCCATCGCGTAGCAATTTGTGATCAATTGGAAGACCCTCGTTTTGTAAAAGGAATTGTAAAGCGTGGTGTGACTGAATTGGTAACGCCCGGTGTTTCCTTTAACGACAATGTGCTGGAGAAAAGAAGAAATAATTTTCTCGCATCTGTTCATGTCAACAAAAACGTTCTAGGAATCTCTTTTCTAGATATTAGTACCGGTGAGTTCTATGCCGCTCAGGGAACAGAAATCTACATAAACAAGCTCATCCAAAGTTTTGGGCCTGCCGAGATTATATTTTCAAAAACACACCGAGAAAAGTTCGAGTCACAATTTGCCGAAGGGTATGCCACGTTTGCATTGGATGAGTGGGTCTTTGCCTATGACTTCGCAAACGAAAAACTGATTCAACAATTTAAGACGAATACGTTGAAGGGCTTCGGTGTGGATGGAATGAGCGAAGCTATCATTGCAGCGGGAGCCATCTTGCATTACTTAGAAGCCACCGAACATAAAGAGATGAATCACATTGCTGGCATCTCACGCATCGATGAAGAGAAGTACGTGTGGCTTGATCGATTCACTATTCGAAATCTGGAACTCATTCATTCGCCCAACGAAGGGGGGGTACCTCTCTTGCAAATACTCGATCAAACCATCACGCCTATGGGCTCGCGCCAACTGCGGCAGTGGATGATCTTGCCGTTAAAAGAAAAAGCGGCAATCGAAGAACGATTAAAAGTGGTTGAACATTTCTACGCTGAATCTGACCTTACGGAAAAGTTGGCTGAGCACCTTCATCAAATTGCCGACTTAGAACGACTCATTTCAAAAGTAGCCGTGGGGCGTATTAATCCACGTGAATTGCTCCAATTGAAGCGATCTCTTCAAGCTATTCTTCCTATCAAAGATTCACTTTCAAAATCTACGAAATCAGAATTAGTGAAACTGGCTGATCAATTGCATGGTTGCGAGTTTCTCTTGGAGAAGATCGAAAAGGAATTGAAAGACGATGCGCCAATGTTGATGCATCTCGGTGGAATCATTAAAACAGGCGTGAATGCGGAATTGGATGAAATGCGCACGATCGCTTTCGCAGGCAAAGATTATTTGTTACAAGTGCAAAGGCGGGAAGTGGAGCGTACGGGTATCAACTCACTGAAAGTTTCTTACAACAAAGTCTTTGGTTACTATCTTGAAGTAAGCAACGCCAACAAAGACAAAGTGCCTTCCGATTGGATTCGCAAACAGACGTTGGTGAATGCCGAGCGCTACATCACCGAAGAATTGAAAGTTTATGAAGAAAAAATTCTGACAGCCGAAGAAAAACTGTCGGTAATCGAGCAACGATTGTTTCTAGAGTTAATACAGCACACAGCGGATTACATTTCTCAAATACAGCAAAACGCGAAGGTGATTGCCGTGTTGGATTGCCTACTGTCATTTGCCATTACTGCCAAAACCAATAAATACAGCAAGCCCGAAATCAGTGACTCCACGCGGCTCGCTATCAAAGCAGGTCGCCATCCCGTTATTGAAAAACAATTGCCCATTGGAGAAAGCTACGTACCCAATGATATTTACCTTGATACCGAAACACAACAAATCCTGATCATCACCGGACCGAACATGGCAGGTAAGTCAGCCTTGTTACGGCAAGTTGCCTTGATCGTCTTGATGGCCCAGATGGGAAGTTTTGTTCCTGCCGAAGCTGCCACCATTGGCATTGTAGATAAAATTTTTACACGCGTAGGCGCGAGCGATAATCTTTCTCATGGGGAATCAACCTTTATGGTCGAGATGATTGAGACGGCCAGCATCTTGAATAACCTGAGCGACCGCAGTTTGATTTTAATGGATGAAATCGGTAGAGGCACTTCTACTTATGATGGCGTTTCGATTGCCTGGGCGATTGTGGAATACCTCCATCAGCACAAAGACTTCAAACCCAAAACACTTTTTGCCACACACTATCACGAACTCAACCAACTGGCGGAAGATTTTGTCCGTGTGAAAAATTTCAACGTAAGTGTGAAAGAAATTGGCGACAAAATCATTTTCATGCGCAAGCTGAAGGAAGGAGGCAGCGAACACAGCTTTGGTATTCACGTAGCTCAGATTGCAGGCATGCCAAACAAAGTGGTGCTGCGCGCCAATGAAATTCTGCGTTTCTTAGAAAAAGACAAACACCCGCCTGACGGACGGGCAGGCAAAAACGAACCAAAAAATAAATTTGATGAATTGCCCAAGACCATTCAACAAATGAGTTTGTTTGAAATAGATCCAAAGTCAAAAGCGATTCATGAAATGCTTTCACAAATCGATATCAACACGATTAGCCCTGTGGAGGCGCTGTTGAAGTTGAATGAGCTGTTGAGTTTGTTAAAAAAGTAACATTTTTGTAAGTTACACAATTGTAACTTACATTTATGTAACTTTGAAAAATGCGAGTATGGAAAACCCGTTTGTTTTTGGCAAAACCGTTGGTAAGACTGACTTCTGCAACCGCAGCAAGGACATTGAGTTCATGCACCATCAATTTAACACCAATGCCAACACGATTTTAATTTCTCCGAGACGCTGGGGCAAGTCTTCGCTGGTGGAGGAAGCAGCCAGGCGTTATCACAAAGACAATGTCCGTTTTGCCTACATTGATCTTTTCAAATGCCGCACACCAGAAGAGTTTCACGAAGCGTATGTTCATGCATTACTCAAAGCAACTAATTCTAAAATGGATGAGGCTTTTCAGTTTGCCAACAAATGGCTGAAGGGCATTTTGCCTTACCTTTCTTTTCAGCCCGACCCCAACACCGAGTTCTCCATCAAGTTTCAGTCAAACTTGGCAATAAAAGAAGATGAAATTATAAACCTCTCTCAGACCATCGCTGTAAAGAAAAATGTGCGAATCATTTTGTGCATCGATGAATTTCAAAACGTGAACCATTTTCCTCACCCAATTGACTTTCAAAAAAAATTACGGAGCTATTGGCAGCGGCACGACAAAGTGCATTATTGTCTCTACGGAAGCAAACGACACCTGATGACCCAGTTATTTGAATCATCTGACTTGCCTTTTTACAAATTTGGCTCGGTGCATTACCTCAAGAAAATTGATGAGGCTGAATGGATACCTTTTGTGATTTCAAAATTTAAAAAAACCGGAAAGACTATTTTAGGAGAACAGGTTACTCTTGTATGCCGGGCGATGGAATCTCATTCTTACTATACCCAAAATGCGTTTCAAATTCTATGGTATATTTCTTCCAATAAAGTAAAAGATAGCGATGTGGAACAAGCCCTGATACGTCTTGGAGAGCAGAACGAACTGCAGTTTCAGAAGATCGTTGAAGGATTGACTACGTATCAGTTGAATTTCATCAAGGCGGTGTGCAAGGGAGTTGAAAGTCTTCATTCTAAAAAAGCGATAAAGGATTTTTCATTGGGCACCACTGCCACCATTCAACGATCGATACAGGCACTGCTTCAAAAAGATGTAATTGATGTGATGGGCAAAGAAATCTCAATAGTTGATTCTGCTTTTAAATGGTGGTTTATAAGAAATTTTATGGCCTGAGGGATTATCTTTGGCGAAGCGGCAAAATGTGGTTTAGATATCTTAAATAAATGAAAAAAGACTCGCTTTTGGGAAGCACGCTAGGTCAAGAACTATTGAAATTCACCGTTCATCTATCCAATAGCGCACTCAAAATTCCGTTTTATAATCGATTATTTCTTTGACTAAATTTCGGTAGAGTTTACCAGTTCTCCATTTTACTATCACCTATGAAAAGTCTTCTGACAACCCTATCGATCTTCGTTTATGTGTGCTTACTTGCGCAGGAGCGTGTGCTACCCGCTGAGTCAGCTGTCAATTCCACAGGCCAAGTTACCATCAAGGGCAAAGTGGTTCCCTACAAAGTAACAGCTGGTACACAACCTGTATGGAATGCAGAAGGCAAGCCTAGCGCTTCACTATTTTATACCTACTATGAGCGCAGCGATGTGTCCGACAAAAGCAGGCGCCCACTCATTATCTCGTTTAATGGCGGCCCAGGCTCCGCTTCTGTGTGGATGCACGTGGCCTACACGGGCCCCAAAGTTTTAAATATTGATAGCGAAGGATTTCCCGTTCAGCCCTACGGAATTCACGACAATCCACATTCCATTTTAGATGTAGCCGATATTGTCTATGTCGATCCCGTGAATACCGGCTTCTCGCGCATTCTGGATCCAAAAGCAGAAAAGACAACCTTCTTTGGCGTCAATGCCGATATCAAGTACCTCGGTGATTGGGTTGATAATTTCGTTTCTCGTCAAGGTCGCTGGACTTCTCCAAAATATTTGATTGGCGAAAGTTATGGCACAACGCGCGTATCGGGGTTGGCACTTGACTTACAGAACAATCATTGGATGTATTTAAATGGCGTGATTTTGGTTTCGCCAACCGAGCTAGGAATCAAGCGCGATGGCCCTGTGAATGATGCCTTGTCACTTCCTTATTACACGGCTGCCGCGTGGTATCAAAAAGCATTGCCTGCCGACCTTCAACAAAAAGATTTATTGGATGTGCTGGCAGAATCAGAAGCATTTACTGTCAACGAATTTATTCCGGCATTATCACGTGGCGGATTTCTAGAAGAAGCTAAGAAAAAACAGATAGCAGCCAGTGTTTCACGTTACTCAGGATTATCGGAGCGCACCATAATGCAACACAATCTCGCGGTGCCAACTCAATATTTTTGGAAAGATCTGTTGCGTGAAAAAGGGTTCACCGTTGGGCGTCTCGACTCTCGTTATTTGGGCATCGACAAACAACAGGCGGGCAGCAGCCCTGACTATAACTCTGAACTTACTTCTTGGTTGCACTCCTTCACCCCGGCCATCAACTACTACCTACGCGATGTATTGAAGTATAAAACTGATTTACAATACAACATGTTTGGCCCCGTGCGGCCCTGGGACAATTCAAATGACAATACTGGTGAGAACCTTCGTTTGGCAATGGCAGAAAACCCATACATGCATGTGATGATTCAAAGTGGCTACTACGATGGCGCTACGACCTATTTCGATGCGAAATATTCCATGTGGCAACTTGATCCGAGCGGCAAAATGAAAGACCGCTTGCGATTTGAAGGCTATCGCAGTGGACACATGATGTATTTACGTGCGGAAGATTTAGCGACCTCTAATGAACACATTCGCGATTTTATTAAGAAAAGTACGCCTACGGGATCGGCTAAGTATTGAATCTCGATAAACAGTGTAAAGAAAAGTTGCGATAAAGAATAGTTCAAGCAAACACTTTTTTAAGTGCAGCTTCAGCTATTCTTACATCTTCAGCTTCAGATAATCCGCTAACTCCAATTCCTCCTACTACTTTAGAATCTAGTATAATAGGAAGGCCTCCACCAAAGCCGGTAATTTTTGAATCTCCCTAATATGCTGGCGGTCGACTTTTGGCAATCATCATATCGCCCATTTCTTTGGTAGATTTACGATCACATGCTGCAGTGTATGCTTTGTTTTCGCAATCTTAGAAGCAGCCAGAGACGCGTCATCCATCCTCAAAAATGAAATCAATTCGCCCTCTGGTCCGCAAACGGCCACGGCTATGTGTTTGTTTATTTTTTCCGCTTCAAAAATTGTATGTTCAATCAATCGGAAGGCCTCTCCGGAACTTACTTTAGTAAACTGCATGGTACTATTTACTTTACTACAATTAGTTTTTAGACAAACCTATTTTTTTTGATCGCGAGTTTCCCCTTCAAAAATTCTGCGGTATACCCTTTTCCTTGTTTTGCCATTTCTTCAGGGGTGCCCTCAAATAAAAGATGTCCACCGCTTTTTTCTCCACCTTCCGTGCTGGGTGGTTTGAAACCCACAATACTTTTCACGCGAATCTAAGCGTCTTCTAAATTAAATACGCTTTATTATTGCCTTGAAAGTTCCGTTTGTAATAGAAACTTGCGCGCTGCTTTGTGTTTTTGCATTAAATTGAAACGATAGGCTAATGTACGTTGATGAAATTTTGTTGATAGTGATATTTCCGTCTATGGAACCAAGCAAAGTCCCATTGGGTGTAGCCCTATAAATTCCATTACCTAAGCCTAAAGCGAAAGATTGGCCAGCGACTAATGCATCAGGATTATTAATTGTAAGATTAATCCATTCACCTGCTAAGTTCTCCCCGGTTAATGCAAGGGAAGAGGTACTTCGATAGGCTTGATTTCCGTTTCCTACAAACCCTTGCCCATTGACGTTTGCCGTCAAAACTGTTTCAGGATAATCATCTACTAGAAGGCGTTTAAATGACAAATCAAACTCTCGATTTCGTTGATCTACCAAAACAAGTTCATTAGCAGTAAAAGACTTTACGTCATAAATTGCACTACCTCCACCGGCATACTTTGTTGTAAATGTACTCTGATTTAACTCCCACGACCCTTTATAAATTATAACAGTAATAGGAATCTCGAGAATCATTTCAAAAGAGTTATTTGAATCGTTAAAAACCGCATATTGATTTTGAAGGTTTGTTGCCAAGGTATTAGGATTCTGATCAAAGCTAACCGAGACTCCGTTCTTGAGCATTTTATCTAACTTCCAATAGCCAGAGACATCTTTAATTGTTGGCAACACAGGAACTACTTGCTTATCGCCTCCGCACGATAGCAAAAGTAAAGAGACAATCACAAATCCAATATTTTTCTTCATAGCTTTTTATTTAATTAAAAACCATTACACCTTGAACTATAGTATTGCTTTTCGAAGAGGCAAAGGGTTCTTGTAGAATCCCATTTTTCCACATTAAGCTTCCGCGTTGGCCTCCCGTATTATTGGAGATGTTAGCCGTTACATAAACATCGCTACCATTGATCGCTATACTATTAGTCTCAGCAAATGTGTTATCCTCACCAATAAGCTGATTTATTGACCCATTCTTCCAATAAACAGCAGTGCCTAAGCCTCCCGCAATAAAAACATCATTACCAGATACAGCAATGGCAGAGGCTTTAAAACCTCCATCTAGTAATATCTCTACTCCATTTTTCCAGTATTTGGCAATTTGCGATCCACTAGAATTATACGAGGATCCGGCCATGTAAAAATCATTACCTACAGCAGCCACCCCCCAGACATACGAAATCTTAGCATTCTTATCAGCTTTTTTAGCTATTCCATTTTTCCAGTATTTTCCGATAACAGAATCTGGCTTGCTCTCTAAGCCTGTGACATAGACGTCATTCCCAATGACCGCGATGCCTGAGATTAATGTAAAGACTGATTTGTCTGACAGTATTTGTGGAATCCCATTTTTCCAGTATTTACCAACCCAATTACCACCGAAATTGCCACCTTTTTCTATGCCTGCTACATATACATCGCCTGCAACAACGGTTATTGCAACTGCTTCTTCATTTTGGGCACCATTAGAAAGAACAGTCTCTACTCCATTTTTCCAATATTTTGCGGTCTTTATCCCGTTAACAATTTCGTAACCCGCTATATAGATATCTGAACCAGATATTGTCCCACCTGCTGCAAATGAAGTTTTGGTTCCGTCTGTAATTGGAGATTCTTTTCCGTTTTTCCAAACCATGGCGATATTGTTCAAGCTACCATATGCATAAATATCTTGCACTGGGGAGGCTGATTCTTTGCTACAGCTAAGTAGAATAACAGTACAAAAAGTAATTGAGAAAAATACGATTGAGTTTTTTATCATACTAATTTTTTAAAGAGATATAACTTGTAAAAATAATCAAGAAATCTTCCCTCGCAAGAAATCGGCTGTATACCCTTTTCCTTGTTTTGCCATTTCTTCAGGGGTGCCCTCAAATAAAAGATGTCCACCATTTTTTTCTCCTCCTTCCGGGCCCAAGTCAATGATCCAGTCGGCACATTTAATAACCTCCAAGTTGTGCTCAATTACAATTACCGTGTGCCCTTCATCTACCAATGCATTAATGGCTTTTAGCAATTTTGAAATATCATGAAAGTGCAACCCCGTGGTAGGCTCGTCAAAAATGAAAAGTATGCGTTCACTTGAGTCAGCTGAATTTTTACCAAGAAATGAGGCTAGCTTTACACGCTGTGCTTCGCCACCAGAGAGTGAGTTAGAGGACTGGCCTAATTTCACATAGCCTAATCCAACTTCAAAAAGTGGTTTTATTTTTTCATAGATGGGCTTCTTGTCTCTAAAAAACTCGAGCCCCTCTTCCACCGTCATGTCCAAAACATCGGCAATTGATTTGCCGTTGTGTTCTACCTCCAACACTTCTTGTTTAAATCTCTTTCGATGGCAACTTTCACACTCCAGATAGATATCTGCCATGAACTGCATCTCTACTTTTATCTCACCTTCTCCTTCGCAAGTCTCACAGCGACCGCCTTCTACGTTGAAAGAAAAGTGGGAAGGTTTGTAGCCGCGTTGTTGTGCCAACGGCTGATCAGCATAGAGATTTCTAATGGCATCGTATGCCTTCACATAGCTGATCGGATTCGAGCGAGAAGATTTACCGATCGGATTCTGATCGATAAACTCGATTTGTTTGATCTTAGAGTAATCACCAGTCAATTGATCGTACTTACCAGGTGTCTCCCCTACTGTACCATTCATGCGGCCAATAGCCGGATACAAAATTTTCTTGATCAACGTTGATTTACCAGAACCACTTACTCCTGTTACGACCGTCAATATCTCCAATGGAAATTTGACTTTTAGATTCTTTAGGTTGTTCTCGCGGGCGCCAATGATGTTTATGGAATCCTTCCATTTTCTTCTGATCGTGGGTATCGCTATTTTTTCTTTGCCGCTCAGGTAATCTGTAGTATGCGTATTTGTTTGGCTGTCTATTTCTTTGATCGAGCCCTGAAAAACTAGTCGGCCACCATGTGAGCCTGCATCGGGTCCAATATCAATGATTTGATCTGCGGCCCGCATAATTTCCTCCTCGTGCTCCACTACTATAACGGTATTCCCCATGTCGCGCAGCGACTTCAGTACTTCGACCATTCTTTCGGTATCTCTTGGATGAAGGCCAATGCTCGGTTCATCTAAAATATACATAGAGCCAACCAACGCACTACCCAATGAGGTAGCGAGTTTTATTCGCTGAAATTCTCCGCCTGATAGTGTAGAAGTAACGCGATTAAGGGTCAAATAACCGAGCCCTACTTTGAGCATGTAGCCAAGTCGCGATTTAATTTCTGTCAATATGCGATCCGAAACTTTCTGTTCGTAATCTGGCAGTTTGAGTTTGTCGAAAAATACCAACGCATCTTCAATTGGCATTAACACTAAGTCTGTGATAGAGGTGTTGGCAATCTTTACATAAGCTGCATCTTTTCGAAGTTTAGTGCCACGGCAATCCGGACAGGTTGTTCTTCCGCGAAAGCGCGAAAGCATAACACGATACTGTATTTTATGGGTTTTGGTGGTGATGTATCTAAAGAATTCATTTAAGCCTTCAAAATATTCGTTGCCATTCCAAATAATGTCGCGCAGCTTTTGAGTCAATTCACTGTAGGGTCGATGAACAGGGAAATCGAATTTAATACCGTTTTTCAATAATGGTTTTCCCCACTCACTCATCACCTCGCCACGCCAGGGAGCAATCGCCCCTTCATAAACTGAAAGGCTTTTATCGGGGATTACCAAATCTTCATCGATGCCCAACACTTTTCCAAAACCTTCACAGGTTTGACAAGCCCCAAATGGATTATTAAAACTGAACAGATTAATAGATGGCTCTGTGAATGACATGCCATCAAGCTCAAACCGATCTGAAAATCGAACCTTTCTTTCCTCTACGTAGACCAGGCACTCGCCATGACCTTCAAAGAAAGCCGTTTGTATTGAATCGGATAAACGAAACGTAAGGTCTTCATCGGTCGCGTTGACGGAGGCACGATCGATTAATATTTCATATTCTTTAACTTTTGCCGAGGGAGCTTTTGCTGCTGTCTTTGGCTTTTTAGTGGCTTTTGTTTTTTCTTCGTCAGTCGCACCCGTTAACTCTTCAATGAACTTCATTTCGCCATCGACCAAAACGCGCGTAAACCCTTTGCTCAATAAAAGATTCAGTTCGTCTACAAGTTTTCTACCCTTGTTAATCTGAAGCGGACACGCAATCATGACCCGCGTCCCCTCCTTAGATTTGTTGATGAAATCAACCACATCGCTCACCGTGTCGCGCTTTACTTCTTTGCCGCTGATAGGTGAATAGGTGGTTCCTATCCTGGCAAAAAGTAATTTTAGATAGTCGTAGATTTCTGTGGTGGTGCCAACCGTTGATCGTGGATTGCGCGTATTGACGCGTTGCTCAATGGCGATCGCGGGAGAAACACCACGGATGTAGTCAACGTCCGGTTTCTCCATACGGCCTAGAAATTGTCTGGCGTAGGAGCTTAAGCTCTCGACATACATGCGCTGGCCTTCCGCAAAAAGTGTATCAAATGCAAGCGATGACTTACCTGACCCCGAAAGGCCGGTGATGACCACCAATTTATTGCGAGGGATGGCGACACTTACATCTTTCAGATTGTTAACCCTCGCCCTCTTTATGATGATAAAGTCTTTCGGATCGAGGTCGTCTAGGTAAGAATCGCTGGGCGTGTTGTTCATTGGAAACGGCAAAAATAAAAAATAGCTCTGCCTTGTCCTATCAAACGCTCATCTTAGCCTAGCCTAAAACAAAAACACCATCCTGGGAGATGGAGTTCAATAATAATAACACAAGTAACTTAGTTATCAAAGTCAGGGTCATAGCTTGCTTCCTTTGCATCGCTGCCACTATCATCAAAATCGTCTCCACCCCCTGAGTTGTCAAAATCATCATCATCGCCAACTGGCTTCAGGTCATCGTCTTCACCATCAAACTCTTGCTTCTTGCCCGATTCAACATCATAACCGCCATCGCTATTTTTGGTAGCGGGCACTTTCACCAAGAAAACAGAATCTTCGGTTTCTAGAGGAAATACGAAAATAGGCTCTTTTTTCGCATTCATTATTCGTGAAATACTGGCCTCATATCCATTCGGGTATTGTTCGCGCATCAAATCGTGCAGATCGCCCGAGAGGTTTTCGAGACTTTTAATTACTCTTTTCTTCATTACAGCCATATTTATCGCTTGATTTCAAAAAACGGTTCAATTAGCGAAAGAAATTATAGAAGAGGCAATATTTTTGTAAAAATTTTTCGGCTTTTCGAAAAATAGCTCTATTTTTCAACTCTCAACAATAAAAAAACTAACCCCCACACTATCGAACGACACCTTTACGTTACTTAAACGCAAAACAGATGATTGACAAAAGATGCAGCGACACAGAGTTAGTTTCGCTTTATCAAACAGGTAACGAGGCCGCGTTCGAAATGCTCCTTCACAGACACAAATCCAGAGTTTATACTGCTATCTATTTGATAGTGAAGGATCGCTATGAGGCAGAAGATTTGCTTCAAGACACTTTTATTAAAGCGATCAACACGATTAAAGCCGGGCGGTATAATGAAGAAGGCAAATTTTTGCCGTGGGTTTGTCGGATAGCCCATAATCTAGCGATCGATCATTTCAGAAAACGTAAACGTTACCCAGAGGTAACATTAGAAGATGGAAGTCAGCTGTTTGATTCCATGCGTTTTGCCGAAGAGTCGTATGAAGACAAACAGATGTTCCGCGATACACGCTCACGGATGCGGGATTTGATCAAAGAATTGCCGGACGAACAAAAGCAGGTGTTAATTATGCGTCACTACCTGCAGATGACTTTTCAGGAAATAGCCGAACGCACAGAGGTGAGCATTAATACGGCATTAGGGAGAATGAGGTACGCGTTGATCAACTTGAGAAAGAAGATGATAAAAAATAATATAGCCTATGACGAAAACTTTTACCCAAAACGATTTGATCAGGTTTCTATACCACGAGACCAACGAGGACCAGACGAAAGAGATTAACAAAGCATTACTCGGTGATGCGGAGTTAAGAGCTCAGCTGGCTGAAATGAAATCCAGCAAGAAGTCGCTTGATGCCGCACAGCTTGAACCATCACAGGAATCAGTTTTGAACATCCTGAGTTATGCGAGGGGACTTCAAGAACATTGAATAAGTGTTCACTCGCATGAAGACAACTCACTACGGGCTGTCTTTTTTGTTTAACTCAAATTATTTCCACATTTCTTGCCTTCTATTACCATGGAGAAATTGCTTTCACTGATGCTTGTCGTGCATATCACCGGGGGTGTGGTTGCACTACTCACAGGGTTGGTAGCAATTTTTAGTACAAAGGGGAGTGCGACTCACCGACTGGCAGGGAAAATCTACTTTATCGGAATGACAGCCGTATTTATTGGTGCCATTTTCACGGCCCTTGGCCACCATAGAGATTTTTTATTGATGGTTGCTTTCTTTAGCTACTATATGACCGTTCGTGGTTATCGGGTTTTATTTCTGAAAAAACTGAACGAGGGTCAAAAGCCGGGGTTGATTGACTGGGTGATCATCATTGTATCTGCCATATTTATATTTACGCTACTGGGTTGGGGTTTTTGGGCACTTAGCTTTGGAGCAGGCATTGGTATCGCTGCACTTTTATTCGGCACTTTGGGATCCGTCCTCTTATTCCTGGATGTTAAGAATTTTTTTAAGCCACCAAAAGAAAAAATGCGTTGGTGGTATTCACATATCGGTAGTATGGGAGGCAGCTATATATCTGCGGTTACTGCTTTTGTGGTCGTTAACGTTGAGTTACCCGTCTATAACTGGGTTCTTTGGATCTTACCGGGCTTCATCGGGGGAACAATTATTACCTTTACAATCAAGAAGTACAAACGTCAATTTGAGAAAGCTTGAGGCCAATAGATCAATGGCAAGCGTATTGAAGAAGCGGAGGGATAAATTTGCAGCTGTTTAAATAAACATTGCCACTTGTTCTACCAGCTCTTTTGACTTTAGATTATGACCCAATCCTGTAGTAGTGATGAGTGAGGAATTTTTCCACACCTCATTCATATCCAAAGCAGTTTGGTAGGGTGCTTCTTTGTCCTCCGTGTCGTGAATAATTAGCCCTGGCAAGGTTAGCGACTTACTAAACTCTTTCATCTTAAAGTAAGACGGAGGATGTCCTATGAAGTTCTCAAAGTAACCATTGATCAAACGAATGGTTCTTTTTGACAACCGCAACAAACGCTGATAATAGAGAAAGAAAAACTCTACTTCGCCAGGTGCAGCCATGACCGCCATTTTTGCCACTTGCAAATGGGGTAGTCGATGTAGCGTATAAACCGAAGCAAAACCACCAAATGAATGAGTGAGAATAGCATGGATTGATTTCTGCTCAGTGATAAATTGTTCTATCAATCCGCTGTAATGCGGAAGATTCAAGAAATCACCTTCCGATAACCCATGACCCGGAGCATCTAGGGAGAAAATAGTAAACTCTTCTTTCGAAAGGCGATTGATGACATACCTCCACCAATAACTGTGGCTTTGCCAACCGTGCAAGAGCAGAACTTTTTTTGAACCATTACCCCATCGATACCCCTGCACTCTCTTTCCGGCATAATCCATTTTGAATTGTTCGTCCGCCTGATTTAAAAACTCAAGTTGGTGCGGCTTCATCTTGATTCGTCTGGGCCAACAAAATAACTCAAACCCCTTCTTGGCGGCCGTCTTGGGTGAAAATAACGCAAGCGTATTCAAGTAAAAGCCGATGGAACGAATGATGATCTTATTCATTTTAATTCTTCAGGCTAAAAATCTAGTTCTCTATTGATGTAATCGTTGCCTCCAAATGTTTGATAACGATGCGGATGTCTTGGTTTGTTCTGGAAAGTTTGCTCATCATAATAGCGCCTTCCAGGCTTGCGATGATAACGGTTGCATAGTATTCTTTGTCAATATTTTTTCTGAGTTGGCTGAACGTAATGCCATTAGCTAAAATGGTTATGATGGACTCCTTTAGTACTTCCAGAATGGCATGCGCCTTTTTTCGCAAGTGAGGACTATTGTCATCTGCCTCTATGGCAACATTCAACAAGGGACATCCGCCTTTGATGGGTGATTTGGTCACATACGATTCAAAGAAATAGATAATCGCTTTCAGTTTATCGCTAGCCGTTTGTTGCTCCTTTATCTGGATGCGAAGCTTCTCAAACATAATCCCCATCAAATAAACCAGCGACTGTTCCTCCAGTTTCTCTTTGTTCTTAAAATGACGGTAAATAGCCCCCTTGGTGTAGCCCGTAGCTTCTGTAATGTTGCTAATTGAGGTTGCTTTATAACCCTGCAGGTTGAACAGACTGCCCGCATGATGCAGAATAGCCCCTTTCGTTTCGTCTGGATTGCGCATGGCACAAAGATACCGATCGGTATCTAAATAAAAAACACTGAGTCTTAGTGCGTTGTTGAAATAGAGGGGTTCGAAAGCTGATTGCATAATGCGTCAATATTTTAAATACTTTTGAGAGTAAATGCCCTTTCTACAATGGAGCTAAAAAATGTTGTTAAATACACACTCGTTTTTCTACTAGCCAGTATCCTATTCGTGGTTGTTTCCTTCTCTATTGTTTACTACAAACAACAAGAGATTACGCAATGGGCAATAGAGCAAGTCAACGAGGATTTCAATGGTTATTTAGAAGTAAAATCAAGTCAAGTTTCCCTGTTCCACGATTTTCCTTACCTAGATCTTGACTTGCGTGGTATTTCTTTTTACGAATCAAAGAACAAAGAAACAAAACCGCTCTACGAAATTAATCATCTCTACTTGGGGTTTCGCTGGATCGATGTCATCCGCTCGGTCTTCGATATTCGATTAATTGATGTGAAAGGGGGGCATGTTGATGTTGTACAATTGGCCAATGGGGAAATCAATCTACTACAAGCAAAAAAAATAAAATCCTCATCTGGCGAAAGCTCATCTTCATCTATTCAAATGCACTTAAAGAAACTAAAGGTAGAAGACTTTAAGATTTCTTTCCTGAATGTAGTCGACTCTACCGAGTATCAAGCTAACATTCTAAGAGCGGTCGCAGCCATACAGATTCATTCAGCTCAGACAAATCTTTTACTTCAAACAGAACTGCGCGGTAGTTTTGTAAAAAACAATACCGCAACCTTTTTCCACGACAAAAACGTAAAAATCAAAACCAAATTCAGCTTTCAATCGCGGACAAAGACGGCAAAATTTTCTGATACACATATCCAACTTGAAAATGCTTCTTTTGCAATTGATGGAACCGTTCAGACCCTCAATGATTTAGACTTCAATTTGACACTACAGGGAGAAAAGCCTGACTTTAGTCTTTTTACATCCTTTGCCCCCGCAGAGGCAGCTGGCTTGATCGCGCAATATGAAAATCAAGGACAGATCTATTTCTTGGGCACCGTACAAGGAAAGTTGACATCTACCTATCAACCAAAATTGAATTTTCAATTTGGTTGTAAAAATGGTTCGATAGAAAATATTGAAGGGAAAAAGAGTATTGATCAATTGGGTTTTGTTGGATCGTTTACAAATGGTGTAGAGCGTAACTTCAAAACGTCTGTTTTCGAGATGCGCGATTTTTCCTTTCGCCCCGCGAAAGGTTCTTTCCGTGGAAGTTTCCGCATTCAAGATTTTACCAATCCGCAGGTTGCCGTTAGCCTTGTCTCGAATTTAGATCTCGATTTTTTGGCAGGCTTTCTGGGAATCAAAAATGTGGAGGGACTGAAAGGTCAAGTCCTTCTAAACATGAATTTCAGCGAGCTCATCGATTTTCAAAAACCAGAAAACTCGTTTGCCAAGCTAAAAGAAGGAATTGAAAGTGAATTGATTGTAAAAGATCTTGGTTTTTCACTGCCCAATAAAATGCAAAAGGTAGATCGAATGAATCTACATGCCTTTATGAGTGCTGGAAAGTTGACCCTAGACTCTCTTACTTTCTATTTAGGAAACTCCGACATCAAGATATCGGGTAGCATCAGCGATTTACCTGCTCTGTTTCATCGCCCCAATAAAAGTATTTCGATTCGATTTGATGCGACTTCAAATAGAATTGACTTTCCGGAACTATTTCGCTTTGATACTGCATTGGCGAAAATGATAGATGAGGAAATGACAGATTTTCGTATCCGTTGCGCTTTGGAGACTTCTGTCAGTAGTCTAAAGCGAAGCCCACTCCCCATTGGTGAATTTTTTATTGATGACTTGTATGCAAAAATTAAAGGTTATCCGCACACACTACATGACATACATGCAGATGTAGTTGTCACCGATTCTTCTTTTCAATTAAAAGACCTGAGCGGTGCTATTGACCAGTCCGATTTTCACTTCAACGGCAAACTTACCAACTATGCGATTTGGTTCGATTCGGTTAAACGGGGGGATACTCGTTTTGAATTCGATTTGTATTCTGAACAGTTAAACCTTAACAATCTCCTTACCTATCGCGGGGAAAGCTACCTCCCAAAAGATTACCAAAGTGAAGTGATCAAAGATCTTCGCTTGCATGGGTCGGCAGACCTGTTTTTTGATAACCATTTTCGCTCCGCTGATTTAATCGTTAGTAAAGTAGAGGGGAAGATGCGGGTTCATCCACTCAAGATCGAAAAGCTGGCTGGTCGCATCCATTATGAAGACGATCATTTGACGATTCAAAATCTCGCTGCCCGGATGGGCGCAAGTGACTTTTTGGTTAACCTCAACTACTACACGGGTAAAGACGTTAAATTAAAAAAACGGGATAATCAATTTTCCTTTCAAGCTGACAATCTCGATCTAGACCAACTTCTTAACTTCAAAAAAGATTCAGTCAAAACAGCTGAACAGCATAGTAAGGCTTTTAACATCTTTGAGATTCCCTTTACCGACATGCGCGTAAAAGCAAACATTACCAAACTAACTCATCATAATATCAAAATCAGTAATTTAAAAAGTAATTTAAGATTGCAGGCAAACCACTATATGTTCATCGATACGCTAGCGATGGATTTGGCTGGTGGATCAATGGCGATGAACGGCTATTTTAACGCTTCTGATCCCAAGAAAATCTATTTCAAAAACAAAACGAATTTTTCAAATATCAACCTTGATCAATTACTCATTAAGTTCGACAACTTCGGCCAAGATGTAATGATGAGCAAAAATCTGCATGGTACACTATCTGGCAAGGTCAATAGTTTGTTTCATGTCCATCCTGATCTAACTCCGATACTCAACGAAGGAGAAGCCCATTTAGACGTCCGCATTACAAATGGAAGCCTTGTCGATTTTGCTCCACTGCAAGCCATGGCGGGCTATTTTAAAGACAAGAATATTCGATTGGTTCGCTTCGATACATTACAAAATAAGTTAGATCTAAAAAATGGGTTGCTTCAAATTCCAGCAATGACGATTAATACCTCTCTTGGCTTCATTGAAATGGAGGGCAGTCAATCACTGGATTTAAACATGGATTATCTCATTCGCGTACCTTGGGGTATGGTTACCCAAGTGGGTTTTCAGGCATTGTTTGGTGGAAAGAAAAAGAATGAAATAGATCCGGATCAAGTTGATGCCATTCAGTATCGAAATAAAGACAAACGAATTCGCTTTTTGAATGTGCGCATAAAAGGTACTCCAGATAAGTTTGATTTTTCGTTGGGGAAGAGATAAACCGATTTAACGTAAATGTTTTAGTACCCACCACTTTTCCAACAAGTCAAATCCATACTCAACGAACAAATGACTTACATTTAGTAATTGGCCAATCTTCACAATTAGCAAGAGATGTGATTTGATCCATTTTTGGATTCATAAAAATCCATATCTTGAAACCATAAATCAAATTTATGCAAAATCCATTTTCACTAGAAGGAAAAGTTGCTCTTGTAACAGGTGCATCAAAAGGCATTGGTCAATCGATTGCCGAATATTACGCGGCCGCGGGGGCAAAAGTAATTGTCAGTAGTCGTAAGCAAGAGGCGGTAGATGCCGTGGCTGCTGAAATAAAAGCCAAAGGATTTGAAGTGACGGCCATTGCCTGTCACATGGGCGATATGGCAGACGTACATAAGCTGGCAGATGCTACGCTGGCCAATTATGGCACTATCGATATTGTGGTAAATAATGCAGCGACAAACCCTGTATTCGGACCAGTGGTTGACACAAGTTTGGAAGCTTTTGACAAAATCATAGCGGTGAATGTGAAAGGCCCCTTCGAACTCGCTAAGAAGCTCTACCCAACGCTGAAAGCAAAAAAATCCGGCTCTGTCATTAACATCAGTTCGATTGGCGGATTGCGCCCCGAAGGTGGACTGGGGATTTACAGTATGAGCAAGGCCGCACTCATTTCCCTAACCAAAGTAATGGCCAAAGAATGGGGAGATGATAATATTCGGGCGAATGCTATTTGCCCCGGCTTGATCAAAACAAAATTCAGCGAAGCGTTGTGGAGCAACGATAAGATGATGGCGATGATGATGAAAGTACTACCAATTAAACGAGTAGGCACTCCGGAAGAAATTGCAGCACTCGCGCTTTACTTGGCTTCCGATTCCTCGGCTTATTGTACCGGCAGCGTATTTACTGCGGATGGAGGATTTACCATCTAGTTATCATTGCAATTACTGGTGATGTAAAATCCGCTTTTTTGAACCTGCGGAATCCCGTCACTGAGCCAACTGAGCTATTTTAGACAATTGCAAGCCATTAGCTACTGCAGTAATCTCTGGCTCAGAGGAGTCGTCCATTTTAACTGTTAGAAGTGTATTGTTCATCGGTACTTGCAATTCGTAATTGGTTTTACCGGTATCTGAGTCAACGATTTTGTTTAGCAACGATTTATAACCTTGGATTTTGATCACCTTCTGGTTTTCATCTCGCATCATGCCGCCTATTAATGGCATAGAAAGAATCGTATTGATCGAAGACATTTCAGGTGAATTGTTAAAAACATTTATCGTTGCAGTTTTAGTCTCTGCTCCGTACCTCCGCTCCACAAAAAGACCAGTAACTGTGCCTGAGCCTCCGGTTACGTTATCCTCCTTGGCGTTGTAGTTTAGAGAGGCAACTTTTGTAGGCAAAAGCTTAATAATCTCTTTGCCAATCACGATATCCAAATCTACCAACATCTGCTCTAGCGCAAAACGTGTGTCTTCTAATCTCCCCGCAGAATAGGAGGAACGAGCTGTTGTTAAATTTTTTGCAAAATCTTGTGCTCCAGAAAGCAATGGCAACCAAATCAGTATTGCTAAAAGTCCTTTTTTCATAAATAGACTTCAAATTATTGTTCACCTAACATTTTCTTTATTCCATCGATGTCAACAAGTTCAGCTGACTTCATTATCTCCTGTTCGGTCGAAAAGTTGACCCCTTCAAAAACTACCAATGATGTTTGGCCTAATGGTACGCTCAGCTTGTAACCGCTACTTTTGTAAAATTCAATAATCGCTCGGTAACCCTTTACCTTGGTTTGTTTCCAATTTTGTTCACCACCTGTTTGTTGCGCGTATCCTCCGCCTGTCAGATATCCATTTACAGCAGACATCCACATGGCATTGTTGGCAACCATTACACGAAACAGCTTATACTTGTTGTCCTTGTATTCGCGTTGAATAGTAAGCCCAGCCCAACCGTAGCCACTACTTGTTACTTGATCAGCGGTAGCGTTTTTCGGTAGCGAAGCAATAGTTTCGGGAAGTGATTTTAGAATTTGATTTCCTATTTCAAGCTCTACGCCCAACATAGCTTGTTGGACAGAATAGCGAGCTTCTGAATAACCATTTTTATTAAAAGCTGTTTCTGCATCACTCAAGTTTTGATTTACATCTGGTGGGGTTGAAATAAGCCCACCCCCATTGCTGTTAGAAGGATTACTTCCGCTTTGAGTATTTGAGCCATTGCCGTTCTGTCCACTCGGTTTTCCGTTTTGGCTGCCGTTTTGATTCTGATTGATTCCTAACTTTTTATCGACACCTTGTTCCAACTTCTGTTCAGCCTTTTGCTGAAGTCTCTTTAACAGCTGTGCCTTTGTGCTGATGGAAACCAAAAAGAAGCAGATCAGGAAAATACAGCCTTTTTTCATGTTACTCGTTTTATATTTGAATAATAAAAATACAAAATTTTTGACATTACCTAATTCCTGGAATACCTACGGGAGCCGCCTGATCTTTAGCGAAGTTGGGCGCTTTACGTACGGTCGGGTACACTTCATCGAGTGTGTTGCCATCGTACAGCCTTCCATTCTTCATCACCTGATTCACGGAGTTGGTGTTCCTTAAATTCTCCAATGGGTTTTTGTCTAAGATAATCAGGTCGGCAAGCTTTCCTGCTTCGATACTTCCAATGTCGGTATCCAACCCAATGGCTCTGGCTCCATGAATAGTCGCCACTTTCAAGGCATCAATATTTCGCATGCCGCCCGAGGCTACACTCCACAACTCCCAGTGGTAGCCAAGGCCCTGCAACTGTCCGTGCGAACCAACACCCGCATTGCCACCTGCTTTTACTAAATCATTCACAAACTTAGCATGGTCTTCAAACACATGTTCTTCTTTCATAAACCATCCTGGTCTTCTTCTTGATTTTTCGTCCAGTTCCGATTTTGCTGTAAAGTGATTCAGTTTCGGATCGCCATTTACGTTTTCAGTAGCGAAATAAAAATTCTCTGCCCACGGTCCACCATATGCAACCAACAGCGTTGGCGTATAGGTCATCTTTGCTTCCGCAATAGAAGTAGCAACATCTTTGTACAATGGATAAATAGGTAGTGCATGCTCGTGACCCGGATATCCATCAATTAGGTTGGTCATATTCAATTTGAAATCAAGACCGCCTTCAGTAGTTGGCATTAGGCTCTGTTCTTTCGCAGCTTGAATGATCCACTGACGATGTTGTCTGTTTCCGGTCAAATACATTTTGATAGTCTTCGTATTGTAGTATTCTGAATACTGTTTCAAAATGTCTTTCGCCTGGTCGAAGTCTTTAATGTTATAAGCCCAGAACCCAACACCAGGTCCGGTAGAATAAATCCGGGGACCAATGATTTGGCCTGTCTCAACCATGTCTCCATAAGTCAGCACGTCAGTGGTAGCTGTCTGTGGATCTCTGGTGGTGGTTACTCCGTAGGCAAGATTGGCGGCATACATCCATACTTGATTTTTGTGAATGCCCCAGGCGGGCCACATGTGCGAGTGTGTATCTACAAATCCGGGAACGATCGTCTTTCCCTTCAAATCTATTTTTTGAACAGATCCGTCAACTGCTATCGAACCAGCTGCACCGACTTGTTTGATCCGCGCATTTTCGATCAGCACATCGCCACTTTCAATTACCTCATCCCCCTTCATGGTTACGATGCGTGCATTCTGCAATAAAATTTTTCCTTGAGGCACATCCTTTTGCACGGTCACTTTTATCCTTACTTCTGTTGGCTTGTATCCTTCGTCTTTCTTCTCATCTTTTTTATCATCCTTCTTGTCATCTTTCCCTGCCTTGCCGGCAGGCAGGTTCTCATCCTTTTTATCGCCCTTCGCCTCCTCTAGCTCCTTTGCTTTTTCTTCGGCTGCTTTCTTTTTCTTGAGGGCATCATCTTTTGTCTTCGCTGAATCCAAATTATAAGTGAAGAAAGCATTGCCTAGTGTAAAATAAACCGTCTTTGCGTTGCTACTCCAGCTAGCGAACTCACCTCCAAGTTTGGTTAGCTTACGCGAAGGGAATTGAGCTTTGTCCGCTTCGGCCACAGATACTTTTGGCGTATCGCCTCCTGTCTTAGGGATGGTGATCACATAAATTTCATTGTTGATTTGAGCCAGTGCCTTGTCGCCCTCAGGTGCTATTTTTATCACATCAGCGATGGATGGCTCTTGAGCCGGTTCCATTTCTGATTCGTTCAACATACAATTATCAGCCATAAGCACCGAGCCATAAACCGTAATACCTGTTACTTTCAGATGTGCTTTCTCATCAGTGCCGTCCCAACGAATAGAAAGCAAACCCTTTTGACCATTGTATAAATAGATACGATCTTCTGATTTAGTGAAATGTGGATTGCTTCTGCCTTTTGCTTTTGCAATGAAGTTGAGTGGGCCACCATCGCCAGAAATCCAAACCAGATCTTCTTGCGCTCCTTGAAAAAATGGGCTATCCGCGTCTTTGAACGTTTGTGCTGCTCCACGGAAGAAAACAATTTTATTGCCTTGATATGACCAAACGGGTTCGGTGTATAATCCCGCTGCAGTAGTAAGCCGAACTGGCTTGGCATCTTTCAATTTCAAATTTAACTTGTAAACATGCCCTGCATTATTTTCCCAAGTAACCCATGCTAACTGACTGCCATCTGGGCTCCAGGTCGGTTGTGCTTCGGTAAAATTATTAGATGTTATTCTTTTGTATGTCGCCTTTTGAATATCGTACAAATACAATCGATTCAATACCGTTAGCGCCACCTGCTTTCCATCTGGAGAAACAACCGCATCACGGATTTGTGTTGCAATCATATCCTTGTCGTCTTTGATGGGGTATTTAAAATCTACCCGTGGTCCAACTAAAAATTCTGTCTCCATTTCAAATGGAATATTGATAGCGTCACCTCCTGCTACCGGGATACGATAAAACTTTCCACCATAGGAAGCCACTACTTCTTTGCTATCTGGGGTGAATGACATCGCTGGCAACACACCCAGCGGAGCAATGGACTCCTGTTCATCACGCTGCACCGGATAGGCAAGCCATTTTTCATCACCTGATTTTATATCGCGAAGTAGTAATCCTGTTTGATCATTGTGTCTGGTTCCATGCACCAGCCACTTGCCATCGGGTGAAAGGGTAGGCGTAAAAGCAGAACCATATCGCTGCGTTTTTCTTTCAATCTCTCCGTTGTCACGATCATAGGTGCTGATTTGATATTGCGGCAACTGTGCGTTGTAGTTCCATGCGCCCATTCGATGAGCAAACCAAACGTATCGGCCATCATTGCCAAATGCAGGTTCTACCGCTTTTAGATTATCAGGTTTGCTAATGAGTTGCGCACCGGAACCGCCCTCTTTATGGAACATCCAAAGTTTGAAATTTCTGATTCCACGAGAAGCCACAATGTAATTTCCATCGGGAGTCCATTCTGCGGATTGATAATGTTCATTGTTCCCCTTCGTAACTTGAAGAGAATCTTTCTTATCCAGATCGAACCACCAAATATTTTCACCTCCAGTACGATCGGAGATAAATAACAACTTTGTTCCATCGGGGCTAAACTTTGGATGAGAGTCAAAAGACATTCCCTTAGTAAATTGAACCGGCTTTCCACCAGTAATAGGCATGATGAAAATATCGCCCAGGAAATCAAAAGCAATGGTTTTTCCGTCCGGACTTACGTCCAGTGACATCCAACTGCCTTCGTTTGTTTTGATGGGGATACGCCTCGCTATCTCTAAAGGAAGATCCTTTTTCTTCTTAGATTTTTCCTTTTTTGTTGAATCTGCTTTTATTTCCTTCTTGGGCTCCTGCGCTAACACATACTGACTATAAACTAGTGTAAACGCAACGAGGCAAAGGCTAACTATTTTTTTCATTTGAATGGGTATTTGGTGAATTCAAAACTGATTACAATAGGAAAAATAAAGATTTCCAATCTCTACAGGCCACCCATTTACATGGTCGGTAGAAACCGATCAAAATTCATTCTTGCCCAGCGATATAGGTGGTAATCTAGTTGTTCTTCTTTCTAAAGAATTTATTCAGTTTATTCTGAAGTGCTTCTTTTACGGGATCTGCTTTTGTTGTATCCGTTTTTGTGGAGTCTTTTTTAGTGCCTCCACCTAAAATACCATTCACAAGATCCTTGGCCGGTGTATCTTTAATTACATCCTTCAATACTTCTTTTCCTTTATCTACAGCTACGTTCGTTACGGCTTCCTTTACCTGCTGCTTTTGCTCTTGCATGAGCAAAGTGGTTTTGGGAGAACTAAACAAACCTGTCAATCCAATCGTAACAGGGATTTCCGAAGTTGAATTTTGAGATCCGGTTGCCTGATTCAAAAAGCCCTGAAACTGCGAACCTAATTGCCCGGCTGGAACCATCATTTTAATTGTATAGTCGATTGATTTATCGAGACCAGAACTGCCACTAATCGTAGTCACATAATCACCAAACTTCACGTTAAATGGCTTTACGCTAAGTCTTCCATCGGTGATCGTTGCAGACATTAATACATCTTGAAGGCTAACATTATCCGTATTGTTCAGCTTCGTGAGGGAAGTAATACTGGAAACTAAATTTGATTTGGTCAACGAGGCCTGTGCAATTTTAATCAACCCTGCGCCTGTTATTGTATTTAACTTGGGCATCATATCTTGTCCCAACTCTCCGTTAATTTTAAAGTCGGTACCAAAATTTCCATTTACGAGCCCGGCAATAGGAGCATACGTTTTAACTACTGAAAAAGAATTGGCCGCTTGTTGAATGGAAAGGTTTTCAATCTTCAAAGCAAAATCATACTTGGGATGATTTATGTCTTTTGTATTGTACACGCCACTTACACCAAATGATCCGCCTAACATATTAAACTTAACGCCACTGAGGTTAGCCACCCCTTCCTTTAGAATGACATCGCCATTTGCATTGGTGAGCACGTACTCCATCATTTTTACTGTTTTGATATCAGAATGCAATGTGAAATCAATGTTTTGTGGTATCGGTATCACACCAAAAGACGCGGTATCTTTTTTGGCCGGTTCAGTTGATTCAGTCATGAACTCATTCAGGTCTAGTAGCGTAGAATTGAAATTCATGTTTCCTTTGATGGTCTCCTTGCCAAATACATAGCCAATGTAGTTACTCACCGATCCGTCTACGCTAAAATCACTTTTACCGATTGTACCGCTCGTGTTTTTTAACTCAATTTTTTGCGGATTAAACGTGGCCTCCGCTTGTGATATTCCTACTGCGTAGGCAAGCGTCTTTGAATTAAATTTAAAATCTTTCAATGAAGCAGAACCGCTTGTTGGTAATTTATCATATCGCTTTGCATTCACATCAGAAAACTTGCCCTTCGTCTCTATGTTTGCTTTTACCTTTCCGGCAAGCGCCATCCCCTCGAGAGGAAAAATTTTTGTCATTTTCTCGATGTCAATCCCACCATTCACTTTCAAATCCCAGGTGTAGTCGTCCAAGTTCTGTAACAATAACTCCGCAGCAAATTTTTCGCCTTCCATTACCATCGCGAAGTCTTTTACAGTAATAAATGTCTCCGCCATCTTGCCGGACGAATTTTTTACCGTTGAAATGAAATGAATATCCTCCAAGGGAAGAGGAAACTGACTCGCCTTGGCGTAGCCCCCATCCAAACGCATCGCTACATCGATGGCCGGAATAATTTTGCGAATGCTATCATAAACCCCTTTTGCATTTGCATCTACTGCAAAAATACCTTTGAGTTCCATCCCTTGAGTAGGAACCATTTTGGTCAGCTCAGTTAGATTTAACTTAGCCTTTATGTTGGCATCCATTCGGAAATCCTTCAAGTTCTCAACCAACAATCGTGCATCCACAGGATTGGATCCAAAATCCAGGTGTAGCTTTTTTAGATCGATCATGGTATTCTCGACAACACCCGTTTTATTGTCCACCAAAAGATCCATGTTAATATTGGTAACTGCAGATGGCAGATCAGGATACTTGAACATGGCATCATTTACACGCAACCCAAGATTAAAGGCAGGCATTTGCGTCTCGCTGTAGGTTCCTTTTACGAAACCGTTAAAAGCAAGCTCTCCTTTTGTTTCAATTTTCGAGAAGTCTTTTGAATACATACCGGGTACCAGAGATAGCAAGCTCTTGAAAGAAGTCTCAGGGCTTTTAAAACTGATATCCATGCCATAGTCCTTTTCATTCATCTTAAACCAACCGTCAAAATTGACGGTAAAGTCATTGAGCTTAGCCGTATTTTCTTTGAATGTGTATTTCGTGTAGGCTTCGCTGATGCCGATGGTCATTTCAACTTCTGCGCGTTTGTTGGAGAGGTATTCAACTCCACCATAAGAAACTGTTAGGGAGTCACCAACCGTTGTTGTCTTTAGATCAAACTCGAGCTCATTAAAGTTGCCACTTCCAGAATGATCCAAATCTTTGACAGACATAAAGTACGGCATAGTTTGGTCGTCATAAACGAACGATCCGTTTATCACCTCCCAATGGTCAATGCCAAATGAAAATTTGCTAGGCTCTGTTGATTGCTGCTGTAGCGTATCGGTAGAAGGAATAACAATGTCATAATTTGCACTACCATCTTTCAATACCTTAATGCTGATTTGTGGATGCAATAAAGTGATCCCTTTTACGCGCAATTGATCTCCGAAGAGTATATCTTTTAAATTGATCTCTACCTGAAACTCATCGATTACAAACAGGGGATGACCTTCAAAAGGCGCTCGATTGAAAACACCCAATTCTTTTACCTCAACCGTCATGTTCGGAAAGTTGCTGAAGAGCGAAAGGCTAAAGTTATTAACGTCAAAAATGACATCTGCATTAACGGACTTGGCTATTTCTCTATCAATGGCACTTTTAATATCTTCTTTAAAAACACGCGGTAAAATAAGGGCAGCTGCGAATAGTAAGCCAAGGAAAATACCCAGGCCGATCAAGACTTTTTTTATGATTTTCATAAAGACTTTCGTTGAAACAACAAATTTAACAAATCGCAAGTGATCCTGTCGAACATCGTGTTATGGTAGTATATCCATTGTGCGAGCGTTGCTAAAAATATTTCAACATCAGCTTGACGATCGCCTGTTTTAACTTTGATCGAAAGGGTGGATAGAGCATCTCGATAGATGAAAAACGACTCATTTGTTGCAGTACAGGTTTCTGGTTAGAGAACTCGAGAAACCCATAATAGCCATGCGATTTGCCAATACCGCTATTGTTTACTCCTCCGAATGGTAGATTTGCATGCGTAAATTGAATCAAACATTCATTGATACAAACCGATCCTGCAGAAGTAGAGGCCAGCACTTTGTTTCTTGAACTACGATCATGGCTAAATATATAAAGCGCTAGCGGCTTTGGTTTACTATTGATAATTTCTATCGCTTCATCCTCTGTAGAATAACTGACAATCGGTAGCACAGGACCAAAGATTTCACCTTCCATCATCCGAGACGAAGCCGCTACGTTAGTGAGGATCATGGGATGAATGAAATTGGTTTGTTCATTTACAAAGCCACCCAGTTCAATTTTCGCACCTTGCGAAAGGCTGTCTTCAATGAGTGAGCTAAGTCTTTTAAAGTGGCGTTGATTTACAATTCGCGAATAACTCGAACTTGCTTCATCAATTTTTTTATTTTCCCCAAATAGAAGGAGTACTTCCTTTTTTAACGCCTCTACAAATTTGTCCTTTATTTCGTGCTGCACTAATACATAATCTGGTGCGATACAGGTTTGTCCATTATTTAGAAATTTGCCAAAAGCAATTCGTTTTGCGGCATCGGCAATACGTGCTGTTTTATCAATGATTGTAGGTGATTTGCCGCCCAACTCGAGCGTAACAGAAGTCAAGTTTTCCGCGGCAGCTTTCATAACCACTTTTCCAACGGCCGAGCTACCAGTAAAGAAAATATGATCAAATGGCAAGCGCAACAATTCGGTGGAAACATCCTGCCCTCCTTCAAACACGGTCACCACATCTTCTTCAAAAAACTCACGAACTAGTTCGGCAATTAGTCGGGCGGTGTGTGGCGTTAGCTCTGAAGGCTTGATGATGGCCGTGTTCCCCGCAGCCAAACAAGAAACCAGTGGCCCAAAACATAAGCTGAAAGGATAATTCCAAGGAGCAATTATCAAACAGGCACCCTTTGGCTCAACTACAACTTTTGAACGCGTGCCTAAATAGGTAATGGGTGCATCAATCTTCTGGGGGGCAGTCCATTGATCTAGTTTCTCAATCGCGTGACGCAATTCACTCAACACAGGATAAATCTCCGAAAGGTCTACTTCCATCAATGGCTTCTTAAAATCATTGTGAACCGCATTTCCAATTCTTTCCCGGTTGGACAAAATAACATCGCTGAAGCGGCTCAATAGCTTTTTTCGGTCGGCAATCGACTGTTTTCGAAGCTGTATGCTTTTAATCTGGTGTGAACTGAAAGCTTTTTGGATTTGCTCTTTGGTTGCGAAAATGGCCTCTGTTATCACTTTTAAGGGTTTTTCACAAGATATCTAAAATTAACAAAACATCGAATGTTAAGTTTTCTGCCATTTACTTGGTCAATGTTACCAAATTATTACCTTTATCATAACAATTTAGTAACATTGGCTTAACATGAAAAAAAGGCTTTGGCTGTTGTTCGTTCTGATCCCGTTGCTTGGTGCTGGGCAGAATAACTTGTTGCCCAGCCTGCTAAAGACGACTCCTGCAGCCAACACTGACCTCATCAATAAAAAGGTAGTAGACTTCATTTCACTTCAGCAAGCAAAACAAATCAAGTCTAAAAGCGAGATTAAGTTCTTGCATTCTCTCTTCAATGAATCACACAGAAAATTCTTAAGGCATTACAAGCCCTATAGCCAGTTCAACGAACCATTCGAGAGCGGCAACTACGATTGCTTAAGTGGTACCGCGTTCTTTAGCCTAATGCTAGAGTCCCTGCAAATGAACTACAAGATCATTGAAACCAACTACCATATCTTTTTACTTGTAGAGACTCGCGAAGGGCAAGTGTTGCTGGAAACGACCGATCGCCTTTTTGGATTCAAGACGAATCCGTTGGAAATTGAAAAATGTTTAAAGGGATACAAGGAAAATTTACTAGCGACCTCCAATCGCAAGGCTTACTACTACCAGTATCAGTCAAAGCTGTTTCGGGAGATAAAATCTACACAACTCAGTGGCCTTCTTTACTTTAATCTGGCGGTTGTATCTTACAATAATCGCGAATGGGAACAATGCGTTTACCACTTGGAAAAAGCTCGATTTATTTACGACAACGCAAGAGTGTCAGAATTGACTCACCTTTTGGTTGAAACGATATCGCACGTTGATCTAAACGAAAAGTCTAAGCAAGAATTGCTTATCCATTTAAGCCCTTTCGTAACGGACTTGCCGGTATTGGCTGGGCGCTAGTTTTCCAATATCCGAAGTTCCACTCTTCGATTCATTTTATGCGCCTCCTCTGTGTTTTCTCTGGTAAGGGGAGAAGTCCCTCCGAAAGCCTTCGTCTTAATCTTAGCTTTATTAGATCCCTTCGAAACCAAATAGGATCTAACGGCATCTACTCGCTCTTGGGATAGCTTCATGTTCAATTTCGGATCGCCCTTGATATCGGTGTGCCCTTCTAACTGAACCACCATATTGGGATTATTCTTAAGCATGGAAACTACTTCGTCTAGCTCATCATGCGACTCAGGTGAAATCTTGGCGGTACCAACTGCAAAAATCAAGTTATCCAAACGCATGGTATGCCCTGCTCGGTGCGAAGTGGTTTCTGAATTTTTGGCAACTGTGGCCGGTAACGCCAGTTCTATGTCTTTAACAACTTTTCTTTCTGCATTAGCATCCGCAGGATCCAATAAATACTTGGCGGTCGCGAAGCCGGGGGCTTCTATGGTTATTGAATATTTCTCCCCTTCAAAAAGAGGGAACGAAAAAGAAGATCCATTTAGAGATCCAACTACATTTGCATAGGGTTCACTTTGATACGATATCTTGGCGGTTATTGGCTCTTTTGTAGTTGCGCTAACGATCTTTCCCTGTGCGTAAACAAGCGTATCTGTTGATTGGGCAACTGAGAGTATCGCAACGAACACCGCTGTAGTTGTCAAAAAAAATTTCATGGTCTCTTATTTAAACACTTCAAAAGTAGGCTCTCTAAAATGACTCTTACATCTTCACTATCTTGAATTCAACTCTGCGATTTTTCGCATTACCAGCCTTGGTATTGCTGGCGTCTATAGGTTTTGATTCACCAAAAAAGGTTGAGTTTATTCGTTCTTGCGAAACACCTTTTTTCACCAAGTAATTTGTGACGGCTTTCGCTCGTCTTTCAGAAAGCTTCATGTTATACCTAGCCGGTCCTAGGTTATCTGTGTGCCCGGCAATCTCAACTTGCAGGGTGGGTCGTTCGTTCATTAGTCCAACAATTCGATTTAACTCAGGGAAAGACTCCTGACTTAGAATAGAAGTATCAAACGCAAAGAAGATATTGTTTAAAGGAATCCTCGCATTTTCTTCTATCGGTGTCACCTCGATTGGAGCGATGTCTACAGGCTTACCATCAACAGGCTTACCATCAACAGGCTTACCATCAACAGGCTTACCATCAACATGTTTTCCACTAACAACAACCGCTTCGGTGGGCGTGAGTTTTACATCTTGGCTTATTGGGCCATAGGCAATCCTTCTTAGATCGAGATTTTGATTGGTGGAGAGGTGGTCTTTTGCTTCCGCCCGAACACCATACAAACTCCCAACTGGTAATTGAATCTCGTAAGCTCCGGTAACTGGGTCTGATTGTACGGTGCCCACCTGTTTTCCATCGTGTAGGCTCTCATAGATGACTTTGGCGCCAAGGGGTTTGCCTGTTTTCGCATCGATCAGTTTTCCTTTTACAAGAACAACTGGATCGGGTAACATAAAAACAGGTATCTTCAACCGAAAAATATCTACATTATTCTCGGCTACTCCTTTTGAAAAGTACGCGAACTCGCTACTGGCCGGAATGTTGAAAAACAAATCGTCAAATTTTGAGTTGACTTCTGATCCTAAGTTTTCGGGTTCACTCCAGTTGGTCCAGGTGTCATCGAGCCTTATGGATCTGTAAATGTCTGCGCCTCCATAGCCACTAAATCCTTTCGATGAAAAATACAGCGTCTTATTATCAGCTGCTAAGAAAGGTGACGCATCTTCTGTGGCGGTGTTGATCGTTCTACCCAAATTAATTGGTTCAGACCAAACCGAATCATTTTTTGGAAAACTGACATATAAATCTCGATCGCCATAAGAATCCTCTCGTTCAATAGACATCAAAAGCGCCATGCGTGTATTGGACAAAAAATAATGTGACTTCTCATTGAAATTATAATCGTTTTCAATTTTCACCGCCCGAGGTGCTGTCCATTCTCCATTGACGTTGTTACTGATTGACATGCCGGCCAACATTTTTTTGCCATCCTTCAAATACTGATTGCCTAACACCATGATGGCTGATTTCCCATCAGGTGTTACTGAGGAAATAGCATTAATAAAATTGGGATACTCGTTATTGAACTTTGGTCCCATATTTTCAGCAAGTGACCATTTGCCTTTTGCATCCAATGTCGAGTACCAGATGTCTTCCTTATCGTTTGTACCCCCCATGTTCCCGGGGTGATTTCGTCTGCTGAAGTAGAGCGTTTTACCATCGGGTGATAAAATGCCATTCAAATCGTTATACTCACTATTTACATTGTTATCCAAACGTTCAGAAATCAATCCTTTTGCCAGCAGCTCTGGAATGTTGATAATGGCAGCGATCGGAAGATTGGAATCGGTAATGGCTATGGCATCAATTGAAAAATAATCTGTCAGAGCGGCTCCGTCAAATTCCAATTTAATAGAAATAACTTTGTAGGGAGTCTTTTCAATAAAGATGTTTTTCATTCTTCCTTTTACGGGAATTGTCTGGGGCACAAGCGTCTGAATGACGTGCTCTTGTCCATTTTCTTCATACGCAGTGACTCTGTAAAGGCCGCTTGGGTTGTTCGACTCCGCTATCGCAACCTGTTGAATCTGCATCGGGCTTTCGAACCGCACTTTAATCGATTCTTTTCTTTTTGGCCGGTCGGGTGTCCAAGCATTTGGGTTTTGACCCGCAGACGGTAACACATTCGGTTTGCCCAAGATTTGTTGAGCTGAGTATTGAACAGGTGTCAACTCGCTGGAAAAATCAATGACTTTTGAAGCCCATTGTACCGTCTGACTTTTTGCCACCGAAATTGAAGTAAGAGAGACAATTAATAAAAATAATTTCTTCATAAAAGGTGTAAAGGCAGTATAAGTCGGCTTTTCCAAGGTTTAAACTTAGCTAAAAAATGAAAAATGCCGAAAAAGTGATACAAAAAAGAAAATCTTGGCTTTTGACTTGCAACCGATTGAAAAAAACTACTCTAACGAGGTCTTCTTGAATAACAAAAATCCAATGTGAACTAGTACTCCAAACTGACGTCTTTTATCTTCATAATAGTTAGTGCTGATGCTTATTGGGCCAACTGACGTGTGGGCGACTAAGCCAGCAGTAGCCGCAAAATAAATTTTTGTCATGTCTGAATCGAGTTTTGCTTGTTGGTCTGAACTATTTGAAATTCCAGCGAATGGCTTAAAGCCATAGGCCTCTATCCTTACATCGAGGCTTTTGCGAAGCGAGAAAACATTGCGCCACCCTCCCGCTACATAGTTAAACGCCCTAAAATTCTCCAGCAATAGTGTCCGACTATCCTGCATTGGATTAAAAGCTGGGGCATTAATTATTGTTCCAAAGTAGTTAGTGAAGGTCGGCTGATTGGAAAAAACTCCCTCAACCAGATATCCTGAGCTATACTTTCCTACTTTGAAATATTGTTCAAGTGAAATTTTCCCTTGAATCCAAGAACGAGAAGTTGAGGATGGTGTTGTCAGCAATGAGGTATTACCTGGGTTAAGACTCTCATCCAAATTAAACCAGTTTGCACTGAAGGAATATGAGCTACCCTGAGAAGCATACTGCTTCCGGTTCAATGAATTGGAGGAAAAATTAAAGCCAAAACGATTTCCTTTGAGTCGCAAAACGTCAAGTGTATCTGTTGATATCAATATGTCCCGATCGATATATTGATCTTGATTATCTACCAACGCTCCATTTAGAACCAATTTAAACTTGTCACCAACAGGGAAGCCAACATTTACCCCGTACCTTCTATCAACCCGCTTTAACACCGTTGGGGTAAATTTTCGTAGGATGATATCGTCTCCCTCGAGAAAGCTCCAGCTATTAATGACGACCTCAGGCTCAACATAAAACTGGCCGATAAAGGGAAAATCCATTCGCCCTTTAATATGTCCCGACTTATAGAAACTTCCAGCGAAAAAATTTGCGGTAAGATGGGAGAGCGCTCTATTAAAGTAATAATAGTTAACACCTAAAAATATATTATTGATGTTTCGGGTGGCTATCACCCCGCCAAAATCCACCTGAAAATTGTTTTGTGGTCGCTTTGTTAAGACAAAGTCGAAACGTTTGGTCGTCTTATTACAATCGAAGCTTGGATAAACATTATTGAAAAAGGGTTCTGAAACCAATTTATAGTAGCCTGTTTTGATGTCATTTTGGTAAAGTGGCCGCTTTCCGCTCTTAAAAAATCGATTGAGGTACAGTTGCTGGCTTCGGCTAAAGCCCTTAAATCTGATCTCGTCTACTACAATTGGGGATGCCTTACTGTTAAACCTATTGCGCCCCTCCGCTACCTCCTCTCGTGTTCTACGACTTAGAATTTTTGATTTTATCTCCGGCATTTGGCGCAAGGTTTGGCGGTAGCCGCTATCAATCATTGCCCGCGCGCTGGTGAAATCAAACGCGGTGTAATTTTGTAAGTCCGGCTGGATATATACCCCACTGCTAGGCACATCACTAGGATTTGATTTATCCAATAACATATAAAGCAACGAGCGCGAAATCAACTTCTCATCTTCTCCGTAGGGATAGGTATTATACACTTTGGAAGATACATTTGAGCCAATAACTACATCAGGCTTAAATTCACGTTGAGCTACATCGGCTGGGAAATTATTGTAGACTCCACCATCGAAGAGGTACTTTCCATCTACCCGAATCGGGTTATAAAAAAAAGGTGCGGTTTGGGTAGTTCGAAGTGCGTCACTCAACACGCCTTTAGAAAGTACTACTTCGGTTTGGGTAAAAATATCAGAAGCTATCACGCGAAGTGGAACAAACAAACTATCAAAGTTATTTTTGGAGATGGCTGAAGGCTGCGCCATCTTTTCGGCTAATGCAAAATTCAACGATAGGTCGTTGGCAATCGTAGAGTTGATCAAAAAACCGAAGGTCGAATCTAACGACAGGTTGAGCTTAAGAAACGAAGCATCGTTCTCTTTCTTGAAATAGTAATAATCTTTCCCCAATTCCAGACGTCCATTTACCCAGTCCAGAAATTCGCGAGAAAGTGCAATGTCTTCGATTTGCTTTGGGCTCATACCTGCCGAATAATAGCCGCCCACAATGCCGCCCATTGAAGTGCCTGTCAGATAGTCTACAGGAATCTCGTTTTCTTCCAGTGCCTTTAATACCCCAATGTGTGCAAGACCCTTTGCTCCACCTCCGCTAAGCACCACTGCCACCTTCTGCGAATAGCTGACGGACGTTGCCAAGAAAAAAAAACCTAAGACAAACCTCACTACTCTATGCACGTTATTTTTTGCTAAAGATAGAAAAGTAAAACCTTGGGTGACTAATTTCTCGCGACAATTACCTCGCTGGCTGCGGGCTGCGGAAATGAAATCAATTGCAAACGCTTGCTAAACGTTTCTTTGACTTCACTAAATCTTGCAACGTGTTCTTTTTGCACCGGCTGAGAAGGAGGCAGTTCAACACGCAAGGCGTCTATCTGAACTCCGTTCCGCCAAAAACGGTAACATAAATGGGGCCCTGTTGCCAATCCGGTGCTGCCCACATAGCCGATTGTTTGCCCTTGTTTTACTCTAGAGCCTGCAACAACACCAGCTGCAATCTTTGACATATGCAGATAACCGGTTGTGTAGGTGCTATTGTGGCGAATCTTCACATAATTCCCATTGTTTGCAGTGTACCGCGCTTCTTCTACATTTCCGTCTCCTACACTGCGTATGGGCGTCCCTGTTGGTGCCGCAAAGTCTGTACCGAGATGCGCACGAAAAACTTTTGCTACCGGATGAAAGCGATTTAAATTGTATCGTGAACTGATGCGCGTAAACTCAATCGGATACTTGAGCAAAGCCTTTCGTAAGCTATTTCCGTCCTCATCAAAATAATCGAGCCCATCTCCCTGATCAAATGGAAAGGCATACTCGCCTCTACCGAAATGCTCAAAATAGATAGCCAAAACTTTTTCGATGCCAATCGGTTTCCCTTCCACCAGATTCTCCTCGTAAATCAACTTGAACTGATCGCCTTTTTGCAGCCGCTGAAAATCTACCTGCCAACCAAAAATGTCCACAAACTTATTGGTCAATTCATGTGAGATATTCATTTCTTCGATTGCTTCTGAAAGCGAAGATTCGATCCTGCCAGAGATAGTTTTCTCCACCTTGACGACCTCCCTTTGACATACTTCTACTTGCAAGGAATCTCTCAAATGAAAAATCACGTAGTCGATCGAATTCGGTTCATATACTAAAGCACGAGCCGTCTTCAAGGAATCATTTTCGTGAATGAGCGTGTATTTCTTTCGAGCCCCTACCTTGCGGAAGTCAAAAACATTTCTAGAGAGGGTATTTAGCTGCTGAAATATTTTTGGCTGTACGTGAACGGTCTCGAACAAATCAAAAAAGCGTTGATTCCTTTTTACTTGGTCTTCAATTACATGTAGATCATCGACCACCATTCCATAAAGAACAACAGGCTGTTTTATTTCTGTTTCTACTCGTGTTGAATCGATCTCCTGTGCGTAATCAGCCGATTTTGTAAAGAGGGCAGTGTAAGAATCCAACAGAAAAAGTAGTGCAATAAAAATAGCTACGCCCAGAATGGAAATCAAAATCTTTCGTGACAACGTGAATGGGAGAAAGTGTGGACTCAAGGTTAAATCGAATTAAAGCAACACAAGATTAGGCTAAAATATCCGCTCGATAAAATGGTTAGTCTTTGGCCATGAATAGTCTTTTCCCTTCGTCTAAAAATTTGACAAAATTTTCAGCGCTTAGATCATAGGTCTTTGGAGAAACCAAGACCTTTTCATCGCTACCTAACAGCACGTAGAATGGCTGCGCGTTATTATTTAGTCGTGCGATTTGTAAGTCTGCATTTTGTTTGCCGATGGTCTTCTTCACTTTCTTGTCATAGGTTGATGTGTACCATTCACTTTCCGGCAATTCTGTTTTGTCATCGACATACAATGCCACTACTACAAAATCATTTTTTAATCGTTGCAGCACCTGAGGATCGCTCCATACGCGTGCTTCCATTTCGCGACAATTGGTACAACCATGCCCGGTAAAGTCAATAAACAGCGGCTTGTTCTGCTGGCGGGCGCAAGCAATGGCTTGTTTGTAATCAAAATAACCATTGATGCCGTGCGGCAAATGAAGAAATTCTTGATATTTAGGAACATCACAAATTTCGTTGGCCTTTGTGTTTCGATTTGGGGATAACAAATCAAAGTCATGTGTGGATTGTGGTGGCAAATAACCGGCCAGCGCTTTCAATGGCGCTCCCCACATGCCCGGAATTAAATAAACAAGAAATGTAAATGTGGCAATCGCCAAAGAAACGCGTAGTACACTCACCGTTTTGTCCTCAGCGTCTTTGCCTGTATCGCCCGGCATTCGAAAGCCCTTCATGAGGTAAATACCTATTAAAGCAACAATCACAATCCAAATCGCCAGATTAATTTCACGGTCTAAAATCCGCCAATGAAAAGCCTGATCGGCAATACTTAAAAACTTAAAGGCCAACGCAATCTCGACAAATCCTAACACCACTTTCACGGTATTCAACCAACCACCAGATTTAGGCAATGACTTTAACCATCCCGGAAAAAAAGCAAAAAGAGTAAACGGAATCGCAAAGGCTAATGCAAATGCAAACATTCCAATAATAGGCTTGATGAATTCTCCTCCTGCGGAAGAAACTAATATGCTTCCTACCAATGGCCCCGTGCAAGAGAATGAAACAAGCACCAATGTAAACGCCATAAAAAACACGCCAAGTAAGCCACCCTTCTCGGCTTGCTGATCTACTTTGTTGATAACAGATCCCGGCAAGGTAATTTCAAACAGGCCTAAAAAGGAGAGACCAAAAACAATAAACACCAAAAAGAAAATCAAATTAGGAATCCATTCAGTAGAGAGGTGATTTGCTGTTTCAGGTCCCATCAACGGGGCTAATACTGCACCAATCACGGTGTAAATAGCAATGATAGATCCGCCATAAATCACAGCTTGCAATTTTGTTCCTCTGCCCGTAAAAAAACTAACCGTCATTGGGATCATCGGGAAAACGCATGGCGTTAGCAGCGCTGCAAGTCCGGCCAAAAAAGCCAAAAGAAAAAATCCCCAAAGCGATTGCCCCTTTGTTTCGTCTTGAACTAAAGTTGAATCTAAAATAGGCCCGGAAATGGGTGCCAGTTGCTGGTTACTCGTTGCAAGTTTTAATGAGTCAAAAACTTTTGGCTGCGAACCGGGAACTTGAAACTTGGAACTTGAAACCTCCTCTAACTTCTCACTTATGACTTCTGATTTCTTGTCTCCTACTTTAATCTTATCAAACACAAACTCCCCATTGCCGGGTACACATTGCCCTGTTATCTCTGTGCAAACCTGGTATTCGTATTCTCCCTCTACTTTGAGATTGGTATTGAGAATTTTTATTCGCTGGCGGAATTCAGCAGCCCCTTTAAAAATCTTTACATCACACTCAAAGATTTTATCGTGCTTATCAATTGGGTTGATGGCTTTCAACTTCCCCACGAGTTGATAACTTGAATTCGGTTTAAAAGTAAAGGTTGTTTTGATGGGGCCATCTTCACAGTCAAACTCAGAAGAATACAAGTACCAACTGTTATCGATAGTAGCTTTAAAAATTAAATCAAGTTCTTCGCCAACTTTTGCATTCGAAACAGAGGTGGCCGTTTGCCACTTAGCTGGGTTCAAAACTTGACCAAAAACGAACGAATTAGAGAGAATCAAAAACGAAAAAGCTGCAAATCGCATTATTGTGTGAGTTTGAAAGTGCTAAAATAACGCAATGAGCAGCAAAATCGTTGAAAAAGAATCCCTCAAACAAGTAATTATTCTGTCGGCTCTGCAACAAATGGGCGCAGATTATCGTCAGTAGTGCAAGCGTTTGCTAAAACCAGCTTTTCGCCTACCTTCGAAGTCTCAAAAAACACGTAAACCAATTAAAACCCAAATTATATGAAGTTAAAGAGTGTACTGACCATGGCGGCCATGATTTTTTTCGTTGCTGCAAACGCGCAAACTGCGGATGAGATTATTGCCAAATACCACGAAAATACTGGAGGTGTAGAGAAGTGGAAAGCTATTCAAGGAGTAAAGATGACGTTGATAGGAAAGCAGCAAGCAATGGAAATCCCAATGGAAATGATTCGCCTGAAAGACGGAAAATCGTATTCTCATTTTTCCTTTCAAGGTATGATGTTTAAGCAAAATGTTTTTGATGGCACTACCCTTTGGAGTACGAATCAACAAACAATGAAGGCCGAAAAGAGCGACTCTGAGGCAACAGAAAATTACAAAGTGAATGACGCTCAAGACTTTCCTGATCAGTTTCTTGATTACGCGAAGAAAGGATACAAACTTGAGTTGATTGGAAAAGAAACAGTGGAAGGAACTCAAACATTCAAATTGAAACTAACCAAGAAGCCTATAAAAGTTGATGGAAAAGAGGTTGAAAATGTAGAATTCCATTATTTCGATACAGAAAATTATGTTCCACTTCTTATGGAATCTGAAGCTAAATCGGGTCCAGCTAAAGGAATGGTTATGCAAATAAAAACAAGTGATTATCAAGAAGTAGACGGTTTGCTATTCCCCTTTACAATGACCCAAGGTGCTAAAGGTCAACCAGGAGGTTTTAGTATGACGATTACCAAGATTGAGCTAAATCCAAAAACAGAAGCAACTTTATTTGCCTTTCCAGCAGCAGGCAAATAATTATTTGTGGTAAGAACAGAAATACTTCAATGGCACAGAGTTATTGAAGTATTTTTTTTGACGGTAAAATGAAAATCAAAAACGCATGAAAAAAACAAACCTATTTTTATTAGTTGCTTTTTTTCTGATGAGCATCCACTCCTTTTCGCAAGATGCTATCTCAAAAGGCAAAGAAATTTTTGGCGACTTAAAAGCCCGGCACATAGGCCCCGCATTAATGAGTGGGCGCATTACGGATTTAGATTTACATCCCACCAATGACCGAGTAATCTTAGCGGGTACTGCCGGTGGAGGAGTGTGGAAAAGCAGCAATGGTGGTGCAACCTTTAACCCCATATTTGATGACTATTGTCAATCTATTGGAGCAGTAGCGATTGATCCAAGCCATCCTGACAATACGTATTGGGTGGGCACAGGCGAAACTTGGACACGTAATAGTGTTTCATTGGGTGATGGCTTATACAAAACCGTAGATGGTGGTTCAAATTGGACGAAAATGGGCTTTGAAAAATCGGAAAGAATAGCAGGTATTCAAATCAATCCTAAAAACCCAGATGAAGTTTATGTAGCCGTGCTTGGGCCTCTTTGGAGTGATAGCGATGAGCGAGGTCTTTATAAAACTACCGATGGCGGTAAGACCTGGAACAAAATTCTATTTGTAAACAAAACCACGGGGTGCGGTGATTTATTACTGGATCCTAAAAATCCAAATACCGTTTATGTCACTTTTTGGGAAGTAAGAAGACAACCCTGGGCATTTAGCTCTGGTGGTATCAATAGCTCGATTTATAAATCTACCGATGCAGGTAAAACATTCAATAAAATTCATAACGGCATCCCGAAAGGTAAGTTGGGAAGAATGGCTATTGCGGCTGCTCCCTCAAATCCCAACATTCTTTACACGGTAGTTGAATCAGAGCAGGATAAGGACAAGGGTTTGTATAGAAGTGAAGATGGTGGTGCAAATTGGAAATTGTTAAACGGTGATTTTGGTTTAGTAGTAAGACCATTCTATTTCTCAAGAATTGTAGTTGACCCGCGCAACCCAGATGTGATAGTAAAAGGTGGTTTGTTCGGCTCTATCTCGCGCGATGGTGGCAAGACATTTAAAGACCTTGGCCCTTTACACTCTGATGTGCACGACATCGTTTTTGATATCCACAATTCCGATCGCATGTATGCCGCCACTGATGGGGGGATTTATCGCTCTTGGGATGGTGGCACTACAATGGAGATGGTAGAAAATATACCTGTCTCTCAGTTTTACCATGTTAGTGTTGACAATGCAGAGCCGCATTACAATGTGTATGGTGGATTGCAGGATAACAATGCATGGTATGGCCCCTCAAGTTCACCGGGCGGAGTAGAAGCTCGCGATTGGGTGCGTGTAGGCGTGGGCGATGGCTACCGTGTGTATCCTCACCCTACCAAAAAATTGGTTTACTCTGAAATGCAAGGTGCCGAAAATGTATGGAGGTACGATCCTGCAAAAGATCAGGCTAAAACCATCCAGCCATTAACCCAAAAAGGGGATCCTAAATTGCGCTTTAATTGGAATGCGGCAATCACTACAAGCCCAAGTCAAAATCATCCAGACAGGTTGTACATGGGAAGTCAATTCCTCCACCGTTCAGAAGATATGGGCGAAAGCTGGACAAAAATATCTCCTGACCTAACGACTAATGATCCGAAAAAGCAAAATCAAGAAGATTCAGGAGGGCTTTCTCGTGATAATTCAGGGGCTGAAAATCATTGTACCATTTTTACCATTGCTGAATCTCCTTTAGATGATAATGTAGTATGGGTTGGCACCGATGATGGTAATTTACAACTCACCAAAGACGGTGGCAAAACATGGACAAATGTTATTGCCAACGTACCAGGGCTTCCAAAAAATACGATGACGTATCACATTGAAGCGAGTGTGTTCGAGAAAGGTAGAGCCTATGCAGTTTTCACGGGATACCAAACGGGCGATATGAACACCTATATCTACCGCACAAATGATTTTGGCGCTACTTGGAAGTCTATCGCTACCCCTGACATTTATGGATTTGCTCGTAGTCTTCAAGAAGATTACGTCAATGAAAATTTGTTGTTCGTAGGCACTGAGTTTGGATTGTTCGTCACCTTAGATGGCGGAACTAGTTGGTACAAGTTTACCAACAATATGCCCGCTGCCAACGTGCATTATCTAGAATTGCACAAGAAGACGAATGACTTAGTAATCGCTACCCATGGACGCGGCATCATTATCATTGATGATATCTCTCCTTTGCGCGAACTTACGGCTGAGAACATGGGCAAGGACTTGCATTTCTTTACTTCGAAGAAAGCAACCATCCCTGAAACAAATGGTTTTGGTTCTACCAGCACCGAAACACAATTTGTGGGCAACAACGCAAGTGATGCGGCTCGTATTGCTTATTTCTTAAAAAAGCGCCACACCCTGGGAAAAATGACGATGGAGGTTCAAGATATGAATGGTAACAAAATCACAGACTTGGATCCAGGGAAATCAAAAGGCATTAATGTCATCAATTGGAACTTTACCACTAAACCACCGAAAGTTGCTACCGGTAAAACGTTCACATTTGGTGGCTTCACTTCTCCACGTGTGCCTGCAGGAGACTACAAAATTGTGGTTCAGAAAGGGAAGGAAACGTTTACTCAAACCCTAACGGTTCAATACGATCCTAAATCAACCATTTCACTGGCAGATAGAAAAGCTCAGGAAGAGATGACCAAAAAGCTTTTTGACATGACTCAGGATCTAGCCTACTTAACATACAATGTAGATGAGTTGACCAAGGTATCCGAAAGTATAAAAGCAAAATCTCCTGCTGGTGCGAAAGTAGCTACTCCTTTTATGGACGAACTTTCTAAACTAAAGGATAAGTTAGTGATTACAAAAGGTGACAACTACGTAGGTGCTGGCGAACCACAATTACGCGAGGACTTGGCCGACTTATATGCGCGAGTGGCCAATAGCTTCTATAAACCAAACACCGCAGAGATTGATAACATGACTGCGATGCAAGGCAGATTAGCTACGGCCAAAGAGGAATTTAAAAAGATCAAGGATAAGCACCTGTCAAAAATTACTAATCAATTGAACAAAGACGGTGCAAAAGATCCTTTGGTGTTCAAAACCTTTGATGAATTTTTGCAGATGAAGTAATTAATTGCATGGCTACATAAAAAACCCGAACTCATCATTCGGGTTTTTTATTGCCTTGATATTGCTGCGCACGAATATTTTCCGCGGCCAATCTTACCGTTTCTTCAATTCGTTTCTGGCGTGTCTCTGGTCGTTTTGCGCTCAGTATCCATTCTAAGATTCCACGCTTGGCAGAGCGGGGAAAGGCTTCGAAATGCCCTGCTGCTTTTTTGTTTTTTGCGAATTCTTGTTGCAGATCTGAAGGCACAAGAATCTGATCTACGTCATTGAGAGCATCCCACGTGCCGGTTTGTTTTGCCAATGCCACCATCGCTAACCCTTCTTTTTCCATCAACCCAAGCTTCGTCAACCGGGCTACTTTGTTTTTGTTCACCAGACTCCACTTGCTTTTGGGATTGCGCTTGGCAAAAAACTGAAAGTAACTTTCATCGTCTCGCTTGTTGGGTTTACTATCTACCCAGCCAAAGCAAAGCGCCTGATCAACCGCCTCCGGATAGTAAACACTTGGAGTGGTGGAGCTCTTCTTGTAGATGATAAGCCAAACGCTCTTTTCTTTCAAGTGATTTTTTTCAAGCCAACTGCGCCAGGCTTTTTCACTTTTTGCATAGAAGGCTTTTACTCCATCCCTCTCTTCCACAAACTACTTTGAATAATGCTTGTAGAAGGCAACGATCGTCTCAATCCCGATCAAAAAGTTTTTTATGCCATAGTGCTCATTGGGTGAATGGATCGCATCGCTGTCAAGACCAAAGCCCATTAACACGGTATCTAAACCAAGCTCCTTCTTGAACAAAGAAACTATAGGAATGCTTCCTCCATCTCTGGTGGGAATGGGTGATTTGCCCCATACCTCTTCGAACGCGCTGCTGGCTGCATGGAACGCCTTTGAGTTTGTAGGCGTAACGGCCGGCTCGCCTCCATGGTGTGCCGTCACTCTTACCTTTACAGACTTGGGTGCAATGGATTGAAAATGGTTCGTGAATAAGTCTGTGATCTCTGTACTGTTTTGATTAGGTACCAGTCTCATTGAAATTTTAGCTGAAGCTTTTGACGGCAATACTGTTTTTGCTCCTTCCCCTGTGTAGCCACCCCATATTCCGTTTACATCCAGTGTTGGGCGAGTACCGGTTCGTTCCAAAGTGGTATAACCCGCTTCGCCTTTCACGTCATCGATCGCCAATTCCTTCTTGTATTCGTCCAAATTAAAGGGAGCTTTGTTTAATGCTTTTCTTTCCTCGGCAGTTAACTCCGCAACTTTATCATAAAACCCGGGAATAGTGATCCGTCCGTTTTTATCATGCATTGAAGCAATCATTTCGCTTAGGACGTTGATCGGATTGGCTACAGCTCCGCCATACACGCCAGAATGCAAATCGCGATTTGGTCCGGTCACCTCCACTTCCATATAACTCAATCCACGCAAGCCAACTGTAATCGAAGGTGTATCAAGTGAAATAAGGGAGGTATCTGAAATCAAAATCACATCTGCTTTTAGCTTTGCCTTATTTTTCTTTACGAATGTGCCTAAGTTATCCGAACCCACTTCTTCCTCACCCTCAATCATAAACTTTACGTTGCACGTAAGTTGATTCAGTTTCATCATGGCTTCAAAGGCTTTGATATGCATGTACATCTGGCCTTTGTCGTCACAAGAACCACGCGCATAAATTTTCCCGTCTTTGACGACTGGTTCAAAAGCAGGAGAGTCCCATAAGTTTAACGGATCAGCGGGTTGAACATCGTAATGACCATAAACCAACACGGTTGGTTTTGATGCATCGATCATTTTTTCACCGTACACAATCGGATGGCCTTTTGTCTCGCACAATTCTACTTTATCAGCACCAGCGTCTTTCAGTCTTTGAATGACATACTCAGCAGCCTTGCGCACATCAGGTTTGTATTTACTATCGGCACTTACGGAGGGAATTCTTAGAAGATCAAAAAGCTCAGATAGGAACCGATCTTGATTGGTTTGAATGTATTTTTGTATCATTTTGATTATTGATTATTCTCGTTCTTTAGTACAATAAATTACTGTTTTAAAAGCGGCAATGTCCGAATTCTGATTCTCTCTTGTTCGATGATTAAGATACAGCCCATTTCCAATTGTATACAAATACTATCAGTAAGGTTAAGAAGTAATAGATCTATTTGAAGGAGAGGGTTTCGCTCAGCACGTTTACGAAAAAGAATAACAGAAGGGCTATTTGTTTTTCTTGAGGCTAACAAAAACGCAAAGTCGGTATCTGCCGAAATGATTATTCTTTTTTCTTTTTCAGCTCTTTCAAAGAGTACCCAATCTTCGGCTGCTTGCAGACCATACTCGCGAACATGTATTGCATCATGGCCAACATTTTGCAAACCCTTGGCTACTATTGGCGAAATGGCATTGTCTACTAAAAATCTCATCCCACTTTTAATAGTGGCAATTCTTTCTCGCGAACTGTCTCAGCCGCAAAATTCAATGCTTCTTCAATATCCTCTTTGACCAAATCTGGATAGTATGAGATTATTTCGCTTACCGAGAGGCCTTGGGCAAACAACGTAACAATAGTAGCAACGGGAATTCGGAGACTTCTGATACAAGGTTCACCGCTCATTTGATTTGGGTTTACGGTTATCCTGTTAAACATACTTTAAAGATACAAACTTGAAACAATTATTGAAACCAGAACATACACTACAGCGCCCAAATGGCCTGTATGTGCTATCTGCCAGACGTTTTGTTTTAACATTGGAAAACATCCGTTTCAACCGATTCCGCTACTAACTGTTAGTTAAGATTATACGATTTTTTTAAAATACTTCCCGTAAACCAACCAATTGGAGTTGCCAGGCTTTAAATTTATTTCTTGAAAAGAACCCTTTAAGCAATTTTCAGGAAGTGAACAGTAAAAATAGCCAAGGATTATACCGCGAAGAGTTTGAGAAAGACTCATGTGGTGTTGGATTCATCGCCAACATTAAGGGAAGAAAATCGCATCAGGTAATTACCGATGCACTCACCATGCTTGAGCGCATGGCACATCGAGGTGCTTGCGGCTGCGAACCGAACACTGGCGATGGAGCGGGCATTCTTATTCAGGTACCTCACGAATTTTTTATTGGTGAATGTGGCAAACTCGGTTTCAAACTACCAGCCTATGGAAGCTATGGCGTTGGCTTGGTGTTCTTTCCACGCGATGTTAAGGTCCGGGAGGAATGTAGAACCTTATTGAATCGGCAAATCAAAAAAATGAAAATGGGACTCCTCGGCTATCGGGTGCTCCCAACAAATAACAAGGAACTTGGAGAAACCGCACTATTGGCAGAGCCTGTGATGGAGCAGGTTTTCATAAAGCGGTTGGATGCAGGAGTTGATCCCGAAGAATTTGAACGCAAACTTTTCATACTCAGAAAATACGTCACGCATTTAATCACCGAATCGATCAAGGGTGTCGACAATCAATTCTATTTTTCTACGCTGTCTTATAAAACAATTGCCTACAAAGGCATGCTTACCAGTGGACAACTAAAACCCTATTTTCCGGATTTAGAAAATGAAGAGGTAGTCTCCGCCTTAGCTGTGATCCATTCTCGTTTTTCTACCAATACTTCTCCCTCCTGGCGACTCGCACAACCGTTTCGTTTCATTGCGCACAATGGCGAGATCAATACGGTGCAGGGCAATATCAATTGGTTAAAATCCAAAGAAGCGTTTTTCTCCTCGCCTCACTTTACGCGCGAAGAGTTGAACATGATTTTACCGATTTGCAACCCCAAGCAATCTGATTCTTCCAATCTTGATAATGTAATTGAATTGCTCGTTCATGCAGGCCGCCCATTACCTCATGTGATGATGATGCTCATCCCAGAAGCGTGGGATGGTAACGAGGCGATGACGGAAGAGAAAAAAGACTTTTACGAATACCACGCGAACCTAATGGAGCCGTGGGATGGTCCCGCTTCCATCACGTTTACCGATGGCAAAATTGTGGGCGCCACATTGGATCGAAATGGATTACGGCCTTCTCGCTTCGTGGTCACAGACGATGATTTCGTGGTGATGGCCTCTGAAGTAGGCGTGATTGACATCGATCCTGCTAAGGTAGTTTCGAAAGGGCGCTTGCAACCGGGAAAAATGTTTGTGGTGGATCTTGAACAAGGCAGGATCATTAGCGATGATGAATTGAAGAAAGATATTTGCACGCGCCAGCCTTATGGGAAGTGGGTAAAAGAAAACAAAGTTCGCTTGATAGACTTGCCTGAACCCGGAGGAAGTTTTCATAAGTATGACCCAATCACATTTTTAAAACGTCAGATTTCATTCGGCTACACATCCGAAGACCTGCGTATGATCTTGGCACAAATGTGTGAGACGGGTAAAGAAGCATTGGGCTCCATGGGTAATGATACTCCATTGGCGGTGCTTTCGCGCCAAGCACAGCATTTATCGAGTTACTTCAAGCAACTTTTCGCACAAGTTACCAATCCACCCATCGATCCGATTCGGGAGCGATTGGTGATGTCGCTTGCGTCACATGTTGGTGGCTCACTCAACTTATTAGAAGAATCTCCCGAGCATTGCATCACGTTGGAATTGCCAACACCCATCTTATCCAACAATGAATTAGAAAAAATTCGATACATCGATCACCGCCATCTACAAACCAAAACGATTTACACCTACTTCAAAGCCGATGGAGAGCCGGGTTCATTAGAGAAAGGACTAAACCGTGTCTGTCAATACGTGACGGATGCGATTGAAGATGGGTTTACCATCATCATTCTTTCCGATAGAAGTTTTGACAGCGGTCATGCGCAGATTCCATTACTGTTAGCTGTATCTGCCGTGCATCATGATTTAATTCGAAAAGGCCTTCGCGGGAAAGTAGGTTTATTGGTAGAGGCCGGTGATGTGTGGGAAACACATCACTACGCTACGCTGGTCGGCTTTGGTGCATCTGGTGTTAATCCCTATTTGGTGTATCAAACCATTCACGACATGAAGAAGCGGAACCTTTTTAGTGAGGAACTCACCGAAGAGAAAGCACTCTACAATTATAAGAAGGCCGTTGCCGGAGAGTTACTCAAGGTGATGAGCAAAATGGGCATCAGCACATTGCAATCATACCATGGAGCTCAGATTTTCGAAGCCTTGGGAATTCATCAAGAAGTCATCGTCCCTTATTTTTCGGGAACCGTTTCCCGCATTGGTGGTTTAAAACTGGATGACATCGCCAAAGAAGCATTGGCAAAACATTCACTTGCTTTCCCAAAGACCGTCAATTCAAATCCAAAATTAGAGGTAGGCGGAGTCTATCAATGGAAACAGCGTGGTGAAGCTCATCTATTCAATCCACAGACGATTCATTTACTACAGCAATCTACCAAAGCAAAAGATTACAGCCTTTTCAAAAAGTATTCGACTCTCATCAACGACCAAAGTGAAAAAGCGATCACGCTTCGCAGCTTGCTAAAATTTAAAAAGGCCCTGCCTGCCGGACAGGCGGGGAAGTCTATTCCACTCAGCGAAGTGGAGACGAAAGAAAGTATTTTCAAACGATTCGCTACAGGTGCGATGTCCTTTGGATCTATTTCCCATGAAGCGCACAGCACCTTGGCGATTGCGATGAATCGCATCGGTGGAAAAAGCAATTGTGGCGAGGGTGGTGAAGATGAAATTCGATTTGTAAAAAAGGCAAACCTGTCTGCCGGACAGGCAGGTGGCGATTCTGAGAACTCGGCTATCAAGCAAGTCGCTTCCGGGCGTTTTGGTGTAACGAGTCATTACCTGACCAATGCGAAAGAATTGCAAATAAAAATGGCGCAAGGAGCCAAGCCTGGTGAAGGTGGTCAGCTACCGGGTCATAAAGTAGATGACTGGATTGGAAGAGTACGTCATTCAACACCTGGTGTTGGGTTAATTTCACCTCCACCCCATCATGATATTTATTCTATCGAGGATTTAGCGCAGCTCATCTTTGATTTGAAAAATGCCAATCGCGAAGCGCGCATCAGTGTAAAGCTGGTCTCTGAAGCCGGTGTGGGTACGATTGCATCTGGCGTGGCGAAAGCACATGCCGATGTGATTCTAATTGCCGGTCATGATGGCGGCACGGGTGCATCACCTATCAGCTCGATACGACATGCCGGATTGCCATGGGAGCTTGGCTTGGCCGAAGCGCATCAAACGTTAGTAAAAAATAAGTTGCGTGGAAGGGTTGTACTGCAAACCGATGGACAGATTCGCACAGGAAAAGATTTAGCGATTGCCGCTTTGCTTGGCGCAGAAGAATGGGGAGTAGCAACAGCCGCATTGGTGACTTCCGGCTGCATTATGATGCGCAAATGCCATTTGAATACATGCCCTGTTGGGGTAGCCACTCAAAATAAAGAATTGCGGGCACTATTTACAGGTAAGCCGGAATATGTGGTGAACCTATTTGAGTTTTTGGCGGAAGAGTTACGTGAAATCATGGCTGAGTTGGGCTTTAGAAAAGTGAGCGAAATGGTGGGGCAATCCGATCGACTTGAATTGAGTGAAGGCGATGCACATTGGAAAAATCAACATCTGGATTTGTCTCCGTTGCTATTCAAAGAGCCCATGAATTTGGATGTAGCCTTGTTCAAACAAGAAGAACAAGATCATGAAATTGAAAATGTGCTCGATCGGAAATTAATCGCTAAAGCACAAGGTGCGTTGAAGAATTTGGAAAATGTAAATGACAGTTTTTCTATTTCCAATCAAGATCGGGCAGTGGGCGCGATGCTGTCCAATGAGATTTCGAAAATTTATGGAGGGCCGGGGCTGCCAAAAGATACGGTCCATTATAAATTCACAGGCACTGCAGGACAAAGCTTTGGAGCCTTTACAACGGGTGGAGTAACCTTTGAATTGGAAGGTGATGCCAACGATTATTTCGGAAAAGGTTTGTCGGGAGGAAAGCTGATTCTCTATCCGAATAAAAAATCAACGTACAATGCCTCAAAAAATATCATTGCGGGCAACGTTGCTTTCTTTGGTGCCACCTCCGGTGAAAGTTATATCAATGGAATGGCCGGTGAACGTTTTGCCGTGCGCAATTCAGGTGTGCAAGTAGTAGTAGAGGGTGTCGGTGATCATGGTTGTGAATACATGACAGGTGGTACAGTGGTGATATTGGGAGATACCGGAAGAAACTTTGCTGCCGGCATGAGCGGTGGTGTTGCCTACGTGTGGGATGTGAACAAAACCTTCGTGAAAAACTGCAACATGGAAATGGTGCTGTTAGATACGTTGGAAAATGAAGACGAAGCGTTATTAAAGAAAATTATCTTATCGCATCATGAATTTACCCAAAGCAAAATTGCTGCCCACATCTTAAGTTACTGGCAAACCGCTTTTAAACATTTTGTAAAAGTGATGCCGATAGATTACAAAGAAGTTTTAGAGAAGAGAAAGAGTAATCAATTAGCGAATTCTACAATTACCCAATCACATTGAACATTCACCAATTGATCATTGAACATTGAAGTAAATGGGAAAGCCAACCGGATTTTTAGAATTTCAAAGAGAGTTACCAAAAAAACGCGATCCGAAAGAACGTATTAACGACTATAATGAGGTAGACGCTGCGATCAATACAAAGATTGGTGTCAAGCAGGCTTCGCGCTGTATGGATTGTGGCACTCCGTTTTGTCATTCAGGTTGTCCGCTTGGAAATATCATTCCTGAATTCAATGATGCGGTGTATCAAGGCAACTGGAAGCTCGCCTATGAAACGCTTATTTCAACCAACAACTTCCCGGAATTCACGGGAAGAATTTGTCCTGCACCCTGCGAAGCTTCCTGCGTGTTGGGGATCAACAAACCACCGGTTACGATCGAGTACATCGAAAAGATGATTATTGAAAAGGCATTTGAAGAGGGTTATGCCAAGCCCCGAATTCCTATCACAAGAACAACAAAGAAAGTTGCGATCATCGGATCTGGCCCTGCCGGATTAGCGGCTGCCGCACAACTTAATTATGCCGGGCATGATGTAACTATTTTTGAGCGTGCTGATGAAGTGGGTGGGCTACTCCGCTACGGCATCCCTGATTTCAAATTGGATAAACAGGTGCTCGATCGCAGAATCAACTTGATGAAAGAAGAGGGCGTCAAATTTATTGTGAATGCAACGGTAGGAGAAAGTATTTCCATTGAGCAATTGCAGGATGACTTTGATGCAATTCTTCTTTGCATTGGTTCTACCATACCAAGAGATTTGCCTATACCCGGTAGAAATTTAAAGGGTGTGTATCCCGCGATGGAATTTCTCACTCAACAAAATAGAAGAGTGAGTGGCAAAAAAATTGAGGAAGAAGAAATTTGGGCAACGCATAAAAATGTAGTCGTGATTGGCGGAGGAGATACCGGTTCTGATTGTGTCGGCACCAGCAATCGCCATCACGCAAAGTCAGTTACACAAATTGAAATCCTAGCAAAGCCACCAAAAGAGAGAACTGCTTCGATGCCTTGGCCTAGTTGGCCAATGATAATGCGCACATCCTCTTCCCACGAAGAAGGTTGTGAACGCAAATGGTCCATAGTAACAAAAGAGTTTGTGGGGGACGGAAATGGAAACCTAACCGGTTTGAAAGTTGCTGAAGTGGACGTAAAACAGGAAGCTGGCAAGGCACCAGCATTTATTGAAATCCCAGGGACAGAAAAAGTAATTCCATGTGAATTAGCTTTGTTGGCAATGGGATTCCTACATCCACAACACAACGGCCTACTTGATCAACTAGGAATAGACTATGATGATCGGGGAAACATCAAGTGTCAACGCTATCAAACTTCTGCAGAAAATATTTTCGCTTGCGGAGATTCACGAAGGGGTCAGTCATTAGTGGTTTGGGCAATTAGTGAAGGGCGCGAAGCAGCACGGGCGGTGGATGAGTTTTTGATGGGATCGTCTGCTTTAGACGCAAAAGAGAAGGGCGTATTGGCTCTTCAAAATTAAGATCCGCTGGCAGCTTTGAGCCAGAGAATTAAGTTTACGTGACTTGTGTTTTTCAAATTGAGTCGCAGTCGGCTTTTCCTTTTATCGGTTACAGAAAGTATTTCATTAACTTTGCGTGTGCCCGAAACAAGTCGTTTTTACGGAATCATTATTCGAATGTTTTTTAATGGTCATTCTCCTCCACATTTTCACGCGACTTATTCTGAGTATTCGGCTCAGATCAATATCGACACTGGAAACGTTATCACCGGTGAACTACCCATTAGAGCTCTGAAGCTAATTCGAGAGTGGGTTGAGTTGCACAGAGTTGAGTTAGTTAAAAATTATTATGAATCACAAAAGGAGGGGGAATCATCAGTAAAATCGAACCATTGAATTAGGTATGCATAAAATCACTCACATCATTGATGTTAAACCGTATCAGATCGCGGCAATGTTTAGCAACGGAGAAATCAGGAAAATTGATTTCACACCATTGGTTGAAAAATTTACTGCATTAAAAGACCCAGCCGTTTTTGCAAAGGCCAAGATTGACAATTACCCAACGATTTCTTGGGATGGCCTTGCCCTTATACAAGAATTAGATGGTAGTATTACATCTTGTTCGCTCGATTTTAGCCCCGAAACTCTTTACCAACTTAGTACTTTACAAAATAACTAATATGTCCATCCAAAGCAGATTTAGTCAGCAAGACTTAGAGCGCATCAAGGCTGCTGTTCGAACAGCCGAAGACAAAATATCAGGTGAAATTGTGCCTGTTTTTGTAGAACGCAGTGGTACTTATTCAATAGCCGTTTATCGTGGGTTTCTGCTGCTAGCCGGATTAGCTTTTCTGGCGATCATTGTTTTTGACAGATATATTCCCGCTCTGGCGATCTATGACCCGTTGCTAATCTTCTTGTCTATCACACTTGCCGGATTTATTGGAGCGGCAGCAACCACCTTTATCGAACCCTTAAAGCGGTTACTTATGAGTCAATCGCACATGGACAAAGTGACTCGTCAGCGAGCTGAAAACGCGTTTTTGCAAGAAGAAGTATTCAATACGCGGCACCGCACAGGCATCATGCTTTTCATTTCATTTTTTGAGCACGAAGTAATCGTGATGGCAGATCGCGGCATTAGCAAAGTGGTTGAACAGAAAGAGTGGGACAAAATGGTGCGCGCCATTACGGAAAACGTGAGATTGGGCAAAGTAACAGAAGGTATAGAAGCTGCTATTTTACGCTGTGGTGAGATTCTTCTAGAAAAAGGGTTTTTGAAAACAGTCGATGATGTGAATGAGCTTCGGGACGACTTGAGAATCGAATAGTGAATCAATTTTTTTAAGAGTCAATTTTCAATGAAGCCAACCCGAATGCATTTCTCCTTACGATATTTTCTAGTTGCTATTGTTCTTTTGCTTAATGTCTCCGCATTTGCGCAGCGAGCGGTGCCCGCACATGGTGGTGTGTGGGTGCATGATGAGGCAAATGTACTGTCTCCCGGTACGGTAGCTCAATTGGAACAAATTTTAAAGGCCGAACGCGACTCGACCTCTAATCAAATTGCAATTTTAACTGTTCCCTCTTTGGAAGGAGAAGATATTGATGGGTTCGGTATTAGGGTGGCCGAAGCTTGGAAAGTGGGCGATCAGAAGAAAGATAATGGAGTGATCTTCATCGTTTCTATCCAAGACAGAAAGATGCGGATCGAAACCGGGCTTGGATTAGAGGGGGTTCTGACAGACGCGTTGTCAAGCCGAATTAATAGAAATGAAGTAGCACCACAATTTAGACAAGGAAATTATGACGCGGGGGTCTTGGCGGGCACAATCGCCATTATTCAGGCCATCAAAGGAACCTACGTAAATGAAAGCCCTCCACAACGAGTCAAACGCGGCAGTCGGTCACCTTGGGGAACGGTACTTTTGATCATCATCATTATCATTGCCATGTCTAGAAGAAAAGGCGGTGGCGGTGGCATGGGCGGCTATTGGGCTGCTGGAGCCGCGGGGGCACTTTTAGGTGGAGCAGGTCGCTCTGATTCATGGGGCTCTGGCTCTGACTTCGGGGGCGGGGGCGGATTCGGGGGAGGAGGCTCGAGTGATTCGTGGTAGCTATTTTTGAAATTTTTAGATGCATTCAATCCACAATGAAATTTTCCAAATTCCTTTCTGCATTTACCCTTCTCAGCCTAGTCTTCTATTCGAACTTCGCCCAAAAGCCAATTCCCGAACTCTGGGGTCAACGGGTACACGATGAGGCTCGCGTACTTAAACAGGCAACGATAGACCAACTTGAAAAGGGACTAGAGCAATATGAAGACTCCACTAGCAATCAGATAGCTATTCTAATCATTCAATCATTAGATGGTCAATTTATAGAGGAGTATTCCTTGAAGGTGGCCGAAAAGTGGAAGCTCGGAGTGAAAGCAAAAGACAATGGGGTCCTGTTGCTTATCGCCATTGACGATCATAAGATTCGAATTGAGGTGGGCCACGGATTAGAAGGCGTATTGACTGATGCCCTATGTAATCGCATCATCCGCAACGAAATGGCACCGAATTTTAGAAGGAGTGATTACGATGCAGGTGTTCTAGCAGCCATCAGCGCCATTGAAAAGGCGATCGGTGGTGAATATTCTTCTACGGATAAGGAGGGCAATGATTTTGACAATATGGGCACTGGGGGAAAAATTGCATTAGCCGCAGGGCTTTTTGTTTTTCTGGGAATCTTTGCGGGCATCGGTCTATTCTCAAAAGGCTACATGACTTGGGTATTGTATGCTTTTATGATGCCGTTTTATGCCGTGTTCATGGGCTTGATGTTTGGTTGGTGGATTTTCTTTGGTTATGTAATTCTCTATCCCTTGCTTCGTTTTTGGGTGATAAAAAGTGGGCGAAAACTAATGGAGTGGCAGTCAGGTGGAGGTGTGTCGGGAAGTGGCTGGTCATCATCTGGCAGTAGTGGCAGCAGTTTTTCAGGTGGAGGTGGGAGTTTTGGGGGGGGTGGAAGCAGTGGAGGGTGGTGAACTGGCTGTGTGCAGTATTAATGACTACAAAACGCAAAACAATTCGAGCCCGTAGCTTATTTTTGCCCATCTTTTTAAACAAGCACTATGAAACGCGACAAAGTCATCTTTGACCTAATTGAGAAAGAAAAACAACGCCAGGAGCACGGCATCGAGTTGATTGCCTCTGAAAATTTTACTTCCGCACAAGTGATGAAGGCTCAGGGTTCTGTGCTTACCAATAAATATGCTGAAGGTCTACCTGGCAAACGTTACTATGGAGGCTGTGAAATAGTAGATGAAGTAGAGCAGCTCGCAATCGATCGTATTAAAGAATTGTTTGGCGCAGAATGGGCAAATGTGCAACCTCATTCGGGTGCGCAAGCCAATGCAGCCGTGATGCTTGCCTGCCTAAAGCCGGGCGATAAAATTCTAGGATTTGACCTTTCTCATGGTGGTCACCTTACCCATGGATCGCCTGTTAATTTTTCCGGCAAGTTATATCAGCCTTCTTTTTATGGAGTCGAACAAGAAACCGGATTGATTGATTTTGATAAGGTGATCGAAATAGCGCAGCGTGAAAAGCCTAAAATGTTGATATGTGGAGCTTCTGCCTATAGCAGAGATTGGGATTACGAAAAACTCAGAAAAGCAGCGGATAGTGTGGGCGCTCTATTATTAGCAGATATCTCTCATCCGGCCGGCTTGATCGCTCGAGGGCTTTTAAATGATCCTCTGAAACATTGCCATATCGTAACCACTACTACACACAAAACATTGCGTGGCCCTCGTGGAGGGTTGATCATGATCGGCAAAAATTTTGACAATCCATTTAGTTTAAAAACGCCAAAAGGAGAATTGCGAAAAATGTCATCCTTGTTAGATTCCGGGGTGTTCCCGGGAACACAGGGCGGCCCACTAGAACATGTTATCGCAGCAAAAGCAATTGCATTTGGCGAAGCACTATCAGATGAGTATCTGGAGTATATCGTACAGGTAGCAAAAAACGCCAAAGCAATGGCCGATGCATTCGTTGCAAAAGGGTATAAGATTATTTCTGGTGGCACCGACAACCATTTGATGTTGATTGATCTTCGCTCCAAAAATTTGACTGGCAAGATTGCTGAAGAGTCATTGATCAAAGCGGACATTACTATTAATAAAAACATGGTTCCGTTTGATACTCAATCGCCAATGATCACCTCGGGCATGCGAATAGGTACCCCTGCCATAACAACGCGGGGCCTAAAAGAAAAGGACGTAGTTAAAGTGGTTGAGTTGATCGATGAGGCATTGGCAAAACCAGCTGATGAAAAACACCTAAAGGCGGTAAAGCGCAAAGTGAATACGTTGATGAAGCGCTTCCCGTTAAACTAACCTGACTGTGGTTATTAACCTGATATTTCATAATTTACAATATGAAACTTGATGATCAAATGAACCAACTAACGGTTTTGATGGCCGAATTGATCCCAACTGTAGATCGATTAGCGGAGACACAAAAAAAAACAAACCTGGAAATATCAGAAATGAGGCTTTCTAACATGCGTCTTGCAGAGGCTATCGAAAAATTGATTGGTAAGCTGGATAAGATCGATCAATTTGAAGAAAGGTTAATTCGAATTGAACGAACACTTTTCAAGTAGTGAATATCCTTTTGCTTTTTTCTCGGGCTCTTCCAAACCAGTGTTTTCTATCAGTTTCCATTTAATCGAATTTGACGCAGCGGGATTTTTTTGAATTATGGCAGAAGAAAAAGAAATGGCATTCCTCGATCACCTGGAGGAGTTGAGGTGGCACGTAGTGCGTTCTGTCAGCGCGATTTTCATTGCAATGATCGCGTGCTTTGCTTTTATAAAAGAGATTTTTGAGTACGTCATTCTCGCGCCTGCTAAAATCAATTTCCCCACCTTCAAGTACATGTGTGAATTGGGCAAGCTCTTTGGTTTCAATGACCTTTGCGTGACTGACCTGCCTTTCAAACTCCAGAGTCGTAACATGACGGGGCAGTTCATGATGTCCCTCACAGCCTCTTTTGTCATCGGCTTGATTGTCGCTTTTCCGTATGTTGCTTGGGAGCTCTGGCGCTTCGTAAAGCCAGGGCTTCAGTCAAAAGAAATAAAATATTCCAAAGGGGCTGTTTTTGCCGTGTCGTTTCTCTTTAGTATCGGAATCCTATTTGGCTACTATATTCTTGCTCCCACCACCATCTGGTTTTTAGCAACGTATTCGATTAGCGACATGATTGTCAATGAGTTTGATATTACTTCATACGTATCAACCATCTCAAGCTTGATCTTAGGCTGCGGTATCTTGTTCCAGTTTCCTATGGTCATTTACTTTCTTTCTAAAGTAGGTATTGTGACACCCGAGCTAATGCGCAAATACCGGAAGCATTCAATCGTTGTGATCTTGATTCTTGGAGCTGTTATTACACCGTCCGGTGATCCTTTTAGTTTGACGGTGATCTCTTTACCTTTATATGTGCTTTTTGAAATTAGCATCTATATCTCAAGCGTTGTTGTAAAACGTAAATTAAAACAAGAAGCGGCCGAACTGCGTGCCGATCAACAAAACTCATGATGACAAAAATTGCGATCGGGGCAGACCATGCCGGATTTAAGTATAAGGAGATTCTCAAAAAATGGCTTCAAACAAACGGGTTTACCGTAAAAGACTTTGGCACACACAGTGTTGAGTCGGCCGACTACCCCGATTTTGCTCACCCTGTCGCCAGTGCGGTAGAAAAAAATGAGTTTGATTTAGGGTTACTGCTATGTGGAAGCGCAAATGGTGTGGCAATGACTGCCAACAAACATCAGGGCATAAGAGCCGCCATCTGCTGGAAAGAGGAATTAGCAGAGCTTGCCAGAACACACAACAACGCAAACGTACTTTGCATTCCTGCACGCCATGTAAGTGTAGAATTGGCCGAAAAAATCTTAGATAAATTCCTTCATTCCAGTTTCGAAGGCGGGCGGCACGGGCGCAGGGTTGATAAAATTAATTGTTAATTCTATAGTATTTATCCCCTTCTTGCCTGAATTGACTTTTCATGCGAGGAATTTTTTCTAAAAATGGATGCAGCAAATTTTGCTTGTCAAAAATGACATCCGGTGGGTCTTGCTGAAAACATTGATCGATGAAAACAACATTCTGAAAAAATTCAGGATGCTCAAAAATTCCTTTAGATAAATTCCAATTTAGAAAGTAACCTGCCATTTGATTTTTGCTATATACCCCAAACTCATCTCCCAACACAAGCACTCTTTTTTCTTTGATCACGGGCAAGTCTGGAGAAGCGGAAGGAAAAAGTGTCGCGAAATTTACCAATGAAACTTTGCCCTTTCTGGTCGCCCAATTCATAGACAACAACCCTACAAGAAAAATCCAAAGCATCATTTCAGCTATTCTCTTTCTACGAATAAGTAACAGGTAGTGACTGATAAAATACGCAAACGGAGGAATGAACGTGAAAAAACTATGTGGTGTACGTGCGCGTGTAGCTACGTTTTCAACAGCTGCCACGAGCAGCCACAAAAACATTACCTGCAACAACTGCGATTGGTACTTGGTAAAATGTGCCTCCCGATTTAGCATAAAGAGTGAAAGAACAAAATACAAGATGGGCACAATCGCCAACACGAGAATCGAACGGAAACTCACCAAAGCCCACGTCTCCAGCGTCAGATTTGGCAGATAAAAGTACTCTACCAAAGCAGCCTGATTGTCCCAAAAGTAGTAGAAAGAAAAAATTATGGCGTGCGGCAACAGAAACCCAAAAACAAGTAAGAATGCCTTGCGAAAAGTAACCCGGGTAAAAAGCATGAGTATCACCAACGTCCCGACTAGAAAAATGGTGTAGCTAAAAACCAATAAAGACGCGACTCCCAAATAAACGCCCAAATTTAAGATGATCTCATCTCGTTGAACTTTGAATTCGATCTCCTTGAAGAGATTATTAAGTGCAAACAACAATGCTGTGGAGGCCAGCAATTCGGGCGAAACCGACAACATATCAAATGAGTAAAAGGCAAGTAGTCCAAAAACCAGCGATGGCAAATAGGTGTTTTCGTTGTAGGCTTTGTTATTGATCAGCAAAATCCCAAAAAAAGAAGCTTGGAAGAAAATGACCAGAAGGGCCAACAGATGTCTTGCCGTCAACGATCTTCCAAAAAGGGCTTCTAGCCATTTGAAAATCCAGGCGGTGAAGGGTGCGGTGTCATCTACCAGCTGGACGTATAAAGACTTTCCGCTGTTAAGTGCTTCTCCTACTAAAAAGCTTTTCAACTCCTGAATGGTTGCCATTGCTGGATCAATCAGCATAGGCAAACTAAATAGACATAAGATCAGCAACAATGCCAATAAGCGATAGGGGTCGTTCAGGCGAAAAAAACGAAGCACTTGTGTTGTTTAAGGCTGCAAATAAATCAAAAAAAGTCTGATTGCTGTTCTTTCTCAACTGCAGGCTAACTACTAAATTTCATTTGTGTTAGACTACGCACAAAGACTTTTGTACTTTTACTCTATGAGCGGCACCATAAGACAGCAAAAGTATAGTAAACTGATTCTAAAAGAACTGAGTGATATTTTTCTCAAAGAAAAATTCAATATTCTTGACAATGCGTTTGTAACCATTGCCGATGTAAAAATGAGTCCTGATTTAAGTGTGGCCACTGTTTACATCAGCATGACATTGGCAAAAAATAGAAATGCAATTTTGTCGAAGATCGATGCAAAGAAAAGTGAAATTAGAAAAGCTCTTGGTGCCAAGATACGCAATCAGGCTAGAATCGTACCTTACTTAAATTTCTTTATTGATGAAATTGAAGAGAATGCTCAACGCATTGAAGACATCATCAAGAATCTGAATATTCCGAAAGAAGAAAAGTAGCTTGAATCTTCCCCTTTTCATAGCCAAACGATATTTCTTTTCTAAGCGGAAAAAGAATTTCATCAACTTGATTTCCATGCTTTCGATGGTAGGGGTGGCTTTCTCAACGGCCGCATTAATCATAGTTCTTTCGGTATTCAATGGATTGGAAGACTTACTTCGCTCGCTCAACTCCTCGTTTGATCCCGAACTGAAAATTGAAATTGTTAAAGGAAAATCATTCGAAGTAGACGATGCCCTTCGAAAGAAAATAGAAGCAATAGAAGGTGTAGAAATCGTAACAGACGTAATCGAAGATTACGCTTATATGCGGTACCGCGATGCCGACATGGTAGTAACCATTAAGGGAGTCAGTGATAATTTTCTCGATCAACATCGCTTAGACGGTCATATTGTGGATGGAAAGTTAAGGCTGGTAGAAAACGGTGTTAACTATGCGATCATTGGCCGTGGTATACAATATGCTCTCTCCATTGGTATAGAGAATAACATCTATCCGCTTCAAATCTTTTACATAAAAAGCGCAAACGCCTCCACGTTTGACGTTTCAAAAATTTATAGGCGAAAGAATATAGAGCCCGGTTCCGTGTTTTCCATCGAAAAAAATTATGATGAAAATTATGTTTTTCTACCCCTTTCGTTTGCACAAGAACTACTGGACTATGGTGATAAGCGAACTTCGCTCGAGATCAAAACTGTAGCTGGCGCAAATATCAAGAAGGTGCAATCAAGAATTAAAGACCTGCTGGGCGAACGTTTTTCAGTGCTTACGAATGAAGAGCAGCACAAGGATCTTTACAAGCTACTCAAAATGGAAAAGCTCTTTGTTTTTATATCGCTTACGCTCTTGATTTTAGTGAGTTCGATCAATATTTTCTTTTCATTGATGATGCTTGTGATAGACAAGAAAAAAGATGTTGCAATCCTGTCGGCAATGGGTGCTAGTCCAATGTTGATTAAGCGGATATTTTTGAGCGAGGGGGCTCTTATTGCGTTCCTGGGGGCGGGTATTGGCTTGCTATTTGGCGGAGCGATCTGCTGGCTTCAAGACCAATATGGGCTTGTCGGTATGGGCATGGAAAATGCGCTGGTGGCCAACTATCCGATTAAACTCAAGTCAATTGACTTTGTAACAACCTCCTCTGTTATCATTGCCATCACTTTTTTAATTTCTTTTTACCCTGCGTCTTTGGCTGGCAAATCCTTTTCCACAAAGGAGCTTTAAGATGTAATGATCATGTAGGTTATGGGCGAAAATTCGAAAAAATTATTCGCTTAAGATAACTACTTTGCAAATCCGCTTATCCTAAAAGTATCAGAAAATTGGTTTTCTGTTGTCTTTTCAAAGGTTTTTTGCCAAAATCAGCATAAGCGGCACAAAATGAAAGTATCTGCTGTCCAACCGTTTCAAATCATTTACTCGCTCTACCAGCACGAGTACTTGGGCTATATTTTTGAGTCTTTTATAGTCCACTTAGATGAAAAAGGGAAGCTCACCTATCAGCACCAAAATATCTCTGCAAAAAATGCAAGGGAGTTTTCAAAAGGCCTGGATACAAAGGATTTTGAATTGATTGACATGATGGACAGCATGAATCAGGATGCTGTGCTCAGGCACTTTTCAAAAAAAATAATGAAACCCGATGAGTTCTTTAGCCGGGTGTTCCATAAAGAAAAGGGTGATGAACTACTGCAAGAACAAATCGAAGCCTACATGGAAAAACGTAGAGCTGCTGTTTTGGAAAAAATGAAAGGCAAATTGCTTTTTGAAATGGGCAACGATGGTGAGCCAACTTGGAGAAAGCTAGAAGTACTGGAAAAACGAGCAACCATTCAATTCCATTTTCAACGAGGTGAAGAAAGCACAAATTATTTCCCCATCATCACTTACAATGGCAGCAAAGTGGAGATACCCAACCCCGCGGCTTACCTCATTTGCAAGCAGCCTGCGTGGATGGTCTTCAACGGAAAGCTATATGGATTTGAGAAATTTGTCGATGGCAAAAAGCTACAGCCCTTTCTAAACAAGAAGCACGTAGTGATCCCAAAGAATCTGGAAGAAACATACTACAACCGATTTGTCGCCCCGCTTATTGCTTCTTTCGATGATATTGAAGCACATGGGTTTGAGATCGCCAAGCATGAGTACGATCCGCACGGATTACTCACCATCTCAGAATTGCCTCCGGCTAATGAAAAAAATGTCCCTAAATTATTTGAGTCAGGCGATTCACCAGAGAGCCACAGCGATGAGGCAGGAAAAATAGTATTTGATCTATCGTTCCGATACGGAAAGTACAAATTTCGTGGAGATGCTTTCGGGCCTGTAAGTGTAACGGTAGAGAAGAAAGACAATGACTATGTTTTCCATCGGATCAAAAGAAATACTGATACGGAAAAAAAAGCTGCCCAGACGTTGATCAAGCTTGGGTTGCCCTTGCGTGGATTTCGGTGTGCGCTGGAAAAAACACAAGCGTTTTCATGGCTGAACGAAAACAGGGTCAATTTGCTCAATCTTGGCTTCGAAGTGAGTCAGCCCGAAAACAGAGATAAGAAGTATTTTGTAGGAAAGGCCGTGATCGAACTCGAAGTAAGAGAAAGCATTGACTGGTTCGATATTCATGCAAAGATTCGTTTTGGAGAGTATGAGATTTCATTTAAGGAATTGCGCAAGCTTATCTTGAAAAAGAAAGTAGAATTCAAATTACCAAACGGTGAAATAGCGATTATCCCCGAGGCGTGGCTAATCAAATATGGCGATCTTTTTGCCCTTAGCGAGACGCATGGCGATCATGAAAAGCCCGTACTAAAAAAACACCATATCAATTTAGTAACAGAATTGGAAGGTGGACATTTGGCCAAAGTACAGATCAGTGATCGCCTCAGAAACCTTCAATCATTTACCGGCATTCGGGACTACGCATTACCGGCAAAGTTCATTGGTACGCTCCGCCCCTACCAAAAAGCGGGCTATAATTGGCTGCGCTTCCTAAATGAGTTTCACCTCGGGGGATGCCTTGCTGATGACATGGGTCTTGGAAAAACCGTGCAAACACTTGCTCTTTTACAGTCAGAAAAAGAGAAGGGTGACGCGGGCACTTCGTTATTGGTGATGCCCACTTCATTGATTTACAATTGGGAAATGGAAGCCGCCAAGTTTACACCCGATTTAAAAATACTCACGTATACTGGCACCTTACGAAACAAAGACATATCTCGCTTTGGAAAATATGATCTAGTGCTTACCTCTTATGGCATCACACGATTAGATATTGACGTGCTGGAGAAATTCTATTTCAACTATATCATTCTGGATGAATCGCAGGTGATCAAAAACCCAACGGCCAATATTGCCAAGGCGGTGATGCAGTTGAAATCGCGATTCAAGTTAACATTGACAGGAACGCCACTGGAAAACACGACACTGGATTTGTGGTCTCAGATGACCTTCATCAATCCAGGCCTTTTAGGTGGTCAAACGTTCTTTAAAAAAGAATATCAACAATCTATAGAGAAAAAAGCTGACGAAGCAAAAACGAAAAAGTTGAATGGCATCATTCGTCCGTTTATGCTTCGCAGATTGAAGTCGCAAGTGGCAACCGATCTACCTGAAAAGGTGGAGAATGTTTACTACACAAACATGACTCCAGAGCAAGAACAAAAGTATGAAGAGGTGAAATCTTTTTACCGCCACAAAATTCTAGAGCTAATTGATAAAGAAGGGATAGGCCGATCGCGCATTCAAATCCTGGAAGGACTTACCAAGCTGCGTCAAATCTCCAATCATCCAAAAATGGTTGACAGTCATTACACTGGTACATCGGGTAAGCTGGAAGATGTATCACACATGATTGAGAATGCCTTGTTGGAAGGTCACAAACTTTTGGTGTTTAGCCAGTTTGTTAAACACCTGGATATCATCAAAGAAATGCTCAAGGATAGAAAAATTCCTTTTGCCTATTTGGATGGTTCCAGCACAGATCGCAAAGAGCAAGTAGAAAAATTCAACAAGAATCCCGATCTGAAGGTGTTCCTGATTTCGATTAAGGCAGGAGGCTTGGGCCTTAACCTGACGGAAGCTGATTATGTTTTCATTCTTGACCCGTGGTGGAATCCTGCAGTGGAAGCGCAGGCCGCTGATCGCGCCCATCGCATTGGACAAAAGAAGAAAGTTTTTACTTACAAATTTATTACTCGCAATACGGTGGAAGAAAAGATTCTCACGCTGCAAAAACACAAGTTAAAACTTTCAGAGAATCTGATACAAAATGAAGAGAATGTGGTGAAAACGCTCACCAGAGAAGACATAGAAATGTTGATGAGTTGATCCCTTGGATTTTTGGTGCACCTACTAAACAAGTGAAGATACTTCCCACTAACAAATTATTAACGGGTATACTTTTAGCGCTTGTTGGTGCGGTGCTTTTTTCTACCAAAGCCATTTTTGTGAAGCTTGCTTATCGCGACACAAATATTGACGCTGTCACTTTGCTAGCCTGGCGAATGATCTTTTCCGTTCCTTTCTTTGTAGGCGCGGCCTTTGTTTCTTCTAGCCAAAGTAGCAACACAAAATTCACGTGGAAAGAATGGATATCAATAGCCATTATTGGATGCTTGGGTTATTACATCAGTAGCCTACTTGACTTTCTGGGGCTTCAGTTTGTTTCCGCTAGCATTGAACGACTCATCCTATTCATCTACCCTACCTTAGTGCTCATCATGTCTGCTCTATTCTTCAAAATAAAAATAAAGCCCATGCAATGGTTAGCTGTGACTATTACCTACGCGGGTCTTGCACTTGCCTTTGTGAGTGAAGTAACCGGACAAACAGTAGCGAATGGAAACTTTGTTAAAGGTGCTGTCTACATCTTTATCTGCGCCTTCACTTACGCTGCTTACATTGTGGGAAGTGGAAGGATGATACCCAAAGTGGGCGCCAGCAAATTTAACAGTTATGCAATGAGCTTTGCTTCCATTGCTGTTTTACTACATTTCTTTATCGGAAGCGAAGTTTCGTTGTGGAACTTGCCTTCTTTGGTTTATTTGTATGGCTTTCTTATGGCCGTTTTTTCTACCGTACTCCCATCCTATTTCGTAGTAGCTGCTATTGATAGGATTGGATCTGGCAATGTGGCTGTAGTGGGCAGTGTGGGACCCGTCTCGACTATTATTCTAGCTTCCCTTTTATTGAGTGAACAGATTACTATTTGGCAAATTACCGGAACGATCTTGATACTTATCGGAGTACTTATTATCGGCCACCAAAAATGACTCAGTATTTCATTTATGCTTTAGGCTTTTTGGCACAGAGTCTTTTTGGCGCTCGCTCTATCGTACAGTGGTATCTCTCGGAGCGCGAAGGCAAGGTGGTGTCGCCCACTTTGTTTTGGGTGTTTAGTCTTTCTGGATCTTCATTGTTTCTGCTTTATGGTTTGATCCGCCAAGATATCGTGATTTTGATTGGGCAATCAATCTCCTTCTACATCTATATTCGAAATCTTCAGTTGAAAAGGGTTTGGTCTACGATACCTTTGTTCTTTCAGCTTCTTTTAGTGGCCATTCCACCATCTATTCTGCTTCTTTGGTTTCAGCAAGAATCTACTTTCGCGTTCAAAGCCGACTTGTCTTTTACATTTATGTTTGTTGGCATTGCTGGCCAGTTGCTATTGAACTGTAGATACCTCTATCAATGGTATTTTTCTGAAAAAGCAAACGAGTCTGTTTTGCCGTTGGGTTTCTGGATAATCAGTCTTGCGGCTTCAGTAATGGTTGTAGTATATTCCATTGCCCGACAGGAGCCGGTTCTGTTGGTGGCTCAATCGCTGGGCATCGTGGTTTATCTGCGCAATATCATTATCTACTCGAGAAGCATACCAAAGGGTCAAAGTCGGATAAACAATACCGGCTAATAATCTCGAATTTTGACTTTTACCTTACTTGATGCTTGCCCCCTTGGCAAGAAGAACTAATTTTGTCCTTAGTACCTATGCAAATCCTAAACTCGATCCTCGCTTGGGTCATGAAAAAACGCATCCACCAGATGGAGCTTTTCATGAAATACCCTCATGAAGTACAGGACGAAGTGCTTAAAAAACTGATTGCCTCTGGTCGCTATACCCAATTTGGACAGAAATATTCATTTGAAGATCTGGTCAATTATGAGGATTTCAAAAAGCGCGTGCCTGTTCACACCTACGAACAACTCTATCCCTACATTGAGAGATTGCTACATGGCGAACAAAATATTTTGTGGCCATCTGAGGTGAAGTGGTTTGCCAAGTCTAGCGGTACTACAAATGCGAGAAGCAAGTTCATCCCCGTTACTTCCGAGGCATTAGAAGATTGCCATTTCAAAGGGGGAAAAGATCTCTACTCCATTTTCATTAACAATTACCCAAACACAAAAATATTTTCAGGCAAGGGACTGGCCATTGGCGGAAGCTGTCGGGTAAACGAATACGACCCTACTTCTACCTCTCGATATGGAGATGTCTCAGCGGTCATTATGCAAAATCTCCCCCCATGGGCAGAGTTTATTCGAACCCCAAGTTTGGAAGTGGCTCTGATGGACAATTGGGAAGAGAAAATTGAAAAGCTGGCTCGCGAAACAGCCCGAGTAGACGTAACTCAAATTGCAGGGGTACCAACATGGACGGTCTTGTTGCTGCAATACATACTGGAGCTCGAGAAAAAGCAGTCTATGCTGGAAATCTGGCCGAATTTGGAAGTATTCTTTCATGGAGCTGTCGCTTTTAAGCCGTACAAGAATTTATTCAAATCGCTAATTCCAGGAGACCAGATGAAGTACTGGGAAACCTATAATGCCAGCGAAGGCTTTTTTGGAATTCAAGACCAGAAAGATTCAGAAGATCTTTTGCTGATGCTTGATTACGGAGTGTTCTACGAGTTCATTCCTATGGAAGAAGTAGACAAGGAATTCCCGGACGCCATCGGTTTGCAAGATGTGGAGATCGGCAGAAACTATGCAATGGTTATTACGACCAATGCAGGGCTATGGAGATATAGCATAGGCGACACCATCAAATTCACCAGCACCTCTCCCTATCGCATCCGAATATCAGGACGAACGAAGCACTTTATCAATGCATTTGGAGAAGAGGTTATAATCGAAAATGCGGAAACGGCCATAACCCGTGCCTGTGAGCAAACGGGTGCCGTTATCGATAACTTCACGGCTGCTCCGATATACTTAGAAAAATCGAAAAGAGGCGGTCATGAATGGATCATAGAGTTTAGAAGTCAGCCTACAAGTATCAGTGAGTTTACCGAAGTATTAGATAATACGCTTCGAAAAGTCAATTCTGATTATGATGCCAAACGCGCACATGACATTGCGTTGGTAGCCCCGAAAATTCACAGTGTTTCTGAAGGCACCTTTTATAATTGGATGAAAAAGCGAGGAAAACTGGGGGGGCAAAACAAAGTCCCTAGGTTAAGTAATTCACGTGAATTTGTTGATGATATCCTGGCGATGGTGGCGGAAAAATAACTTCAATTTTCACTGGTTGGGCTAATCTCTTCAATACAGGTAATTTTAACCATCGGCCCTACCATACAAATGCTAGCTGATTCTGTCAATTCGTATCCAATCTTTACTTTTTTACCTGCTTCAAAAACAAAGTCGAGCAAAGGATCTTTTGGCATCTCTTTTGGCACTGGTGGTGTTCCACAATAAAATATGCGAAGTGGCTCTAGGCGTGTACCGTCTTCTAGTTCAAAAACAAAGCCACATCCATCCAGACCGGTTAGGTCTCGTACTGTAGCTAGTGTCGTACATCCTGCTTTTTGAATTTCCTCGTCTTTTTTGCACGAAGAAAAAGTCAGAGTTAAGAGCAAAATCAATCCAAGCTTGTTCATAAATTCGGCATTTTTGATTTAGACACCTTTAAACAGCAAAGGTTGGAATGAGACACCAAAAAATTCAATCGTGGAAAGGGTTGGCCTCAATGATCAAATCTGAATTTCGGTTTTTAAAATCAAATGAGTGACCAAGGGATACGCCCCAATTTCCTTCTGTGACAGCAACCCTTCCGCTGCTAGTAATGTTCTGTATGGCAAGACTCAACAACTTCTCACTGGTGTCGCCCAAAGGAAGCTGCGCGCCATTGTCGGCATCTACGATGTTTGGGGTAAATCCATTTCCATAGTCTGATTGATCAAGACTATTGAACGACTTAACAATAATGGGCTGCATTCCCCATTTATTTTTGGGGTCATTCGCTTCGTATATCGTTGTTGAGCCAACGTTTTTTCCTGCTGTTTTTGCGCCAATCAAGTACACATCCATAAATGGTCGTAGCCCATTGATTAGCAACTCGCTTGCAGATGCACTTCGCGCTCCAGTCAAAATATATACTCGGTTGTTTCGTAGCATCGACCCCACATTCTGAGATTTACTTTTGAACCTTGTCAACAAAAACTCTGACCCATATCTAGGATCGTTTAAAATTTGAGCGGTGAGCGTGCTATTGTATTGCCTCTTGGCGAAAACCTTTGAGGCGTCAACTCCCTTACCAATCAAACTCGCCAAATTGACTGTCGCTGTTTCCGCTCCTCCGCTATTAAAACGCAAATCCAAAACAAGGTCTGTAATGCCTGCTGCCTTGAACCGCGCAAAGACTGCATCCATCTCATCATTGTATTGCGTACTGGTTGCCGTTGGTCCTGTTGAAAACAAATTGTAGACAAAATAGCCGATTTTTCTGCTGTTCAAGGTAATCACTTTATCCAAGAAATTTGGATTCTCTGCATACTCCACAGTCGTTAACGATAAGGTTTTTGGCGGTCCTACTGCATTTGTGGAAAAGTTGTAGGGACGATAGGTAATCGAGTGAGGCTCGCTAATCGCCTGTAGTAGTGTCTGATAATTATCGACTGTAATCTGCGTGTTGTTGATTTGGTCGATGACATCCCCGCGATTTAATCCAGCGACTTCGGCTGGAGATCCTTTCTTTATATATAGAATCTGCGCCAAGACATTGTTGTTAGTTGAGTTAGCGCGATAGAGAGCAAACTCGTATCCTGCTTCTTTAGAGACCCCCTGCAAAGAATTTAGCAGTTCCTGATAGTTGTCTTGAATCCAGGAAAAACGATCATCAGGTTTTGCGAGCAACGACTCAAAAAATTTATCGGGCGACAGGGCTTTATTTGGCGAAGCTGGAATTCGATCTGTCCAGTAGTACGCTTCTTTCATATTACTCTGAATCCACGAGTTGACATAATCAAACTCACCAGGTTTCACTTCGTCTTTCGTACATGACGCCAATGATCCTATCACTACTACTAGTGCTGTGCTGAGCAAAAATGGAAATATCCTTTTCATATCACTGTTTTCTTTTCTTCGTAAGACTTATCACGTTTTCGGTTTGTTGAACCCTAAGAGGAACATTTTCAAATCCTCTTTTTCGAATGACTAACACATCGTAAATTGTGACTGCAGAAATAAAAAAGATGCCGCATTTATTTGTTCTAGTTAATACTTTGCCGTCACTTGATATAACCTCTGCGCCACTGATTTTGTTTCCCTTTGGGTTTGTAACGATGCCATAGACAGGAATCTTTCCATCGCTGCTTACTAAATATACGCCTCCTTTTCCTCTGGGGCCAACCAACTCGATGGCTTGCTTTCCTTTGATATAGTCTATCCTTTCAAATTCGGATAAGCGTAGCGTATCACGAACTGGTTTGCCGTTAATAAATATTACCGCACGGCTCTTTAACCGCACAGAATCGGTTTCTGATTGTGCGAAGCACTCTATACTAATTCCTAAAAGAAAACCGCTTAAAAACCCAATGCGAAGCATCATGTTCTTCATAACTCTAAAATTCATAAATTATTTTTATATCTTCCATTGTTTCTCTAGAATCCTTTCGAATTATTCTGCCTATTACTTATGGAAAGCCCTGACTTTGCGAAAGATGAAAATGAAATCGCCTGTGCTCCCTGGAAACTTACAGGCAGCGGCTACATTCTTCTCTACCGCTTTACAAAAGCCTTTGTTGCCGAACACGGTTTTCTGGCTGATTTTCAAAAAGAAAAATTCGTAAGTGGCTGGGGAGCGGTGATGCTCGTGGACTATCAAAATTCTCCCGTTGGTCCTTACCACGAATTGCTATTTATTCCCGGGCTTTTTTCATTCAACAAGAAAAAGGTGTTCTCGATTTCGAAAATTTATGTCTCCACTCAAAGCAGTGTGGTTAATGGTATTGAAAACTGGGGTATCCCAAAAGAGTTCGGAGACTTTCAGTGGGGAAAAAAACAGATTAGTGACCATATAGCTATTTTTAAAGACGGTGTATCCTTTTTCCAGGCAGATTTTATTAGAAGTAGGATTTGCTTTCCTATTTCAACGACTATACTTCCGCTCACGATTGTTCAAGCTCACAAGGACAAATTGATGTTAACCAAACCTAAGAGTAGTGGAATGGCTTACTTAGCCAAGTTGCAAAATATAAAAGTCAGCAGTGATTTCTTCCCTGATTTAACAAAAGTAAAACCGCTACTTGTGCTTCGCGTGGAGAACTTCAAAATGGAGTTTCCCGTTCCTGCCTATCACGCGTTTCAGAAATAAAAAGTGGGTATTATGAGTCATGGGTTGTTAAATATCGGTAAAGATTTTATTAGCCTTTTCTTTCCCAACTATTGCTATGGATGTAGGCGATCATTGGTAAAAGGAGAAGACACCCTTTGCACGATCTGCCTGATTGATTTACCAAAAACGAATTACCACTTAGTCATTGATAATCCGATAAAAAGCCGTCTCACCGGGCGGTTGCCAATTGAACACGCAATAGCCTACTTAAAGTTCAGAAAATCCGGAATCGTGCAACATTTGCTACACGAACTAAAGTATAACAATCACCCAGAGATTGGGGTAAAACTAGGTTCTACCTATGGAAAAGAACTAGCACAGGCAGGGTTTCAAAATGAATTTGATGTTATTGTTCCCATCCCATTACATCCAACTCGTTTGCGAAAAAGGGGATACAACCAAAGTGCAAAATTTGCAGAAGGGCTTAGTAATGGTTTGGGAATTCCATGGTCTGAAAGCATCTCCGTGCGAAAAACAACCACGAGCACCCAAACCAAAAAATCAAAACAAGAGCGCTGGGAAAATGTGGAGGGCGCCTTTGGAATTCAATCTGCTGAAATGATAGTTGGTCAACGGATTCTACTAGTGGATGATGTTGTGACAACTGGTGCGACATTAGAAGCCTGTGGCCAACATCTCATCAACAGCCAATGTCGCTCGCTAAGTATTGCCTGCATTGCGGAGGCGCAATAAAAAACCCTCCGAGGGGAGGGCTTTTTTATTAATGAATAAATATTTGTTAGTAGTTTGAACCCGCGCGAATCATCGCACAACGGAATCCAATGGTTGCAGTTGCCGAATCTTCATCCAAGAATCTGCGCGTACCAGGAGACATCCAGTATGCTACATCTTTCCAAGAACCCCCTTTGTATACTCTAGCCTTGTCGCTTACTAGAGATACGAATTCATCTTCTCCTGTACCCTTTGCATGCCTTTTTGTGTATTTCTTTTCGATTTGGCGTTTGCCGTCTGCACCATTTACAAATTCGCCATTTGCCCCCTTCACTGAGGACGTATCAGTTTTATACTGAGGTTTATAGATTTGGCTAAGATCCAAAAAGTCGTCTCTTCTTATAGGGTTCAAATCATCAAAATCCTGGTGTGACAACGGGCGGTAAACGTCCATGACCCACTCGCTAACATTCCCTGCCATATTGTATAAACCATAATCATTGGGAGGGTAGTCATAAATATAAGACGTGATCAGGGCGCCATCATTTAAACGGCCAGCTATACCGGCATAATCCCCACGTCCTCTTTTAAAGTTGGCCAAAAATGTTCCCATTGCCTTTCCGTAAGGGTTTCTCAACGCATGCCCGTCCCATGGGTAAAGCCGCTGGTGAGTTTGCATTTCGTCAAGCCATAAAGTTCCGATCATGCCCATTGCCGCATACTCCCACTCTGCTTCTGTCGGAAGACGAAAATTAGGAACAACATGACCAGATTCAAGAGGTACTTTCTCACCGTCCTTATAACCAGCCTCCACAGCAAGCCTCTCATTGACTTTAGTTGTTCGCCAGACTGCATAATTGTTTGCTTGGTTCCAATCAACGCCTACAACAGGAAAGAAACGGAACCCCGGGTAATGCAAATAATAATCAACATAGGGGTCGTTAAAGGCAAGTTTAGACCTCCAAACCAATGTATCGGGCAAAGCGTCTTTATACTTTATCCCGTAGGGGGCGTCTGGACCCTGACCTTCTGGATCGTTTTCTGTTTTCAAATAATGAAGGTATTCTAGCCAGTGGATATTGGCTACTTCAGCTTCATCCATATAAAAAGACGCTACCGAAACTGTTCGTTCAACATTGTCGCGGGTGGCCATAATATCTTCTTCGAAGGAACCTAAAACTACTCTACCTCCTTGAATATAAACCATGTGGGGTAATTGATCCTGATCTTTGTAAGGGCCCACATCAAACAACTTTTCGTCTTTTTCACGGGCATACTCCAACCCAGTGGCGGTACTCACTTGACCGGGGTTTTGAGACGTGGGAAATCCCCCTCGCTTCAAAAAGCAGGAGGAGAACAAAAAAGACAGCGCAACTACGAACAAAAGTGACTTGGTATACTTCATTTGCTTTACGTTATAGATCAAAGGAACCGCTAATATAATGAGATAAACACATGTTTTCCAAAGCGTAGCCATTTTTTGATAAATCCTTAATGGAGGTGAATTCTAACACTTTTCGAACTAACGGAGCTAGGTTGCAAATATTGCAAACCCAAATTGGGACGAAAAATCTCTCATTGATTCACTTTGCAATCCAAAAAGGTCGAGAATATGGCCGAAATTGCGCTGGCACGATCTTTCCTTTCTACACCCCAAAGAAAAAACATGAGAAATATTGAAGATTTTAAGATGGCGTCTTTTGAAAAAAAGTGTGACTTGGTAATTACAGATTCCAACTACATCACTTCTCGCAAATTAGCTGACACAAAAATCTATCTTTACCATACTGGCGAGTTCTTTATCGAAGTTTATTACTCTTCTAAGTACAAGAAAGTACTGATGATCAATGCCTTTGATGATATGGCTGGAATGGAACCTTATGCTGACAACGTTTCCTTGCGGGAATTGGCATTATAACGCGTTGTTATTGGCGACAAAACTTCGATCGCTGCCTCGACATTTGTGATGTCTTCTACTGTCAAAATCGGCTTACCGCCTGTCTCTTTTACTCTACACTTTTTTGGATGAGTTTGCACGAACGCCAAAATTCTTCCAAACACGTCTGATTTAAAATAATCGTCTTTGCCGGAAACAAAGTACCCTCTCAGTTTATCATTTTTTAAGCTAATTTTTTCGAAGCCCAACTCTTCGCCCATCCAACGTAGGCGAACGGTGTTAATCAATTGCTCCACCGCCATGGGTAGGGTGCCAAACCGATCGACTAACGAACTGGTAAATTTTTGCAGCTCTTCTTCATTCTTAATATTATCCAGCGATGAATAAAGTTGGAGACGCTCACTGGTATTGTTGATGTAGGTGTCAGGAATAAGAATCTCCAAATCAGTTTCGATAATACAATCCTGGACGACCAACTTTGCCTTCGCAGTTAACTCTTCAGCAAAAAGATCTTTGAATACTGTTTCTTTCAGCTCTTGTATGGCGTCATCCAAAATTTTATGATACGTGTCAAAGCCCAAATCAGTAATAAATCCGCTTTGTTCGCCACCTAGTAGATTACCTGCCCCACGAATATCCAAGTCACGCATGGCCACCTTAAATCCGTCACCCAATTCAGAAAATTCTTCGAGTGCAGCTAACCTCTTGCGCGAGTCTGAAGACAATACTGATGTTGGGGGTGTAAGTAAATAGCAAAATGCTTTTTTATTTGAACGCCCCACCCGACCTCTCATCTGATGCAGATCACTCAAGCCAAATAGATTTGCATGATTAATAATTATCGTGTTGGCGTTTGGTATATCTAATCCTGACTCAATAATGTTTGTTGATACCAATACGTCATACTCGCCTTCAATGAACTTGAGCATTACTTTCTCAAGTTTGTCGCCATCCATTTGTCCGTGGGCAATGCCTATTCGCGAATCGGGTACCAATTTGAAAATCACATTGGCAACTTGATCAATATCGCTGATTCTATTATGCACAAAAAAAACTTGCCCTCCTCTTCGCAACTCATAACTGACTGAATCACGAATGATTTCTTCGTTGTAGGTATGAAGTTCTGTGGTTACCGGTTGACGATTGGGTGGCGCAGTCGCAATAATGCTTAAGTCACGCGCTCCCATTAACGAAAAATGAAGTGTGCGTGGAATTGGAGTTGCTGTAAGGGTAAGTACATCAACGTTAACTTTCAATTCCTTCAGTCGGTCTTTTACTTTCACTCCAAATTTCTGCTCCTCATCTATCACGAGCAATCCCAGCTCCTTAAACTCTACGTCTTTGCTAACTACTCGATGCGTTCCAATTATAATGTTGACGATACCCTCCTTAACCTGCTTAATAATTTCTTTGATTTCTTTTTCGGTCTTGAATCGCGAGACATACTCAATCTTCACGGGGAAATTTGCCAGGCGTTCAGAAAAGGTCCGATAATGCTGCATGGCCAGAATAGTGGTGGGCACTAGCACCGCCACTTGTTTTCCCTCAGTCGCAGCTTTGAAAGCAGCCCTGATGGCCACTTCCGTTTTTCCAAAACCAACATCACCACACACCAGGCGATCCATCGGGTGCGGTTGTTGCATGTCATGCTTCACATCTTCGGTGGCTTTGGCCTGATCTGGCGTATCTTGATAAATAAAGGATGACTCTAGCTCAGCCTGCAAAAAACCATCTTCTGCATAGGCAAAACCGGGCGCTTGCTTTCGCTTGGCATAAAGCTCAATCAGTTCCTTGGCAATGTCTTTTACTTTCTTCTTTGCTTTTGCCTTTTTTCCTTCCCATTCACCGCTACCCAACTTGCTGATAGAGGGAGCCGTTCCCTCTTTGCCAGAATACTTTGAAATTTTGTGCAACGAATGTATGCTCACATACATCATGTCATCATCGCGAAACACCAGGCGTATCGCTTCCTGTTCTTTGCCGTTCACCTCCTTTTTTTCCAATCCGGCAAACTTAGCGATGCCATAATCGATGTGAGTAACAAAGTCTCCGGGTTGAAGTGTCTGCAACTCGCGGAATGTAAGTGCCTTTGATTTTGAAAATTTTTCTTTGCTGCGATAGCGATGGTAGCGTTCAAAAATCTGATGATCCGTGTAGCATACAATCTTTAATGTCGGATCAACAAAGCCTTGCCGTAAAGAAAATTCCAGTGTTTGAAATCTCAACTCTGGGTGTATCTCTTCAAAAACTCCGTGCAAACGTTCTGCTTGCTTAGGTTGCTCAGCAGCAATAAAATTCACAAAGCTTTGCTGTTGATACTCCAATAAATTGGAAGCGAGAAGTTCAAAATTTTTGTTGAATGACGGTTGGGCTGATGATTTTAACTCAAATGTCTTCTGTGGCTCAAAGAAATAACGAGAACCAAACTCAATCCTTCCAAACTTCTTGAACTGCTGCTGTAAACTTTCGTCTGTCTCAAACAACTGGCTTGGCTCCAGCACTACTTTTGTTTGGCCGCTTTCGCGCAGAATTTTATCAAAGTTTTGAGTGGCTTTTTCAAAACAGCGAGCGATAATGTCGGTGGTGAGCACCGCGTCTTTTATCCAGATTCGGGACGAGGATGAAATAAAGTCAAAAAAAGACTGGCGCTCTTCCTGTATCAACCGCGTCTGCACATTAGGCATCAAGCTGATTTTCTCTTGCACATCAACGGACAATTGAGAACCTGGATCAAAGCTTCTGATGCTATCCACCTCATTACCATATAACTCAATTCGGTAGGGGCGTTCGTTGGCAAACGAAAATACATCGATGATTCCCCCGCGCATAGCAAACTGACCCGCCTCGGCTACGAAATCTGTTTTCTCAAAGTCATAGGTGTGCAGGTACTCTTCCAAAAATTCGCGATCAAGCACCTCCCCTTTTTGAATGACAAAAGTGTTGGACGCCAATGATTTTTTGTTGATCACTTTTTCAGATAGCGCCTCCGGGTACGTAAGGATGATATTACCATCTGGATGATTACTAAGCTGATTTAGTACTTCCGCACGCATCAACACGTTTGCATTCTCTACTTCGTCATACTCGTAAGGACGTTTGTAGGACATCGGGAAGAGAAAAATCTCCTTTTCACCAAGCAAGTTCTGAATATCATTTAAAAAAAAGGAGGCTTCTTCGCGGTCGTGTAAAATCACAATGTGATTTGCTCTAACACTTTTGTGGACTGCTGCCACTAGAACAGCATCTAGGCTCCCGTGAAGGCCTTTAACCTGAATAACATTTGAGGTAGACGCACGAATCCCTTCGGCCAAGGTTTGTATATAACCATCCGTGCGATAAAGGGAGAGGAAATCAGATGCCTTCACAAAAAGAGGCGCAAATATAGAGAAGTTTGGTATCGAAAAGTTTGTTGAATGAGATTCAAAGTGCTTTTGTTGCTATTTTTGGAAATGTTTTACATCCGAAATCTTTTGCTGCTGTCGGCCTTGAGTTGTTTTCTTGGTCTCGTGGTTGGCTTGATAAAGCCATGGATCATGCTCTGGTGGGAGGATACGCAAAATAGAAAAAAGGTGATTAAGCTGTATGGTACGCTGGGGCTACTCTTTTTGGTAGCCTATTATCTGCTAGGGCTCATTTGATTCTTGAGGCGATGACAACAGATTTGCGTTTTTCTTCAGAAAATCCAATTACAAATTTCTCTCCACCATCTTTCAGTTTCAATTTCTTTTTTAATTCTTGAGCAGACAACGGATAGTTGCGTGTAGCCACGTTTGCTTTGCCATCTGGCAATAGCTCCTTGAACATTTGTAAGGTGGGATTTAACGCTTCTATTTTGAAAACACGGCCAGGAAAATCAGTGAACAAGTTTGGCGAAGTGTAAAGGTGTGTATTGGCTTGCAGCTTGCGAAGTCCAAATTTTTCTGCAACAAGTTTGAATGCACCCGATTTCAAGATGGATGCGTTTGGCTCGTACAAATAATCTAGGGGTGATGAAAAAACCACGGTAGCAGCCCTTTCTTCTAAGGCAGTAAACACAAATCTCTCAACTACCGCCCCTTCGTTTGAGAGGTTAATTGTTTCAATGATCGGCTCTCCTTCGAAACCAAATTTCTGCAAAAACAATAACTCTTTGCATTCATTCTCTACCGAAACCACGGCTACCTTAGTGACATGCTTTAACTCGCGAAGCGCTTGTTGAATATCGAGCAGCGGAGATGCTTTAGTTAAGATAAAACGGGAAAAGGAAAATAATACATGTTGCAGAGCGGCAATGTTAGGTTGGCAGTCGGCCAGTTTAAATACTTTTTTTGATTCGCTTCTGCGCGAGGGGTCAATAAAAAATAGACTAACCATTTTCTTATTAGCCTTCAAAAACGCTTCGGCTGTTTGTTGAACTTGCCTGATAGAAGTCGCTCCCAGGCGATGGTGATTGTGCGCGGCAATGGATGAAAGCTCTTCATTAGGCTCAACATGAATAGTTTCTGAAAAAAGTGTGCTCAGAAAAAAAGTGTCGACACCAAAACCGCCTGTCAGGTCAACCAATAAACTCGAGTCCCTCAATTCGGGTTGCACAAGCTCCACTTTAAACTTGGCGGCCACTTCCGAAGAACTCTGCTCCAAATTAACTGAATGGGGATAGACGATTCCCGTTGTCTGGTACCAGGATGGAAATTTCAATTTTGCTTTCCGTCTGCCTATAATTTGTATGGCTAATTCAGAAGATGAGATGCCTAAAATTTCTTTTTTTGCGAGCAACAATTTCTTCTCATCAATGCTTTCGTTTGCGCTGAGGTATTCTTGTACCTCAGGAGTAGATATTAGAAGCAGTTCGCTTGATCGCATGAAAGCAAAGTTGCAAATTCGCGCGCGTTTAATTTAGAAAATGAAGAAATCTCCTCTGTTTGTTCTCTTCGTCACTATCTTCATTGACATGCTCGGATTCGGGATTATTATCCCTATACTGCCCATCTTTACGAAAGAATTAGGCGCGCAAGACTATCAGGTGGGTTTGATTGCGATGATCTTCCCCATCATGAATTTTCTGTTTGCTCCCTTTTGGGGAACGCTCAGCGACAGGCATGGCAGACGACCCATCATGTTACTTAGCATTTTCATTACCGGCATAGCCTACTTTGTTTTTGCCCAGGCCAATGTTCTACTCATTTTGTTTTTGTCGCGCATGCTTTCTGGTATTGGGTCGGCTAACATCTCGGTTGCACAAGCCTACATTACAGATGTTACGTCACCGGAAGAGAGAACAAAGTCACTAGGCTTTCTGGGGGCTGCTTTTGGTATCGGCTTTATCATTGGCCCATCACTAGGTGGATTTCTGAAAAGTATCTCCTCGCCAGGTACCGTGGATTGGGTAGGTTATGTAGCTTCTGCTATGTGCTTTGTTAATTTGATAATGGCTTACTTCCTGCTTCCGGAATCACTTAATGAAAAAAAGAAAAATTTACCATTCAACTTTAAAGTAGTAACAGGCATAATCACTGAATTAAAAAAACCGCTGGTCAGTCATTTACTTTGGATCAATTTTATTTTCATCACTGCGTTTATGCTCATGCAGATTGCCTGTTCACTAATGTGGAAAGAGGTGAACGGATTAAATGAAAAAGAAATAGGTTACGTATTTGGTTTTGTGGGCGTAGCAACAGCCATCGTGCAAGGGTTGTTAGTGGGCCGAATGGTAAAATGGTTAGGCGAAGTAAAAATGATCTACTATGGCATTTTCTTTATGGCGATCGGATTGGCCATGCTGCCCATAACTGGAAATCGATTCTTTATGCCTTTTGAATTTATAGGTCTTGCCTTAATTGCCCTTGCTAATGGATGTCTTACGCCCGGAATTACTTCTCTGCTTTCAAAATTCGCCAACCCCAAAGAAGTAGGTCAAGTGCTTGGTGTGAATCAATCGTTTGGTTCTGTGGCACGGGCAGCGGGCATGGGACTAAGCGGCTTTTTGTACAGCTTCAATTTCCATATACCTTTTCTAGTGGGTGCTGCTATGATGCTGACTTCCCTTTTTCTCATCACCGCTTTCGAGCGAAAGAACTCAACAGCGCAAGATTGAGTACAACTATTGCTTTCCAAAAAGCTCTTTAAAGACCTCCGTCAGCTTACCAAAAGATTTCACTTCAATTTTTGATTTTTTCGTGTCAATGGATTTTTGACTGTATTTTGAAATATAGATTTGTTCGAAGCCCAACTTCTCCGCTTCAGAAATTCGCTGGTCTATTCTATTAACCGCTCTTAGTTCACCACCCAACCCAATCTCCGCAGCAAAACAGATTTTGTCTGACACGGGAATCTCTTCCATCGATGAGATAACTGAAATACAAATGGCTAAGTCAATGGCCGGATCCTCCACGCTAATTCCGCCTGCCATATTTAAGAATACATCTTGCGTGCCAAGACGAAAGCCGCAGCGCTTTTCCAAAACGGCCAAGAGCATGTTCAATCTCTTCTGATCAAAGCCTGTGGGCGTACGTTGTGGCGTTCCATACGATGCCGGACTGACGAGCGATTGTATTTCAATCAACAACGGTCTGTTGCCCTCGATCGTTGCGCCAATTGTAGCCCCCGTCAGATTCCCATCTTTCTGTGAGATCAATATTTCCGAAGGATTCGAAACTTCACGCAAGCCATTGCCCAACATTTCATAAATGCCAATTTCAGAGGTCGAGCCGAATCGGTTTTTAGTTGTTCTCAAAATCCGGTAGGCCAAATGCCGATCGCCCTCAAACTGCAAAACGGTGTCAACCATATGCTCCAACACTTTTGGTCCGGCCAACATTCCGTCTTTGGTGATATGTCCGACTAAAAAAACGGGTGTGTTGGTTTCCTTTGCAAACTTCATCAGCTCGGCAGCACACTGTCGAACTTGTCCCACGCTTCCGGCTACTGAATCCAACTGATGCGAATGCAACGTTTGAATAGAGTCGATGATTAATAACTGCGGCTGAATGGTTTCAATTGCTTGAAAAATGTTCCTCGTATTTGTCTCGGTTAGAACAAAGAAATTTTCATTCACGGTTTTCGTCAGATCACTCAATCGCTCAGCTCTCATCTTTATTTGCTGATCACTTTCCTCCCCCGATACATAAAGAACACGGAGCTTTTTTAGCGCTAGTCCAACTTGCAGCATCAATGTTGATTTTCCAATACCCGGTTCACCTCCAATTAAAACCAGGGAACCATACACGATGCCTCCACCCAATACCCGATTTAGCTCGAGGTCAGATGAGCTAATTCGAATCTCTTTGGTGGATTCTATCTCACTTAGTGTTTTTGGCTTTTCTTGCCTTGTCTTTCCTGGCTCCGGTCGCCATTCATTTTTTGTGAGTTCTTCTTTATTGACAATCTCTTCTACAAAAGAATTCCAAGAATTGCATGAAGGACACTTACCCAACCACTTGGCGGATTCATAACCACAGCTTTGACAGAAGAAAGAAGTTTTGGATTTGGCCAATGAATTATTTTTTAATGAGAACTAAATCTGTTTGTCTTATTTGAACTATCCGAGCAAAGAGCTCCTTTAAATAGGGGTATTCTTGCGCCTCATAAATTGCTTTTGATAAGCTCAACGTATAAGTAATATTCAACTTGTTGCCAATATTACCACAACTAAATGTAAAACGGCCTCCTTTGTTTGGCAAAGCCATCGCAACATCTTTTGGCATTTCGTCCAAAGTAAAATCGGGCGGGTATTCGACAACAACCAAAACGGTCTCTTCTTGTGGCGTACCAAAGTCAACCGGAAAATTTCGTTCCTTTAATTTGAAAGGATTGGTCGTCCATCGACCAACAACAAATGGATTGAAATAGACTCGATTGACATTGGCGAGATCATCTCTGTTAAATTCTATCTCCATCGTTTCGGTCAGTGGCTTTTCATGTTCGCCAAGGTTCTCTATACTCATATTTCGTACAGTATGTAAAGACCACTCTCTTTCCAACGAAGCAGAATAATTTTCTATTTTACCAAATGATTGAATTTGCCTCCTTTTTTCAAGCGCCTTGTAATCATAAGAAATAACGCGCATTGTTCCGGCCAATGTCCCATCTTCCTTTAGGCTAATGTTGAGCGAAGTGACACTTTTCTCCTTCGCCTTAGATATTAATTGTACTTCTCTCGAATCCTTCTTTGCTAACAATCTACCCGTGCCATTGAGACATCGCTCAGGCAACAGCCCAAATCCGGCAAGAGGTTCTGTAGCATCGAGTAGGTAAACTTGCTCACCTATCTGAAGTTGAACAATGACATAGTTGAATTCGCTTAAAACGGGGTAAAGTGAATTGGGAAGCCCATTGGAACGCGTAGAAAGTATAACTGGATGCGCGTCCAATTTGGCAAGTTGTAGCGCTCCCAACAGGGAAAGGTTGATGTCGCCAACATTGCCCTTGCTGTTTTCAAGGGCGAATTTCACACCCTTCTCTGCATATTTCCCGTCATATTCATTCCATGTATAATGGCTCTTCACCCAATTGAAAATTAGTTTTGCTTTTTGCAATGGATCATCCGTGCCATTTGATATTTCCTTGACCTTATCGTCTAAAATGTTTCTCGCTTTCTTGATTTGGTTTCCAAAGTCCTGATGTTCAAACAGCTCTTGCTCAACATCTTTCCATTCTTTAGTAACCTTGTCATGGCGACCGTCAAAATACCTGATTTCTGAAAGCTCAAAATTTATCTGCGAAAGAAAGTTGCTTTTGGCGGTCATAAACTCTTCTTCGCGAAAGGCGGGAATTTCCTTCATCTCAAAACGTAAAAGACTACAGTCGGCTTTACCTCCCCCTATCGAAAAGCAGTCTCTGATCACCTTTGTTTCGTTAGTGCTTAGTTTTAGATAACCCCTCAATGAGGCGTTGTAGACATAGTTCGCGGGTATCAACGCCCAAAATTCAGACCTGAGCTTCGGAGTGTCCGTTTGAAACTCCCAAGGATATAGAACCAAAATAAAGGGGCTGCTGAAGATATACTTTACTTCTACAATAGCTCCGACTGTTACATTGGGGAGGGTGAAACTGACCTTTGTGTAATCACGATTCTCCTCTCGGAAGATATCTTTTTTATTAAGTTCTAATCTATTTACTGTTCCCGATGACAAGAAATGCGTTACTCCCTCAACTGAAACTAGTCTCTCAAAATTATTTTCATTTTTTCTAAGTGTGAATTTAAAGTTACCGTATCGAACACCTTCCTGTTTCAAAATTTTTATCTTCTGATGAAATTCAACTACCATGTGCCCTGTACTCTCATTAAAATAAACTTCGCCAAACTCGTCCAGAACGAGTGCTGTTGCCAATGAATCGCCTGCATAGTTGGTCATTGCCAATTCCTTGCTAGAAACTGCTCCGAAAGGGAATCCATTCCCCTGAGCAAAACAAGAATAGATGGTTAGTTGTAAAAGTGCGAGTAAGAGGAGAAACCTAACGTTCATTTTTAGCCGTGGGCAATTTTCGGTATTGACATTCAGACACCTCAATTAGAAAACCTTCACTTCAAAAATAAATACATTAATTAGAAAAATACGGGGAAAACCACGTTGCTTTTAGAAATAATTTGTTAGACTTTTGGCCAAACCTATTTCTTTAAATATGAGATTGTTTATTCTCTTTCTTTTATTGTCCTCATTTGTATGCTCGGGACAAAAGCCACCCATTAAGTTTGGCAACATACCCATGGAAGACATGAAGATGACTGTCTATAGCAAAGACTCATCGGCTTCAGCAGTGGTATTGGCCGATTTCGGTGAATCAACCATTTCCTATAATCAAACAAACGGTTTTCAACTTTTCTTTGAACGCATCAGGCGAATAAAGATATTAACCAAGGATGGCTTGAAGTGGGCCGACTTCAGTATTCCCTTGTACCACGATGGAACTGAAGATGAAAAAGTTTCTAACCTTAAGGCAGTAACCTACAATTTAGAGAATGGAAAAATTGTGGAAAGCAAAGTAAAGGGCGAAGCGATAATCAAGGAAAAATATGACGACAACCTGAACTTCACAAAAATAACTTGGCCAAACGTCAAGGTGGGTTCAGTTATTGAAATTTCGTACAAGGTTACATCTGATTTCGTTTTCAATTTTCAGGATTGGGAATTTCAAGGTGAAATACCCACCGTGTGGAGTGAATACCGAGCCCATGTGCCCGAATACTACAATTATCAAAAGTACATGCAGGGTTACGTTGGCCTAGCTATAAATGAGACAGGATCAAAACCACAATCTATTTTGATCACTTCAAAAGAGCGCACGGGTGGTGGCGGCTTTTCAGCTGTACAAACAACTTACGAAACAGATAAGATTGATTACATCGAAAACAGCAACCGGTGGGTGGCTCAAAATGTTCCTGCTTTCAAGGAAGAGCCACACATGACATCAAAGATTGATTTCATTTCAAAAATCAATTTCGAGCTTTCATCAACCCGATCTCCAAATGGAAGTTTTAAAAACTACATGGGTAGTTGGGAAGATATTAATATTTCTTATTGGAAGCGGTATGAACCAGAAATCACGGGAAACAATTTTCTAAAAAAACAGGTAGAGGAAATTACAGCAGGCAAGATTACCTCTGAAGAAAAGGCTACAGCAATATTTCAATTTGTTCGTCAAAATTTTGTGTGGGACGGTTATAAAAGGCGCTATTTATCAAGCGATCTAAAAGCTGTATTTGAAAAGAAGAAAGGGAATTCGGCAGACATCAATTTGCTACTTGCCTCGATGTTGGAAAAAGCTGAGGTGCCGGTATCTCCTGTCCTAGTTAGCACACGAGATCACGGATTTATTCGTGAAAGCATACCTGTTTCCAGTCAATTCAATTACCTTATCTGCTCTCTGAAAATCGGTGAGAAAACTATATTGTTAGACGCTACGGAAAAACTACTACCAGTCGGTATGCTACCAGAGAGATGCTTGAACGACAGGGGGCTTGTTGTCTCTGGTGAATCGCCACAATGGGTTAACTTACAATCACAAACTAAATCGCGCATGGTAATAAGTGCAGATCTGAAGTTAACAGATGCTGCAGATCTGAATGGCAATCTTAATGTGGAGTCAACCGGCTATTTCTCTTCTGCCGCACGCAAATCGTTTCTGGCAAAAGGTGAAGCTGAGTACATTAAAGAATTTGTAGGAACAAAAAGCTGGCAATTGGCTAAGAGCAATTTCGAAAATGCGAAAGAGATTCAGCTTCCCTTCAAAGAAAAACATGGTCTCACCATTAGTGAGCATATCACTACGGCCGGGAATACGTTTTACTTTAGCCCTTTTGTCATCGAGCGCGAATTGGAGAATCCATTTAAAGTTGAGAAAAGAGAATATCCAGTGGATTTTGGCTCTCCCTTCGATAAACTATACATGGTAAAAATCACTGTGCCTGCCGACTATCTGGTTGACGAACTTCCAAAAAACAAAATCCTCGCGCTTCCGGGCAACAGTTGCAAATATCTTTTCAATGCAACCCAAGTTGGAAATATGATTAGCATCACCAGTAGCTTGAGCTTTAACAAATCCGTTTTCAATCAGGAAGAATATCCCGCTCTTCGAGATTTTTACGGGCAAGTGGTAGCCAAACAAGCGGAGCAAATTGTTTTGAAGAAAAAATAATAGTATGAAAGCTGTTTTTCTTGTTGCCTTGTCGCTGACAAGCATTTTCGTTATCGGAAAGGATGAAAAGTATCCCGTTAAAGACATCCCATTGGAGCTAATGGAAAATGTGAATGTGGTGCTTCGTGAAGATCACATGAGGTACACTATTTTGGCAAAGGACAAAGGCGTGTTTTATGCACATCTTGTAGTTACCATTTTAAACGAGAAGGGAAATAGTTATGCATCACAAGATCTGGGTTACGACAAATTGACAAAGATTCTACAATTTGAGGGGCATGTGTATGACGCCAGTGGAAAGCAGATCAAACGACTAAAGAATTCGGAGATTAACGACCGCGCAGCTTTCGATGGGTTCAGCCTATTTAGCGATGATCGGATCAAGGAGGCCGATTTAACTCAAACCACGTATCCCTATACGGTAGAGTTTGAATATGAAATTGAGTATCGTTTTCTTTATTTCATTCCTGGGAGTGTGTTTGGCGGACAAAAAAGATCTACCCAAAACGCATCCTACAAACTCGTCTTTCCGCCAGCATTAGCACCACATTACAAGTCAATCAATCTTGATGTGCTTCCAAAAAAAGAAATCTTACCTACGGGTCTTCACTCAATAACTTGGAGTTTAAATAACCTAAAACCCACTATTGCTGAGGCATACCGAGGTGAAAGCGATCTTCCTCGGATCATGGCAGCGCCCACCATGTTTGAGTATGATGGGTACGCTGGCGAGATGAACTCTTGGGAGAATTATGGTAAATGGAATTTGCTTTTAAATAAGGACAGAGGATCATTGCCTGAAGCCGCCAAACAAAAAATCAAGCAGCTAACCAGCAATGCCAGGACACTAGAAGAGAAAGCAAAAATTGTATATGAGTACGTCCAAAATAAAACACGCTATGTAAGTATTCAATTGGGTATAGGGGGTCTTCAGCCTTTTGCTGCAACAACTGTTGACGAAGTTGGTTATGGAGATTGTAAAGCGCTATCTAACTATACTGTTGCTTTATTGAAAGAAATTGGCGTTAATTCATATTATACGATTATCAATGCTGGTTCCGATGCCGCAGAGGTAAAGAAGGACTTCCCCAGTCACCAGTTTAACCACGTAATTGTTTCCGTGCCAAATGGAAGAGATACCTTGTGGCTGGAATGTACCAGCCAGACAAATCCGTTTGGGTATCAGGGCAAGCACACGAGCGATCGCTGGGCGTTGCTCATCACCGAGGAGGGAGGTAAATTAGTACGTACCCCTAAGTTAAAAACCGAACAGAATACACAAACACAGAAAGCAGAAGTGACTATTGACAAAACCGGAAATGCCAAGGCAAAGGTAACAACTGCTTACTCCGGTCTACAGTATGAAAATGGCGGCCTGGACTTTCGGATCGCTGGGCAAACAGATGACCAGCGCAAATGGCTTGAAGATAATATTGACATCCCGAATTTTGAGCTAGGTGCTTTTTCATTCAAGAATATCAAAGACAAAGTTCCGACTGCCATCGTGAATGTTGATCTCACTTTAAACAGGTTAGCTTCGGTCAGCGGAAAAAGGATATTTATTACTCCTAACCTGATGAATCGTTCTACCTTTATTCCTCCAAAAAGTGAGAATAGAAAAAATCCAATCGTTTTGAAGAGCTCCTATGTAGATGTGGATAGCATAACGTATTTTGTCCCGGAAGAAATCTATCCGGAGTTTATTCCGCCTGCCGTGAAAATAGATAGTCGGTTTGGTGAGTACGAATCTTCGATCACTTTTAGCCCAGGGAAGTTGTTGTACGTGCGGAGGTTGAAAGTTAAACCGGGCGAGTTCCCAGCATCTTCTTATGGTGAGCTTGTCGATTTCTACAAAAATCTAAACAAGGCTGACAACGCAAAATTGGTTTTCCTCAGCAAAACCTAGTGTTACTTAAAAGGCGAATCCGGTTCTTTCGCCATGGTTTTGTAAACAATCTTGTCCATAAAGCCGGGAGCGAATTTATTTAACAAGACGGTTAGTTTCCCTTGATTAGTCATGATGAGAATTTTTTGACGCCTAAGGGTTGCTTTGTAAATTCGTTCGGCACATTCTTCCGCACTCATCATATCACTTTCATCTCTGGGCGATTCGCCTTGTTCTTTACCCGAGCTATTTAAGGCACGCTTACGTGTGTTAGATGCTGTGAACCCTGGACATGCAGTCAATACGTGAACTCCTTGATATAACAATTCTGTGCGAAGCGTTTCTAAAAAACCAATTAGCGCAAACTTCGATGCAGAATATCCGCTTCGACCCGGCAAGCCGCGGTACCCGGCAATGGAAGAAATGCCTAAGATCGATCCTTTGTTCTTCAATATCTCAGGCAAACATGCTTGCGTGGCATATAGCACTCCAAAAAAATTAATATCCATTACCTTTTTGATCACCGCCAAATCAAGTTCTTGGAAAAGCGCCCGCATGGTAATGCCGGCATTATTTATTAAAACATCAATTCTTCCAAATACTCTCAACGCCTCTTCTGCCATTTTTTTGTTGTCGCTTTCTACACTGACATCCGCTTGCAACCCCTGCACTTGAATGCCTTGCTGCTGCAGTACTGAAACTGTATTCTGTAATTCCGTGTTGTTCCTTCCGGTGATTAAAATTCGTGATCCGTTTCTGCCAAAAACTTCTGCCAATGCCTTGCCTATGCCCGAAGACCCACCTGTGATCACGACAACCTTATCCTTCATATTTCGTTTTTTCCAGAGCAAAAGTAACTAAACATACACTAATCTTAAGTCATGTTATTGCTTCGTGTGCTAGCGAAACTTCCCTTCTCAGTTCTCTATCTGCTTTCTGATTTTCTTTTCTTTGTCGGCTTTCGTATCATCAAATATCGCAGGGCTATAGTCTGGGATAATCTCAAAAATTCCTTTCCCGGCAAAGACCACGAAGAGTTGCGAGTCATTGAAAAGAACTTCTATGCAAACCTCTGCGACTATGCGGTTGAAACACTGAAACTATTATCTATTTCCAAGCACGAGTTATCGAGAAGAATGCCCTTTACCAACCCCGAAATCCTAAAGCCTTATGTCGATCGAAATCAATCAGTAATTTTGATGGCCTCCCATCAATTCAACTGGGAATGGCTAATGGTTTCTGGAAGCATCAACCTGCCCGTAAAACTGGATTTTATCTATCAAAGATTGAGTAGTTCTAACTTTGATCACTTAATGCTGATGTGCCGCAAACGCTTTGGCGCCTACCCCATCGAACGAAAACAAACAGCACGCGAGGCAATCAAAAGAAAAAACATCAGGCGAGGCATCGCCATAATAGCTGACCAATTTCCTAACCACGAGAAAAAACATTGGGTTCCTTTTTTGAATCAGGAGACTGCGTTCTTCCTCGGACTCGGCCAACTAACGGTGCTTACACAATGTCCAGCTTTTTTCGTTCGATCGAAAAAAATCAAGAGGGGCTACTATGAAGCAGAAATCATTCCTCTGACCGTTCCACCATATGAAAAAGGTAGCCAAATGGTAGTTGATAAATATGCGGCCGTAACAGAGTCTTTTATCAAAGAACAACCCGACAATTGGCTGTGGTCACACGCCCGTTGGAAACACAAACGCGAGGCTGATCAGCCGATAAGCACCTGAGCAAGTTTTCTCATTTCGCTTTCTCTATTGTACACGTTTGGAGAAACACGGATGGCATCGCCCCGAAAAGAAACGGAGATATTATTTTTTTGTAATCTGATTTTCAGTCTTTCTCGATCAATCCCCTCTGGCAGCCGAACTCCAAACAGATGATTCGCTCGATTTTTTTCGTCCTCAATCCAAAAGCCATTTTCTCGAAGTTCCGCAATGGCACCGCTGGCTATTTTGGAGCAGTACTGCTGAATATTTTTGGGTTTCCACGCGTTGATTTGCTTCAATGCTGCCAGTAGCATAGGCACTAAAATGAAATTGCTATGCTCCCCCACTTCATAACGAAGTGCCCCAGGCTGGTATTCGTTTTGATAATTCACCAAGCCAGCAAAATTCTCACTGTGTAGGCGGTTGATCCAGTTTTCTTCGATTGGTTTACCTCCATCAAAACAAGGACCGTAATAGGCCAACCCCAGTGAATATGGCCCCATCAACCATTTGTATCCTCCACAAATGAGAGCATCGGGTTGAATTTGCTCAACATCAAAGGGAAGAGCACCTACCGATTGAGTGCCGTCAATAACCAATAAAGAGCCCACTTCTCTTGTTCTTTTTCTAATCTCCGCGAGCCGAAAGAGCGTGCCGTCCGCCCAGTGCACGTGGCCGAGTGCGACCAGCTTTGTTTTACTGTTAATGGACTGAAGAATACGTTCGTTCCAAATCTTCCCCCTTCCTGCAAGATCCGATGGTGGGAAAATCACTTTTAATTCAGCCTGTTTTTCGGATGCTAATTTTTGCCAGGGATAATAGTTGCTCGGAAATTGTTCGGCCGCAACAATCATGTTTTCCCCTTTGCTAATGCGCACATTGGCTACCACATTGGCCATGCCGTATGAGACAGACGGGATAATTACGATTTGCTTTTTGTCAGGCGCACGGATCAGTTTCGCAAATTCAGCCCGCACTTTTTCCGTATCGCCAAAAAAATCGCTGGTTGAAATTGAAAATGGATTTCTTTTTCGCTTGATGCCTTCTATACCTGCCTTTTCCACACTCTTCAAAAGTGGACTCATGTAGGCGCAATTCAGATAAATACTATTGGCAGGTAGTGAAAACTTTGAACGTTGGTTGGAAAGCATTTTAGTAGTTTTTGCGTGACAGGCCCAGTGAATCGCGCAAGCCAATAAACGCATTTTTATTCTTACTCCAATAATCTAACCTGATACTTTTTTCCAAAGCCGCTTTTGTGGTCACCTGCTTTCCGCGTTCAACAAAGTGTTCTTCCCAACCCATTATCGTATGGGGAAATTTTTCCAGATAAGTTATAACCAACGTCCGGTTGAGTAATGGCATTTGAATCGAGTAATTTACTTGATCATTTCTTTTCTCCGAGGTAATCATTGCTTTTTGTTCTTTCATAGGTGTATGCAGCAGGCGAGTGAAGAAAAATCCGGGAATAATAGTTACTTCTCCAAGTGGCAATCGCTCCGGATCAAGGCGGATCAGATTCCACAATTCGTCTTCTAACAAAGTAACATTGAGGATTTCGGATTGATCGCCCTCGCTTTCAAAATAGGAATTGGACTGAATTTGATATTTCATTTTCTTCAAATTCATTTGACCAAAAACCTGCCCACACCACTCCTGCGAACTAAATGTGGCCTTTAGCGTATGGGGAAAAATATGCCGCTCGATGGGCGTAAACACCGATAACATCATGGAATAGGGGTAAACGCCAGTTACAAAATTCTTTGTGAAGTTCATTTTCAAAACAGAAACCTTATCGCTTCCGGCACCTGACGGATCATCTAGTTTCACTTGCCTTTTTTGAGAAAAGTCTTCACTGACAAAAATAAGAACAGCACTTCCATCGCGGTCCTCGCCATATCTCGACTGAGATAACCTATACGTATTGATTTCTGCCTGCCCATTGTACCAAAACTTCTTGAACTCTTCCTTTTGGTAAAGGCGAGCGCTGGTATCCTGCAAAGCGATCGGCTTTGTACATGAAAAAGCAATGATGAAGAACAGAGATAGCAGTAATCTTATCATAATAGTTGTGTTGCAAATCCCATTGGAAAAAATAGTCTTAAAAAAGAAATCAAAAAAAAAATCTCACTCAATTGATCATCTGAATTTTATTGGGTTACCATCTTTGCCATCGGCCGATCAAACCAAAAGCATTTTTCTATGAAGGTGGCCTGCGAGCAGTACAAAGGAATCACATATATTCGAATTGCGGCATTACCCAAAAAACAAAAACAACAGTTTTGGGTTTCTTTCGACCAAGAAAAAATCATCAAGATTCTGAAAGACGATACGTTGCTGAACGATTGCGTCTTGTACAACGACTATTCGGAATGGCTGAAGTCTGTTTTCAAAGAAGAGTTGAGCATGCCGTTGACGGAGTCGATAAATGTCGTTCGTCAGGTTGCTTAATGTTCGAAGGCTTGACAACACATTATCTAGCAAAACCGTGCCAATGATACAGCTCAGACGTAAAGTCGCATGCGGCTGACAGCCGAGTCGAAGAAGTAGTTGATTTCTATTTCTGTCCTGAATAAATTTTCAACTAATTTCGAAAAAAATGTAAAAAAATGAAGCCTTTTTTATTTCTTGTAGTTCTCGCGACCCATTTTATTGTTGATGCACAACCTATTAAAGGAGAGGCCTGGGTTGATGTGAAGAAAAAAGGAGTGGGCACACTTCAGGTTTTGTGGGGTAATTATCCACTTATAACTGAAAAAGTGAAGGGTCAGCCCGAAGGACTGACGTTAGAGGTACTATCGGATTTTGTAGAGTATGTAAAGGCTAATCACAAGGTTGATCTCTCGCTTAAATTTGTTTATGTAAATGATGTGAAGTTTATCTGGGAGCGAATGAAAGGCTCTAGCGGAGGTGTGACCTGTGCAAATCTTGTGTTAATGACAAAAGAAAGAGCGAAATCATTTCAGTTTAGCCCTCCCCTAGGCTTTGTTTATGACGTATTGATAACGAACAGTGCCAAACCCATCATTAAGAATGTAGACGAACTCAAGATGACATTGAGTGACGCTCATGGCTATGGCGTAAGTGGTTCTGTGCAGTTGGAACGGCTTCAAGAATTGAAAAAGAACCATTTACCGAACTTACAGATTGACATAGGCCCGAGCCATCCATATGATATTGAAAACATCGCCAAGGATCCCAAAGGAGTGGGTTTTACCAACATCATTTTCTACCTTGAATTTGTGCGAAAAAAATTGCCCCTTATTCATCACCCCGTATTAGAAGGCAAACCACAAGCCAGCTATTTTGTTTTTCCATTACAAAGTGAATGGAATAATGTTTTTACCGAATTTATCGAAGCCAACGGTGGCTATACTAAAAGCAAGAGATATTCAGATCTGCTTATAAAGTACATTGGACCCGCTGGTCGCCAGCTCTTTAGAAAAGAACAGTAGTTTTTCTACGTTTAGCTTTCTTTCTTGTGAAATCAAGATTTTTTGTGGTTTTCTTGTATGCTTTTTTAAAAAAACTCAGGTAACCCCAATTTCTCAGGGAAGAAATGATGGGTTGTTTCCAAATCTTCAGAGTAAAATCAGGTTTCCTTTACCTGTGTAAATCGAGTTGTCAACATGGCGAAAATGACGTTTGTTAAAGTTACATGAAAGTGTTTAGCGATCCATTTCTATTCTACTGAAAACTAGGTTGTTAGCGTGAGGCAACTTAAAGCATCCTACTTAGTTGTCCACAAATAAGTGATTAACCAATATGTATTTAATTATATGATAATCAATACGTTAAGCTTTAACATGCCAATAATGTGGATAGAAACACGCTTTTGTGGAATTCTTTTTTGGTTGAATTTCTTTTATTTAACCAACTATTTGTGATTAAACGATTATGTTGAAGAGTTAGACAAAACTTACATGCTAAAAGGACTTACTAACCAGCTATTGTGCTTTAAATTTGCTGCGCCAGACCACCACTTTCATGAGACCATTGATCCTCTTTTTCCTGCTTTGTTCAAGCTCCGTTTTTAGCCAGTCGGTTGAGTCCGTGAAATTGGTAGATCTGCAAAAAATTATTCAAGCCACTGGCGACCATGTTCTGGTGATCAACTTTTGGGCCACGTGGTGTGCGCCCTGTATAAAAGAGATTCCGTACTTTGAAAAGCTTAACACTGACGATAAAAATGCAGAGGTAATTTTAGTGAGCATGGATTACGACCTTGATCCGAATACTGACAAAGTCAATAGATTTGTAACTCGAAAGAAAATAAAATCACGAGTTTTGGTGTTAACTGAGAGTGATCCTAATTCGTGGATTGATAAGATTGACAAACGCTGGTCGGGAGCCTTGCCGGCAACACTTGTTGTAAATAGTAAAACAGGCAAACGAGAATTGACACAGGGTGAACTTGGTGAAGGCGAATTAGAAAAATTGATAGCTAAAGTGAAAAACCAATAATTAAATAATAGACAGATTATGAAAACAACTTTTCTAATGATGCTCTTTGCACTGCTTTGGGCAGGCTCACCTGTAAAGGAAGGTTATGAAATCGGTGACACCGCAGCTGACTTTAAGCTTAAAAATGTAGATGGTAAAATGGTTTCGCTGGCAGATTTTAAAGATGCGAAAGGATTCATTATTGTATTTGACTGCAACACGTGCCCATACTCAAAAGCATATAACGAACGAATCATTGCTTTAAATAGAAAATACGCTTCTCTTGGCTTCCCGGTTATCGCCATCAACCCAAATGATCCGGCTCAATCGGGAGGTGACTCGTTTGATGAAATGGTAAAAGTGGCAAAAAAGAAAGGTTATGACTTCCCCTACCTGGTGGATGAATCTCAATCTGTTGCAAAATCATTTGGAGCAACCAATACCCCACACGCGTTTGTGCTTACAAAAGAATTGAAGGTAGCCTACATTGGAGCTATTGATGACAGCGCGCGTAAACCACAGGAAGCAACCAAACACTATGTTGAAGATGCAGTAAATGCGCTGTTGACTGGAAAACCTGTAACCACAACAAAAGTAAAAGCGATTGGCTGCGGGATTAAATGGAAGAACGCTTAAACAAATAACCATTCGAAAAAAGAAGAGCCTGCAAAAAATGCAGGCTCTTCTTTTGTTAGACAAGCGCTTATAACCAATCCAATCGAGTTACGGTCTTCTCCATTACAAGTTCGCCTGTGTGTTTTGTCTGCTTTGGTTCAACCAGCATAATATGAACATCCTCCCCATTTGTCCTCGGTCGATGCTCCACACCTTTGGGCACCAATAGAATTTCTCCCGCTTTTACTTCCACTGTTTTATCACGAAAGTCCATGATGAGAGTACCCTTGTAAATGATAAACAGCTCATCCTCGTGGTCATGCTTATGCCATGCAAACTCGTCTTTAACCTTGGCAAGCTTCAGAAAGTTTTCGTTCAGCTCTCCAATAAGGTACGGATGCCAATACTCCTTGATTGCTGCAAACTTTTCTTCAATATTAATTGGGCTCATCTTTCAGACTACTTGCTGATGTAAAGTTTTTCGTAGTACTCCTCGAGCATACGCTTAACTGCAAATTGTTCTTTTGTGCTAAGTATGCTCTGCTTCATCATTTCTACCCATTTCTTCTGATTCGTATAGTAACACGGAACAACTTCCTGTAGCAAGACTTTGTAAAAAGCTTTTTGGTCGTGGGCGTCTAATTTTTCTTCTTTCTTGTTTTCGTAACCATCACCAATTTGCCAGCCGTTGACTCCATGCTGACAAGCTTCCGGCCACCACCCGTCCAAAATGCTTAGGTTAAGCACTCCATTCATGGCGGCTTTCATGCCTGATGTGCCACTGGCTTCCTGTGGTCTTCGAGGATTATTGAGCCATACATCACTGCCACGCACTAGCATCGAACCGATCGTCATGTCGTAGTTCTCCAAGAATACCACAGAGTTGGGGTACTCTTTCGTAAGTGCAACAATATTTTCAACAATTTCCTTCCCACGGTCGTCCTGCGGATGAGCTTTTCCCGAAAATATAATCTGGAGTTTTCCACTGCGAAACAATCCATCAATCTTAGGTCGATCCGTAAAAATAAAATCACTGCGTTTATAAGGCACGGCTCGTCTAGAGAATCCTATGAGCAGTGAGTCTTCCTTTAATTGAACGCCTGTGCGCTCCTTAACAAAGTCAAGAAGCTTTTTCTTATTTGCCGAATGAGCTGTCCTCAAATCGCCTCCTTTCTCAGCGGTTTCGATCATTCTGGAGTCAACCCATGTGGGTAGATGTATGGCGTTGGTGATTCCAACAATCTCCGAGCGATCTTTTACTTTACTCCACATCTTGTTAGCAGTAACGGCATGCAATTGGGCAACCGCGTTGGCCTTTCTTGAAAGTCGCAAAGCGCCAACCGTCATATTAAATGGCGAACCACCGAGCTGCTTCAATTGCTTTTTAGAAAAGCTGACATTATCTGCACCCATGTACCACAGTCGATCGATATAATGCGATTCGTTGCCTTGTACCACTGGCGTATGTGTGGTAAAAACTATTTCGTTTCGCGTTTTTTCAAACGCTTCGTCAAAAGTCTTACCATCTTCCAATTTCTCACGCATCAATTCAAATCCTGCAAAAAGTGCGTGCCCCTCGTTAAAATGATATACATCGGTCTTAACGCCAAGTGCTCTGAGCGCCTTTACTCCACCTATACCCAACACCATTTCCTGTGCTATCCTCTCCTCACCAAACCACCCATAGAGCTGTCCGGTAATCCAGGCATCTTCATTGCCGGGTACATCTGTATCCAACAAGTACAAAGGAACATTACCATGCGTATCATCCAACCAAACCTTACACTTTACTTCGCGCTTGCGGATAGTTACGGTAACCGTCACACCCGTATCTTTCAGAAAATCATATTTATAAATTGGATACGTGTCTAATACTTTCCCGTCTTTCGTGATTCGCTGATCGGTGTACCCTTGCTTCCACTTGATGCCAAGTCCAACCATCGGATATCCATGATCTTTCGCACCCTTCAGGTAATCACCGGCCAGAATGCCCAAGCCGCCCGCATAAATTTTGAAGTCGCTGTGCATAGCATACTCCATACAGAAGTAAGCAACGCGGGGCAATTTTGATTTCTCGAGTGCCATAGTTTTCAACGTTTAATAAAAAATAGAATGCCTGTATAGTCGTCACGGGTCACGGTTAGTCCGCTGACGCCTAACAAATGTAGCTATTTAAAGAATCGCAAAAGATCTGTATTTGAAGTTGATCCGGAAAAAATAGACAAGGCTATTCCACGTAAAGCACAAGTCCTTTGAGGTACTCGCCTTCCCGATGAAAGATAGAAACAGGATGGTCGGCCGGTTGTGAGAGATGGTGCAGAACTTTGATTTGTCGGCCAGCTTGTATTGCCGCTGAGACAACGGTATCGTAAAACAATTGTCTATCCACTACTTGCGAGCAGGAAAAGGTGAACAATATTCCTCCCGATTTAATGATTCGCATTGCCTCTGCATTTAAGCGTTGGTAGCCTTTCATTGCCTGATGTTTGGCTTCTTTATGTTTCGCGAAGGCGGGGGGATCTAAAATAATTAAATCGTAAAAATCCTTCTTGTCTTTAATAAATGTAAATGTGTCGGAGGATACGCATTCGTTTTCTGTCGAATCAAAACCATTCAACTGCAGGTTCTTCCTGGTCATGTCAACCGCCTTCTCCGATGAATCAACCGAGTGAACCAAGGCCGCCAGGTTCTGTAAAGCATACACTGAAAAGCCACCAGTATAACAGAATGTGTTAAGCACGGTTTTTCCAACTGACATTTCTCCCAGGAGTTTTCTGTTCTCTCTTTGGTCTAGAAAAAAACCCGTCTTCTGCCCCTCCTCCCAATCCACGTAAAATTTATTTCCATGCTCCAAAATGGTATGTGGCAGAGCTGCCATTCCATAGAGATACTCGTTCTCGGTTGTGGGCTTAAGAGTATTCTGACTTTTGTAATAGACAGCAGATAGTTGATCTTTTAAAACTTCTTGAAGAGCTAGACTGATGATATGTCTGTCGGTGTGCATCCCGGTAGAATGGGCTTGCATGACCGCTACTCCTTGATAAATATCTACGATGAGCCCTGACAGGCCATCCCCTTCACCATGCACCAGTCTATAAGCGTTGGTATTTTCATTTAGAACGCTTGTGCCAATTCGTTGTTGAAATGCAGCGGCTATTTTTGAACTATATAAATCGGCACCGGGTGGTGTTTCCGAAAACGAAAGCACCCGAACGGTGATCGTCCCTTTTTGGTAGTGCCCAAATCCAACTATTTTCTTTGAAGCATCCTTTACCTCAACCCAATCTCCTTCATTGGGCGTGCCTTCAACAGATTGAATGGCACCCGAAAAGATCCACGGATGAAATCTCTTCACCGAATGATCTCGTCCCTGCTTTAGTCCAACTACACCTTTAATTATCATTATACTTTTCAAAAATATGCCCTTGACAAAAAGTAAAGTTACTTAATATATTTGGGCGCGAATCAAATTTATAGCGACATGAGAACTCTATTGATGGCAGTATTAATAACATTGGGCAGCTGCTCAAAACAGCCCCCCGCAGCTGATACTACTACACCAGTCAATTCCTCCGAAGAAGGTGTAATTCCTCCAGGTGGCGCGAGGGAAGAGTTTACGGATACGCCCGGATTGGTGAGAGTAACTTTTACTGATAACGGAGTGACCAAAACAGCAGATGGTACGTACTTGAATGGAAAAAAGCAAGGCACTTGGTCAGAGTATCATCCGAATGGCCTGCTAAAGAATTTAACCACGTACATAAACGGAGAAAAGGAGGGAATCTCCGTAGAGTTGAATAACAATGGCCAATTGACAAAACGTTGCTACTACCACAAGGGAGTTCGACATGGAGAGTATAAAGAATTTAACTACGCAAACTTGAAAGAAGAGCGGGTATATAGTTATGGAAAAATCGAAGGACAAGTAAAAATCTACTACGACAACACCAAACTGATGGAAGAAAGCCTTTACAAAAATGGCGTTCGTGATGGCGTGTCAAAATGGTTTGATCAGGATGGAAATTTAACGATCGAATATGAATACAAAAATGGCGAGCTGATAAAAAAATAGAACAACTGCTTGCAATCAGAACTTTTTAATTGGGGTTTCGTTTTAAGGTAATATAGAACTGAAGCGGTTGATCTTGTGTTAGAAAATTGTTTAATTCTATCAAACTATTTTATCGGAGCGTTCGTCTTAACCACGCTCTTTTTGTAAACTATAAAAATTTATCTTTTTATGAAGCAATTTGCATCTCTGTTGGCAGCGGCCCTTCTAGGAAGTGTTGTTACCTTAAGTGCTTACCAGTGGTTCAATAAGAACCAACAACAACAAAACGTGAAAATTGAACATGTCAGTGGCGTACCTTCCGCACAGGTAGCCTATCGCATCAATGAAAAAGGCGAAGCGGTCGCTTTGGATTTTACCGGTACAGCTGAAAAGGTAACCAAGGCGGTTGTTCACATTCGATCCTCTCAAAACAGCAATTCGATCGCTCGCGAGCGCGATGCCAATGACCCTTTTCAATTCTTCTTCGGCCCAAACGGACCGATGGAAAGAGGCCCCAGTCAAAGTTCTGGATCAGGGGTTATCATTAACGCGGATGGATACATTGTGACGAATAACCATGTGGTAAAAGACGCAGACATTTTGGAGGTGACGTTCAATGACAATAAAACCTTAAAGGCTGAAGTTATTGGCACCGACCCTGACACAGACTTGGCGGTGATCAAAGTAAATCAAAAAGATCTGCCCTATCTGTCTTTTGTGGACTCCGATAAATCAAGAGTGGGCGAGTGGGTACTTGCAGTCGGAAATCCGTTTAATTTGAATTCTACAGTAACTGCCGGAATCATAAGTGCCAAAGGAAGAAATATCAATATCATCAACTCAAACAATCCCGCAACGCGGAATGGCCAGCAACCCAATAGCGCCATTGAGTCTTTTATTCAGACAGATGCCGCCATTAACCCAGGTAACAGCGGTGGTGCTCTTGTTAATTTAGATGGTGGATTGCTCGGTATCAACACAGCTATTGCTAGCCCGACTGGGTCTTACTCAGGTTACGGCTTTGCAGTACCGTCAAATATTGTAAGTAAAATTGTAGAGGACCTACTTGCTTTTGGAACTGTGCAGCGTGGATGGTTAGGTGTTGAAGTCAGAAGCATCGACAGTGACTTGGCAAAAGAAGAAAATCTTTCGTTGAACGAAGGTGCCTACATAAATGGCTTTGGCGATGCCGAAGACAGAAGTGCCGCAAAGGATGCAGGTATCAAGCCAGGAGATGTGATTGTAAAAATTGACGAAGCCCCCATTAAATCAAGCACTGCATTGATCGAATACATTGGAAGAAAACGACCAGGCGATAAAATTACCATGACGATTGATCGCAAAGGAAAAACCCTGGTGCTTCCGGTGACTTTGAAAAACAGAAAGGGAAATGTTGAAACGATTAAGCGTGAGACAAAAGATGCTATATCCTCACTAGGGGTTGATTTGGAAGATGTTGATTCGAAAGTATTGAGAAAACTTGATCTGGAGAATGGTGTACAGGTAAAATCATTGGAAAGAGGTAAGATTGACAAGTATACTGACATGAGGGCAGGTTTTATTATTACACGTATTGATAACATTACCGTAAAGTCTGCCAAGGAAGCAATCAATATCTTGTCCAAGAAAAAAGTGGGAGATTTGATTACCTTCGAGGGTGTCTACCCGGATTACCCTCGTGAGTATATATATGCGTTAAGAATGTAAAACTAAACCCCTTATTGGATGAGAAGATTGTTTAAAAAAGGTGAGCGTGTTCGCAGCAAAATGGACGGTAAAGTGATGGAAGTTTTAAAGTACATCAAGTCAAATTGGATTCAAGTAAAATCGTTCGACCTCGAATCAAAAGAGGTGCGAACGAAGAAAATAAAAGAAGACCAGCTGAGTAAAGCAGCCTAAGAAAATCCCCACTTTGACGTGGGGCTTTTTTTTAGACGGAATTGGATGAGTTGATCTGTAACAATTCCTTTACTTTTGAGTTGCTAAAAAAGAGATTATCAAAAAGTTCGAGATTCCAGCCTACTACCGATCCTCCATCACAGGTCGAATAAAAGAGTTTCGTAGAGTAAAAGATCTACGTAAACAAGATTTTGAGCCTGCGGTACTAGACTTCGGACCTATTGTGTTTTTAATACCTCGCCATTTTGGATTCTGTTATGGTGTCGAAAACGCCATCGAAATCAGCTATCGGGCGCTCGAAGAAAACAACGATAAGAACGTCTACTTACTCAGCCAGATGATCCACAATCAGGAGGTAAACAGCGATCTGGAGAGTCGTGGGATCAAGTTCATTATGGATACGGATGGCACGCATTTCGTCCCCTGGGATAGCATTGGCAAAGACGATGTGGTGATTATTCCTGCATTCGGCACAACGCTTGAAATCGAAAAGTTGCTTCTTGACAAAGGGGTAGACGTTCAAAAGTACAATACCACTTGCCCGTTTGTTGAAAAGGTTTGGAACAGAGCTGAAAAATTGGGCAGGGATAATTTTACTGTAATCATTCACGGAAAACCTAAACACGAAGAGACAAGAGCCACGTTTTCACATAGCGCAGGTAACGGCCATTCTATAATTGTCCGGGATATGGACGATGCCATCGAACTAAGCAATTACCTGCTGGGAAGTAAAACATCCGCTGAATTTTATGAAACGTTTGCCGGAAAACACTCGGATGGTTTTTCTCCCGAGTTGCACTTGCAACGTGTGGGTGTGGTAAATCAAACCACGATGTTGGCCACTGAAACGCAGGGAATTGCTGACTTCTTTAAGCAGGTGATGATTAAAAAATATGGTGAAGCCGAAATCAAAAATCACTTTGCCGACACGCGGGATACACTTTGCTATGCCACCAACGACAATCAAGATTCAACCTATGAGTTGCTAAAGCAGGAGGCGGATTTTGCAATTGTTGTGGGTGGTTACAATAGTTCAAATACGTCCCATATCGTGGAGCTTTGCGAGCGAAATTTTCCCACGTACTTTATCAATTCGGAACGCGAAATAAAATCGAAAGAGGAGATACAACATTTCAACTGCCATCGAAAGGAGCTGCTCACCACCTTTTCTTTTATACCCGAAAAACGTCCACTCAAGGTAGTTCTTACAAGTGGCGCCTCTTGCCCTGATACAGTGGTGGACAAGGTGATGTTAAAACTAGTTAGCTATTTCAACGGTTCAAAAAGTGTGGAGGAAGTGCTCGCCTCATTTTAGAATGCGAGTTTTTGTTTTCGGGGTATTCTTTCTTTCCTCATTATTGGCTCGTGCTCAACGCGAAGACACAATACGAAACTTACAGGAGGTAATTGTTCAGGCGTTCGCTTCTGAAAAGCCTTTGGAGCAAGTAGCTGCTTCGGTTGCGATCGTTGATGCAGAAGAGCTGAATCGTTTCAACAACACTTCGCTTTTGCCCGCACTCAACACGATCCCGGGTGTGCGCATGGAAGAACGCTCGCCTGGTAGTTTTCGGTTGGCCATTCGCGGGAGTTCGCTGCGTTCGCCATTTGGGGTGCGCAACGTTAAATTTTATTGGAATGGATTGCCCCTGACAGATGGAGGTGGCAACACCTATTTGAATTTACTTGATTTCAATTCCGTCAGTCAAATCGAAGTCATTAAGGGGCCGAGCGGAAGTTTGTATGGTGCCGGCATGGGCGGTGTGCTGTTGCTAAATTCTTCTGTGCCAACTAAGAACGAAATTCAACTTTCGGCAGTCGTTGGCAGCTATGGTTTGCAACGCTATCAGCTACGAGCGACAGCGGCAGAAAGAAAAGTAAAAGCAACGATTCAATATGCCCATCAACAAGCAGATGGCTACCGCCAGCAAACGGCCATGAGGCGCGATGCATTGAATTTAGAATTACAAATTCAGTTGACCAGCAAAACGATTTTGCGATCGACTTCTTTTTACACCAACTTGTTTTACCAAACCCCCGGGGCATTGACAAAAGCCCAATACGACCTGGACTCGCGCCAAGCGCGATTGGCTACCGCTACGCTGCCGAGTGCCGTTGACCAACAAGCTGCCATTTACAATCAAACTTTTTATTCAGGCGCCATGCTCGACCACCAGTGGAATAACAACTGGTCGACTACCGTTGGTTTTTTCGGGGCAGTCACTGATTTCAAAAATCCGGCCATAACCAATTACGAAAAGCGCAGGGAAAACAATTGGGGTGGAAGAATGGAAAATCAATTGTCGTTTAAATTGTCATCGGCAAAAGGCAAGTTAACGTTTGGTGGTGAGTTGCAGTTTTTCAATTCGCCCATCAGGAACTACGATAACCTGCAGGGTGTAACGGGGAATCTTCAATTTAGCGATGAATTGAAATCTTCGTTGGCTACCGTATTTGCGCAAAGCGAATTTGACTTGCCGAGTAATTTATATCTGACCGTTGGTGCTAGTGGCAATTTTATTTCCTATCAATTCAATCGCACTTCCACTATTCCGGCCATTCAACAAATCAGAAGTTTTGAACCTGTGTTGATTCCGCGGGTAGCCTTGCTGAAAAAATGGAGCGAACATCTTTCTACTTACGGAAGCATAAGCAAAGGATTTTCTCCTCCTACGTTGGCAGAGGTTCGCCCCTCTACCAATACCTACAACGACAGTTTGCAAGCCGAAACGGGCATCAACTACGAACTCGGTGCACGCGGAACGTTTGTTAAAAATTTCTCTTTTGATGTCGCGCTATTCTCACTACAACAAGACGAAACGATTGTGGTACAGCGCCAAATCAATGGATCAGATTTTTTTGTGAATGCCGGAGGTACATCGCAGTTGGGTGCCGAAGTGATGGTGAGCTATCTCAAAGAATTGAAAGGTTCTCCGCTTTCTTCTATAAAAATCTGGACGAGCTACACGCGAAATAATTTTCAATTCAATACCTATGTTAAAAATCAGCAAAACTACTCGCACAGAAATTTAACGGGTACCGCACCTGTAGTTTTGATTTCTGGATTCGATTTAAAATCGAAAGTAGGTTTCTATCTCAACTCAACTTTTAATTATGCGGATGCCATTCCGCTCAATGACGCCAACACCGATTTTGCGGCTTCTTATTTTCTGTTCGGAAGTCGATTGGGTTGGGCATCAAATCTCAAAAAAATGCCCATCGATGTTTGGTTGGGTATCGACAACGCCACCGACCAAACCTATAGCTTGGGAAATGATTTGAATGCAACGGGTGGAAGATACTACAATGCAGCTGCTAGAAGAAATTGGTATGTGGGATTTACTTTTCGATTTCTTTGAAACCAATTACTGGCTGCATGCTTCAGGCCACACGCTCCAAGCTGCTTGTGGCTTGCAGCATGAAGCCGGTAGCCCCAACCAAAGCCAATCATCGCCTGCGAAGTATTTCGCTTCCAATCATCTCCGCATGCACGCGTGAGTTTTCAATAAACCACTTGTTTGTTTTCAATCCTCCGCATACTACCCCTGCGAGGTAGAGATTCGGTACGTTGCTTTCCATGGTTTCGGGGTTGTAAACAGGCGTATGAAATTCATCGTTTTTAAATTCGATACCTATCGACTTCATAAAATCAAAGGGTGGCTGATAGCCCGTCATGGCCAACACAAAGTCATTCTCTAAAATTCTATTCCCGTCTGGTGTTTTTATTTCTACAGTAGTTGGTGTTATGGACGTGATCTCAGAATTAAAAAATGCGTGTATTGAGTTTTCCTTAATTCGATTCTCGATGTCTGGCTTGGCCCAGTACTTTACATTTTCTCCAATGCTTGATTCTCGAATCACCATCGTTACATCTGCACCTTTCCGCCATGTTTCCAAGGCCACATCTACAGCAGAATTAGCGGATCCAACCACAATTAATTTTTGTCCGAAGTAGGGATGCGGTTCGTCATAGTAATGTTTTACCTTCGGCAACTCTTCGCCCGGAACATTTAACAAGAACGGCAGGTCATAAAAACCAAGAGCAAGCACTATTGCCTTGGTTGAGTAAAAAGACTTGGTTGTTTTGACTGAGAAAAGTTCCGCGTTTTTAGTTACGCTCTCCACTTTTTCATAAAGTCTTACATTCAGCTTCCAACTTGAACAAACCCTTCGATAGTATTCAAGTGCTTCAGGGCGGGTTGGTTTTGCATTGTTGGAAATAAATGGAACGCCCCCAATCTCCAATTTTTCTGATGTTGAAAAGAAAGTCATGTTGCTAGGATAATTATAGAGAGAGTTGACCAGACAGCCCTTCTCAATAATTTGATAAGTAAGTCCTGCTTTTTTCGCCTCGATCCCACAAGCTAAACCTATCGGCCCGGCACCGATGATTAACAAATCAATTGCTTCCATTTCGAATAGTTTTTACACAAGGTACTTAGTTTACCCTGATCTGTACACCCACTAGGTTAAGATGGCTCAATCAAATCCCATAGGTTTCCATACAAGTCAGCAAAGACAGCCACGGTGCCATACGCTTCTCGGGTTGGTTCGCGAACAATCTTGACCTGTTGATCAATTAGATTCTGATAGTCTCCCTCGAAATTGTCGGTGTATAAAAAAAGAAAAATGCGTCCACCTGTTTGATTACCAATATGCTTTCTCTGTTCTTCGGTTGCTGCTTTGGCTAAGAGCAACGCACATTCGGTTGCTGCTTTTGGTGCCACTACTACCCATCTTTTTGTTTCACTAAGAATCGTATCTTCCAATAATGAAAAGCCCAGTTTCTTTGTATAAAAGTCGATGGCGTCATCATAGTCATCTACTACTAAAGCAATTCGCGCAATATGCTGGCTCATGTTAGTTTTTCTATTTCGACAATCGCGCTTTTGTTCAGTTTTCCGAATACGTGTGGAAACAATTCACCATTCGTTGCCAGTTCAAATTTCAATTCGGCTGCCAGACCAGATGAATTGATATGTAGCAGAAGTAAATCTTTTTGATTGCTGTAGTATCTTTCCAATGTAGCCTTCACTTGTTCTTTTGTCGAACAATGAATAAATCCTTCTTGATTTAAAGACTCTGTTGTGTACTCGTCACTCGCCTGCTGCGTGGTCCATGCGGCTAATGTTGTGATATGATATATCGTGTTGGGTTTCGGGTTCATTGTCTTTGCTACTTATCAAGACCCAAAATGGCACTTGTTCGTTGGCGAGTTTCTGTCAACAACTTTTCGTCTTTAGAGATGGCGAGCCCGAAAGACGGTACCATCTGTTTCAACTTCTTTCGCCATTGGTCGGAATGGCTTCTTTTTTTAAAACACCGCGACACGATGTCTAACATCACAGAGGCCGCAGTAGAAGCACCAGGCGATGCACCTAAGAGTGCCGCCACTGTTCCATCTGCAGAAACCACTAGTTCTGTACCAAACTCTAACACTCCACCTTTCTCTTTATCTTTCTTTATGACCTGAACGCGTTGTCCTGCCTCCAACAATTCCCAATCTTCCAGTTTCGTAAAAGGCACGTATTCACGCAAGGCTTGCAATCTCTGTTCTGGCGTCTGGCGCACTTGTTCGATTAGATATTTTGTCAATGGCATATTCTTCATACCCGCAAACATCATGGGAATGGCGTTGTCTAAACGAATCGACTTCGGTAAATCCATCAATGATCCATTTTTCAAAAACTTAGTTGAAAATCCCGCAAAGGGGCCAAACAACAATTCCTTTTTGCCATTGATGATTCGCGTATCAATATGCGGCACCGACATGGGGGGTGAGCCAACTGTGGCCTTCCCATATACTTTTCCATTATGCTTTTGAATCAAGTCTTCGTTGAGGCACTTTAGCCATAGGCCACCGACTGGGAATCCGCCATATCCTTTTCGCTCTTCAATCTCCGCTCTTTTTAACAAATGCAGTGTCGCGCCACCGGCACCTATAAAGACGAAGTTCGTATTGACTTTACTTTTTTTACCGGAGTTCAGCTCTTTTAGAAAAACATCCCAACCTCCCTTGCCATCCGGATCAAGATCAAGTGCTTCGACACCGTAGTGGATAGTAACACCCGGCATGGTACCAAGTTGGTGAACAATACTCCTGGTGAGCGATCCAAAATCTACATCCGTACCGATCTCCATTCGTGTGGCGGCCACAGGCTGTTTTGTGCTTCGGCCACGCATTGCCAGTGGTGCCCATTGCGCCATCAGCTCGCGATCTTCTGTGTAGATCATTCCTTTAAAAAGCGGATTGCCTTGTAGCAATTCATATCTCTTTCTTAAGAAATCCACATTCGCCTGACCCCAAACAAGGCTCATGTGCGGCATGGGTGAAATAAACTCTTGGGGATTAGCCAAATACTTTTGCTCCACCAGATAAGACCAAAATTCCTTTGACACTTCAAACTGCTCAGAAATCTTTATGGCTTTCGTTATGTCGACTGAGCCATCTGCTTTTTGGGGTGTATAATTCAATTCACAATAGGCCGCATGACCCGTGCCTGCATTGTGCCATGCATCAGAACTTTCTAACCCTGCCTGATCGAGGCGTTCAAAAATTTGGATGGTGATCGTGGGATCCAATTCCTTCAAAATTATTCCCAGGGTAGCACTCATTATCCCTGCTCCCATCAGCACGACATCGGTTTGCTGCACGAGGGGCTTCACTTGTTTTGCCATCAAATTCTATTCCTTTAAAACGCCCAAGTTATGTTATCGAGCAACTGCTTCCAAACCAAAAAAAACAAAAAAGAAATAGTGAAGACCTCAACGAATTATGTATGTTAGCATCCAAAGTAAATCCCGATGCACATCCGAGTTCCTAAGGTAAATCTTCCCAGAGTTGTGATTGTTGGTGGCGGCTTTGGCGGTATTGAACTGGCCAAGCGTTTAAAGAACAAACCCTTTCAGGTCGTTTTGCTAGACAAAAATAATTACCATGCGTTTCCGCCCCTTCTCTATCAAATTGCCACTGCTGGTTTGGAAAGCGCTTCTATTGCAACTCCTTTCAGAAAAATTTTTGAGGGCTATTCCAATCTTATCTTTCGGCTAGCGGAGGTTAAAGAGATTGTTGCCGAAGAGAACCGAGTCGTTACCGATATCGGTGACATCACCTATAACTATTTAGCGATAGCTACTGGCTCCACCACCAACTTCTTTGGGATGAAAGATGTGGAGCAACATGCCATGCCCATGAAGTCTATTCCCGAGGCATTGGATATTCGCAGCATGTTGCTTCAAAATTTTGAGACGGCCGTGAATCTGGAGGCGAAGAGTGAAGAACAGGAGAGTTTGATCGATATTGTGGTGATTGGAGGTGGACCTACCGGAGTAGAGTTGGCAGGAGCGCTGGCAGAGCTGCGTAACCACGTGTTGCCTGAAGATTACTCAGAACTCGACTTTGGCCAAATGGATATTTACTTAGTAGAGATGGGGCCGAGACTTTTACCTCCTATGTCGGAGATCGCTTCCGCAAAAACAAAAGAGTTTTTGGAAAAGTTGGGTGTTCAGGTCTGGCTGAACACAGCTTTGGTCTCTTTTGATGGCTATAAAGCTGTTTTCAATAACGGTAAAACAATACCTACAACTCACTTGATCTACGCTGCTGGTGTGGCGGGCTGTGTGCCAAACGGGTTTGCCTCCGAAGCTGTAGCGCTTGGGCGCAGGTTGTCGGTAGACCATCAACTTCGGGTGAAAGGAAATCATAATGTTTTTGCCATTGGCGATGTCGCTGCATTTATTCCGGAAGGCAAACAAGTTCCATTACCAATGGTCGCACCTGTATCTATCCAGATGGCGACACATCTATCCAATTATTTTAAAGCTGGCCTCCCCGAAAATTTTGCTGGCTTCCGCTATGTAGATAAAGGCAGCATGGCTACTGTTGGAAAAAACAAGGCTGTCGTTGATTTAAAGTTTTGGAAAACACAAGGCACACTGGCGTGGCTGATCTGGATGTTTGTTCACCTGATGTCGATCGTGGGGTTCGGCAGTAAAATTGGTGTGTTGCTCAATTGGACGCAAAGCTATTTTAGTTCGGATAAGCGTTTTCGGTTAATCATCAATCGATACGTTAAGAAGAATTAGTTGGCGGCTCATTGCCAAGTCGATTTTATCGCCTCCACCAATCATCTTGTTCCTCGTCATCATCTTCACCAAAACCATAATCGTATGGCTTACCGTTCTCATCATCATAGTTTGGGTCGAGGTGGTAGGGATAGTATTTCATCCAATCGTCTTCGTACTTTCGTTTAATGTGTTGTATTTCGATTTGCAATGCACGAGCGCGTTCTTCGTCTGGAGATAGGTCTTCCTCTATCATGCCCTCGCACAACTCGGCAAAGAAAGCACATTGGCAATGCTCGCCTAACGTGCAAGTTTTATGTGGCGTGTTGCATTTGCAAAACTCAAAGAAACCCATGTGCCATTGTCGCACTTTTACATCTTGATTAAAATTTTGGCGAATGGTTTCGTACTGAATATGCTTGGGCACAGTGGTCTGCAAAACAAATTCGCAGTTGCAAGCACTGAGCAAATTATTGAGAGCCCCCAGCAATAGATGAATTTGTTCATCTGTGAGCTTTTCGTTGGGCGGAAGCATCTCCGATTTGATGCCCGTCCATGTTTCTAAATTGCGAACGGGAGCGGTGGCATCTTCTTCCTCAGCACTTATCCAATCCCAAAGGTCAAGTTCTTGGCCATCTGTCGGAGGAGAAATGTTGGCGGCAGCGGATTCGAGGTCGGTTAGGAGCTGTTGGATGTAGAGGTTCATAAGGCCACTCTCTTTTATATGTGACTATTTACCGCATAGGGCGCAACGGTGTGCTTAGATTACAGAAGAAAGTCTTGTCGACTGCAACCTTCTTGATTACTTATACCTCTTCCCTTTCTTCACCACCATTTTCACATCCTGCAGCAAATCGATATGTCGAAGTACATCGCCTTTCACAGCGATGATGTCGGCATACTTGCCTTCGCTTACAGTGCCAAAATCTTTGTCAACGCCCATCGCCACCGATGGCCAATAAGTCGCAGCGCGAATGGTGTACATCGGATCAAAACCAAACTTGTTCACCCAAACATCCAATTCGTTCCACGTGCTCTGACTATGAAACTTCATGGGGATACCACTGTCTGTTCCGATCAATAAAACAACTCCGGCTTCTTTCAACTGTTTCACTTTGCGCTCTAAAGTTGGCTTTCGGATTGGGTTCAGCTGAAAGTAACTCAACTGCCCAGGTTTAGCAATCGACTGTTTGATGTCTTTGATAATCGAGTCGGGCAAGTCCAAGTGCCAAGTCGTATTGTCGAGGTGTTCGGGGTTGTCGCGCACATTTTCAAAGTTGTAGAGCCCCTCTACAGTGGGCGTCCAAAAAAGTGGACCGAGACTCATTTTTGCGGTGCGCTCTTTAATCATCGCCATAATATCGTCCGGATATTCTGGTGCCGCTGCCAAACCGGTGTGCTCAAAACAATCTATCCCTGCCTTCATCCCCCTGCGGATTTCTTCGGGACGATGAGAGTGGCCTACCACCTTCAGTTTATTCTTGTGTGCTTCGTCTACCACAGCCATCACCTCGTCCATCGTCATGTCGTCTTGATCTATAAGTTTGATACAATTCACTCCCGTTTTCGCCAACTGTTGCACTTTGGCTCGTGCATCGGCTACCCCATTCACACCCCACCGAAAGGATTCAGTGCCGGGATAGGGTGCATGTTGTATAAATGGGCCGCTCATGTACATCGTGGGGCCTGGTAGTTCGCCTTTGTTAATACGATCTCGCACCGACAAACTGGCGTCCAATGGGCCACCTAAATCGCGCGCGCTCGTTACTCCCCCCATTAGTAATTGATGGGCAGATGCAGGCATGATGATATCCTTTGCCGCCTTCAAATATTTTTTGTCCCAATGCGTGTAGTTGCTGTGTCCATTGATGTAGAGGTGCACGTGCATGTCCCACAGGCCGGGCATCACGCTCATGCCTTCGGTGGAGATGACCTCGGCATTTTTCGGAATTTCGATATTACCCACGGTGCCGATGGCTTTGATGCGTTCGCCTTCAATGATGATGACAGAGTTTTGCAGCGGCTTGCCTCCGTAACCATCAATGAGTGTGCCGCCCACCAGGGCTTTGGGTTGCGATTGTGAAAGAAACGGAACAGAAAGCAGAACGAGGAACAATAACTTTCTCATAACAGTAGGTGAGTTTAGGAGGAGAGAAAGGTAGCTAAAAAAATATTTGCAAGCGAAGGGATTAGTAATCCGTTATCGGAAAACCTTTACACCAAGGGCTTACTTTTGCTAGAGTGTATGTTTTCAGAGAAACCGATAAGTACTAGCATACTTATGATCTGAATCATAACAATAACTCGCATTTTGGTATTTGCTGCTATAAGATCAGCTGCTCCAATTACTGTAAACGAGAAATAATAGAAGTCAACTATGCCAAATGGAATAACTTTCATGCTATCTACAAGAAACAAATCTCGCAAAGCTTGAATCTGATCAGTTCTACTTTTCTTTAAGGATGCCAAAATTACATCATTGGTAATTGTAATCTTGTCGCTTGTACCTTCAGAAAGGATAAAGGACACTTTTTGGCTTTTTTGGATATCTCCAATTGTGGAAATATTACGGGCTTCTAAGAGTACATAATTGGTTGCACCTTCTGGGTGCTTATTGTAGCGAAAATAATCGGAGCACCTGAAAGTGAAAGACCTTGAAACCTTATATTCAATTTCAATGCTGAATTGATTCTGTTCTTGCATGCTTTGATTGTCAATAAAATCAACTATAAAAGCATCCGTAAATTGTATGTCCTTAATTTTTTCATTTATTTGATTCGACAATCGAATCGTCTCTTCTGCAGTTTCTTTGTTAAAAATTCTCTCATCAACAATAAAATTCTTTGGGTTAGACAGGAAAGAATAATAGTAGTAAGACCCAAAAAAAAGAGATAAACATATATGAATAAATAACACCCCCAACGTCTTTGATGACTGCTGAAAGGCTCCAATCAAAAATAAGACACCAAAGAAAATAGAAGCAAGTATTACTGCCCATTGTTCAAAAGTCATAATTTTGTTAGTTGAAATTTAGGGGGGTCGAATTTGGGACTAGACATTTATTTACTATCAATTTATATCTTCGAATTTTCAAAGATCTTCAGAGCAACAAAAGGATTGCAAATGCCTAATTTGTTTAACCAACTCTTTTCAAGGTTGACCTCAATTTCGAACTTAAAAGCTCTGAATATTCCGTTTCGAATTTTTCTTTAACGCTCTTATCCCTTACTTTCAATTGTTTTGAGAGATAACTAAGTTTTCTCCGATTAGCTTCGATCAAATCACTCCATGACATAATATATATTTCAACATTTCCTTTTTTCTTCTTTTCAAACAAAAACGGAATTCTTGATTGCTCAAACTGAGCATCCATCTTTGACCTAGCAAAATCGTTAAGCCTTGATGAAATCAGGATTAGCTTATACTTCACTTTTTCTGATGGAAGCCCATTATCCTTTTCAATGGTAAAGGCGTACTTATCTATTTGCGTCATTTCCTTTTGACCTATTGCACATTTAGGAGCCTTGAGTTCTACAATCATGTATTCCTTACTTCCGTCATCAGTAATTCTCTCATTTGTAAAAAACAAATCAGTAATGTCGTTTAGTCCCTTTTGTTTTTGTACTATCAAATTTTCGTCCTTTTCAGTAGGTTCATAAATAAGGGTTTGATTTCTAATTTCCGTAAGGATGTTTCCTATTTTCTTATCAGACCATAACGAAATGGTGCCATTGTATTGTTCTCCAAAAATCCAAAGTTCCTTCTGGACAATTTTGTGCAATTGACTTCTTTCCTTTAGTACATCAGCTACCTTTCCATATACTAACTCATGAAGAAAATCCAAAAATTCAGAATGATCTGCTACTTGACTCGCAAAATGCACGACATTTTCTAGTTCGGTTTTTAAAAGTAAATCATGAAATCTCTCAATGGTTGGACTATCTAACTTTATGATTCTCTCAAAAATTTCTCTTATGTTCCCATCACTGATTGCCTTGTCAATAAGCGGATATATCAGCCCTCTTATTTTATTATCTTTTGCTAAAAGTTTGTACTGATCCTCTACCAAAAAGGCAGCTTTTTGAAAAATAGCTTCCTGCGTTTCCGAAGCTGCTCTACCTTCTTTATGGGGATTGAAAGAATCAGATGAAAGTTTGGTAGTAAAATTCTTGAATCGTTGATTCCTGGAGATGAAGAAGTCATTGATTACACCCTTAACAAAATTCTTAAGCTTGGAGAATTCTTCGTCTCCCATTTCCTCAATGTCGATATTGCGAAAGAGATCCAATGTAAAGAGTGGCGACTCAACATAGATGAACCAAGAGCCTAAATCAGGTGAATGCCAATCTGATGAATACGTGTATTCATGAGCAACCGTTTTAACATCTCCATTCTCAACTTGGAAAAAAACTTTAACTTTTGCTGGGTCAAGTCTTACATTATAGAAGTACAAATTAACTTTTAGGATTTCACCTTTTAAATCTGTATAGTCTACTTTCTTGACAGTAGGTTTATCATAAATAAATTCCTCTCTTTTAAGAACTTTTCCGTTCACAATAAATGAAACAGTGTTATTAAAGATTTGGTACGGATACTTTTCGAAAAGTGCTAAATGGAAATTCTCCTTGAGTAACTCTTGCGCAATTCGATTTTTCTTTGGGGTCTTCTCTTGCTTTCCATGATACGGGCTTTTTATCAATACGGAATAATAAGGCTGCTCCTTCGTATTAAAAATCTCTTTGGTTAGTTCGAAGTCAATATCTTTCAAGCCCCGCTGTCTAAATTCCTCCGTGTCAATCGGGAAAAAAACTCGTGTAAATTTTTTTATTGATTCATCCCATGCAATAGTGTCAATCTCCACTTGGCTACCTATTTGCAGTGCGCCAAATCTTCCTATTCCCTGTCCATCACTTTTTGATATTGTTCCAATCTCCAAAATCTTAGATTCGAATTCGCTAAATGGAACTCCATGACCGTTATCAATCAGGGATATTGATTTTATAGGCGATGCCGATAACTGGTTCTTTTTCGGGTACTCAATTTCAATTTTTATTTCCGTTGCCTTTGCCTGAATTGAATTTGTAATTAGCTCCGCAAGAGCATAAAATGTGTTTTTATATTTTGTGAGAAGCTCGCTAAGAACTCTTGAGTTGGTACTAATCTTTTTTCTGACTGTCGTTTCCATAATCTATCAAATTTAGAATAATCTGCAGAATTTAGCTCCAAACTTCCTAATTTGCAGTGTTATAGTTTTACCTTGTTATTCAAATACTCATACAACAAGGCCATGAAAAACCCCAACCCCAAAGTTGATTTGCTGGTCAAAGAATTGAATGGGGCTGCCCGCGACCCCTTCGAATCTTCTACTCGTATATTCGCTATATGAATGTAAATTCCATCATACAAGCCTCTATTGATTTTGTTGATTCTAAACTGTCGGCTTTGTCAGATGATTGTAAGAAGGACTTTGCAAAGAGGCTTCGGCTCGAGTCGCAACCAGCAAATACCACATTAGTGAAAGAAGGCGAATTTTCAGACAAGCTATTTTTCATCTATGCGGGCAGTGTACGCGCCTACTATGTAAAGGACGCCAAAAACATAACTGATTGGTTTGGATTCGAAAATGATTTTATCTGTGCCATCAATAGTTACTTTCTTAATATTCCCAGTCCCCATTATATTGAAACCATAGAACCCACCACACTACTAATCATCAATCGCCAGGACGTAAACTATTTGTGCGACACCTATCACGATTTCGATCGCTTCGGCCGACTGGCCGTTACTCAAACCATGTTGCAATTGCAACAACGTGTTGTCTCACTTCAGTTTGAATCAGCTCAACAGAGATATGAAACTTTAACAAAATTGCGGCCTGATATCACACAACGTGTTCCGCTCGGCCACATCGCTTCGTACTTGGGTATGACACTAGAAACGCTTAGCCGTGCTCGGCAACCCAGAAAATCGAATTTGATTTAAATCAAATGGCATTGCCGGATTTTGCCTCATCTTTCGAAAAAAAGTAACTTATGAATGTGGCTTTACTAATAGCAAACGCGTTGGTGCTACTCACGTTTATTGCGCACACCTTTTGGGGCGACAAAGAATACAAAATACTTGAGCCCGTAGATGGAAGCACTGATCATCAGGAAAAATGGACAATGGGTAGAGGTGCTTTTCATATCGTATCAGCTGATTTTTTATTGGCTTTTATCGGGCTAACACTCATCAACTTTACAGAATACGTAAAAGAGAAATCACTCATCTTGAACTTGCTGGCACTTTACTTTTTTGCCTACGGATTAGCGTTCTTATTAACGCTTATCTTCTCTAAAAAATTTAAAAATAGCTTTTTTAGGCTCGGACAATGGTTGCTTCTTCTTACCATTGCAGGATTAATCTATTGGGGAATCGAATGAAGCACATAACGATTCGTAAAATTCATTTTGCCAGTGGCATAACGCTTACCATTTTCATTGGCCTTCATTTGGCTAATCATTTAGCGAGTATAGCCGGTGTGGATAGGCATATTGAATGGATGAATGCATTACGTCACTTCTATCGCGCACCCATCACTGAATTTTTACTTTTAGCGGCTGTGCTGATGCAGATGTATTCCGGCATACGGCTCTTTTTATCGAAAAGACAAACCACAAAAATTGGATTTGAAAAGCTACACGTCTTCTCTGGTTTGTATCTGGCTGTTTTTTTACTCATTCACGTAAGCGCGGTTGTTGCCGGAAGGTTTATCCTTCACGTTGATACAAATTTTTACTTTGGTGCTGCAGGTCTAAATTCTTTTCCCGCCAACTTGTTCTTTATTCCTTACTATAGTCTTGCTATTCTTTCATTTTTCGGTCATGTCGCAGCTATCCATCATTGTAAAATGAAAAACGCTATATGGGGAGTATCGGTGAATGGGCAATCCAAAGCTATTCTGATTTTGGGGGCATTGGTTATGTTACTCATTCTTTATGGAATGACTAATGGATTTATGGGAGCCACAATACCTGAAGAATACAGACTTTATTGAAGTTCCACTTATGAAAGTTATCAATGTCCACCAGCGAATCATTCATCAACCCAAATCGGCTGTGGTGGAATTATTCAATACGTTGGCCTCTAAAAATGATTTGATGTTAGCCACCCACAAATGGCCAGCTATGAAGTTAGATAATGGGCTAACAGTGGGTTCCAAAGGAGGGCACGGGCCGATTCGTTACACAGTAGAAGCGTACTCATCTGGAGAGTTTATTCAATTTCGATTTTCGAAGCCTCTTGGCTTTCATGGTTTTCATCGTTTTGACATTGTCGCATTGGATACTCACACAACTGAAATCAGACACATCCTTGACATGCATACTTCCGGATTCGCTTTGCTAACGTGGCCGTTGGCCATCCAGTGGCTACACGATGCGCTGATCGAAGATGCTTTTGACAAAACGGAAAACCACTTTCTATCACAAAAAAAAGTGACCTCTTGGAGTGCTTGGGTAAAATTTCTTCGATGGCTGAGTTTACGTTTCTCCAAACTTTATGTTTGGTGAGAAGCGCTTAGCTATCTGAAGAGTCAAAATTTAGTCATTGGTTGAACAATCGTTCGAGGCCATTACCTAGATTTACTTTTGGATAAAACAATGATTGGATAAACATGGAAAACTTGAAAGAAGCTCAGGCCGATATGCGTATTGGCTATATGAATGGTTCCATCGGAATAGTTGTGTCGGGCACGATGTGGCTCACCTCTGGATTGGTAGCTTTGGTTGACACTTCCGCTCATGCCATCTGGGCATTATTGATTGGTGGCGTATTTATCTTCCCCGTTAGCAGCGTAATTGAAAAAATAATCGGGCAACGTGGAGCACATTCAAAAGGAAACCCGCTGGGTGCGCTGGCAATGGAAGGTACCATTTGGATGATCATGTGCCTGCCTTTGGCTTACGGCTTATCGCTTGTTCATCATGAGTGGTTCTTTCAGGGAATGCTGATAATTATTGGCGGTCGTTATCTGACGTTCGCCACTATTTATGGTCTGCGGTTGTATTGGATATTGGGTGCGTTACTGGGCGTTGCTGGTTACATGTTGTTTAGTTTTCAACAAGCGAGTTATGTTTCAGCATTAACGGGTGGAACAATTGAAGTCGTTTTTGGGATCTTTATGTTGATAAAGCTGAAAAAGACGCAAAAATAAAATTTTGAGAATTTCAATAGGTGTTAATTCTATTGAACAAAACCCGAAATCACTTCATGGCCTTCACCACCTGACTCTTATCCCCCGTCATTTCCCAATGACCCAGCGATGTAGGGATGCTGCCGATAGCATTGAGCTGATCGAAAAAGTCTTTCACGTGGAATGGCTGCTGCTTCGATTCTTTCTGTCTGGCAAATTCTGCCATCGCGCCTTCAAGTAAATACTTGCCGGTGATATAGCTTGAACCGTAGCCTGGCTGGCGCATGTAGAGGTGTTGTTCAAAAATCAACAAGTCTTTTTCGGTTTTCATCCAGCCGCGCGGTGTGTAGTCGGCATGAATTTTTCCAGCCTCTTCCATCGTCAATTCGTTAGCGTGAGCATACAATGAACCAAGGCCGCGCGCGGCACGCTGGGCAATCATGATGTACACAATTTCTTTCACGCGAGGATCATCGTTGTATAAGCCCGCTTGCATAAACATTTCTTCCACGGCCGTGGCGGTACCCTCATTGCGCGAGTCAAAAATATTGTACAGCAACGGCTCCCTGCGAATAATGCTGGCGTGGGGTTCGGTGTCCATTCGCGCCAATTCAAACCAATGGTAGAAATGTGAATAAAGCGGACGCGGATCGTGATGAAGTCCGATGATAAAAAAGTTACGCTTCTCAGCGGGCACAAATTTGCCAAGGTGGGCACGCAAAGCCGGCTCGAAATAATTTTTCACTGTTACAATCGAGTCCTTATCCAGAAAACTCAACAGGCTCTTGGCTGCGCGTTCGGTTAGTGCCGAAAAAGCTTCGGGGGTGTCGGCCGGTTTTAGTTCGGGCAAGTTTCGGTTGCGATGTTCTTCTAATTTCAAACCAGTCCAAGCGCGGGCAAGTTCTCGTTTCAACAACAGCACTTCGTCCTCCCAGGTCAGGGGCACCAGGTGTACGTTTTGCAAATACCACGTATAATTTTCTTTCCCTATTCCGGAAGGACCTGTTTTAGAAGCAGACTGCTGTTCCAGCCAACTTGCCAAATCATTCGTAGAGGCAATCGCTTCTTTCACCACCGTCACCACATCCTGCTGCTCGCTCACACCAGGCATTGAAAGAATGCTTTCCAAATCTTTGCTTTGCGTTTTGATATCGCGAATGCCGGCAATCCACAAATCTTTGGCATTGCCTGTGAGGTTAATTTTTGCTTGTTCATTCAAAGGCACTATCACACGAAGTTGACTGACCAGTTTGCTTTTACTTTCGGGCGCTAGTGGAAACGTATACTTCCACACATCTACAATAGCCGCGTGAGTAGGGCCTTCGTGGGCGGGCACATCGCTGCGCTCCATGTAGAACGTTTTGTAAAAGGCCGGGTCGCGTTCCCACGGGCGCATCACTCGATGATCAAAATCCAGTCCATTCATCTCAGCCTTCACGATGTACCAATCTATTTGTTGATTAATCGCCCAGCCAGTCGTATCAAAATTGTTTAACCGTTGCTGCCACTTGCTTAAATCTTCCTGTTGCTTTTTCATTGCAGTCACAGAATAATCCGGTGTGCCATCTTTGAATGGAGGGCGCTGAAATTCTCGCCATTCTTTGAACAACGTTTCCAATTCAGCATAGGTCTTAGCTTTCGGAACATTGCTGGTTTCAACTGGCTTTGAACAACTGATGACAATAAGTATCAGCGAAAGAGCTAGGGCAGATTGTTTCATAGTGGCGTTAATTGGTACTTTGGTGATTGTTGACAAATTTAACTGAATAATTGAGAGTCAAAACCTAGTTAAGGTGTACGACACCTTAGCTAAACCAAAATAAAAAAATATGGAAATCAAAGAATTGATGAACCAATTTGCACAACCCGGAAGGGTAGCGTCTATTTCTATCCGACCCGAGCGGATGGGTCCTGTGAAAATGGTGGATGCTGTGTTCGCGATTCAAAACAAAGGTTTGGAGGGCGATAGAAGTAAGGGTGGCAACCGCCAGGTAACCTTTATTCAAAAAGAACATATCGCAGCCATTTCCTCTTTTCTGGGTAAGCCTGATTTAGACTATACGCTCACGCGAAGAAACATCTTGGTAGAGGAAATTAACTTGCTTTCGCTAAAGGGTAAGTCGTTTCAAATTGGTGAAGCGGTATTTGAGTATTCGGGCGAGTGCCATCCATGCTCGCGCATGGAAGAAGCATTGGGTGCGGGCGGATACAATGCTATGCGTGGACATGGCGGAATTACAGCAAAAATAGTTTTAAGTGGATTGATAAAAATCAATGATCGCCTTGTTGCCAAGATCTAATTCACAATTGGCTTTTCCTCCGCAAAATCCCCCCGCAAATTTCTAAAGCGCTTTCGGGCTTCCGCGGCATACACACTGCCGGGATATTTGTTTAAGAAATCGCGGTAGATCTCCATTGCCTTGTCTTTGTTTTTGAGGTGTCGCTCGTAAATATCCGCTTGCAAAAATACCGCATCATCAGTCAAAATTTCCTCCGGGTATTCCTTGACTATTTTTTCTAAAAATGAAATCGACTGTGCGAACTGCCCTTGCTTCAATTTCAAATTTGCCTGAAGCCAAAAAAAATCATCCATGATTTCCCTATTTATCATTCCAGCGGGGAGTGTTACCCAAATGTATTCGCCCTCTGTTTCCACAAGGGTATTCACATCGATAAGGCCGTATAAAAAAGCCTCCGCTTGTTTCATCAATACCTTTCCTGATTCAAAATTTTTGAGTTGCTTCTGAGCTGCTTCGATTTTATTTTGGTAAAGTAGTAATTCAATGTGCGCAAATTGTTTGAGCGATATTCCTGTTGTATCGAAAGCTGTGTTCTCTTTGATCCGCATGCTCAAGTCCATGGCGTCATTGGCGATTTCGCGCGTGGTAGCTTGTTTTAGAATATCCAGGTGTTCTTGCGCTAACCTAAAATCTCCCTTGTAGTAAGATAACTTCGCGTTGCGCAATTTGGCCTCGTAGCCGAGTGGTGTTTCGCGCTGCGACTTTTCTACTTGAGAATAAAGGAGGGTGGCTTCCCAAGGTTCTTCTTTCAACAAATAAATATCTCCCAGTTCAACTTTTGACTGATTGCGAAGTTGTCCAGATGCTTTTTGATCTGCGATCAAACGGTTAAGTACTACGACCGAAGAGTCCAACTCGTTGAGGTAGTAAGCGTGTAAAAGCGCTTCACTCAAACGGGCATCAAAGGAACTTGGGTGATCTGGATTGCGGGATCGAAACTGTGCGAATTCTTTGATCAGGTATCGAACAGAATCTTTGTTAACGGGGAAGCTGTTTTTTACTTGCGCCTCTCGTGTCTTGATCAAGCCTAGTTGAGCCGGCAAAAAGTTAGGTGTATTTACAAATTCTTTGATGACGTACAGAAACGCTCTGTCTGCGTTTTTGTAATCCTTGTTGTTCAAAGCTATTTGAGCTATCTCGAGTGTTTTAGATTGTTCTTTCCGAAATCTTTTGTCGTAAGCTCGAGCCTGAATAAATGCACCGTAGAAATTTTTAGACTGCAGATTCGTCCAAATCAGCAAATCACTGTATATTTCTGAGTCTTGATTTTTTTGAACTCTGTCTGTTAACAAGTTTTCCAGGCTCTCCAACTCTTCCGGCTTTGTTAACAACAGTTGCATCAAATTTTTTATATAGCCAGAGTTGGTAGGTGTTTGGGTGACATAGTCCAGGTATTCACCCACCATTTCATCCCTTTTCCCTTGAATCCGATAGAGATTAGCAAGTTCAAGTGCAAACGCGTGAGGGTTGTTGGCCGCAACACGGCTTTGCTGCAACGCAAAGATGCTGTAGTCAACCAAATTTCTCGAGGCTAAGTAATCGGAGATTGTTTTGGCTTTATAGGCATCATCTGCGTTTGTTTTAATCAGTGCTTTTAAATATTTGTCTGCCTTGGTTACATCACCAGATCTCAAGTAGAGTATTCCTAAGTCCAGTCGATAGTTTAATCGATCCTCTCGTCTGATCAATTTTTCGATATAATCTTCAGCTTGTTTAAAATTGCCCAACTCAACCATCAGGTTGAAGTAGCTAGTGTGGATAGATGAAGCGTTTTGGGGATTTTTAGAAAGTTGTTGAAAAGCCGCCAGCGCCTTATTTTTTTCACCGCGTAATAGATATTCATTCGCAATCTGAATTTCTTGAGTTTCTTGTGCAATCCCTAGTTGTGCACAAAGGAGCGCTAGTATTGTATTAAGTATTAAATTTTTAAATTTTTTGTAGTTGTAGTTATCCATGTGGATATGTTGAGAACTTCGTCCTGTTTATTGTCCGGTTGATAAAATATGGAATAGTATTCGTGTTTAGGTTTGTTTGGCGGCTAGTGTGGCTAAATTAACAAATTGTTGTGGAATGTGAATAACTTCTAGATGCCTCTTTGATAGTTGGTAGATTGTGTTAGACCTAGTAGTTGTCAACGTATGAATAGAGTGTTTGTTTTATTTTTAGGACATGTGACTAGGTTTGAAGTAATCCACACGTTGTAGCTTGCTTATTCAGAACTTTATCAACAACGGTCCGACCTCCCAGTTCGCTCTTACTGGTACCAAAGTTTTCCCATCAAACGTTTTGTAAAGGATAACAGATTCTGGCTCTATACTCTTTTCGAAGTTTCCCGGGTCCCATTTTTTATTGCCGTTACGGTCAACGATAATTCGGAGTTTGTATTCCTGAGGACTGAGGAATGAAAACGTGTGTTTTTTTATATTTGTTTTAATTTCTAACACGTCACCCTTCCCGTTTAACAAGTGGAGAATATAGTTTTGCTGTTTGGTAGATATGTCAACAGAGAGAGAACCCAGTGCGTCCTCTTTCTCGATTCTGATTACTTCATTTCTTGCTTTGGATGAATCTTGTTCAATTGAGACGAAAGCTCCCTTACCGAATATCAATATCGGGTTTGTGGTAGGGTTTTCTTTTTCCGGTTTGGGCAATTTTAAATCTACGGATAGTTTGACCCGATGGTGGAGAGTGTCGATAGTAATGTTTTTCTTTTCAACTGCTTTAAAATGAGTCGAGTCTATCTGGATGTAGATGCTGTCTGTATTGATACTGCTAATCAGTTTGTTAAAATTTCCGGTGGTTGTGATCGTGCCAGCTTGATAGTCATACTGAGTCGGAGTAAAATTGATCGTAAATTTTTCTTTGATCGTTTTTACCTTTACGGATTTTACATAGGCAATCGTATCAAGTTTGTTACCCGTGCTGTCCTGAAGGTGGAGATTTATTTTCAGGGAGTCTTCGAGAGGTTGCTCTTCTAGAATACCGGAGAATACGATTTCGTTTTGTTGATCTCCAAAGTATTTGATAAAGTAGTTTTGGTACTCGCTTTCTACTCGAACGCTATCGATCGCTTTGTTAAGTCTGATGCTTGAGGTGCGCGTGGTGTTTCTGATGCTAGTAATTTTAATGGGTCTTGCATCTACTTGCATCAAAGGAATTTTAAGAGTATCAACTTTGTCAATAGGGTTGAACTTCTTCGTAAGAAAACCGAATCGTTCAGATTTGCTTTCAACTTTGAGGTTCTTGCTCTTGTCGTCAAAGGCGTAAATCCTGTAGAGACCGGCTTTGAGATTTGTGATCGTAAAATTCCCTTTCTTATCCGTTCGCGTAAAGTAAGTGGGTTGATGGTTGAAGATGTTGAAAGTATCTGCCTGGTAGAGTGCAACAGTTATCTTTTCGGGCGGCTCTTCTTTAAATAGTTGGTACACATTTCCTGAAACACTAAGGGAGTCAATCTCGTCTCCGGTGCTAAATGCTAGGCGTAGATTAAAGACGGGGTTTCCCTCATTGATATCTTGGACAGCATCGCGAAAGGAAATATTGTAAGTCGTGTTTTCGGCTAGCTTCAGCTTAGGAACGATCACCAATTTATTTTTCTTGACTTGAAATTTTGTTTCCTTGCCAACCGTAGGGCTGATCATTATTTCTTCAGAGGGATCTTTCAGCTTGATATATTCGTCAAAAGTTAATTCAATTTTTTCTCCGCTAAAGTTGCGCTGGTTGCTTTTTGGGTTTGAGGATATGAGCGCAGGTGGCTTCTTGTCTTGGGGGCCTCCGTTGGGCGATGTTTGGTTTGCGCATCGGGCGAATACTATTAAAACAAAAAGGGCTGCAAAGAGTCTCATTTCTTTACAATGTAAATAAGACTAGAGTGATTTGTTTTTCTTGACCCCGCAAAGTTGGAGGCAATACCAGACACAATCGCTTTTAATAGCCCAAGTAGTTTTGGTTGACCCGGATTTTTATAGCCTTCGCTAAGCATCGAAACGTAGAAAGCATCGAGCCGCATAGGTTCGATTTTCCTGACATGTAAGCCATTTCGGTGGAGGAGTTGAGTCATTGTATCCTTCGAAAAATGCCAAAGATGCCTGGGAACATCATAGGCAGCCCAGTGTTTTTCGTAACGCTTCGCATCAGCCGATTCATAATTGGGCACTGCAATAAAAATTGTGCCGTCTTTATGCAAGAGCTTTTTCAATGTTTGAATTGTTTCGTTGAGTTCGTGGATATGCTCAAGAACATGCCACAGTGTAATTACCTGAAATTCCTGAGTCGGAATATTGGCCAGGGACGGAGCCACTTTTTGATCGAGCAAACCGTTTGCTTTTTGCCTGGCAGTATCTGACGGTTCGACACCCTGTACGATCCAATTTTTTTGCTTCAGGTAGTGAAGAAATTCTCCGGTGCCACAGCCGTAGTCAAGTACCGAGCCTTCTTGGTGATAGTCAGAAAGTAATTGGTATTTCCAGTTCAAAGTCAGCCACCTGGCTGCGAGGTAAATTCTGTCAATCAGTGTGCGTCCTCCCCCGGTATGAGATATATATTTTTCGGATAGATAGTACCGCGATATTGTTTCGTTGGTGGGTCGTGGGCTGGTAATCAAAAACTGACAACCTGAGCATCTGACAATTTTAAATGACTCGGCTGTAGTGGTAAAATCACTCGTCTCGATGTAGTCATCAAAAGCGGTGCCTGAGCAAATAGGGCAAACGTTTACACTTTCTAAGCCCATTTCACTTTCCCATGTAAATAGTTAGGATTGACACGTCAGCGGGTGAAACCCCACTGATGCGGGATAGTTGGCCGATGGTTTCCGGTTTAATCTTTTTTAGTTTCTCGCGGGCTTCCGAGGACAAAGCCTTTACCCGATCATAGTCAAAGTCCGACTTGATGATATAGTCCTCTAAGCTCTCAATCTTGTCAGCCATTTTTTGCTCGCGCTCAATGTAGCTCTCATATTTCGTGAGGATTTCTACTTGCTGCAAAACATCTTCGCTGTATTTACTCAACGTTCTATTCACTTCAATATCGATTCTTTTCAGTTCAGTCATTCCAATGTGGGGACGCTTCAGCAAATTTTCAACCGGTACTTTTTCAGTGATTGTTGCGGTGTTCAATTCGGTGAGTTCGTCATTTACCACGCTTGGCTCAACACGGAGTAACTTTAGTTCTTTGGTCAGGCTTGCCATTTCGTTTTTCTTGTCGAGCAGTTTTTCTAATCGTTCGTCTGTAGCCAGGCCAAGTTGGTGACCCATCTCGGTTAACCGCAAGTCAGCATTGTCCTGGCGCAATAGAATTCTGTATTCGGCTCGCGAGGTGAACATGCGATAAGGTTCTTGGGTGCCTTTGTTTACCAGGTCGTCTATTAAAACGCCAATATATGCTTCTGATCTTTTCAGTATGAAGGGTTCTTTTTCATGAACCTTGTTGTGGGCGTTTATGCCGGCCATTAGTCCTTGGCAAGCGGCTTCTTCATATCCGGTTGTCCCATTGATTTGACCAGCAAAATACAGATTATCAATTAGTTGAGTCTCCAAACTCATTCTTAACTGAGTAGGTGGGAAGTAGTCGTATTCAATGGCGTATCCGGGTCGGAACATTTTTGCATTCTCGAACCCTGGTATTTTTGTAATGGCGGAATACTGGATGTCTTCAGGTAGTGAAGTCGAAAAACCGTTGACATAGATTTCTACCGTCTTCCAACCTTCAGGTTCTACAAATATTTGATGGCGATCTCTCTCAGCAAAGCGATTGATCTTATCTTCTATGGAGGGGCAATACCTTGGGCCGAGACCTTTGATCCTACCTTGGAACATGGGTGACCGATCAAATCCCTTTTCTAGTTCTTTGTGTACCGCTTCGTTCGTATAGGTGATCCAGCAGCTCAGCTGGTTTTCGAGAGGCTTTGTATCCGAGTAGGAGAACTTACTTGGATTCTCGTCCCCCTTCTGCTCATCCATCAAAGAATAGTTCAGTGAACGGCCATCGATACGAGGTGGTGTTCCGGTTTTCATTCTCCCCGATTCAAAACCTAACTCAATCAGTTGCTCGGTGATTCCCGTTGCGGCTTTCTCTGCCGTGCGACCTCCCCCAAAGTTTTTTTCTCCTATGTGAATTTTTCCGTTTAGAAATGTGCCATTGGTTAGCACCACGGCTCTGCCTCTAACTTCTATACCAAGCGCGGTTCTCACTCCAACAACTCTTTTTTCTTTAACAAGTATGCCAGAAACCATCTCTTGCCAGAAATCAACATTAGGCATTGATTCGAGAGCAAGTCTCCATTCCTCTGCAAAACGCATTCTGTCGTTTTGAGATCTGGGGCTCCACATGGCGGGCCCCTTTGAAAGATTAAGCATCCTAAATTGTAGCATGGATTTGTCTGAGACAATTCCAGAATATCCGCCTAGCGCATCTATCTCTCTAACAATTTGTCCCTTGGCAACACCACCCATGGCTGGGTTGCAGGACATTTGGGCAATTGTGTTCATGTTCATGGTAATCAAAAGCACTTTTGACCCCATATTAGCTGCAGCCGCTGCGGCTTCACAGCCAGCGTGCCCCGCCCCCACCACTATTACATCGTATTCTTGAAACATATATTTCTTCCCGTAACCCTTTCTTAAAACAAAATGGCCGAAAGGTTAAAGCATCCACTTTTTAGAAACGTTCCACGTGGAACCCGTCCCTAGTTGCCTTCTTCGTCTAGTCTAGCCAAAAAACGTTTCACGTGGAACTCTCAAAGCTTTGGCCATTTTGCTTTTAACCTTTCGGCTTTAACTTCCACAAAGATAGGCAAGCTTCTTCTTTTTTGCGCATCAGTGCTTTTTCTGAGGGCTTTTTGTCTTTATAGCCAATGAGGTGGAGAACACCATGGATCATTACCCTGCGGAGTTCATCTTCAAATTCGGTATTGAACTTTTGGGCATTCTCATGAACCCTTTCAATGCTAATGTAGATTTCTCCTTCTAAAGCTTTTTTGCCCTCTGAGTTATCGAAGGTAATAATGTCGGTGAGGGTTTTGTGGTTGAGAAAGCCTTGGTTGAGTTGCAAGAGGAATTCGTCAGAACAGAATATGTAGTTGATTTCTTTAATGGCTTTCTTTTCCTTTTTGGCAACTTCTTTAATCCACAGAGTCTTCTTCTTGGGGAAGTCCATCTTAAATGAAATGCCCTCTGAGAAAAAACGAATGGCTGCCACCACTAATTCATATAGAAGCTCAACTCCACCACTTTGCCTTTCTCGCCAAAAGCAACTTCGTCAGCAAGGTGTTTCATCAGAAAGATTCCGCGCCCTCCGGGTTTCTCTAAGTTTTCAGGTGAGGTTGGATCTGGTAGGTGCTCGTAATCAAACCCATTGCCTTCGTCTTCGACCCTGAATTTTATTACGCCTTCTTCCAATGCAAGGGCGAGAGAAACATTTTTTCCTGAGTTGTTTTGGTTGCCATGTTTTATGGCATTGTTGACGGCTTCGGTAACAGCAATCATGATGTTGCCATAGATATCATCATTCAAATGGTATTTCTCCTTTGCATTATCAATGAAGCTTTCAATCATCCGAATGTTTTCGGACATTGAGGGAATTTCGATTTGGATCTTCTTCATGCTTTACGCTCGTGAGTTTATTCTTTAGTACCCATTCTTTTAAAATACTCATTTACCTCCTTCTTATAATACGGAAACAACTTAGGAGGCACTGTTTTCAACAATTCTAGTTCTTTTTCTTTTAATCTTAAATATTCCTCGAAAGCCCGAGGCATTTCCTGACTATAGTCTTTTGCAGTTTCTCCTTTACGTTCTTCTTCCTGGTTTTGTTCACGCATTGATTTCTCGGCTTCCAGTAAGCGCGTGATGATTTCGTTTTGCCTTCTTATTGTTTGTTCAGTAATCTGCTTGTTAACCAGATCCATTTCTGTTTGTTCCATTTTTCCAGGAATATCTCCACCCGGTATTTTACCACCCTCCTTCTTCAGCTTCTCTTGCATTTCTTGCAATGCTCTTCTGATGCGTTCTTGTTCGGCTGCCATTTTTGCAAACTCCTCAGAAAGCTGTCGACCTGATTTTCCCCCATTCTTAATTTCTTGCATTTGTTGATTCAGCTGCTGCTGCAATTTTCCGAGATTCGGCTGGCCACCTTTTTTCTTTCCTTTCCCCTTGCCAGACCCAGGTTTAGCGTTGGCCATCATATCCATCATCATGTTGAAGTGATCATTCAACATCAAAGCAAGGTTATTAATGCTTGTCATTGAGAATTGCATCTCTGAGCTTGCGTTAGGCTTTCTTCTTTCTTTTACATTCACAGACGCCTTGTCCAAATGATCATTTAATTCGCCCACCTCCTTAGTGACAACAGAACCCATAAAAGGGTCCTTCTTAGATAGTGCTAACAAGCTGTCTTCCAACACTTTAGCGTCATCTTTGATCTTTAATTGGTTCTGCGAAAGTTGAATATACTTGGGATCAGTCTGCTGTACTTGGTTAAAATCCTTCATCACAGACTCCTGATCAAACGACAGTTTTATCAGCCCGTGCAGAATTTGGCGAAGACTTTCCATATTAGCCATATCCATTTCCATCTCCATTGAACTCTGCATGCCCTCCAGCTTTTGCTGCATTTGCTTCATTTTGTCAATGGATTTCTTTTGTTGCTCTGCAGATTTTTTCGGCTTGCCTTGTTCTAGGGATTCTTTGCTCTCCTCCTGCGACTTCTTCAACTCCTCAGTGTCCTGGTCACTTGGCGTGTCTTGAGATTCCTCTAGCTCCTCGCCCATTTTTTCTAGTTCGTCAATTGTTTTTTCAAATTTCTCCGTTTCCTTTTTTAGCTCCTCCTGGTCTTTGGCCAACTGCTGTGCATCGGGCTTTTCATTCTCAGATCCTTCTTTTCCTTTTTCGTTGTTTTTTTCTTCTGGTGACTTATCGTCCTTTCCAGGCTTGTTCTTGTCTGATTCCTTTTTCTCCCCTGTTAGCTCTTGTGTTTTCTCTAGTAGTTGCTCTTGTTTTTCTTTTTGTTGCTTTAGGTCGTCAATGGCTTGCTCTAGTTTGTAGTCGTATTGAAGCTGTTTAAAAAGTTCCAACGTTCGCTCTAATTCTTTCTCCATGTTGATTTCTTTGCGATCCATCTTGTCGAGGAGCTTTTGCATTTGAGAAGGATCGGCATTTTGCTTTAGCAGTTTTTCCAATTCTTCAAAAAGTTTTTTGGTTTCGTCATCGAGCAACTCGTTCATTAGTTTCTGAATTTGTTCAGACTTTTCTTTTATGCGTTCGCTCTCCTCTGAGAATGACTCTTTTTTCTGTTCCAGCAAACTGTTTTCCTTTTGCAAATCTTTGATGGCCTGATCCAGTTTTTGTTTTTGTTCTACCAAATCCTCTAGCATCTTTTTGTCTTGCCAGTCGAGTGCTTGTTTTCCCTTTAGCTTCTCTTGCGCTTCGTCTATGGACCGCTTTAGATCTTTTGCTTTTTGAAGGCTTTGATCAATTTTATTTTGTGCGGCCTGCTGAGACTTTGAAACTTCCGCTTTTAATTCTTCCTCGCCCGGCAGAGAAAAGATATAGTCTGATGATCGGGTAGACTTTCTTCCATTAACGCCATCGTTATCCCAAACTCGCAAGTGATATGTAAGTTTGTCACCGGGCTGAAGGTGCAGCGAATCGACAGGCCATCGATAGAAGAAGTTTTGCTGATTCTTTGTGGACGCCAGAGGGATCAGAATCGTTTTAGGTGTTTGTGATCTGGAACCCTTAACTATTTGATAGTTTAGCCGAAGCTCTGTGATCCCATAATCATCACTCAAGGCACCACCCAACATAATGCTTTTGAATAATATTGAATCGCGCAAGTTGTCAACTACAATTTCGGGGCGCTGATCTTTTATCGTGTTAATTGAATACGAGATTTGATCTTTGTTTTTGCTCTTTTCATTTTCTAGCACAATCGTGTATTGATCAGGATCCTTCATATTCTTACTGAACTGAAAAGACTGATTATCTACCAAACGCATATCATTCTCAATGCCGGAAGATGCAAAGGCCAGAGTTGCTTTTGACGTACTCGATGTCCCCACTAGCCAACTCACTTTCGTTCCCTCGGGGATTTCTAAGTTTCCAACATTGGTAAGTCGTTCTGGCTTTTTGCCTAGATAGCGAGGATAGAGCAAGTCGACATTGATCTTGATCAGTTCAGGCCGATTGATCAACTGTATTTTATAAGTAGAAGAATAGAAGCCCGAAGCTTCAAATTGCAGATCGACTTCGTTCTGCATTTTTTCAAACAAATAAGAAAACTTTCCACTTCCTAAAGATTCCATTCTCCACCGTTGAGTGCCGGAGACAATGTAGACGGTTTCGGGCACAGCATTTCCCTCAATCGACAATCGGAGGGTAAAGTCCTCATTGAAAAATGCAGAAAGAGATTCTTTGTCAACAGAGAAAGAAAAGGGCGCTTGGGGCGAAAACTCTTGATTGAATTGCACGATGCGTTGAGTGCTTTGGGTGAAAATGCTGCGGTCAATAACAAGAAGCAAAATGCACAGTGCCACAGGAGCAGCCAGGTATTTTAAGTATTTCGTGTTTGTCTTGAAGTCAATGGCCGATTCAAAAGAAATATCTTTGAACGTATTTGCTTTTTGGAAAATACCAGCTTCCGCGAGGGCTCCGGCATTTTTTTCGGAAAGTTGCAATACATTAAGCAACCGATCGCCTACTGTAGGAAAATAACTACCGATCAACTTGGCGCTGTCTTCTTCCCCTAAGCCTTTTTTGTAAAGCCACCAGGTCAAGGGTTCTTTCAAAAACAGGAAGAGACAAAACGCAACCAGACCAAAAAAAGAGGCAAATATCAGAAACCGCGCTTCTCTTCCAAGCCACAGATTATATTCTAGCAGCGCAGCAATCAAGAAGTACCCCAGGACAAATGTTAATGTAAGTAAGCTCCCCTTAAGAAAAAGGTTGGCGTAATACTTTCGTTTGAAAGCGGCTACTTTTTGATGGATTTGGTTTATTCCCTCACTCACAATACCTGAAACGCGTTGACCGGAAAGATAGTTTTAATCCACCAAGATAGGGAGCGAGTTACACTATTTCAACATTTTGATCAGCACCAGCCAACCGTTGAAATTTCAAAGCGCTATTTGTCAGTTCTCTGGGTTGTCAGATCCTTCGCTCGCTACGGAAATCCTCCACCCATACTCCCTTTCAAAGTACTCGATCACATGCATCTTCAACAACTTCTCTTGTTCGAGCATATCAAAATGAGGAAGTTTTTTTACAAGTTTCCAATGTGGCCAACCGTCCTTGTCAAGTCCTTCCAGTTCATAGTAGCCAGCCAGGCTCAGCACTTTGCAGATAGCAATGTGCATCAGATCCTGCTTTTCTTCCTTCTCAAACCGCTTGGCCCCGCGCCCCAGTTCCTGCACACCCACCAAGAACAGCACCTCATTCAGGTCTTTCGGCTTTTTATCAATCTGTTTTTCTATCTCCAGCAGTAGACGGTTCCACTGCCTGTCTAAATCTAAATCGCGCTTAAACATGTCATTTTGAAAGTTCGTCCCAATATTCAAACGCCCTGCGTAGGTGAGGAACCACAATTGTTCCGCCCACAAGTGTCGCCACACCCATTGCTTCATGCACTTCGGCTGTGGTAAAACCTACCTCTTTGCACTTGCCCAAATGATATTTTACACAATCATCGCAGCGGAGAACCAGCGAACAAGTAAGCCCAATCAGCTCTTTTGATTTTACGTCTAGTACGCCCGCCTGGTAGGCGTTGGTATCCAGATTAAAAATTCGTTTTATGATGAGATTATCGGCCTCCATGATCTTTTCGTTCATCTGGCTGCGATAGGCATTGAATTGTTCTACAAGACTCATAGTAATTGATCGGAAATTGTGTTGCAAAAGTAAGGACTTATCAACGGGCGAAAAAGCGCATAACAGCTTTGATGTTTTACTCACGCCACCAAGCTACGAGACACTACATTCGTTTTTCTTCCACACGGAAATATTCGTAGAATGATCAATTTACCGATTTTTTAGTAGTTTCACCCTCCAAATAGAATGCTATGAAATTTAGTTATGCGCTGATTGCTGGATTTTTGGTATGGTGTCTGATTGCTTCACAATGGTACTTGTTAAGTGTAAAAGGAGTCCCCACAGATGCAAGCCATTTTAATTCCACCCAAATGACGATGGCAATACTAGAAATTTTAACCATGCTGCTGGTGGCAACATTAATCGGTTTTGGTATTGCCTGGTTTTTGAGGCAGGCATCAATAGAAAAAAGCCAACGCTCTCAGTCATTACTACTACAGCAGTATAACGAGTTGACCCAACAGGCAGGTTCTTACAAAGAGCAAGCGGAGAAAGCAGAGCAAAAATTGGCGAGAGCTCAGCAGACGTTTAAAACAGATTTTCAGCGACTGAGTTCAGAAAATGAAAAATTGATCGCCAGCCTGGAGCCAGAAAGAAAGGAGATTTTACGAACACGCGAAGAACTTCAGGTGCTGCGACCGAAGGTTCAGTTAGCCGACATCGAACTTGGGCGTATAGCGTTTCAAATGAAACAATTGGAGAACCAGCTAGCTGAAGAAAAGGAGAATAAACAAAAACTTGCTGCTGAACTCGAAGAAGCTAAGTTATCAAAGGAGCCAAAACGACAACCCGTTGAGCCTGCATTTTTAGGGCACGCTAAGTTTACCGAAAAGCAGAAGGATAACCTAAAAATGATTTCAGGGATAGGGCCAGTACTAGAACAAAAGCTGAACGCAATGGGCATTTACACCTTTCGGCAGATAAGTGAATTCACGCCCCAGACTATTGAGCGTGTTACTTCCACCATCAAGTTTTTTCCCGATCGAATAGGTAGAGATAATTGGATTGGTCAGGCGGCAGCATTGGCGAGGCATAGAAAGTAAACCCTAGCAGATAAATTCGAAGATCAATTGATTAACTGAATCGGGCTGCTCAACACAGGCACTGTGCCCGGCTTTCAAAATCAACTTAAACTTAGAATTGGAAATTGCCTGATGAATTCGTTTGGCCTTGGCAGGAGTAGTTGCAATATCTTCATCGCCCACCGCAACCAGCGTTTTGATGATGATGTTTGAAAGCTCTTCATAAACTCCGTTTCGATGAATGACCCCTGCCACGGCTTTGGTTATGTTTCTAGGATGGTTTTCAATGGTTCTTTTCCACCTCTCAAGAGTTGATTTTTTAGACGGATCTTCCAACGAAGATTTTCCAAATAGGATGCTGATTACATTTTTGCTTACCAGCTTAGCGCCTCCCCACCCAAACACTTGATTCAGCAAAATGTATTTCATCTTGTTGGGTTCAGGATCGGCAGAGGTGTCTAGCAGAACAAGGCTTTTGAGCAATTGTGGTTTGCGGGCAGCCAATCGCATACCGACAAAGCCACCCATGCTGAGACCAACAAAATGGACGGGCTTACCTGGACATAATGCCTCAATCAAAGCAGCCGCATCTTCATAGAGCGTATCCATATCCAGGTTCCCGATTGACTCGCTTTGCCCCTGCCCTCTGTGGTCATAGGCAATGCAGCATAATTTATTTTTGAAATGCTCTATTTGTGCATCCCACATGTGGTGATTAAACAGTAGCCCGTGAGAAAACACGATGACTTCGTCCCCTTCGCCAGATCGTTCAAAATAGATCTGCGCTCCGTTGATCAGTTGAGTAGGCATCGCTTTTTAGGTTTTGTAATTTATGTAGTTTAATAGTCATCATCCAATTTAAGCACCAGATGAAATCCTACATTTAAACTTTGATCTACCTTTACCAGACCCATCATTCGGGATGGTGTTTCCAGATTGAAGTCAGAGAATAGAAAATCTCGCCCCCCTGTTAAATGGATGAGGCCCGAAGGTTTTGGTTCAATAGAACAATCCATTTCAAACACCTTCGTAACACCACTGATTGAAATCTTAACAATGCCGCGGAAAACCTCTTTGGGTTTCTTGTAAGAAGGATTTCTTTCAAAGGAGATAAAATCAATAACAATATTGGGATAAGATTTTGAATTAATCGTTTTACGAAAATCTGAAGTCATCATTGCCATGCCGCAATCAAAGCTAGTAGCATCAAGAGAAACCGCACCTTTCACAAATACGGGACGGACATTTTGCCCGCCTTCTTGAAGTACCAGTGTGTCTTTTCCAATGTATTTTGGAATAGCACACCGAAAGGAATTGACATTTGTTTTTCCGTTGATGATCAATTTGCTTTCCGGAAGCACAATTAAGCGATGAACGAGAAAACCATCAGGCAGACGGAACCCGACCGAGAGCAGCGATAGGCTGATGACAAGTGCTTTGATCATTTGATATTAAAGATAGGAAAACAGGACAAAAAAAAGCCGGCCAACCCAAAGGGTCGGCCGGATAAGTAAAACAATTACCAAAATTAGAAGCTGATTGCTCCCTGGATAACAAATCCATCAAACTTGCCATTATAGAAGCGGTTGTTGGCTCCGGTAGCCAGAAAACCTCCATAGTTCTGGGTTACATATTCGCCTTTTAACAGAATGCTTGGAGTAATGAACCAACCCGCTGCAATTGAGGTGCGGTCAATCGTAACATCAGTGCGAATTCCGCGTACCGTAGCGGTGTAGCCTTCGGCAATAGTAGCTGCAACGGTGTTGTACCGAGCGCCAACATAGAACTGTTCAGTTTTTCCGAAGCGGTATAGTGCTTCAACAGCTGTTTGTGTAGCTATGCGATCAGGTTCTTTAGAATAAGCAGTTACTCCTTCTGCGTTTTCCAAGGAACTTAATCCACTAGCCGACTCAAATGTTCCAAAAACTTCCAGACCACCGAATTTCACGAATGGGTTTATTACAAAGGCAGTAAGGTTATCGCGGAACCCAGGGTTAAACCGACCTGAAAAAGCATTTCCGGTAAGCGTAACGGGAGCATTTTCCATTACATACTGATAGTTAGAGCCTGCGCGGTCACCACCAAAAAGTGTGTTGCTGGCAGATGATGAGGTTGTAACAACAGAACCCGTAAGTCTTACGCGCAGGTTTTCTTTTAATTGTTTATCGAACCCAACTTTTCCATAAAAGGAGGGGGCACGTTTTGCACCAGCAGGTGTAGATGGAGCTGCCACGTTACCTTGTATTTCGCCATCAGTATACCCGCCCATGATAAACAAGCCATCTTTCTTCCAGTATAACTCTGCACCAATTTCTGTTGTAAAGGCATCCATGATGTTGTTTTCTATAAATGGGTTCCACAGGGTGTGGCCACCATCACTTCTGCGGAAGTGCGCATCACCATAATTCACTTCCATGTGACCGACTTTCAAAGTCAGGTTTTTCCAAAGTTTATCAAAGAATTCGCTCTTCATAAAGCCCACTTTGTCAATTTGCAAATAGCCACCTTTTACCCAAAATTCATTATGATGGTGAGATGACATGTATGACACCAGATTTAAGCTTACGCCATCGTACAGTTGCACATCGATATTGAAGTTCGCTTGTGCAAGTGGAAAGCCACCACCCATTTCATATAATGGCGAGGGAGCGGGCAATCCGTTGCTGTGACTAAGGTTTTGATAGCCCTGAGTAAAACCCGCGCCAAAGCGAATTTTCAAACCATCGTAGGGAATGGTGTCTGTCTTCGTGGTTTCAAATACGTTTACACCACGTTTATCATAATTCCTGAAATACTGAATCGCTGGCTGACCTTGTGCCCATAGCCCCAGTGAACTAAAGAGCAACAAGGCCGTCAACCCATTTGCAAAAAGTGATCTTGTTTTCATAATAATTGTTTTTGGTTATACGTATACATTTTACTTTACTAATTCTTTGCCGTTTGTAAATCGATGTTAAAACTGATGGTGATTTCATCACCCGTCTTCACAGAGCCGAACATGAATGAAGGTGCTTCTACCTGAAAATCACTCATCTTCATTTTTGTGCTTCCAGTGCATCGAAGTGTCTTCTCTTTTGGTTGGCAGGTAGCGTCCAGACTGATTGATTTCGTTACCCCTGCGATTGTGAGACTACCATTACATTGGAAAACATTACTATTTGTGGTGGCCGAGGCAAGCGTAAAGCCAATTGCCTTAAACTTATTTGCCTTTAAAGCAGAGTAAGCATTTTTGTCCATCGCCTTGTGCGCGCTTTTGAGGCTTTCACACGGGACTGAGACATTCAGCGACTTAAGCTCGGTAGGAGCACCCTTTTCATCCATCTGAAAAGAAGCTTGTACGCCCGCTTGGAGTGAGGTCATCGTCCACTCGTGTAATGTGGAGGTACCGGCTATAGTTATATAAGAACCATCTGCCTGTTTATAATTGGTCTGTGCCCTAAGCGTGAAACTCAGGGCTATGAAACCTAGAATGAGTGCTAAATTCTTAGTGCTTTTTGAAAATTCCATTTGGGTTTGTGTTTTGTTTGCTCAAAAGTGGCAGAAGGCGGTTCGTAAGAGAATGACATTCTATAGGTTTTGCTATGATTTTTAGTAGTAATCCTAATGACAGCCGTCATAAATGGCTCGGAAAAAAGGAGGCAAAAATATTTTCCCTAAAATACTCGGCATGCAGAATAAATTTTTTATACCTTCGTAACCGATTGAAAAGAGAAGAAACCATAGACTATCACATTAAAACTGCCTGGCATGCTATAGCGCGCATGTACAATCAGCAGGCTATGAAGTATGATGGGACCATGTCTATAGGCTATGCGCTGCTGAATATTTCTTCGGAAGAAGGAACGCCTGCGATGAAGATTGGGCCACTGATGGGACTAGAGCCAAGAAGCCTCACTCGGCTCCTGCAATCCATGGAAGAGAAGGGACTGATCTTTAGACAAGTCGACAAAAACGATAAGCGTTCCGTAAAAGTTTTGTTGACAAAGGAGGGGAAGAAGATGAAAGAGAAATCGCGGGAAACGGTATTGCGATTTAATGAAGCAGTTCGGGAAGAAATTTCTACACAAAAACTGAATGTGTTTTTTGATGTAGTACAGAGTATTAATCAGTTAGTTGAAAAGAATAGTATTTACGAAACCAAATTAGTCAATTAGCCAATTCGATGATTTGTCAATTGGCATATCATCGAATCAGCACATTAACAAATTAAGAATTATGAACCGTACCATTCGCAAAGTCGCAGTTTTAGGATCAGGTATTATGGGCTCACGCATTGCGTGCCACTTCGCCAATATTGGTTGTGAAGTGCTGCTGCTGGATATAGCGCCCAGAGAACTTACTGAGGATGAGAAAAAGAAAAATCTTACAATCGATCATCCTTCAGTAAAAAACAGAATTGTGAATGCGGCCTTTGAGGCTACCTTAAAGGCAAATCCGGCTTCACTCTTTAATAAGAAGTTCGCTTCGCGTATCAAGCTGGGCAATTTCACAGACGACATGTCCAAAATAAAAAATGTTGATTGGACTATAGAAGTCGTTGTCGAGAACCTCGACATTAAAAAGAAAGTATACGAAGAGGTTGAAAAACACAGAACCCCCGGAACGCTGATTACTTCCAATACTTCGGGCATCCCGATTCACCTCATGGGCGAAGGACGCAGCGAAGATTTTCAAAAACATTTTGCGGGTACCCATTTCTTTAACCCTCCCCGTTATTTAAAGTTGTTGGAGATCATCCCTACAAGTAAAACCGATCCGGCTGTTACGAAATTCTTGCTGCACTATGGTGATCTTTTCTTAGGAAAGACGACCGTGCTATGTAAAGACACTCCGGCCTTCATCGGTAATCGTGTGGGAATTTTTGGTTTGTTGAAAGTGATCGACTCCATGCGCAAGTTTGACTTGAATGTAGATGAAGTTGATAAACTAACAGGCCCTGTTATCGGCAGACCAAAGTCGGCCACATTCCGCACTTCGGATGTGGTAGGGTTAGATACTTTGGTGAAAGTTTCGAATAACCTCTATGCAGGATTGGTGAATGACGAGGGAAGAGAAATGTTTAAACTTCCTGAAGTGGTTACGAAGCTCGAGCAGAACAAATGGTTGGGAGATAAAACGGGGCAGGGCTTTTACAAGAAATCAAAGAATGCTAAAGGAGAAACAGAAATCCTTACACTCGACCTAAAGACATTAGAATACAAACCAAAAGCAAAGGCAAAATTTGCTACGCTTGAAACAACAAAGACGATAGACAATTTAAAAGATCGCTTCAAAGTGTTATTGGCCGGAAAAGACAAGGCCGGTGATTTTTATCGCGATTGTTTTTACGGATTGTTTCAGTATGTAACCAATAGAATTCCTGAAATCAGCGATGAACTGTTCCGTATTGATGATGCGGTGAGTTGTGGTTTTGGTTGGGATCTAGGTCCGTTCGAAACATGGGATGCGGTGGGTGTTGAAAAATCAATTCCTCTCATGGAAGCGGCCGGCTACAAGCCTGCGCAATGGGTGTATGATATGCTTGCCTCGGGAAATAAATCCTTCTATAAATCAGAAGGCGGCCAGAAGAAGTACTATGACATTCCGACCAAGACATATAAGTCAATTTCTGGAAGAGAGAATTTTATCATTCTAGAAAACAAGAGTGAAAACATTGTTTGGAAAAATGCCGATTCAAAAATCATTGACCTCGGTGATGGCGTACTCAACTTTGGCTGGCATAGTAAGAGCTTTACGCTAGGCAGTGCGGTGATTGAGGGAATGAACAAAGCCATCGATATGGCCGAGAAAGATTATAAAGGATTGGTGATCGGTCATCAGGGCGCTGACTTTTCATTGGGCGCGAATTTGGGTCTGGTATTCATGTATGCGATTGAGCAGGATTATGATGAGATCGATTTCATGATCAAGGCTTTTCAACAATCAGTGATGCGCATTCGTTACTCAGGTGTACCAGTTGCAGTTTGTCCACAGGGCAGAACGCTAGGAGGCGGTTGCGAAATGACCATGCATGCAGACATAGCGCAGGCAGCCGCAGAAACATATATCGGATTAGTAGAAGTGGGTGTTGGACTAATCCCTGGTGGAGGTGGAACTAAGGAATTCACGAAACGGGTGAGTGATGCTATGGAAGAAGGTGATGTGGAATTGAATGCACTTCAAAATGCGTTCATGACTATTGCGACAGCAAAAGTTGCTACCTCAGCAGAGGAGGCTCGTGAGTTGGGTATCTTAAAAAAGCTCGATCGTGTGTCGATGAACAAAGACAGACAGATCGCAGATGCAAAACAAGCCGTGCTTGACTTAGTTGAAGCAGGCTACACCATGCAACCGCAAGCAAAAAATATCAAAGTACAAGGCCGTACCGGTCAGGCCCTATTCTTAGCGGGGTTGCAAGGAATGAAAATGGGCAAATACATTTCCGAGCATGATGCGAAAGTAGCAAAGTGGATTTCTAACATTATGTGCGGAGGCGACTTGACATCACCGCAAGAAGTGAGCGAACAGTACTTACTTGATTTGGAGAGAGAAGCGTTCTTGTCATTAACAGGCGAAAAGAAAACACTGGAAAGAATTCAGGCCATTTTAACGGGAGGGAAACCATTGAGAAATTAGTAGGCAGTAAGCAAAAGCAATCGGCAAAATTTAGAATAAGCAATAAGCTACAGGTTATGAATGAACCAAATCAAAGCTTTAGGGATTTGACGGTTTATAAAAAAGCATTTGATTTAGCGATGAAAATATTTGAGATGACAAAGACATTTCCAAAAGAAGAGAGGTACTCGCTCACAGACCAAATTAGAAGATCATCGCGAGCGGTCTGTAGTTGTGTTGCAGAAGCTTACAGAAAGCGAAGCTATAAAGCCTATTTCGTAAGCAAATCGTCAGATGCTGATATGGAGAACAGCGAAACGCAATCTTGGCTTGATTTCTCTTACGCTTGCAATTATGTAGCTGATGAAATGTACAAAGATTTATTGGCAAGATCGGAAGAGGTTGGTAGAATGCTTAATCACATGGTTGAAAACCCCGAAAAATATTTGAGAAGAGAGAAGAAAGTCGGTATGCAGTAAGCTTTGCCTATTGCTTTTGCTTACTGCCTATTTAAAAATAAAAATTGAGAATTTAAACACAACGACATGGATGCATACATCGTAGCCGGATTCCGCACAGCGGTAGGCAAAGCAAAAAAAGGAGGGTTCCGTTTCGTAAGACCTGATGATCTTGCCTCGGATGTGATTAAGCACTTGGTGAAATCAATCCCGGGCTTAGAGAACAAAATGGTCGATGATCTCATCGTTGGCAATGCGGTTCCCGAAGCGGAGCAAGGCATGCAGATGGGTCGCATCATTTCACTGCTTGCGCTTGGTCTTGATACACCGGGCATGGTGATCAATCGCTATTGCGGATCAGGAGTGGAGGCTATCGCTATTGCGAGTCATCGCATCCAAGCGGGACAGGCAGATGTGATTATTGCCGGTGGCACCGAGTCCATGTCGTTGGTTCCCGTGATGGGCTTTAAGACAGCATTGAATTATGCCATTGCCAAAGACAACCCGACCTATTATACAAGCATGGGGTTAACGGCTGAAGAAGTGTCGAAGCAATTTAATGTTACCCGCGAAGAGCAAGATCAATTTTCAGTCGAGTCGCATGTGAAAGCGGCAGCAGCGTGGAAGGAAGGAAAATTTACAAACGAGATTGTGCCTATCACGGTAAAGGAAGTATTTGTGGATGAGAACATGAAAAAGCAAACGCGTGAGTATGTTGTCAATAAAGATGAAGGTATTCGTGCGGACACCACTTTCGAAGGACTTTCAAAATTGAAACCAGTATTTGCGGTGGGCGGTTCTGTTACCGCTGGAAATTCATCTCAAACTTCAGATGGGGCAGCCTTTGTGGCTGTGATGAGTGAGAAGATGGTGAAGCAACTGAATCTAAAACCCATCGCTCGCATGATGAGTTATGCTACTGCTGGCGTTGATCCACGAATCATGGGTATTGGCCCGGTGGCCGCTATTCCTAAAGCACTCAAAATAGCCGGATTGCAATTACAAGACATCGATTTGATTGAGTTGAACGAAGCCTTTGCCGCACAATCATTGGCGGTAGTAAAAGAGCTGGGCATTGATCGATCTAAACTAAATGTAAACGGAGGTGCGATTGCAGTGGGTCATCCGCTTGGTTCATCAGGCGCACGCTTATCGGTCCAATTGTTTAACGAACTCCGCAGGCAAAATAAAAAATACGGAATGGTGACTGCATGCGTGGGTGGAGGACAGGGAGTGGCAGGGATATATGAGTTGTTGAATCAAGATGTGAGTAGTGGGTATTGAGATTTGAGATATGCATAACCTCAAAGAGTTGAAGATTTGGCATAAAGCGATTGAACTTTCAACAGAAGTGTATCGCTTGACTGCCGATTTTCCGAAGGAAGAAAAGTATGGACTCACATCTCAAATTAGGCGAGCAGCCGTTTCAGTTCCTTCTAATATCGCAGAGGGAGCCGGGAGAAATTCTGATAAGGAGTTTATCCATTTCTTGGGAATTTCAAACGGCTCTTCCTATGAACTACAAACACAACTTATAATCTCTAAAAACTTAAGTTTGATTAATAACGGTGTTGATCTGATACTCGATCAAATCGACCAAATACAAAAGATGAACTATTCACTTCAAGCAAAGCTTTCAAAGGACTAATCTCAAATCTCAATACTCATATCTCAAATCTTATGACAACAATAGAAACAAAAAAGGCAATCAAAGGAGGAGAATTCCTCATCCGCGAAACACAGGCACATGAAATTTTCATTCCTGAAGAATTTACAGAAGAGCAAAAGATGATTGCACAAACGTGCAAAGACTTTTTGAAACAAGAAGTATATCCGCATTTGGATTTAATTGATTCGCAGAAAGATCCCAAGTTGATGCCTTCGCTTCTTGATAAGGCTGGGGCTCTCGGACTATTGGGAACATCTGTTCCTCAAGAGCTAGGTGGCTTTGGAATGGATTTCAATACCACCATGTTGGTAGCCGAAGCTGTTGGCGCAGGTTATTCGTTTGCCGTTGCCATCTCCGCCCATACCGGTATTGGCACACTTCCGATTTTGTATTATGGAAATGATGCCCAGAAGAAAAAGTACATTCCTAAGCTGGCATCGGGAGAGTGGAAGGCGAGCTACTGTTTGACAGAACCTGATTCCGGTTCTGATGCTAACAGCGGCAAGACCAAAGCAAAATTGACGGCTGATGGAAAGCATTATCTGATCACTGGTCAGAAGATGTGGATCACCAACGGTGGCTTCGCAGATGTTTTTATTGTGTTTGCAAAAATTGACAATGATAAAAATCTGACAGCTTTTATCGTAGAGAAGGATTTCGGTGGCATCACCATGAATGAGGAGGAGAAGAAAATGGGTATCAAGGGATCTTCCACCCGCCAGATTTTCTTTAACGATTGCAAAGTGCCAGTAGAAAATTTATTGAGCGAGCGCGAGAATGGTTTTAAGATCGCGGTGAACATATTAAACATTGGCCGCATTAAACTAGGCGTGGGTGCGTTGGGAGGATCGAAAGGTACCATCAGTCAGGCGATCAAGTATTCCAATGAGCGTAAGCAATTTGGTGTGGCTATTTCCACCTTCGGAGCGATCAAGCATAAGATTGCAGAAGTGGTAACAAAAATTTTCGCGTCAGAGTCAGCGCACTATCGCGCTTCTCAGAACATCGATGATGCCTACAATGCCTTTGTTGCGGGTGGCATGGATTCTGGTCAGGCGAGATTAAAAGCACTGGAAGAATTTGCCATCGAGTGTGCTATTTTGAAAGTACATGGCAGTGAAGTGTTAGATTTTTCAGTTGATGAAGGTGTGCAGATTTATGGAGGCATGGGCTTCTCAGCAGAAGGCCCAATGGATCGCGCCTATCGTGATGCACGCATCAACCGTATTTTTGAAGGAACGAACGAAATCAACAGACTACTCACAATCGATATGTTGTTGAAGCGTGCAATGAAAGGCACATTGGATTTGATGACGCCTGCGATGGCCGTTCAAAAAGAATTGACTTCTATACCTGATTTTGGCGCCAGTGACGACACTGCCCTTTTTGCGAAAGAGAAAAAAGCTTTGGCAAATCTCAAGAAAGCGGGCTTGATGGTTTCAGGCGCAGCCATTCAAAAGTTTATGATGAAGCTATCTGACGAGCAAGAGATATTGATGAACCTTGCAGATATGCTCATTGAGGGCTATGTGGCCGAGTCGGTGATCTTGCGTGTAGAAAAATTAGTGGGTGTGCGTGGAGAGAAAGCCTGTGAAGTAGAAATTGCTATGGCGATGATCTATCTGCACTATGCAATTGAGAAAGCAGCTGGTGCCGGCAAGCAAGCCATCTATGCGTTTGCCGAAGGAGACGAGCTACGTTTTATGATGCTCGGCCTGAAGCGCTTCACGAAAATTGATGCATACAATTTAAAAGAGGCCAGACGCAAAGTAGCGAACCATGCGATTGGCAAAGGAGAATATCCTTTAGACATAAGACATAAGTAGTAAGACGTAAGAAAGCCCGGGAGAAAATCCGGGCTTTTGGTTTTGGTTTGTCCTGCTAAGCTTTAGCGGAGAAGGGCGTGCGCATGCTGCGCCTACTTCAATGCTTTCTTGTACCCATCTTCATCAAATCCTAACAAAATCACTTTTCCTTTTTCTTCTATTAATGGTCGTTTGATCACGCTGGTCTTTTCAACCATAAGGGCAATGGCGGCTTTTTCATGGGTCACTTTTTTCTGATCGGCTTTGTCTAGCTGTCGCCACGTGGTACCGCGTTTGTTGACGAGATTCTCCCACCCAACTTGTTTGCTCCACGCGCTCAACTTTTCAGCGGTTATGCCGGATTTTTTGTAATCGTGAAATACAAAATCTACTTTGTTTTTATTCAGCCAGTCTATTGCAGATTTTACCATGTTGCAATTTTTGATGCCGTAGACCGTCATAAAGCGTTCATCAATTTATTGAAAGATAAGTATAATTACAGACGAAAAACAGCTCATTGATCACCGATCAGTTTTACAAAATCTTCTTCTAGCAGCGGATCGCTGGGTCGTTTCGCACGTGTCATGTCCCCCTCACGTGAAACCAATGCAAAGCCAGGCGCTTCGGTTAAACCCAACGAAGCAGCCACTTTCGAGCGACTTCCTATCCGGTAATTAATAATTCCATCTGTGTACAAACTAAATTTTTCTACGACTTCTTTCCATCTTTTTTCATCGTCTTCGAGGGATAAAAAAACAAACGTCACTTTATTTCTATATTTTTTCTGAAGTCTTTTGGCTAGCTCTACGTCAACAAGGTACGACTGAAAATTGCCAGACCAGACAAGAAGGTATAAAATGCGATTTCCCTTGCTATCCGCCAACAGCCAGTTAAATTTCTCTTCTCCATTTACACCGCCATCGCGGGTGTTCATTTCAAATTGATGGTATCTTAGAAACTGTTTATCAAGTAAGACCCCTCCCCCCAAGTCGCGAATGATGTCGTCTTCTAGCGGTGTGGTTTTCAAGATCGCATTGCTTTTCCAAAAAGTAGAATCATAGCGTATATTCAATAGGCCTTCTCGGGTGGGTAGTTGGCCAACGATTTTCACCGATGGATTTGTTTTAATCTCCATTGACATTAATTCAAGGTGCACGGAATGCACTCGCTTGTCTGCGTATTCACTTTCACCCTGCCGAACAAAATGATAAGGATAATAGCGATCATTTACTTTTCGATAAAAGGTAGAGGTGAGCAGAGAGTTTGTCCCATATGATTTATGCTCTTCTGTTCGTACAAACGCATAGCCTCCTGTGGTTATAAAAAGCGTGCCCTTGATGTCAACCAAGTCCAGGTACTTTCCGGAACTCGTCAACACTGAGTCTTTCTTGTTTTGGTAAGTGATCTCATATACTTCTAACCCATCGTAATAGGTAATTCCTTTGCATACAAAATCATACTTATCAAAGTCGGTTCTCAGATTGCTCACATCTGTATAGAATGACATGTGCTCACTCTTTTTGTCGGTTTGATAGCCCACCATATCAGCTTGCAAAATGTTTCCCACAGAAATAGGATCATGACCCTGAGCCATTTCAGTTTTATCCAAACTTCTTCGCAATTGCGTCACTCGAATTTCCTCTTTTTCCCCAGCTAGATGTTGAGTAGATCGATAGCCCGAGGTCTTCCATACATCGATAGCCGCCTCAATCAATCGGCCATAAGCAGCGCCATCTTTGCAGTAGTGTCGATAGAAAAATTGTTGAAGAAAGGGGCGATCATTGTAGTTAATATCAATGTTCGCAAAAGCTCTACGCAATACTTTTTTAGTGTTAATTGCTCTATCTAAAATGACAATTTCACTGAGCTGCGTAACAATTGGCACGAGATCAACGATTGTCAATGCCTGTGCGGACGATAGCGTAAGGGATTCATAACCCACACACGTTATCTTCAACAAATCGGTCTCATTTACCGAAATAGAAAACTGTCCATTCAGGTTAGAGCTCGTTCCTTTGGACGTTCCGATGATTCCGATGGATGCGAACGGAACAGGCTTTTTTGTTTCCTTGTCAACAATAGTTGCCTCTACCAGTCTTTGAGAGAATGCAGACGAACTTATGAATAAAAAAAAGACGAGGCAGCGAAACATCTAAATCTCTTTATAGCACTAAGATCGAAGATAATTGATTTCCGAATGATGCTAAAGCAGAACGTTATCAACGGAAATTTCCGATACTACTCGGCTCTACGCCAGAGGGGGCGTGTCAGGCAGGTCGGACCACCTCCGCCCTTGAAACTTATTTCCTGCCCTTCATATTCTAATACGGTGCATCCCGCCTGCAAGAGTCTTGCTTTGGTTGTTTCATTTCCTTTTACCATGATGCACTGGCGAGGGCCGATAGCCAGCACATTGCAACCCATACTTTCAAATTCTAGATCAGAGACTTCGACCAATTGATAGCCGCGCTTTATCAACTCCTCACGAAATACGATAGGCATAAGAGGTGAGTAAACCACTGCCAGGTCTTTTGCCACAGGACTGAAAATGGACATTAAATGAAACACATCTGAAGGGCCTTTGTAGTGAGGAAGTTGCACTTCCAATACGTTAACACCACTCGGAGCCAGCAGCGCGCGCATCTGCCTTATACCGTCTGCATTCGTTCGATAGGTTCTGCCTATGGCCAATGTATGTTGATCAAGCCAAGCCACGTCTCCACCTTCTACTGATCCGGGCGTTTCAATTCTTCCCAAAATAGGGACACCGAGTTCTCGATACATTTTCTCGACTGCACTAGGTTCATTCATTCGACCGGCCTTGCCCATAGTGCATAGAATCATTCCCTTGTCGGTGGCAATGCTTGCATCGCGACAGTAAATAGAGTCCATTGTTACCGAGGCGTTTTTTTCAAACTTTTTTATTTCGGTATGGTTTGTTTGCAAGAGTTTTTCAAAAAGTAAGTATTCGCTTTGAGCGATCTTGAAATCAGGTTCGCCCAAAAAGTTTAATTCTTTCCACTCCTTTGAAATGGTTGTTTGATCAACAAACGCATCAATCACATTTTTAATAAAGACACTTTGTAACGTTCCGTATTCGGACTGGCAGGTGAGGTTCATGCTTTTTATTTTACATTTGGTCGCTATAGAAAAAAGGAGTCAAATAGAAAATCGTATCTATAAAAAATAGAGTTCCATTTTTTGTCAAAACGTTTTCTTCATGTAGATCTTCTAGAATTATACCAACGGCAGGATGGAAATAGTCGTTGTTCTTTTTCAATTTGAATCCATTAGCCAACAGAAATTCTTTTACTAGATTAGGATCGGTTGGTTCGGTAATTTCTATGAAGGGTTGTCTTACAGCAGCCTTAATATTGTGATGTTCAAAGCGGAAGCCAATTAATGTATAACCAGTTTCGGGGAATAGAAAATTATGAATTAACAGACTATGCAAATAATCCTCCCAATGTGCATAAAATATAGAGTCATTTAATTTGATTACGTGCTTTGAGTCTTTGTCGAGATATACTTTTTGTTCCGCACCCTCTGCGATGAATCTTTTTTCATCAATGTCACCGAACCACAATCCGGAATCTTCAATCCAGTCGACTAATCGCGCTGCTTCTTGACTTTTTGTGAACTCGTTCGTTTCAGCGTTTCCACCTGCTTCTTTGCTTTTTCTAAGGAAATCGGCTGCTGATTTGATAATATTTCCTTCTGGATTTTCGCTAACTCCTGAAATGATACGTTGTAGCTCATATTTCAAATTCATTTATACAAAGATAAAAAAAACCGATTGGCTGAGAAGAAGTCTACTAACTACTCCTCATTTTACTCCACCCGTACAAAGGCACACCTGCCATAAGAAGCAAAAATCCCCAATAGACCGTTTCTTGTCCCGAGCCACCCACTGCCCACATGGAGTATCCGAAAGCGAGTAGTGCGATCGTGAGTTTAGTAGCGCTATTCCATTTTAGCTGTTTGGTTCTTACGGCCAAGATGGCAAACGATACAGCTGAAAACAAATAGGGAACTAACACCGTCATCGTGGAAAGTAAAATGATAAACTGATAGGTATCCGCCAGGCTTCTGGAGAAATTCATCAAGAGTAGAAACGAAACAAATACACTTCCTGCAATGATACTTATATACGGAGATCCAAATTTGTTTTCAGTTTTTAACACAGAAGGAAACAATTTATCGACAGCCGCAGCAGCAGGTATCTGGCCCTGCATGAGGATCCAACCATTCAGCGCACCAAATGTCGACATGACGGCACCACCCGCCACAAGATAACGAGCCCACTCGCCCCACATCGAGGCTGCCGCATCAGCAAAGGGAGCCTTCGATGTTTGAAGTGTTGTTGGCGATAGCACCCCCATAATTATTACCGTTCCCAAAATGTAGAGAAGTGTAACAGCCAGTGTGCCGTACAACGTGGCGCGTGGAACTGTTTTCTCCGGGTTTTCAACTTGCCCTGAAGGAATAGTAGCACATTCTAATCCCAAAAAAGCAAAAAGGGTAAGTGTCGCGGTCGTGGTGATGGCGTTGATGTTTGATGTGCCGCTGCTATTGAACGGAAAATAGTTTTCGGTGTTGATGTAAAACAAACCACCGATTGTGACAAATAGAAGTGGTGCTATTTTTAGTATCGTGGTGATGACTTGTACAGCTCCGGCATCTCTGATTCCACGAGTGTTTATCCAGGTAAGAAACCAAATGGCGGAAAGACCTACGCCAACAGCAAACATTGAGTTTATACCCAGTGCGGGAAAAAAAACGGTGAGGTAACTTAGAAAGGCAACAGCAATAGCTGCATTTGTACTCCAGATAGAAAGCCAATAACCCCACGCGACCAGAAAGGCCGCAAAATCACCGAGGCCTTCACGTGTATAGGCATAGGGGCCACCATTGGCCACGGGCATTAATTGACTAAGCCAGCTAAATACAAGAGCCAAACAAATGGCACCTAAGCCCGATACCACCCAACCAATCAAACTGATACTGCCATAAGATGAGAGAGTAGCCGGCAACATAAACATGGCTGAGGCAATCATGTTGCCCATCACCAATGAGGTGCTTGTCCAGATGCCGATTTTTTTTGGTGAGGCCATTGTTCAAGCAACTAAATCGGCACTGCAAATCCAAATTTCCGTTACTTGCTCACCGCTAAACCTGACGGATATCATTCTTTGGTGAAAAAACAGATTGTACCATTGCTTGATAAATACCACCGTTATGAAGAGAATGTTTATTTCCCTCAAGAAAAAGGTAGATCCATCACACCGACTGATCGCGACTCAGTATGTGACTGACGAAGAGCTGGCAGAAATCCGCAAGAAGTATGGCAACCAATTTGACCCGGAAGATCCCATCATTCAATACCTCAATGATCAGTTGGTGATGGTTTCGTTTGTGGTGTGGGTACAGGATTAGCTGTTCATTTTTGCATAACCAACTGTTCAGAATTAGACAGTTTGTAACAGATTGATATTTGCTCGAGGGAGAAAGTGGCCAAAATAGAATAAATTCAATGTTTGGGTAAAAGCTGAACGATTATTGCAGCATAGCCAGCAAAACAAAAATCTTATGGCGCGATCTTCTTCTGGAACCTCCACACTACTGGTTGTCGTACTTCTGGTTATCACTTTCCCGATCTGGATTGCAGTGCTTGCCGCACTTTTTGGCGTGATTGTCGGGCTGTTTGGAGCAGCAATTGGTGTTATCGCTGCCATATTAGGAGCTTGTATCGCGATGATTGCCCTTCCATTCAAGCTCTTTTTTGGATGGGGAGATTTTCATTTCCCCTTCTTTCAGACGGGTAATGGATTTGTCATTTTATTGTTGTTGATCGTTGCCTTCGTATTAGTGCAAAAAGGAAGAAAGACCGGAAAGGCGTAAGCTGTTCGGTCTGTTTCTATTTATTTACTGAGGTGATTTGCTGATTTAGTTTCAATGCATCAATGTGATTTCGCAGGGCGTCCTGCCAGGTAATATCGGCATCCCACTTGTTGCCGAGGAACAGATCACCATAATCAAGATTTTTGAAAAAGAATTTATACACGGTTTGCTCAGCCAGTATAGTCTTGATTTGAATCTCATTGTTTACCACCATGGCAGTGGGTAACGAACGTGCTTGTTGCGTTAGGTCAAAGCCCAATATTTCCTTGGCGAGTAAACCACGTGTGTGGACGTAACGCAAAATTGTTCGAAAGCCCTTAGCCGCTAATGCTGCTTCATCTGTTTGCGGATCTACGAGTTCATATTTAACCGGAAAATTTTCTTTGAGATAGGCTTCTAGTTCCGCATCGGCAACAGCGTTTCCAAAACGAGGAATGGCCGTCTTAAATGTTTTTACTTGAGGTGAGAAATTTTGATTGATGCGTCCTTTGAACACGTTCACAGTAAGGTTTGTCTCCGGAAGGTCATTGATAAGAAAATTTGTCTTCTTTAAATTACTCACGGCAAAACGATAGATGGTCTTCAGCAGTTCGTTCAATGATGCGTTCTCCTGTTCCCACACCACACTGTTGTTGTCGACAAAGTCTTGTTTGCCATTGAACGGGCAAAACGTAAATCGGTACCCTTTTTCATTCTTTTGAAATAGAATCAAATATTTTATTCCCCTAGCCAATAGGTTGGCGGCATAGGCCTTTCTACTTTCATGGCCAGCCAACAAACGCGCGATATCAAAATAAGCAACGGCATCTATGCCTGTTTGTTGAAAGAAGGTGTGTGCTTCTTGCAACTCCTTCGGAGTAAAAGTGTTTTGATAAACAACCACCGAGCGGGTAGAAACGAGTTCGTTAGGGATGGTACTGTTGGGCGCCATTCGTGCCATTAGCTCAGACTCTTCCACAGAGAGTTGAGCAAGGCTCAGAAAAGGGCTCATTACAAGAAAAGCAAACAAGAATTTCAAGAACATAAAGGTTACGCACGAATAACGCGTGAACGAGCAAGCTATTGTTTTGAATAAATTAGCCATCAGAATGTTTGGGCAATGGAAAGCTCACGATCAATATCACTCAAATACACTTTATGCATCGGGTGAGTATACGGATCAAATCGTTTGTATCCCTTCAGGTAATAGGCTTTTGCTTTTTCCATAGCGGTTTTGTATTCTACTTTAAGATTTTTGGATTTATTGATTAGTCCCAAATAATAGTAGGGTTCCGCCAGATAATCATTAAGCGCGATGGACTTCGTCAAAAAATCAATACCTCCATTCAAGTCGCCCGTTTCCATCTTTAGCACACCCAGGTGGAGGTAATCATAGACCATGGGAGAATATCCCTTTTTACCGAGTTGAGCTTCTATGATTGTGATAGCCTTATCCTTTTCACCAATTGCGCTATAGCAGAGAGCCTTCACGATAGTTAACTGATAGTCCCCGTTTTGAGAATATCCAATGTCGTGCGGAAACAGAGTATCCAACCTTTCAAAATCTTTGATAGCACCACGGTAATCTCTCAAAAACTGATAACGACACCAACCCCGATAGCCCAAATGAAGAGTGGGGTTCAATTCTACCGCTTTGTCGATCAACTTCTTCCACGTTACGAAGTCGCCACGTTTTAGATACGGTACCGATTTTTCCATGTAGGCATAATCCAATGCGGGGCATTGCTCTATTGCCTTATCAAACTTTTCCTGCGATGCCCTCGATCCTTGCGCTCCTCCTCCAGTCGTTGCCAGAACGCACGCCTCATAGCATGTCATATTATTCTCCATTTTATAGACGTTGCAGTTAGGCTCGGCAAAAGCAACCAACGCGAGTGACGTTAGTAGAAAAACAAAAACAAGTCGACTGGCAGACAGCATACTCTTGGTCATGGCATAATCTCAATTAATTTTCCTCCCTCGATTTTGAATGTCAGGTACTGATAGTAGTCAACAGGATGCGCTTGATCTCCACCGACAAGCCAACCATCCAATTCTCTAGTCAAAGTCAAGATCTTCTCTACCAATTTTTTATCAAATGACATTGGCTGGTAGTCGTTATTCATTTCTTCAATTCTGTAGCGCCCTGTCTTCCCCTCACAATTCACAATGAAACGAATGGTAATGTAACCTGATTCTGCGGTTGATTCATTCTGTTTAAGAATTTCAAAATGTTTGTCAATGGCGGGTTTCTCTCCTTTGTATTGAAGACTTTTACCAAATTCGTAGTACTGTGGAATCCGTCCATTTAAGCAAATTTTAAAGTTGGGATCATCTGTTTTTTCATCGAAAGCAATATCACCAACATGATTTGGGTAAACTGACTTTTGAGCCTTTGACTTTTGACAAGACGAATACACAACGAGCAACAGAAAAAGGCAACAGATTTTTCTAATCATAATTACAAAGCTAAAAAAACCCCCTCGTCATTTTCTTTCATCGGGAAAGTGACCAGGTCTCCCGATCGCTCACCTACTTCCCTTCCGGTTTTCATATTAAAACGATAGCCGTGCCAGGGGCATACAACTTCACCCAAAAAATTTACTAGGCCCTTACTAAGTTGCTCCCCATTGTGCGAACATTTGTTTTCAACGGCATAAAAAGCTCCGCCTCTCATAACCAAACAAAGTGCTTGTCCACGAATAATCAATAACTGCGGCTTGTTTTCCGTCAACTTTTTGCGGGCTTCTTCACCAGACGAAAAGACTCTAATCCACTCCATAAAAATTAGTTGGGCAAAGTACTGGTTTTTTCTACCTTGTTCGTCACATACAGCTAAAACAAACTATGGGAAATAAACTTGCGTTTTTACTCTTGCTAGTGGCTTCCGTTGCTGCTGCTCAAGTCAATCCAAAACTACAGGCAAAGATAGAACAAGAAGCAAAAGCCATTGAGCCAAAGTTAATAGAATGGCGCAGGCATTTTCATCAAAATCCAGAACTATCAAATCGGGAAACAAAGACAGGGGCTTTCATTGCAGCACATCTCAAATCGTTGGGCATAGAAGTTCAATACCCAGTAGCTAAAACAGGCGTTGTTGGTTTGCTGAGGGGAGCAAAACCAGGCCCTGTCATTGCACTACGCGCTGACATGGATGCACTCCCCGTTGCGGAGCGAAACAGTTTACTGTTTGCTTCCAAAGAGAAGGTACTGTTCAATGGGCAAGAAACCGGAGTAATGCACGCCTGCGGGCATGATGCACACATGTCTATTTTGATGGCCGTGGCTGAGATTTTGGCGAAGAATAAAAGCGAACTCAAGGGCATAGTAAAATTTTTCTTTCAGCCTGCGGAGGAGGGAGTGGCACCGAGTGAAGGAACAGCGGGCGCTGAACTAATGATTAAAGAGGGAGTGCTGGAAAACCCAAAAGTGGATGTGGTGTTTGGGTTGCACGTGCAGTCATTGTTGCCTTCGGGTCAGTTGGCTTATCGGCAGGGCGGGCTGATGGCCGCAGTAGATGCATTTGACATAAAAATTATCGGGCACGGAGCTCATGGCGCTACTCCGTGGGATAGTGTTGACCCTATTGTGATTTCGGGTCAGGTTGTAGAAGGACTACAAACTATTGTGAGTCGGCAGAGCGAACTAACTAAAGGAGCCGTAGTGATTACGGTAGGGAGTTTGCACGCGGGTATTCGGAGAAATATTATTCCGGAAACAGCCACGTTGGAAGGAACCATTCGCACGTTCGATGTTGGTATGCAGAAATTGGTACATGAAAAAATAAAACTCACGGTAACAAAAATAGCAGAGGCCTCGGGCGCAACAGCAGAAGTGAAAGTAATGACGGGATATCCAGCCACGTACAATGATCCAGCATTAATGCGCCAAATGGTTTCGAGCCTTGAGCGAGCGGCAGGCAAACAAAACGTAGCGGAGATAGCGGCTGTTACGATGGCCGAAGACTTTTCCTTCTTCCAACAAAAGGTGCCGGGTCTTTTCTTTTTTCTAGGGGCTTATCCCTCTGAACTAAATCTTGCGACAGCCCCCGTACATCACACCGCTGATTTTATGATTGACGAAAAATCTTTTGTTACCGGAGTGAAAGCGTTTTTAGCATTGACCACGGATTATATGTACCTGAAGAAGTAGCTAGAAATTATTGATTATGAAAACTATTATTGCATTCGCACTTCAGTTGTGTGGCCTAGCTGGACTTGCACAAACCGGCTCTGAGATTTTACTGTTTGACCTTTCGATCAAAAAAGATAAGCTAGTTCTTTCAAATCCGAAAAACATTACCAATCATGTTGGCTATGACAATCAACCTTCGTTTCATGCAGATCAACCACTCATTTTTTATTCCTCATTCAATCTTGACGGACGTTCTGACATTAAGAGTTATGACTATGAAAAAGGCGAAACAAAATCACTCACTCAAACAACAGAACGCGAATACTCTCCTACATTAACCCCTGACAAGCAATTTGTCTCATGTATAATTCAGCGAGATGAAGGAGCGCAGAACTTAGGAAAGTATCCGGTGGGTGGTGGACAGCCCACTATTTTGATTGATAACCTGATTGTTGGTTATCATGCCTGGGTAGATCAAGAAAGATTGCTTCTATTTGTACTGGGTGAACCACAAACGCTTCATTTGTATAATGTAAAAACGAAGGAAGATAAAGTGCTTGCAGAAAAGATAGGGAGATCGCTGCACAAAATCCCGAATCAAAACGCTATGAGTTTTGTGCATAAAATTTCTGATTCAGAATGGCTTATTAAAAGATGGGATGCGGCAACGTCTGACATAACTACGATTACAAAGGCTTTACCCGGTCGCGAAGATTTGTGTTGGACACCTGATGGAAGAATTGTAATGAGTGACGGAACAAATTTTTTTTCGATCGATCCACTTAACGAAAAAGAATGGAGCGGAGTACGCATTAAATCTGGCAGTGAACTGCTCACAGGAGTTACTCGGTTGTCTTTAAATAGCAAAGGCAATAGACTAGCGGTTGTGGTGTCTGAGTAGTTTTAAAATTTAAAAACAGTTTTCAATAGAGCTGACTTCACCTGACCTTTAAAACTTCCCAACGATTGAAATTCAGTCTGCTTTAATTCGAATCCCTTCGCCAATTTGCTTTCTGGGTCGATCACCCAATATTCTCTCACACCGAATTTTTCATACAAATCCTTTTTGGTTTTTAGATCGTGATTTTTGTTTCCGGAGGATAAAATTTCTATAATCAAGTCAGGAGAACCATGAACGCCTTCAATATCAACGACAACATTACTTTTTGGAGAAAAGAAAAATATATCAGGTTGCACCGCGTTGCTATGTTCATCTAGAAACAAGTCAGTCGGAGCATGAAATACTTCGCCCAAGCTATGTTGTTCCACGAAAGTAAAAATATACGAGGATAACCGCATTGAGAGCCGCTGATGAAAAGGGTTTGGCGCAGGCGACATATAAAATTGGTTTTTGATTACTTCTGCAAGAGTGCCCTCCGGCATCATCTTGAAAACAGCCATAGCAGTTCTTGGTGGATCGATAAGAGTTTCTTGAATCATAACTAATAGGCAATTTACGCTATCTTCTTATTTTTCACAAAAAGCCCCCTTTGCTATATACAGCTCTTTCGACCAAATTTCCAGTAATCCCCCTCGAACAGCCGGATCATTTTCGATGACCTCTGATTGCACTTTCCCTTTCATAATGAGAATTCCTCCTTCACTTTCCCCAAACGTTCCCTCGGCAACTACATTACCTGATTTCTTAATTTCTTTCAGATAATCATCATGCCTGCCAAAAGTTTCGGGTGCTACCTGCACATTGAACTTAGCGATATTGGGTAGGAAGCGAACAAAACTATACATAGTCATTTCATACGGTTCCTTTACTGCGCATACGGAGCCGGTGCGGGGTGTGTATAGAAGTTTTTCCAACTTCCACCGGTTGGCTTGAATTCCGGGATCAGCCTTCATCCACTCTGTCACATCTTCGACTGAAGTCGTGTTGAAAATAAAAATCCCACCCCCACCTTCAAATGGGCCTGCGGCCAACAGCTTGCCTTCTTTGGCCATTTTGTTAATGTTGGCCATGTGACCAGCCATAATTTTGTCAACTTCTTCTTTCGGCAACTCCGCTTTATCACTGCGTGTATGTAGAAAAACAAACACGTATGATCTGCCGCTTTGTGCAAAAACGCAACTACCAATCGTTAACAAAATCAAGCAAACAAGAAAATGTTTTTTCATTTGAGCAATATTTACCAACTCCAATTTAGCAAATGCCTTTGGCTTTTTTCACCCTTCCGTATTTTTCAATATCGATAAAAGCGCGTAAGTGCCCTTCAACACAATTTTTCTGCCGGCAATGGAAGAAGGTAAAGCCACCTCGGTAAAGTCTTCTTCAGATTTTATCTTACCTATTTCTATCATTTCATAGTCTAGGGCTCCTGCTTTTTGCTCAACAAACACGTATTGTTTATTTTCAAAATCTACTACCGCCTCGTTGGGTAAGGTGGTAACTTGTTGTGGATCTGTTTCAATCAATGCCTTAAAATACAGCCCCGGTATTAACGAAGGATCTTCTCCTTCCAAATGGCAATGGACACGTACTGTTCTTTCTGCTGTAATTTCCTTGCCTATCAAAAAAACCTTAGCTAATCGTTCTTTGTTTTCGTTGGATAGGTACACCCTAACCTGTTGCCCAATTTTTAGACGAGGAACATCTTTTTCAAATACCTGCGCTTCGGCATGAAGGTGTTCGGTATCAATAATTTTGAACAATACATCTGTTGGATTAACGTGCATTCCAATGTTCACATTTACTTCAGTCACAAAACCCGAGATAGGCGAAGGGATGCTGATCGTATTTTGAATTTCGCCATTCTCAAGTTCTTGTGGATTGATATTGATTAATTTGAGCTTGGCTCTAAGCCCCTGTACTTTTGCCTTGGTTCCAAAGTAATTTGACTTAGCCTGCTGAAGCGCTTTTGCGGCTGTCACGTTTTCTTTTGCTAGTTCTTCTTGGCGTTTGTACTCTAGTTCTAAAAATTCTAATTGATTTTTACTGGTAAGGTAATCTTCCTGCAATTGGATGTAGTCAGGATGCTCTAGCACAACAACTGTTTGACCTTTTTTTACTCTCATACCCTGTAGCAAATCGGTAGATTTCACAAATCCACCTAATGGTGCTGAAACGGTAACCATATTTTGAGGAGGTACATCCAACATGCCATTGGCTTTTAACGTGCCATTCATGCTCCGCAGGATAGGCTGACCTAACACAATCCCCAATAGCTTTTGTTGTTCTTGTGAGAGACTTACATGAGCGATCTCCGTGGGCTGTGCAGTGGTTGTTTCTGTGCTTTTGTCCTTTTTGCAACAAGCAGCCCAAAACACAGTAAGTAGTAAAAGGAGTCTTATTCTATTTTTCATTTTTAGTTTTGATTTAAAATTTTCCAAGGAGGAACTCTATTTTTATGATGGATTGATTGTATTGGGTGAGGGATAGTAAATAATTGTTCTTAATAGACAATGCCGTTTTTAAGGATTGAAGATATTCTATATACCCAATCTCACCTGCTCGATAAGCTTTGCGCGATTGACTAATTAGCAAATCGGCATTTTTCAACGCACTGGATTCGTAATAGGCCAGGCTCGCTAGATTCTTGTCCAACTCGCGCAGCGCTTGACTATAGTTTCCCTGTAAGGTCGTCTGAAAATATTCCGTGTTTTTTCTGGAGACTTCTTCTTGAAAGGAGGCCGCCTGGGCTCGCGCAAGATGAGGCCCGATCCACAAAGGGATGTTTAATCCCAACTCAAACCCCTGAAATACCTTGCTGCTTGGGAAGTAGGTGTCTACCCCATCAATATTTTGAAAACCGGTGAGACTCTGTGCGAAATAGCCTACAGTAAGGTCTGGCAGAACTTTGCTTTTTTCTACTCTTTTTATGCGCTCGTTAATAATCACTTGTTGTTGCAAAAGATTTAGTTGAGGATTGCTTTTTAAAGAAACGGTATCAAGATTTTGAGGGAGCGCACGTTTTACAATCTTTTCTAAATTATAGACCGGCATTTCGGCTTTCAACAACGCCTGTAGGCGTGTGGCAGAGATTTTAATATCGGCCTCATTTAAGTTCAGGCTATTTTTTATTTCGAAGTACTGCGTTTCTGCAGTGGTTTTTTCGAGCAAATTGCTTTCTCCTGTCTTGAAGCGGACAGCAGAAGCCCTGGCAAAATCCTGGTAAAGACTATCTTGAGAAAGAAGTAAATTTCGCAAGGCATCTTGGTAGAGTAGTTGCTCATAGGTCGATTTTACCTGAAAGACTATTTCGTTTTGAATGTTGACCAGATTTTTCTGCCCACCAATGACTTGTTCCTTTCCGAGCCGAACTTGATTGGCTAGCGTGGTGGGAAACGGAATCGCCTGCATTAAATTTAAATTGTTGTCTTGCTGTAAGGAGTTGTATTGTCCATGCATCCAAATGGCAGATAGTTTTCCAATATCCGTCCCTGCTTTTTTTAACTCTTTGTAATAGTCTATACTAAGCTCAGCTGATTTAATAAGCTGGTTGTTTTTGAGAGCGATTTGAACAGCTTCTTTTTGGCTAATCACTTGCGCTCCAAGATGAATAGGAGAAAGTGCAAGTATGACGAATGCTAAATGATGAATGTTGAATTGCATGGTTTCAATTTATTTTTGATGATCTCTTCTCTTTTTCAAAGTAGGTGTACAAGACCGGTAACGCGACTAGTGTTAGAAGTGTCGCAGTAATCAATCCTCCAATTACCACTGTTGCCAGGGGTCGTTGTACCTCAGCTCCAGAGCCATTGGACAATGCCATTGGTAGGAAGCCAAGCGAAGCAACAAGCGCTGTCATCAACACAGGTCGCAATCGTGTCTCAGTTCCTTTCAACACAATTTCATGAAGCGTTAGATCCCCCGCTTTCTTGAGGCGATTGAACTCCGCTATCAACACGATTCCGTTCAATACAGCTACTCCAAACAAAGCGATAAAACCAACGCCCGCAGAAATACTAAACGGCATATCTCTGATCCATAAGGCGAAAATTCCACCAATGGCGGAAAGTGGAATTGCGGTGAATATCAGTAAACCCTGTTTGAAAGAATGGAACGTGAAATAGAGGAGTAAGAATATCAATGCCAATGCCAGTGGCACGGCTACCATCAGTCGTTGCTTCGCCTCCTCCAGATTCTTAAAAGAGCCACCGTACCTTAAAAAATAGCCCGGCTCAAATTTCAGCTGGGTGTTGATCTTGGCATCCAATTCTTTTACGATAGTCTGCACATCGCGGCCTCGAATGTTAAAGCCGACAGCAATTCTCCGCTTCGCATCATCTCGTTGAATTTGATTGATGCCAGAGTTCAGCTCAATGGTGGCCAACTGTTCTAAAGGAATTTGTCTACCCAATGCCGTGGTAACATATAGACCTTTGATGTCCTCAATCCCTTTTCGCTTCTTTTCATCTAAACGAACGACCAACTCAAACCGTTTTTCCTTTTCATAAACCATGCCGGCAACATCGCCCGAAAATCCTGTACGCAACACTCTGTTTACCTCATCAACACTCAGTCCAAACTGAGCTAGTTTATTGCGATCGAATTTAACCACGTATTGGGGCAATCCACCGATTGGTTCTATATATACATCTTGAGCCCCCTCTACCTGCCTAGCGATTTTACCAATCTGCGCTGCATAAGAAGCCAGCAGCGCTAAATCTTCCCCATAAATTTTGATTACCACATCTTGCCTCGCGCCTGTCATCAGTTCATTAAAGCGCATTTGTATAGGCTGCTGAAAACCATACAACACACCAGGCATTTCTTCTTCTAATTTCTTAGACATTTTATCGGCCAGCTCGTCACGCGAACTTGCACTTGTCCACTCGTCTTTGTCTTTCAACACAATAATCAAATCACTTGCTTCAATTGGCATGGGGTCTGTTGGTATTTCTGAGGTGCCAATTTTTCCAATCACCTCTTTTACCTCAGGAAAATTATCCAGCAAAACGCGCGAACTCTTTTGAGTTGTTTCGATCATCTGAGTCAGCGAACTTCCTGTTAGCAATCGGGTCTCAACGGCAAAATCGCCTTCATCTAAAGTTGGTATAAATTCCCCACCCAGTTGCAGGAAAATAAAGATACTGGCGATTAAAACAACAACCGAACTACTAACTACCAATGCCCTCTTTTTTAAGGCAAACAAAATAGTGGGTTTGTAGAGCTGATGAAAGAATTGAATGATGCGATCGGAAATGTTTTTCTTGTGGCCAGTTTTTTTATTTAGGACCAGAGATGAAACCATGGGAACATAGGTAAGCGAAAGCACTAAGGCGCCTACAATGGCAAAAGCTACTGTTTGGGCCATCGGCCCAAACATTTTTCCTTCAATACCAACCAAAGAAAGAATGGGAAGATAAACGATGAGAATGATGATTTGCCCGAATGCTGCTGAGTGCATCATGCTATTAGCGGAATGATGAACTTCTTCATCCATTTCTTTCTGCGTAAGGGTTCGAACAATTCCTGATGTGGCCAAGTGGTGTAAGGTTGCTTCCACAATGATTACCGCGCCATCGACAATCAATCCAAAGTCGATCGCACCCAAACTCATGAGATTTCCAGAGACACCAAATAAATTCATCAGGCTAATCGCGAAAAGCATGGCCAGTGGAATTACGGAAGCGACTACTAAACCTGCCCTCAGATTGCCCAATAACAAGACCAATACGAAGATGACGATCAATGCTCCTTCAGCCAGGTTTTTGGTTACAGTACTGATGGCGCTGTTTACTAATTTAGTGCGATCTAAAAATGGCTCAATATCTACCCCTTCTGGTAGTGTCTTTCTTATTTGCTCAATCCGTTCTTTTACCTTACCAATTACTAAGGAAGAATTGGCACCTTTTAACATTAGAACGAGCGCTCCTACCACTTCACCCTTGTCATTGTATGTCATAGCACCATAGCGCATGGCATGTCCATAGCGAACGGCAGCTACGTTTCTCACAAGCACGGGTAGACCACTTGGAGAATTTTTAATAACAATTTTTTCAATGTCTTCCAGATTTTCAACTAACCCTTCACTTCGAATGAAGTAGGCATACGGCTTCTTATCTATGTAGGCTCCACCCGTATTCTGATTGTTTCTTTCGAGCGCCAGAAACAGTTCGCTGAAACTGATATTCATGCTTCGAAGTTTTTCAGGATCTAATGCTATTTCATATTGCTTAATATGACCACCAAAGCTGCTCACATCAGCCACTCCTTCCGTTCCGAGTAATTGCCTTCGCACAATCCAATCTTGAATGGTGCGCAATTCGGTAGCATCAAATTTCTCCTCGTATCCTTTTTTGGGCCGAAGAATATATTGATAGATTTCGCTTAGCCCTGTAGAAAGTGGCGCTAACTCTGGATTGCCTGCTCCTGGGGGGATGGCGCTTTTGGCAGCGGAGAGTCGTTCGTTGACTTGTTGGCGCGCCCAATAGATATCAGTATTATCTTTAAAGACAATAGTAACGACTGAAAGGCCAAAACGAGAGAAAGAGCGCATTTCTGTGATGTTTGCAATGGTGGCCATTGTTTGTTCGATGGGGAACGTCACCAATCGTTCAATTTCGGGTGCAGCAAGCGAAGGGGAAACAGTGAGCACCTGTACCTGATTATTAGTAATGTCAGGAACGGCATCAATGGGAAGTTGAGTAAGCGAATAGCTTCCCCAAATGATTAACGCCAACGTAAGCATTCCTACGACAACTTTATTCTTGATGGAGAAAGAGATGATGCTGTTAAGCATTTGAAAAAAATTAAATGAGAAAATGGAATAAGTAGCGAGCATTCACAAAAATGAATCCCGCGCTAAAAAAAGAAGATTGTTACGCTAGTTTAGGAGGCTGAAAGATGGCCTGCAGCGAAGAAGAGAAGAAAGATTCCTTGTAATCGAACGTATAACTCAACGTGGCACTTGGAGTTGCTTCAGTTAGACTTATTTTCAAGGCGGGCAATACCATCGAGATCGCAATAAAAGAATGACCGGGCACTTTAAAAGGAAGCTGCTCATCAGTGGTGTCATGATTGACATCACTCTCGTAGTGCATCTTTAAAAAATCCCAGAAACTTAGATCAGCCACCAACGTTTTGTGTTCGACAAAATGCTCAAATAAAATGGGTAGACGAAAAACCTCATGCATCTCCGTATAGGAATTGAGATAGAAAGCAAGCAACGATATGGCCAAAAAGCGTTTCAACGTGTATCAAAGGTACAAAAAACTTCGATAACAGATGATGTGGAAGAGGCGAGTACGATGGCTGCAAGCTCGAATGGAAAGGGTCTCTGGAGATGGGCTTAGATTTTTTGTAATTAGTTGTCACGGATTGTAACATCTTAGGGCCGACTGGAAACCACATTAGTTATTCAGCGTACTTTACAATGCAATCTCGACCTTTTCGTTCAGCAATACATCCTCCAACAACGCCTACTTATGGTTTTCAACTACTTCCTCCTCGCTTTTCGCAATATCATGCGCCAACGCGGATATGCACTTGTCAATATGTTTGGTTTGGCTGTTGGGCTTGCCTCGGCTCTCTTTATTCTGTTGTATGTAAACGATGAGCTCACCTTCGACACCATGCATCCCGATGCAGCGAGTACCTATCGCATGGGTTATAAAGTCCAATTTCCAAATGGAAACACGGAAGCCGCGCCATACGCGCCAGCCGGTTGGGACAACTACATTTTAGCTAACTATGGAGGAATCAAAGGCATTACCAGTTATGCTTCCTGGGGGATGCCGACCAGTATCAATTACACTGCAAAAGAGAGAATCATCCTTACCGAAGATATTATTTGGGCAGAATCGTCTATCACTGATTTGATCTATAGCCCAATAGTAAAAGGCGCGCCAAAGCAACCACTTAAAGAAATCAACTCACTTATCCTCACAGAATCATCTGCCAAAGAGTTATTTGGTAGCGATGATCCGATCAATAAAACCGTCACCGTTTCGCATCAGGCAACCAATGGAGAAAATGTGGAGATGATTGTAACGGCAGTCATGAAAGACCTGCCATCTAATTCACATGTGAACCCGAAGTACATCGCGAATATTTTGGCGCTTAAGCCCTACATTAAAGACCTCGAGAATATACTAGGGACTGCTATGGGCGATGGGAATAATGGCTTTTGGACTCAATCGTATTTTGTGTGTGAGGATCCGAACAAAATTCCTTTGATCAAAGCAGATCTTCAAAAGCGCGCGAATGAAATTATAGCTAAAAATAAATGGGACATCAAATTCACCCCTGTCATACGGAAGATTACGGATATTCATTTTGATAAAGAGATGGATTGGACAATCGATCATAAAACAGCAGATATCAACTACATGTATGTGTTCATTACGATTGCATTGTTGATTCTTGTAGTAGCGTGTATCAATTATATTAATCTCTCAACTGCCAAATCTGCGAGCCGGGCGCGCGAGATTGGATTGCGAAAAACATTTGGAGGAATCCGACCTCAATTGTTTTTTCAGTTTATGATGGAGTCTTTCGTGCTCGTATTGATTTCAGGAGTAATTGCTGTTTTGTTAGTTATCTTTTTTACCCCACAGTTCAATCAGCTTACGGGAAAAACATTTTCACTTTCACATGTACTCAATGGTCCGATGCTGCTGATCATCTTTGGGGTGATTTTGTTTGTAACGCTTTTGGCCGGTAGCTATCCGGCCTTGTTTGTTTCTGGGTTTCAGCCAGCTTCTGTATTAAAGGGAAAGTTTGCCTTTGGCAAAGGCTCCACTATTTTTCGGCAATTTCTAACAACATTACAATTTGTTGTGGCTGTTACCTTGTTGACCGGCACAGTCATTATCGTTCGGCAGATGGATTTGTTGAAAAACTCTAAATTGAATGAAGCCGGAAAGCAAATCGTGTCTATTCGCTATGGCGGATTTAATGGGGGCGCCACCGACCAGCAATATTTGACTTTCAAAAATCAATTGTTATCCGATCCTCAGATCCAAGATGTCACGCTTGCCAATCATTTGCCACGCCTGGATTTTTTCGGGCCAATTGGTATGCAAATGCAATTTCCTGAAATCAATGAAGACAAGCATGATTGGTTTCAATTGAATGGCGATTTTGATTTTCCAAAGACATTTGGGCTAAAGATAATTGCTGGACGAGATTTTGACTCAAAAAACATGGCCGACTCAATGGCCGTGTTGCTCAACGAGTCTGCTTTAAAAATCCTGAAACTAACTCCGCAAGAGGCAGTTGGCAAAACGATTGTTAGACCTGACTATGTGATGGGCTACCAAGCACCCGATACTACCAAGGCCCCGATTACAGGCATTGTAATTGGAGTAGTGGAGGATTTTCCTTATCAATCGATGAGAAAGAAGATAGAGCCGCTGGCGATTTCGCCCAAGCCTCACTCCTTTGATCGCATCATTCACGTTCGTTTGCCGGCAGGCAAAATGCAAGAAAAAATTGCATTCATGGAGAAGACATGGAAAAGCAACTTTCCTCAATATGGTTTTGATTATTGGTTTGTAGACGAGGAGTTTGGCCGCATGTACGAGAACGAAACAAAAGTGGCAAACCTGACAGAGAAGTTTTCATGGTTGGCCATTCTTATCACCTGTGTGGGATTGTACGGCTTGGCTTCTTTCATGTCAGAACAACGCACCAAAGAGATTGGTATTCGTAAAAGTATGGGAGCAAGTAGTTTGCAAATTTTATTCCTGCTACTCTCCGTCTTTGACAAGTTGTTGTTAATAGCCTGTTTGATTGCTTTGCCTATAGCCTATTATCTATCAAGTCAATGGTTATCCAGTTTTGTCTACAAAACTAGTTTGTCGGTGTTGGTTTTTAGTGGGGCAGTAGGCCTGATTGTACTTATTACACTACTTACAGTTGGCTATGAATCCTTGAAGGCATCGCTTTCTAATCCGGTAAAGTCATTGAGACATGATGGATGATGCTGCACTTTTCGTAAATTTGAAAATGCAGATTTCTCCATTGACATGGAATGACATTGAACGATTGAACGACCAGTATCGCAAGACGGCCGGGACAGCTATTAATGCTAGCCAATTTAGTCTGTATGCCATTACACATCATTCAACAAAAATTGAGGGATCTACACTTACGCAAGAAGAAACCAACACTTTACTCGAAAAAGGCTCTTCCATTGGGGGCAAGCCCATCGATCATCAAAACATGGTACTCGATCATCAGGAGGCATTAGAGTTTGTATTGGATCAAGCTGTAAAGCGCAGAACTTTTACGGGGCCTTTGTTACAAGAGATTGCTGCTAAGGTGATGCGGAGAACCGGAAAAACAGTTTCCTCTGTCCTTGGCACTACAGATGAAACAAAAGGTGATTTTAGAAAAGTACCAGTAACAGCAGGAGGACATTATTTTGTAGATGCAGCCAAAATTCCATCATTGATTGAGAAACTGATACATCAAATCAACAATCACATCAATCAACTTCGCACAACAGAGGAAGTTCTTCGTTTATCATTTACTGCACATTTCGATCTGGTGAGTATTCACCCGTTTACGGATGGCAACGGACGTACATCCCGCCTGTTGATGAATTATATTCAGGCGTATCATCAGCAACCACTCACCCTAGTAAATGCAGCAGACCGCGCTGCATATATTTCAGCGATCACGCAATCGCGCGAACAACAAAACCTGGAGCCATTTATTCAATTCATGGCAGAGCAACATATTAAGGAGCTTTCTGCACAGATAACTGCTTATAATAAATCAAAAACAGCAGGTGAGAAAAAGTCAACAAGCGAAGGGTTTTCGATGATTTTCTGATAGTGAGACCGTTTGTGATAAAATCAATTTCTTAAAACAAACTCAAGTTTCAGCATTTTCTAAATCTCGTCAGGTCAATAACGCGCATTGTCTTTCCAGGAAAAGATTTTTTCTTGGAGAAGCGAAAGAGATAATGGGTAGATTATCAATAATGAAAGCGACTTTTCACAGTTGTCAAAGTTTGATGCGACTTTGTGCCATGCACTCTATAAACTAATCTGTGTTCGCCTGTAATTCTTCGAGACCAATATCCGGCAAGATTCCCGCGTAAGGCTTCTGGTTTACCAATTCCTTTAAAAGGATCTCTGGTAATTTCTTTGATTAGATCATTTACTTTTTCTAAAACGGCATGATCATTTTCGTACCAAAACAAGTAATCTTCCCATCCATTTGGTGTGAACTCTATGTTCATTACCTATTCTTTGACCTTGGTTTTTTGCTTTTTAGTAGCAAAAGGTTTTGACGTCATTAATTTCTGTGTTCTACGTACAGCTTTTCCCGCCCGATCTTGTTTTATGCTTTCCAACAAATGATTTGCATTAGCTGGTGTAGAGAGTAAGTGAGCGGTTTCCTCCATCGCATTAAATTGCTCCAACGTTAGAACCACAAAGTCTTTTTTCTTAGCGCCAGATAATATCAAGATGTCTTGATCCATCTCTAATTGATGAAGGTGCCCCTTCATTTTTTTTCTAAACTCAGTAACAGTTGCCGTTTTCATTGGTTTCCAATTTATTACAAATGTACGTAATTGTGTACACTTTTTAATCAAAACAAGCTCATCATACCACCTTTCCTAAATTTTGTGAGATCATAAACAGGCATTGTTTTTCCAGCAAAATATTTTTTCTTGGACGAGCGAAACAGTTGGTGGATGGCATCAGCAATATTTCCTTCACCTCGCATCCGTCTTCCAAATTGCGAATCATTGACATTGCCATCATGTAGCGAACAGATTTGATTCCACACTTTGTCAAATCGATCGGAAAAATTTTTTCGTAGCCAGTCTTCAAATAGAATACTAATGGATCCATTCAATCGCACGATGGTCATGCCGGCATTTAATGCGCCATGTTCTGATGCCGCTTTTAAGATAGCCGGGATTTCATGATGGTTGAGTCCGGGAATTATGGGAGCATTCATGATACCAACTGGCACATTCGCTTTGGCTAACGCCTCAACTGTTTTTAATCTCTTGATACTACTTGCCGTGCGTGGCTCCAGCGTTCTTCGTAACTCTTCATCCAGGGTCGTAATAGAGATATAAACGTGCACTAAGTTATCCGAAGCTAAATCTTGTAAAACATCGAGGTCGCGGAGCACTAAACTATTTTTGGAAATGATACTGACGGGGTGCCGATATTGTGCGAGCACCTTCAACATATCGCGTGTGATTTCAAATTTTTTCTCTTGAGGCTGATAGCAATCGGTGTTGCCACTTAGCATAATGGGCACTGCATTCCAACCGGGCTTTAACAGTTCTTGTTCTAATAATTGAGCCGCATTTTTCTTGACAATAATCTTACTTTCAAAATCTAGCCCCGCACTAAATCCGTAGTATTCATGAGTGTTACGAGCATAGCAGTAAACACAGCCATGCTCACAACCTTGGTATGGATTCATCGAGTAGCCAAAGCCCAGGTCGGGACTATCGACCCTGTTCAATATCTTTTTTGGGCTTTCGTGAAAGATTTGTGTCTTAGGGTTTTCTAACAAAGGCTCGTCCAGGCCTTCGATGTGATCAGTAACATACTGAGCCTTCAGGAATTTATTTCCACTTTTGATCTGCGATCCTCGTCCCTTAAAATAGTCATCCGCCATAAACCAATATTACTAAAAAAATTAGTATTTAAATTAGATAGATTTGATTAGTTATTCAAAAACGCCCATTCAAGAGTTAAAATGCCAGTTATTTGAGCAAAAGGGAATTCGTGTGTTGGCAAAACGCGAGGATCTTAATCACCCTTTTGTCTCCGGCAATAAATGGTGGAAACTGAAGTATAACTTGGAAGACGCTCTGCGACAAGGCCACGAAACGCTTTTAACTTTTGGAGGAGCCTATTCCAATCACATTTTTGCTACCGCTGCCGCGGGAAGAGAACTGGGACTAAAAACCATTGGCATCATTCGAGGTGAAGAGGTTTCGCCATTAAATCACACACTCTCTTTTGCGGAAAGCTGTGGAATGAAGTTGCATTACATTTCACGCGAAGCATACAGAAAGAAAACAGAGTTGGATTTTATCAAACAACTTCGTGATCAGTTTGGTAATTTTTATCTAATCCCTGAGGGCGGGACAAATGAGTTGGCCGTAAAAGGTTGTGCAGAGTTTGCGGAGCAACTTAACAACGAAATTGATTTTGATTATTTGTGTTTGTCAATTGGGACAGGCGGAACGATGGCTGGAATGATTGAAGGGACAAATTCATCAAAGTACCTTATTGGTTTCTCTTCGCTGAAAGGCGGAGAATTCCTAGTAGAGGAAGCTAAGAGAATGACCTCTCCTGAAAAAACTAACTGGTCTGTCAATTCTGACTATCATTTTGGAGGATATGGAAAGACCCCATCAAAACTGAAAAATTTCATAACAGAGATTAATGACATCCACCAGCTTCCATTGGATATTGTTTACACAAGCAAAATGTTTTTTGGTGTTCTTGATTTGATAACAAAAGGTTATTTCAAAAAAGGATCAACATTATTAGTTTTACATACCGGAGGATTGCAGGGAAACCCAAATGAAAACGAGAAGAATACTTAATTCACTTTTTGTTTTATCATTAATCTGCGAGACTGTTTTTGCACAAGATTCCCTAAAAAGCAAAGCTCATTTTAACTATGGCTTGCAGGCAAATTATGGATTCGTTTTTGCGCACTCTAACGATGTAGAAAATACAGCTAACTCTTTTCCTCGAGGCATTACTACCACATTCAATTGGCAGCGCACGGATAAACAAATTCTAGATCAATACAATTGTTTTCCGCGACAGAGTTTACTTCTTGCATTTTATGATTTTGACAATTCTATTTTAGGGCGTGGCGTCAATGTCGCCTATTCTTTAGAGCCTCACTTTTTGATGAGCAGCCGTTTAAGTTTCTATCCAAAAGTTTCCATTGGCGCGGCCATTCTTTCAAATCCTTCTGATCCGATCAAGAATCCAACCAACAAGTCTTATAGCCTGCCAGTGAGCGCCTACCTTGCATTAGGTGTGGGCTTGCGCTGGCAGGTGAATAGCACGTGGGGGATTAACTTATCAGCCGAATATCAACATGTTTCAAATGGCGGGTTGCGTGAACCAAATCTGGGAATCAATTGGCCAACTGCTGGACTGGGCGTTGAGTATTCACCTAAGGGCTTGACACTTCAAAAGTATGAGCGCACAAAAGAGATCAGCAAAACCCATCGCAGCTTACGATTTGATATGGGATTATTCGGCATTGTGAAAGGAGGGAACATCAAAGAAGTTCGAATGTATGAACCAATTGTGGGAATAAGCTTTCTCGCTAGCAAACAGGTCAGTCGTCTCCACGCCTGGACGGCAGCCATTGAAATTTATCAAGATCAATTTTTGATAGAACGGTTATTCAGCGAGTCAATTCAATCTGGTGGTATGCGCAGCGGATTGTTAGCGGGTCATGAGTTTTTGATGGGGCGGTTTATTTTCAGCCAGGAAATCGGAATTTACTTATTTGGTCAATACAATAATGACTTAGTTTATCATCGCTGGGGTCTACAATATTCCTTTTTGCCACGCTGGAGTGTGGGTGTAAACCTAAAAGCACATAAGCAGGTAGCTGATTTTACGGATGTAAGACTAGTTTACAGCTTGAGGAAAAGGTAGTTTAAACCAATTTCTAGTTCTCCACCCTTGCTCTCTTGAGCTGAAAATTCTGACCCAAATAAACTTTTCTAACAAGTGGATCATCAGCCAATTCTTGGGCTGTGCCGGCTTTAAATAATTTTCCTTCCACCATCAGGTAGGCACGATCGGTAATTGCTAATGTTTCGTCCACATTATGATCACTGATGATGATCCCGATGTTTCTCTTTTTAAGTTTAGAAACGATTCCTTGAATCTCTTCCACAGCAATGGGATCAACTCCCGCAAACGGTTCGTCCAGTAAAACAAAACTAGGATCGACCGCTAGCGCTCGTGCAATCTCTGTCCTTCTTCGTTCACCCCCAGAGAGCACCATGCCTAGATTTTTTCGAACATGGGTAAGGCTGAACTCCTCCAGCAACGTTTCGACTTTCTCGAGGCGGTCTTTTTTACTCATTTCCCGCATCTCAAGAGGAGCAAGAATATTTTCTTCCACAGAGAGGGTACGAAACACGGACGCTTCTTGTGCCAGATAGCCAATCCCGCGTTTGGCACGTTGGTACATCGGCAAGTCTGTTATATTTTCGTCATTCAAAAAAATGTTGCCTTCGTTGGGCTTGATCAAACCAACAATCATATAAAAGCTAGTTGTTTTACCAGCACCATTTGGGCCGAGCAAGCCTACAATTTCCCCCTGTGAAACCTGCACTGAGACATTGTTCACAACGGTTCGCTTTTTATATTTTTTCAATAAGTTCTCTGCTCTTAATATCATGTCATTCAAAAATTAGGTCTTTGATTCGGAGTTGAAGAGTAGTCGTGCCATTGTAGGTATTTTCCTCCAGTGTAAAGGCCATGTTGAAAAATCCACCGCGTGTCAATTGGTCGTAAAATTGAATCATGTCAAAACCAACCACATTGAATATACTTTTGTTTCCTTCTTGCCCGGCAGCAAAGCGGAGGTGCCTTTCTTTAAAATTGGCGAGATTACTTTCCACAAAAACATTTTTAGCTTCAAAAACCGGCTTTTGATTTTCTGGGCCAAAGGGTGCCATTTGCTTGAGAATGTTATTGAATTTGTCATTCATGGAATCAAACTGAATGGGAATATCAATTTCAACAACGGGCATTAGCATTTCTTCGGTGATAGTTTGTGATACCACCTCTTCAAACCGTTGTTGAAACGCCCCCAAATTGCTTTTATCCATTGTAAGCCCTGCCGCATATTTGTGTCCGCCAAACTTGTCAAGCAAGTCGCTGCAGGCACTGATCGCTTCATACAGGTCAAAGTCTTTTACAGAGCGTGCCGAGCCTGTAATTTTATCATTTGATTCAGTGAGAATCACGGTAGGGCGGTAATACTTTTCTACACACCTAGCAGCAACTATGCCAATTACTCCTTTGTGCCAGGTATTTTTAAAAAGAACGGTTGATTTTGCCGCACGGAGTGTATCATTTGCTTCAATCATAGCGAGCGCTTCATCAGTGATGGAAAGATCGAACTCTCTGCGAAGATTGTTTTTAAGATTAATTTTTTCGGCCAGTTGATTCGCCTCGTCTTCTGTCTTTGAAATTAATAATTCAACAGCTCCGCGTGCATGAGCAACACGCCCTGCCGCATTGATCCGAGGGCCGAGTGTAAAAACCACACCCGACACATCCAGGTCGCCTTTGGTGGCTGCAATCTCTTTTAATGCCTTCAAACCGGGCAACGGGCGTTGATTTAATTTTTGGAGGCCGAAGTGAACCAGAATTCGATTTTCATCAACGATAGGAACGATATCTGAGGCAATGCTTACGGCAACCAAATCAAGGTATTCATTCAGCTCTTCTTCCTTTCGGTATGACTGCGCATAGGCTTGCATTAATTTGAAACCCAGTCCACATCCACTGAGCTCTTTAAAAGGATAGTGACAATCACTTCTTTTTGGATCAAGCACAGCAATGGCATTAGGAATATTTGTTCCGGGTAGGTGGTGATCGCAAATGATAAAATCAATTTTTTTCTCCGTAGCCAACGTGACAGCGTCAATAGCTTTTACACCAAGATCCAGCGCGATGATTAGACTAAATCCATTTTCCTCTGCCCATTTGATGCCAGCTTCTGAAACGCCATAACCCTCCGTATGCCGATCAGGTATATAAAAATCACAAAGAGGATAGAAGCTTTGGAGGTAGCTATACACCAACGCAACCGCAGTTGTTCCATCAACGTCATAGTCTCCATAGATTAAAATTTTCTCACCGTTTTCAATAGCGATGTTTAACCGGGACACGGCTTTTGTCATATCTGTCAGCAGAAAAGGACTATGAAGCTCTGCTAATGAAGGGCGAAAGAATTTTTTTGCCAAGTCAAAGTTGTAAATACCACGCTGAAGTAAAATGGATGTAAGAGAAGGATTAACATTGATTTGTTGGCTAAGGGTTTCGATTTCGCCCTGCGCTGGTTCAGATTTGCGTAACCATTTTCGTTGCATGCACTTATTTTTGTTCGATTGTAAAGGCTCCGGGTTTTCCGGCCACACCGTCTAAACCAGCAATACCCCGTTTCCCATTCTTCCCATCTTTAGCTGATCCCAATCCCGCCTGTCCTCCAATTCCACCAATTCCACCACTACCTGCAAAACCACCGTAATTTTTAAACACAAGTTTTGTTCCCTGAATGGTATAGAGGTCGGTGCAGGTTTTGCAGGTCATTTGTAATTTTCCTCCATTTCCTCCAACCGCTCCATTTCCTCCATTTCCTCCGTCTCCTCCATTCCCGCCTTTGCATAATTTTGTGCCCGGTCCGCCATCTCCCCCTTTACCACCGCGTCCGCCATTTCCACCATCACCACCGTTTAAGTCAATCGTCAGAGAACCTTCAATTTTAAGTTGGTTAGAATAAAAAGATAAGTTCAATCCATCACTTCCTGATTTTCCAATCTCCCCATCTTTTCCAGCGTCTGCATTTCTGCATGGCGCATTTTGCCGATTGCCCGCTGCGCCTACCTTTCCAGTTAACCCGCTTTTACCGCGTCCATTAATCACACATCCCTTTCCGATGATGACCATTTTGGCGTTAATAATATTCTCCTTGGCGTCTCTGTTTAGGAAAATACGTGATGAGTCCCTCATAATCAACGTGTCGACTACCAACACATCGGAACCTGCTATTTTGTATTCCTGCTTCGGTAGGATTTCTAATTTATCCAACCGGATTTGTGAAAACACGGTGGTTAAAAGTAGGCTGAAAAACAAAAGAGACGAAAGTCGAATCATGAAGTAAATTTAAGCAGTAGCTGATGTCATTTAAATCTCTGCGCTAATAAAAAAGGGCAACCCTGGGCTGCCCTCTCTCAAAAGTTGATTCTTGTTATTTTTTTGCACCAGCTTTGTCAGCTACTACTCCTTCTAATACATCTTTGATATCCACTCGTTGGCCATCCTTAAATGGAACAATCCAGGCATCCTTCACGCCCATATCACGTAAGTATTTCTTAAACTTATCGGCTTCCCAATAGTCGCGAAAAACACCAATGGTAAACTTCTGTTCGCCCTTATCGGTTGCCTCCCCTCCAAAGTTTGGGTTATTATCAAAGTACTTTGCTAAATCTTTATTTTTGAAAGCACCAATCTGTACTTTAAAAACCACTCCCTTCGAAAAGTCCATCGGATTGATTGGAGGATTTTCTTTCAACTGAGCAAGCTCTGCTTTGGTGGAAGTTAACTCGCTTCTCATTTTAGAAATTTGGTCTTCCAAGTCAGCGATTTTTGCGTTCTTGTCGCTTACCTGGCCGTTGAGCGTACTAACTTGCCCTTTCAGAGCAGAGTTATCTGTTTCAACGACTTGTTTCGTTTCTACCAACGTTTTTAGGTTAGCAGGATTCTTGGCGAATTCCTTGGCTTTCTTTTTCCATTCTTTCTTCTCCTTTTTGGAGAGCTGAGAGAAAACTTGCGTGCCGGAAAAAATCAGCGCCAGGCAGACGAATAAAACTCTAGTTTTCATGTTTTGTGGGTTAGTTTAAAGGATAAAAGTAAGAAATATTTGGGAATAGAAATGTTCAATAATTTTGAACTAGTCAAATTGTTATTTCTAACTCAACTCTCGCTCCAAAATCTTCCCTGTCTTCTTATTCTTCAATATCAACTTCTTCGCACCATAGTGTGTCACTTCTTCTTTTATTAGATAATGATCTTCATCATACGATTGAAGGTGTGCATCTTTAGTAACTCCGGTACGTCCACGCCAAATTTCCAGCTTCACCGGCTCCCACTGTTTGCTTTTAGCCGAGCGATAGGCGGCATCTAAAATGGAGTTGACCACATAGCCATCATAAAAAGTTTCTTTTGGCTGGGATTTGCTTTCGATGGCATTGAACATATCCATGAACATGTGGTTGTAGCCGAGTTCATTCAGCTCATCGCCCACAGGAAACAACCACCCTGAATTGCTCTCTGCTTTTTCAGCCACATAGTCAGCACCTTTTCCCGTAGTGAACATTTCAAAGCCGGTGCGCAAAAAACTGTTCGTCCAAATCGTTCCTTCGGTGCCCATCACTTCATCGCGCAAGTCGAGCCCACCACGGAATGTCCAGCTCACTTCAAACTGACCGATAGCCCCATTTTCATATTTCACCAATCCAATGGCGTGATCTTCGGCATCGATGGGTTTTACTTGTGTATCAGCCCAGCACATTACTTCTACAGGCCTGATGTCTTTGCCAATGTAGCTGCGCGCAATCTCCACACAATGACAACCCAAATCTAAAATGCATCCTCCACCCGCTTGCTCAATATCCCAAAACCAATCGCTATGCGGCCCGGGATGTGTTTCGCGGGATTTTGCCCAGAGAATTCTGCCAAGCGCACCGTTCTTTACACTTTCATTAGCTTTTATAAACTTGGGGGTGTAAACTAAATCTTCGAGATAGCCATTGAAGATGCCGGCTTTCTCTACTGCCTCTAACATTCGCTTTGCTTCTTCTGCATTTCTACCAAGCGGCTTAGTAGTCATTACCGCTTTCTTGTGTTTGCAGCAAAGCATCACTGCCTCTTCGTGCAAATTATTCGGCAACGAAATACAAACCACATCCACCTCCGGTCGGTTAACTGCGTCCTCCAAAACCGTTGTTGCGAAAGCAACGTTGTAGTCAGCCGCAAATTTTTTCGCGCTTTCTTCCTTACGGGAATAGATGGAAACGATTTTATCTTTATTGCGATAGCCTTGAATCGAACCGGCATAAAATCTGCCAATGAAACCAGAGCCGAGCATTGCGATATTCATGGGTTGGTTGTTAGTTGTTCGTGAGTGGTTGTTCGTGAGTGGTTAGTTTGTCGCTGTTGGCAAGCGAACAACGAATAACCAACAACGAACAACCATTATGCAGCTTTAATCTCTTTCTTCTCGTTAAAAAATAAGATGAAATAAATCAATACGGCCATAGCTATGAATGCCGGAACAAACCAAATTTGTTTCCATTGATGTAATCCGTTTTCCATGTTTCCATCCGCTACAAAGCCCGAGAAGCTGGTACCGATAAACATGCCCAAGCCATAGGTCGCGAACGTAAATAATCCTTGAGCTGCATTTTTGATTTTCTCCCCTGCTTTCTTTTCAGTGTACATGTATCCGGTGACAAAGAAGAAATCATAGCAGATGCCATGTAAAATAATGCCCGCATAAAGCATCCAGGTATTTGCTCCCATATCGCCATACGCAAAAAATACATAGCGAAGAATCCACGCGGTCATTCCCAACAGCAACATTTTCTTTACTCCAATTTGATTGAATAGAAAAGGAATGGCGAGAATAAAGATCGCCTCTGACATTTGCCCCATTGTCATCTTGGAAGCTACATTACTCATCCCTAATTCATTCAGAAAAACGTTGGCGAATCCATAATAAAAGGAGAGAGGGATACAGACCAAGATAGCTGCAATGAAAAATATTAGATAGGGTTTGTCTTTGAAGAGGACGAAAGCCTCGGTTCCAATGGCCGATGAGGCGCCTTCTGTTTTTCCTTTAGGCGGTGTATTCGGTAAGAAGAAACTGGTAAGGCCAAGCAAGATGGAAGCACCACCCGCCATTTGAAAAGTAACGGCTGATTTATCTAATCCAAAAGAACTGATGCAGACTCCCGCGACAATCCAACCCAGTGTGCCGAATACTCTTATCCACGGGAATTGTTTTCCGGGATCAGTCATTTGGCCGAAGGCAATGCTATTAGACAAAGCAATGGTTGGCATATAAAGCAAGGAATAGAAAACTATGATCCAATAAAACGTGGTGCTATCTGTAATTTGAGTGGCCAGATAAAGAAGTAAGCCACCGGCTAGGTGCAACACGCCCATAATTTTTTGAGCGGAAAAAAAGCGATCTGCCACCAGACCAACAAACAAAGGAGAGATCATGGTGGCAATAGCCAAAGCACCATAGGCCGCTCCTATTTGTACGCCAGTGGCATGCAAAAATTCTGTCATGTAGGTTCCCATGGTTACGTACCAAGCGCCCCATATAAAATACTCCAGGAGCATCATGAAAGAAAGCTTGGTGAAAATAGTAGGTTTCATCTGCAATGGTTTGATTTAGAAAGTACGAGTTACGATTTTTTTGAAATAAATATGCTATCTCTAGTAGTCCGTTTTGTTGGACTATATATTTGTTCTGATATTTCTTGATTTTCTTATTTTAGTAATGCTCCGTTTGGCATGTATCAATCTTAAAACTTGAATCCTATTTTTCGACACTCGGTATATAATCAGGTGTGCATCCAAAATTATCCACCGGTACATTTTGGATTTTGTAATCAGATGATGACATTCCGGGAAAAGTAAATAGTTTGTTGAAAGTCCCTCGATCAATTGCCAAATCTCATTCTCATAACGTTCGGCTTGAGCTAAACCAAAAGTTTCAAGACCATATTGATAAACTTCTTCTAAGTCAAGATTGAACTGCTCTGAAATATTTACTTGGAATGCTTCTGTTCCCTCCATCCCTTGATCAGTTTCTTAGATTCTTCAACAGAGTAAAATTGACCCCTTTCTGTTTTTTTGATCGCTTCTTTTAATTGATCTTCTGAAATGGGATCACCTGATAAAGCCCAACTTTTAGGGGTGAGTTTTTTTATCGTAGACTTCATACTGCAAAATACACAATTTTAAAACAACGCAAAATAGACTCACGGTGCTAATTCTAACATCAAACCATCTTCTCCGGCCTTACCCACTCATCAAATTGTGCGGAGGTAAGTAAGCCTAACTCTACTGCTGCTTCGCGCAGTGTTTTGTTTTCTTTATGAGCCTTCTTGGCAATCTTAGCTGCATTCTCATAACCGATGTGTGTATTCAATGCGGTTACTAACATCAACGAGTTTTCCATGTGTTGTTTGATGATGGGCAAGTTAGGCTCAATACCAATCGCACATTTGTCATTGAAGGAAACACATGCATCTCCTATCAGTCGTGCACTTTGCAATACGTTGGCTGCGATTACCGGCTTGAATACGTTCAGTTCAAAGTGACCATTCGATCCGCCAATGGTTACAGCCACATCATTGCCCATCACTTGTGCACACACCATCGTCATAGCTTCAGGCTGTGTAGGATTTACTTTGCCCGGCATAATGGATGAACCGGGTTCGTTATCAGGAATAATAATTTCACCAATACCGCTGCGTGGGCCTGAGCTCAACATGCGAATATCGTTGGCAATTTTCATCAATGAAACGGCTACACGTTTTAAAGCCCCGGAGAGTTCCACCATTGCATCGTGTGCTGCCAATGCTTCAAACTTATTAGGTGCGGTTACAAATGGAAGGCCTGTCAGTTCTGCGATTTTTTTCGCCACCAATACATCATAGCCTTTGGGGGTATTCAACCCCGTGCCTACGGCAGTACCACCCAATGCTAATTCACTAATCATTCCTAACGAATTGTTGATAGCGCGAATACCGTTATCTAATTGTTGCGCATAACCGCCAAATTCCTGACCAAGGGTGAGTGGAGTGGCATCCATAAAGTGAGTACGCCCCGTCTTTACGATGGATTTAAAGTCAGTCGCTTTTTTATGAAGTGTGTCGCGCAGTTTTTGTAATCCCGGCAAGGTAATTTCTACCACTTGCTTGTAAGCAGCAATGTGCATGGCCGTAGGATAGGTGTCATTACTGGATTGCGACTTGTTCACATCGTCATTCGGGTGCAATACTTTTTTCTCGTCCGTTAGTTTTCCGCCACACAGTACATGCGCACGATAAGCAATCACTTCATTCGCGTTCATGTTACTTTGCGTGCCTGAGCCTGTCTGCCAGATCACCAAAGGAAATTGGTCATCTAGCTTACCGGCCACAATCTCATCGCAAACCGTGGCTATCATATCTTTTTTATCAGCCGTTAAAACACCCAACTCGTGGTTGGCCATAGCCGCTGCTTTTTTCAAATACCCAAAGGCATGGATAATCTCCTTGGGCATGCTAGCCTCCGGTCCGATTTTAAAATTATTGCGCGAGCGCTCCGTTTGTGCGCCCCAGTATTTGTCGGCAGGTACTTGCACCTCGCCCATGGTGTCTTTTTCGATACGGTAATTCATAGGTATTTTGATTAGAGTCTAGGACGGTAAAAATAAGCAAATGTGGCTAATAGACCAGCGCTGTTTCTGACAAGAAAGGTATCACAGACGTCAAGACACCTTCAAGATGACAGACGCCTACGAAATATTTGTTACTAACTGGTAGAACAAATACTTCTATCTGCCGTATATTAGTTCTACAATCTAGTATTATATGATAGAAACAAGGCTTGGCGAATTCGAAGAAGTGATATTACTATTATCTGGAATTCTAGGCGAAGAGGCTTATGCCTTCAAAATAGCCGAAGAATTTGAATCGCAAACAGGACGCTCGGTATCCATCGGTGCAGTGCACTCTACCCTTACTCGATTGGAAGAGAAGGGATTTTTAAAGTCGGAAATGGGGAAGTCTACCGCTGAAAGAGGAGGAAGGCGAAAAAGGATTTATACCATTACAGCTTATGGTAAGAAAACACTATCAGCGGCCCGCGATTTCAAGCAAGCGCTGTGGGATCAGTTTCCCGGCTTTGCTACAGCTAAACTGAGTTTTGGAATCTAATGGAAGACAAACTAAATCCACCCAAGTTGGCGAGCAGGCTTCTAAAGGGTTTTCTGCGCGATGATCTTGCCGAAGAAGTGCGTGGCGACTTGGAAGAGAAAATTTATTCAGACCTAAAAACCAAATCTGCCTTTAAAGCAAAACTGATTTACTGGTACCAAGTCATTAACTACGTCCGTCCATTTGCCATTCGTAAATCAAAAGCATCACACATAAACAACTACGATATGTTCCAGAGCTATTTTAAAATTGGCTGGAGGAATTTGGTGAAAAACGGCACATTTTCCTTTATAAACATTTCAGGTCTCGCGCTTGGATTGATATGTAGTATCCTTATCGCCATGTGGGTACAAGATGAATACAACATGGATGCATTTCACGAAGATTTAGATCGCATTTATACTATTACTAGCACCGAATATTCAGGTCGCGAAATCACTTATGGAGGGTATGATACGCCAGGCCTGTTAGGGGAAGAGTTGAAAAGAGTACTACCTGAAGTTGAGTATGGCTGTAACATCAATGGATGGAATGAATGGGGAACTTTTGGTGTGGATGAGAAAAGGGTTAAAATGCCCGGCTACTATGCGGGTGAAGATTTTCTCAAAATATTTTCTTATCCTTTACTGCTCGGCTCAAGAGAGGCGGCACTGAAGTCGCCAGAGGGCATTGCCATCTCTCGAAAAATGTCAGTTGCTTTGTTTGGCTCGCCCGAGTTGGCAATGGATAAATCAGTTCGCTTCGACAATGAGGTAGACTTGAAAGTAACTGCCGTGTTTGAAGACGTAGGCGACAATGTTTCAGATAAATTCGAATACCTCATCAATTGGAACTTTTTCGTTGAAAGAAATGAATGGGTGAAAGACTGGGGCAATACGGGCCCCATAACGTTCATCAAACTACGCGAGCAAGCGAACGCAGAAATGTTAAAGCCCAAGCTTCAACATTTTCTTAAAAGCTACAATAAAAACTATTCTGACTTTCATCGTGATGAATTGAGCTTGCAACCTTTCGGGGAGAAATACCTCCACTCCAACTTTAAAGAGGGGAGAGTAGCAGGTGGCCGAATAGAATACGTTCGGCTGTTTAGTCTGGTTGCCGTTTTTACCTTGCTCATCGCTTGTGTCAATTTTATGAATTTGAGTACCGCGCGTTCATTAAAGAGAGCGAAAGAAATTGGTGTAAGAAAAGTAAATGGTGCTGTAAAATCTGCGTTGGTCAGTCAGTTTATGCTGGAGGCTTTCCTCTTCACTTCCATAGCGGTAGTATTGGCATTGGTAGCGTTGCTGGCTTTACTCCCATCATTCAACTTACTAACCGGAAAAAATATTCAGGCGCCTTTTACAGACGGTAGATTTTGGATAGGAATATCAGTATTGACGTTCATCACAGGTGTTATCTCTGGAAGTTACCCAGCACTTCTATTATCATCCTTTAAGCCGATCTTGGTAATGAAGCAGAGTTTAAAGTCAAGTTCCACGGCTATCTTTTTCCGAAAAGGATTGGTGGTGTTTCAATTTGCCTTGTCTATTATTTTTATTGTCGGGATGATCGTGATTTCCAATCAGGTAGCATTTGTTCAAAACAAGAACCTAGGATATGAAAAAAACAATTTGATTTACTTACGATTGACGGGAAATATTTCAACCAACTTTTATATTTTCAAACAAGAAGCACTAAAAGTGCCTGGCATTGTTAGCGTCAGTCAAATGTCGCAGCGACCTGTGCAACTAGATAACGCTACCGTTGAGGTAGAGTGGGAGGGTAAAGCACCAAATACGAAACCCATATTTGCACGAGCCAATATAGGATATGATTTTGCAAAGACAATGCAGGCAACAATCATTGCGGGTCGTGATTTTTCAGAAGATTTTGCAGACTCTTCTAGTTATATAATCAATGAAAAGGCCTTGCGGATTATTGGCTATAAAGACCCCATTGGCATGCCGCTTACATTTGGAAATAGAAAAGGTATCATTGTAGGCGTAGTGAAAGATTTTCACTTTAAGTCCCTTCACGTACCCATTGAGCCGTTGGTGTTACGATTGGCAAGAAGTGGTTGGGGTTATGCGCTCATCCGCACAGAGCCCGAAATGACTTCTATCGCTTTGCCTGGTTTGGAGCAGCTTCATAAAAAGCTAAACCCTGATTTCATATTCGCTCATCAATTTGCAGACGAGGAGTACGCTTACCTATATAAAAGTGAGCAAGTAGTGAAGAAACTATCTTGGTGCTTTGCTTTTTTGGCCATATTCATTTCGAGCTTGGGGCTTTTTGGATTAATGATTTTTACTGCCGAGCAGCGCGTAAAAGAAATAGGCATCCGTAAAGTTTTGGGTGCAAGCGTTTCACAAATCACAACCCTGTTGTCAAAAGACTTTATGAAGCTGATGTTTGTGTCAATACTGCTATCAACACCCATTGCCTATTACGCGATGGATACCTGGCTAAAAGGTTTTGAATATCGAATCACTATTCAATGGTGGATGTTTGTGGTAGCCGCGGTCGGTGCTATTGCCATCGCTTTGTTTACAATTAGTTTTCAAGCCATTAAGGCAGCGATGATGAACCCCGTCAATAGTTTGAAGTCAGAATGAAAATTAGTTGCAGGTTTCCAGTTCCCTGTTCCCACTAACTGGCAACCGATAACGAAATTTATGAACAACGAAAAAGCCATTCCGCCCAAGTTTGCCAACAGACTGCTCAACAGCTTTCTCCGCAGCGACTTGGCTGAAGAAGTGCGCGGTGACTTGGAAGAAAAATTCTATGCTGACTTAAAACACAAATCTGCTTTTAAAGCAAAACTGAATTACTGGTACCAAGTTCTAAATTATCTAAGGCCTTTCGCATTACGTAAATCCAGATTGAATCACTCAAACAACTACGATATGTTTCAAAGCTATTTTAAAATCGGGTGGAGGAACCTTCTCCGTAGCAAAGGGTATTCTTTAATCAACATTAGTGGGTTGGCGCTAGGCATGACTGTAGCCATACTGATTGGGCTTTGGGTGTTTGACGAGTTATCTTACAACAAACACCAGAAAAATTATGATACCGTGGCAGCCGTACTTCAGAATAACACAGAAGATGGTAAAACGGAAACCTCGTCATCTCAGTCTTATCAGCTCGGCCCAGAGCTTCGTGAGAGCTATGGAAGCTATTTCAAGCATGTGGTGATGTCTTCTTTTGCAAGCAGTTCTATTCTGGCGAAGGAAGAAAAAGTAATAACAATAACAGGTTGTTTCATGGAAGAACACGGACCAGAATTGTTATCGCTACAAATGATAAAGGGAACAAGCTCCGGATTGAAAGACCCAAGCTCACTTCTTCTTTCCGCCTCCACGGCAAACATCTTTTTTGGTGCAGATGACCCGATCGGCAAAGTATTGAAACTTGATAATAGTGTTGATCTCAAGGTGATTGGTGTGTATCAGGATATTCCCGATAACTCATCGTTTAGAGGAGAACTCGCATTTATTGCTCCACTTGAAGTGCTTGTTAATAGAGGTGGTCGAAGTTTTGGCTGGGGCAATAACTGGCTTCAGGTGTTTGTTCAATTGGCTGAAAATGTGGAAATGCAGCAAGCATCGGTCGCTATTAAGAATGCCAAAATGAAAAACGTAGAGGAGGATGATAAACGTTTCAAACCCGAACTTTTTCTACACCCTCTATCGAAATGGCATTTGTATTCCGACTTTAAGGATGGAGTAAATATAGGAGGTCTTATTCAGCTTGTTTGGTTATTCGGCTTGATAGGTGTTTTTGTGGTATTGCTCGCTTGTATCAACTTTATGAATCTGAGCACGGCACGTTCGTTGAAGCGCAGCAAAGAAGTAGGCGTTCGCAAAGTAATAGGGTCTGGTCGTGTTCAACTCATCCGCCAATTCTTTATTGAGTCATTGCTGGTGGTAACTTTGGCTTTTGTTTGCGCCATTTTATTGGTTCATCTTTTCTTGCCTTGGTTCAACCAAATCGCAAGCAAGAACATTCGGATTGATTGGCTAAACCCATCGTTGTGGGTAGCACTGTCTGCGTTCGCGGTGTTGATTACGCTCCTTGCTGGCAGCTATCCATCTTTTTATTTGTCTGCATTCAGTCCCATCAAAGTACTAAAGGGACCTTTCCGGGTTGGAAAATATGCAGCCCTTCCGCGCAAAGCATTGGTAATAGTTCAATTCTCGGTCTCGATTATTCTAGCGATTGGCACTGCTGTAGTATATCAGCAAATTCAATTTGCTAAAGACAGACCGATTGGCTATGAATTGAATGGACTGGTGACAATACCCATGCAAACCCAGGAAGTAAAAAAGAATTACAATGCGTTGCGAAATGAACTGTTGACCAGTGGTGCGATTGTCGAAGTATCCACCTCTGAAACAACTGTAACTAATCTGTGGTGGTCTGACTGGGGATATGAATGGAAAGGTAAAGACCCGAGTTCACCGGGTCATATCTACCGCGGTGCGATTGACTATGAATTTGGGAAGACCATCGGCTGGAAAATAAAAGAAGGTCGGGATTTTTCCAGAGACTTCCCTTCCGACTCCTCTGCTTTTATACTCAACGAAGCGGCTGCAAAGTATATGGGTTTAGAACATCCGATTGGCGAGACCATTCGCTTTTACGGCAGAAACTTTACTGTGATCGGTGTTGTAGAGGATATGGTTACGCAATCGCTTTACGAATCAAATAAGCAAACAGTCTTCGTGTTGGATCGATTTGATCGGGCGAGCTTCATTAATGTTAAGATCAATCCGGAAGCCGGGGCAAGTAAGGCGATAGAAGAATTGAATCGCCTTTTTGTAAAGCATAATCCGAACACGCCCTTCGAATACAAGTTTGCAGATGATGAATTCGCAGGAAAATTTTCCTTTGAAGCTCGAGTCGGAAAATTGGTAAGCATTTTCGCATTAATCGCCATTTTTATTAGCTGCTTGGGCTTGTTTGGCCTCGCTTCATTCATGGCAGAACAACGCATCAAAGAAATTAGCATCCGCAAAGTATTGGGAGCTTCCGTGTCAGGTCTTTGGCAAATGCTCTCCAAAGACTTTGTTATCCTCGCAGCAATGTCATGCCTACTAGCAGCTCCCATCGGTTATTATTTAATGAACAGCTGGTTACAACTATACGAATACCATACTACTATTTCTGGATGGCTTTTGTTGCTAATTGGCATTGGCGTTTTGGTGATCACACTAATAACGGTGAGTTTTCAAGCAATGAGAGCAGCGTTGACGAACCCGGTGAATAATTTGAAAACGGAGTAAAATGAAATCTACACCACCTCCACACGCCAACCGCTAGCTCCCCCTATTAGCGCAAGCGTCCGCTTGTGCTTAAACATTTCCAGCAGTTAAGACGCAAAGGTTCGTCTGTCCATTTTCTTTGCAAGATGTGCCTCTAAAACTATTACCTTTGTATTGTGTATTACAGACGAAAAATAATACTGGCTCTTCTGCAGTTGCTTGAAGGAAAACTGGATAAAATCAAGCTTCAAAAGCTTCTCTTCTTATTTACCAGAAAGCAAGCTAAGGCGGATTATGATTTTATTCCGTATAAATATGGGTGCTATTCTCAATCTGCTGCAGCCGATATGGACACTATGGTTGCCAAAGGCTTCTTAAGGGACGGGGATAGCTATTTTTTGAGTCTGGATAAGAAAGACTACTTCAAACAACTTAAGCCAGACGACCAAAAGAACCTGTGTGAAGTTAAGGCAAACTACGGCAAGATGAGCGCAGATGGATTGATGCGTCACGTATATAGAAACTATCCCTTCTATGCAATAAATAGCATAACAGCTCCGAATCTTTTGAATAAGGAAGAATTAGACAATGTTGCAAAGGCAAGACCAAAAGGAAAGGGAACGACCTTGTTTACTATTGGATATGAAGGCGTGTCGCTTGAACAGTATTTGGTAAGATTGCTGGAAAGGGACGTAAAGGTTCTGGTGGATGTGCGTAACAATCCGCTAAGCATGAAGTACGGATTCAGTAAAAGTCAGTTAAAAAAGCAGTGTGAGAAATTAGGAATAACGTATGTGCACTTCGCAGAAGTTGGAATACAGTCAGATCAACGTCAGGAATTAAATACGCAGAGTGATTACGATAATTTATTTAGCGAGTATCGAAAAAGAAATCTGAGTAAAACGATAAAGGCTCAAAATGCAATTCTTGATTTATTAAAGCTGAACGAACGTATTGCTTTAACCTGTTTTGAAGCGAACATTTGTCAATGCCATCGCAAACATCTGGCTGAGGCCATTGAACAGCTTCCCGGTTTTAATTATGAAGTAAAACATATTTAGGATGGCGCTCACAAGGGTTTTAATCACTGTCAAGACTTACCCTTCACTTTCAACTAAATATGAAGAGTTAGTCTGCACGGCAGGATTTCTTGAAGACGGTTCATGGATAAGGATATACCCCATTCAATTTCGCCAGCGTCCCTACGCGCAGCAGTATAAAAAGTATCAGTGGATTGAGATTGATCTGGTCAAAAATGAAAAAGACTTTCGCCCACAAAGCTTCCGGCCTGTTTCGCACGAAACCGAAATAAAGTTGCTGTCTGAATTGCCAGCTGACGGAGACGCGTGGCATGAGCGGAGGAAAGTGGTACTGGGTAAGGTTTATCAGAATTTGAGTCAATTAATAGCTGAGTCCAAAGAGAAGTCTATTTGCACCTCATTGGCAGTCTTCAAACCAACAGTTGTAAAAGATTTTGTCGTAGAAGAAGTGGAACGAGAATGGAGCAAGGAAAAATTGGCAAGCCTGCAACAACTGAATCTTTTTTCATCGGCAATCGAAGGAAAGACAGAGGTAGTAAGAAAGCTCCCCTACAAATTCTCTTATCGATTCGAAGACAATGGAGGTAAATCCAGTACGTTAATGATTGAAGATTGGGAAATCGGAGCACTCTATTGGAATCTAGTTGCACAATTTGAAGGGGACGAGAACAAGGCTGTGGCAGGAGTAAAAGCCAAATATTTTGATGACTTCGCAAAAACGAAGGATCTTCACTTGTTTCTTGGTACAACTTTCGAGTTTCACTTAAAGAATGCACCCAACCCGTTCGTCATTATCGGCACATTTCACCCAAAATCAATTACTCAAACTAAATTGTTTTAAGTTGGGTATCTACCGGCTTTATTGAAATCTATCACAAATCAAACACCACGCTCGCGGCAGGGATGGAGCGAACTGTTTGAGCCTCCCGCAAGAAACTGCGGGACAGGCTCCATGGCATGTGCGTGAGGTGGCGATTAGCGACAGCCCGTGAAGCCGCCCAAGCCTTCGACAAACTCAGGCTATCATGTTCACTAAAAAATGGAAGACTCTGTTTTTGTAAACTTTTCGAAAAAATGTCGCAATCCTTGCAACCTCTGGCGTTTTGTGAAGTATATCCTGTACTCCCAGAATAAACCACATTATCGATGCTAAAAACCTATTTCAAAATCGCCTTCCGAAACCTGATTCGGCAAAAAGGCTATTCGTTTATCAACATTGCCGGACTGGCATCCGGCATGGCCGTAGCCATTCTCATCGGCTTGTGGATATGGGATGAACTCTCGTATGACAGGTATCATCAAAACTACGACCGCATCGCTCAGGTGTGGCAGCACAACGTTTACAACGGAGTCGTGCAGTCACAAATATCAAATCCGTATCAGATGGCGGAAGAGATACGCAACAATTTTGGCAGCGACTTCAAGTATGTGCTGCAGGCATCGTGGAATAGCACCCATATCCTTTCTTTTGGTGAAAAGAAGTTCAATAAAGACGGATATTTCTTTGAGCCTGAAGTGACTGAAATGCTTACGTTGAAAATGCTAAAAGGCACGCGGGATGGATTGAAAGAACCGTATTCGATTTTACTATCAGAGTCAACTGCGAGGGCTTATTTTGGAGATATCGATCCCATCAACCAAGTCATGCGAATTGACAATAAGCACGATGTAAAAGTGACAGGGGTTTACGAAGACTTACCCTACAATACTTTCTTTCGCAACATGAATTACTTGTTGCCATGGGATTTATACATCATCTCCAATGAATGGATCAAGAAGATGGAGAACCCCTGGGGAAGTAATTTCACTCAGACATTTGCTCAACTCACAGACAAGGCCGATATGTCATTAGTTTCTGCAAAAATCAAGGATGTTAAATTCAACAAACTCAAAGACGAGGGAGATCGGAAATACAAGCCTGTCGTTTTTCTGTTGCCCATGAGCCAATGGCATTTGTATCGTGAATTTAAAAACGGGGTCAATGTTGGCGGACGGATTGAGTTTGTATGGCTATTCGGTATCATCGGCATGTTTGTACTGATGCTTGCGTGTATCAATTTTATGAATTTAAGTACAGCCCGCTCAGAGCGCAGAGCAAAAGAAGTAGGCATCCGTAAGTCTATAGGTTCGGTTCGCGCGCAATTGGTGAGCCAATTTTTTAGCGAATCATTAGTGGTAGCGTTTTTAGCATTTCTTGTTTCGTTGTTGCTAGTGCAACTCATGTTGCCAATGTTCAACCAGGTGGCCGACAAAAAATTGACACTCCCGGTATTCAACCCTGTGTTTTGGGCAGCCGGAGTTTGTTTCAGTTTGCTCACGGGCATCATTGCGGGAAGTTACCCTGCACTTTATCTGTCTTCGTTCGATCCCGTTCAAGTTTTAAAGGGCACATTTCGAGTGGGAAGATTTGCGTCCATTCCTAGAAAAGTTTTAGTGGTGGTGCAGTTTTCTGTGTCGGTTACGCTTATCATCGGAACGATCGTTGTGTTTAATCAAATTCAATTTGCGAAGAACAGACCGATTGGGTATGAGCGAAATGGATTGATCAGTATGTTTTTGACAACTCAGGATTTGCATAAGCATTTTGAGGCTGTAAGAAATGAGCTGAAGAGTTCAGGTGCCATTGTTGAAATGGCGGAGTCGGGCAGTCCGGTTACGCAGGTGTGGAATACCAATGGTGGTTTCGAGTGGGAGGGAAAGGATCCCGCCTTGGCGGTAGATTTTCCGAATAATGGAATCACCCATGAGTATGGAAAAACCATTGGCTGGCAGTTCAAAGAAGGCCGTGATTTTTCTCATGAATATTCAACGGACTCCAACGCGTTTGTCATTAACGAGGCTGCTGAGAAATTTTTAGGATTCAAAAAAACGGTGGGGGCAACGCTGACATGGGAAGGAAAACCATACACGATCATCGGCATCATTAAAGACATGGTAGTAGAATCTCCTTACGAACCTGCGAGAGCGTCCTTGTTCCATATTTCAAAAGACGGTGGCAATGTAATTATTATGAAAATTAATCCAGAAATGGCTTCACGTGAAGCAATAAGCAAAATAGAAACAGTTGTTAAAAAGTATAATCCTGATGCACCCTTTGAATACAAGTTTGTAGATGAAGACTATGCTCGCAAATTTGGACATGAAGAGCGCATTGGAAAACTCGCAAGTTTTTTTGCTGCGCTTGCCATCTTTATCAGCTGCCTTGGTATTTTCGGATTAGCCTCTTTTGTAGCAGAGCAGAAAGCCAAAGAAATAGGAGTGCGGAAAGTAATGGGCGCGTCTGTGTTTACCTTATGGAAAATGTTGTCGCGTGATTTTGTTTTATTGGTGACTATTTCCTTTCTAATCGCAAGCCTTCTATCGTTCTATGTGATGAACAACTGGCTGATGAAATATGAATATCGAACTGATATCTCGTGGTGGGTATTTGCAGTGGCAGGAATGGGAGCTTTGGTGATCACACTGGCTACGGTAAGTTATCAAGCCATCAAAGCAGCATTGGCCAATCCGGTGAATAGTTTGAGGACGGAATGAATAGAGTTTGCAAGTTCCCGGTTACAAGTTACATGTAACTAGGAACTGGAAACCAGAAACTATCTATTTCCCATTTGAGTAATCCACCACCAAATTGCAAAGTGTATTCACACCAAGTGTGAGACCGCTGTCGTAAATAATGAATTGTGGCGTGTGATGCGGTCCAGCTTTTTTAGGGTCTGTTCCTTTTGGCATTCCGCCCAAAAACAAAGATAACCCTGGTACTTTTTCAGCGAAGTAAGAGAAGTCTTCACTTCCGGTTTGAGCCGGAACAAGTTTTACATTTTCTTTGCCCGCAGATTTTTGAACGGAAGGGAGCATCCGGTTGGTCAAAGCGACATCATTGACAGTTACCGGGTAACGAATGCTATAAGGTAGTTCCACAACGGCAGTTGCTCCTGCTGCTTGCGCAGTATGCGTGGCAATTTCATTGATGCGCTGGATTACCATTTTTTCATCTTCGGCACTGAGTGTCCGAACAGTACCTAACATTTCCACTTTTTCGGAAATGATATTGCTGCGATTGCCACCATGAATAGCACCAATTGTTATCACCAGTTTTTTGCCCAAAAGTTAATTTATATCTTAATGAATACTCTCACTCCCAAAACAATTTACAACTATTCTGATGTCGTTTGGGTCTATTAAGTTTGTGTGATTTACAGTTTTGGAATCTACATATAGTTCAACATTAAATTCATTCTCAGATTCAATAAAAACAACTCGTAATCCTTTTGTATGAATTACAAAATGTTGGTGTGAGAATTCTTTTATTCTAAAACCTAAATCATTCTCAAAAAATAATTTTGTTGCACTGAGCTTTTGAGTTCTCAGTGCAACAGATATTATGTTGGATGCCATTATTTTTTCTTTTTCAAGTCGAAAGAATAGCCAACACTTATATTGAATACAAATGGTGTGAAGCCAATTCCAGGATCAAGTGTTTTAATTTCTTCTATTTTGTTGGTTACTTTATTTTGATAGCTAAACTTATCGTTGGTAAGTGTAGAATTTAGAGTAGGCCAAAAGCGTATACTTGGAGCAATCATTATTCCCTTCAAGAAGTTAGTTTTATTCTTAAAAGGTTGATAATTTCCATATACCCCAATACCTAAGCTAAAGGTGTTGTAATCTGTGATTTGACTGCCAGCATTTTGCGGTTCACCATTATAGTAAAACTCAAATCTGTGCCATTTAGGTTCTACCCTTACATTTATCCATTCCTTTATTCTGTAGCCAACTCCAAAACCAGTTGTCCAAGGCATATGCACCGCTAAACCTTGTCTTTTTAAATCAGAAGTTACAGAACTTTCAGAAAAATCTAAGGATACTCCGTGTGAATAATCGAAAATTAGCCGATTGTGAATGTAATTCCCTTCAATATTGAAGCCTTTGACTAACAGTGGTTGTGTAAGTCCAAACACAACATTTACTTTTTTATCGGTTTTCCAGTCTTGTGCCTGTGAATGAAAAGCCATTGAAGTTAGCATTAAAAAGAGAAATGCTCTTACTGAATTTTGAATTTTCTTTGTCATGATTTTTTATGTTTAAAATAATGACACAAAATTCACTTACAAAAAATTGCTCTTAGTTCACATTTGTTAATAAATAGAGATTTGACTCTAAAAGTTAAGATTTTGGTTGTGTTTGAAATAGAGGGATTAAAATTTCTGGGAAAAATAGGTCGCCTGTTTTGGATATTGGTATGAACCTATAAATAGTATCTAATTGAGCAAAGTAACACGCGAAAATTAAAATTGAACTCCAGTACTCAGATTTAATGCACCAAATTTCCATTGGTCGTTGCCTATGCCACTAACTTCAACACTAGTAGAATAGTATTGACAGTTTACTTCTAGATTGATACCCACCTTTTTATTTTTAAATGGGGTTAAGGTATATCCTATTCCTCCGCCAGTTTCAAGCCCAATACCAAAATGATGAAGAAAATCTTGCTTTCCTTCTTCATTTAAAAATCGGTTTTTTGTCCATACTGACCCCATTCCAATTTCACCTTTAATATACAGGTTTGTTTGGTCAAATAGATAATATTGTGTACCCATCCCAAAATTGAGAAAATTAAAGAAATAACCTTCTGCAGCTCCACTTTCCGAAGGTGTTGAGCCCGTTTGCCCGCTATTTACGATTAAGCCAACAGATAAATTTTTTACTTTTGGTAAAGGTACATAAAATCCTATACCTAAAGTAAAGCCTGTGTTTTGTGAATAACTGCCTACAGCACTTCTATTTCCCATTGCATTTTGGTAATAACTTTCACCGTTTTGTCTAAGCTTATATGATTGCATTAGCTCTGAGCCACCATAAAATTGTGGTGTTACAAAACCAGTAGAGAAATAAACCCTTTTTTTAGAAGCAATATCATTTTGAGAAAAAACGCAAAATGATGACGAACAAATAACTGCAATTGCAATAAAAAGTATTTTCATAATTTTATTTTTATTTGCAAAATTCACTCATTATAAATCCTTATCCATTCACATTTGTTAATAAAATAGAAATTGACTTTTTATTTCCGCAACCTACTTAGAGATTGTGGTTTAATACCCAAATAAGCAGCAACATAATACTGTGGAACTCTGTTAATTAATGCGGGGTGGTTTTTCATAAACTTATAGTATCGTTGTTTTGCGTTTAGTGTCGCAAGGTTTGAGGTGTGCTCAGTATTTCGTATAAATGAAAGCTCTGTATAATAACTTTTCAATGCCATAAATTTTGGTTGTTTGCTAAAAAGTTCACCCATAGCCGTATTTGACATAGTTAACAAATGGGTATCTTCCAATGCCTTTATCCACATATCAGATGCAGTTCCACTCGAAAAACTTTTCAGATAAGCAACCCATTCATTTTCTATCGTAAAATCAGCAGGAACTTCTACACCGTCAATGATTTTGTAATGCATCATCAACCCTGTTTTTATGTAACCTAGGTGCTTGCTTACTTGACCTTCACTTAAAAAATGTTCTCCTTTAAAAAGAAAAGTTTCTGTAAATGAACTCAAAAAAAGTTTTATATCATCTGCCGAAAAATCGCCAATGGTTTTTATTTTGGTTATTAAATTGTCTATCATTCTAAAATGTCATAATGTTTCACTTTGTGATTTCGTTTTGAGGTGGTGTCCTAAAATTGGTGCTGACAAAAAAATAGTAGTAAGAGTAACGTGTTTTTCATTTTTGAATATCTGTTAGATGAGTTGAGTGTTTGATTGGCAATATAATAGGATTTTGATTCGCAGTTATCAAAAAAAAGGAGGGGATGATTTTAGATTACCCAATTTTATCGATTAGCCATCCGGTCAAACTCAATCGCTCTCTAGTAGCTGGCAAGACTTCATGCTCCAAGAGATCACTTCGAAAACATACTAATCTTCCTGCTACGGGAAGAACATCTTTGGATTCATGGCCGATGAACATTCGCAATTGACCACCATCGGCCTCTTTCCAATCTTTATTTAAGTAACAGATGACCGATAGCTTTCGGTGATCATCTTTTTTGAACTGATCGAGGTGACGTTTATAAAAACTGCCAATGGGATAGATCGTTTGATGCACCTCGCAGTCCTTTAAACTTAGAAAGAGACTTTGGTTAACAAAAGCAATCATTTGTTCAAGTTTACCAAGGTAAGTTAGTAATGGAGGCTCGGCATTGTTCGGATCGATCCACTGAATATAATCACCCCGAATTGCTTCGTTGATTTGTTTATCCTGATTTTTGCCAATACCGGCCTTTTTAAATTGCAATAACCCGTTCTTGAATCCCTGCAGCGCAAGAATCCTGTCAATTTCTTCGTTTGATAGAAAATCATCAATGACGGCAAAGCCATTTTCAGCAATTTGGTCAGCGAGTTTGTTTAATTGGGAAGTTAGTTCATTATTCACCATGTAAATTTAACAGCATACTTTAACTTTGGGCGATATGCGAATAAACAATAGTAGAGTTTTTGGTTGTATTTCTTTGGCTTTTTTGGTCTGGGCCTGTGTGCCGAAAGAGCAAGTAGTCTTTAGGTCAGTTAATAACCTAACACTCGATGTCGGCCTTGGCGGAAATCCGGTATTAAAAGGGGATGCAATTTTTTTCAACCCCAATAAACTAAAGGCTACATTAAAAGAAATTAAAGTCGAGGTGTTGGTTGACGGGAAAAAGGCAGCTTTGGTAGATCAGCAAATGGAATTGCTCGTTCGGGGAAATTCCGATTTTACTGTGCCGCTTGAAGCAAAACTTGACATCAAAGAATTTGGATTAATCGATGCCGTGATCGGTTTTTTTGGCGGCAAATCTTATCAAATTGAGATGACCGGGTATTTACGCGTTAAGGCTCGTGGGGTTATGATAAAAGTCCCCGTCAAATACAGCCAAGAAGTGAAATTGAGCAAATAGATATTGTTGCCACAGAAAATGATAAATACTGGCCTAGTCGTAATCATTGGCTTTTTGATAGTGGCTCTCTGTTGGCTATTTTTTGCTGCAATGAAACTGAGACAAAAAAACCAAATCATCTCAAGGCAACGCGAGGAGATAAATGCACAATTCAGCCTTCTAGAGCAACATAAAAACGAATTAGAAGAACTTTTCCTTCAGAACAAACAAATTATTGGCGTTGTTTCCCATGACTTGAAAGGGCCATTTAACCGCATCTTTGCGTTAGTGCATTTGATAGGTCTTTCGCCCGAGAACTTTACCCCGGATCAAAGGGATTACCTCAACAAGATACATCAAGTTGTTGCAGATGGCTTAGGAATGATTAGAAACCTTCTTGACAATAGGCGTCTGGAGGATAAAGGGATAGAGTTTTTCAACGAGAAACTAAATTTGGTTACGTTACTTGGTGGTCTTGTCAAAAACTATCAGATACTGGCGGAAAAAAAAGGAATCAAATTTCATTATAATGCTCCAGCTCAAGCTATTCTTATTGCTGACAAATTATATCTCACACGGGTGTTTGAGAATCTACTATCCAACGCGCTTAAGTTTACCGAACCCGGACGACAGGTTTTCGTAGATATAACAGACCAAGGCGAAAGTGTATGTACAGCCATTCGGGATGAAGGGCCAGGATTCAGTGCAGAGGATCAATCCAAATTATACCATAAGCTCCAGCGGCTGACGGCTCGGCCAACTGGCGGAGAAAGTTCAACCGGACTTGGATTATGGATCGTGAAAACGATTTTAGATAAGATGGATGGATCCATCGAATGCGAAAGTAGTCACGAGGGAACCACTTTTATGGTAAAACTAAAAAAGAAACTACCTAGTTAAAAAGATAATCGTCATCCTTTCCTTCAAGGACTGCCACTAATGACTCGATTACATTTTCATCTTTGATCACATAGTCTCTCACACCTTTCTGAATAAAACCAAGAACCATATTGCCGTCATCTATAGCGCTTAGCATGATCACTTTGTGGGCATCACTTATTTTATCTTTGATGCTCTCGTAGAGTTCAATCCCGCTCATGCCTGGAAGCTTGTAGTCAATCACAATGGCATCGGGAAAGCTATTTTTTACCGATTTCAGCGCGTCTTCGGCCGATAAAAAATGGCTGATTTTATAGGCTTGATTTTGGGCAAGCGATTTCTTGATGAATTCAGCGTAAATAGAATCGTCTTCTACTAAATAAATGTTCATACGCGCCTTTTGGATACCGCAATATAGTAAGCTTCTTCTTTTTTTATAAAGGAATTGTCAATCTCGAACCAAAAATAAAAATGAAGCTAGCGTGCCTTGGTTTAAGATATTCTTGGCGAGAAGCCATTTTCGTCAAATGGCGTTCACTTTCCCTTTGTTACAGGCCAATTGTTGCTGGCTTTCTCAATGTACTCGCACTGCTTCTTGTTCCATTCGGTACGCACGGACAGGTTGTAGTTCACGTAAAGCTTGCCATCAACAACGGTACAAGCGCCAGGCTCAGTATCGGCTTTATAGCATCTGCTCATGCCAAAAGCGCAGTTACCTCCAAATTGAGGGGCAAACTTCTCAGGATCGGTCTCGAACATCTAGAGGTTTTTGGACGTAGCAAAATGCCAAATAGCGCCTTGATAACTAAACGTAAGTTCATCCTTCCCTTTGGTTGGCTTCGAGCCAGTAAAATAAGCAACCGGATCGTATACTCGAAGACCGCCCTCGGCTGTTGAAAAAACAACGGGCTTTTGAGCAAACAAAAAAGCGCAGTTGAACAGAAGGAGCGTTAGTGCGGAGACCTTTTTCATAATCTTTTGACAAAGATATTGTAGGGACATAATCAAAAAAGGTAGTCTTGCAGACAAAGAAAATCAAGGGACGTTTGGAATCAAACCCAGTAGCAGATAATAAAATAGGGGAATCCAACTTGTTGCCCTATTTTGGCGTTTTAAACTACCGGGAGTGGCGATTGTCAAACCCAAAACAGATTCATGAAGCATTTTTGTCTTTCGCTATTGCTTGGCATTTTCTTTCTATTTTCAAAAGCACAAGATTCACTGTTGGCAAAAAAGACAGATGTAGACGCCATTGATGTGTTGAGCGGTATATTAAACACAAAGTGGGCCTCCAAACACGACTCGTTGGACAAGAAATCAGGGCGTGTTTACTTTTCAGGGGCACCATCTGTTGGGTACTCACTTACAAGTGGAGCCTCCGCCATCTTTGTTGGTGACTTTGCTTTTTATGCGAGCGAATTAAGAGATCAGAAGATTTCAATTATTTATACAGATGTTCTATACACCCAAAAAGAGCAGTTTGTGTTTCGAGTTCAAAATAACCTTTGGACAAAAAATAACAAATTCAATATAGTATCAGACTGGCGTTATTATTGGTACCCACAAAAGACTTACGGCTTGGGCAGTTCATCTAGCTTGGCCGGCTCTGTGGATCAAACGTATTCCTACATACGCCTTCATCAAACAGTTTTAAAAAGTTTTCGCCCCAACTGGTATGCGGGTGCTGGCATCGCTTGGGATTATCACTATGATATTGTGCAAACAATCGAACCAACAAATGCCAATCAAAATGTTCTTGACGAGATTAATGGGTACGGGGTAACCAAACAATCTAACTCAACCGGTCTGCTAGTCAATCTTCTTTTTGACAATCGGGTTAATTCAATTAATCCACAGGGAGGTAAATTTATGAACGTAGTTTACCGCACAAATTTTACTTTTTTGGGAAGTGATGGACCCTGGCAAATGGCTTTGGTAGATATGCGTAAGTATGTACCTTTTCCAAAAACGAGTGAAAACATTCTGGCTTTTTGGAGTTACAACTGGTTTACGTTCGGAGGTAACGCCCCCTATCTGGATTTGCCCGCTACGGGTTGGGACGTTAGCAGCAACCTTGGAAGAGGCTATATTCAAGGACGCTTTCGAAGCAAAAGTCTGGTTTATTTAGAATCTGAATATCGCTTTAAGATTTTGCGCAATGGCCTATTAGGAGGAGTGGTTTTCGGCAACGCTCAATCAGTTAGTAACTGGCCGGCCAACAACTTTGATTCTATTGCTGTGGGTGCGGGAGCCGGCCTAAGAATCAAATTCAATAAGTATTCAAGAGCCAATGTGTGTATCGACTATGGCTTTGGACAAGGCGGTTCGCAGGGAGTATTTGTAAATCTCGGAGAAGTCTTCTGACCTACTGCAACTCTCGAAGATATAACTGTATTGTATTTTCGAGGCCAAGATACAGCGCATCGCAGACCAATGCATGACCAATCGACACCTCATCTAAGTAGGGTAAAGATTGTTTCAAGTAGGAAAGATTTTTTAGGTCTAAATCGTGCCCTGCATTTATTCCCAATTCTAGCTCGTGGGCAAGGTCTCCAGCGGCAATATATGGCTTAACAACTTGTTCTCGGTTGGCGTGATAGCCAGCCGCATAGGGTTCTGTATAAAGCTCAATCCTGTCTGCGCCTATTTTTTTTGCGCCTTCGATCATTCTGGTATCGGCATCAACAAAAATAGAAACACGTACACCATTTTTCTGAATTTCTTCAACCACTTCTTTTAGAAATGCTTGGTGCGAAATCGTGTCCCAGCCGGCATTAGATGTGATGGCGTCAGGCTTATCAGGTACCAACGTGGCTTGTGCCGGTTTTGCTGTTCGAATGAGTTCCAAGTATCGTTCGTCTGGATAACCCTCTATGTTGAACTCGGTCTTAACAACGGTCATTAAGTCAAGCACATCTCGAAATCGAATATGGCGTTCATCGGGTCGTGGATGTACCGTGATTCCCTGCGCGCCAAAACGTTCACAGTCCGTGGCCACTTGCACTACGTTTGGATTATTTCCGCCCCGCGCATTGCGTAGGGTCGCAATCTTATTAATGTTTACAGATAGTCTTGTCATACCACTTCAAAGGTATTACATCTTTGAACGACTGTGGAAATTGACTTCTTTTTTCTTCGACAATTCTTAATGTAACTTTGCCACCAAAATCAATTGGTATGAGTTTAAAAACACAAATAGACAACGACATCAAAGCGGCCATGTTGGCAAAAAATAAAGACGAGCTGACGGCCCTTCGTAGCATTAAGTCAATGATCCTACTGGCCGAGACGGAAAAGGGGGGAAGTGGTGATATTGCCAGCGATGTAGAAGGAAAGCTCCTCATGAAGGCCGCGAAGCAAAGGAAGGAATCGGCTGAAATATTTCAGAAAGAAGGCAGAGAAGACTTAGCCCAGAAAGAGTTACTCGAACTAAGTGTAATCAGCCGCTATTTACCCAAACAACTCTCTGAATCAGAGATTGCTGACGAGCTAAAGAAAATTATGGAACAGGTCGGAGCCAAAACCCCGCAAGATATGGGTAAGGTAATGGGTATCGCCACAAAACAATTAGCAGGCAAAGCCGATGGCAAATTGATATCAGAGCTTGTAAAAAAATTGCTTGCGTCTTGAGCAAAATTGACATCGCGCTTGGGCTCGTCCTGGCGTTAGGCGCTTTTCTTGGTTACCGAAGAGGATTTTTAATGGAACTGTTTTTTTTGGTGGCTATTGTATTGGGCATTTTCCTTGGGTTTAAGCTGATGAGCTTTGGCATTGAATTTCTGCAGCGCGAATTCAATGCCGACAAGAAGTTTCTCCCCTATATCGCTTTTTCAATTGTTTTCGTCTTGGTATTAGTGCTGACTTTGTTTTTAGGCAGACGAGTAAAGAACTCGCTCGATGACACTTTTTTGGGCAAAGTAGATGCTGTTGCCGGGGCACTACTTGGGGTTGTCAAATACGTCTTTTGTTCAAGTGTAATTTTTTGGCTTAGCGATTCGCTCCACATTAGTATCCCTGCTGATTGGACCAAAGGATCGTTTCTTTACCCTGCCACTAAAAATGCGGCACAGGAGATGTCTTCGTATTTGAGCCAATTCATCCCTTTTTTCAAAGAAATTTTCAGGCAGTTCTAGGGTTCGAGTTTTTTTTAGTTACTTTTCATCAAATAGACAGGTATGCCGCTACAGGTAAAGGAGGAAAATGATTTTAAGTATGTAGATGAAGGCAAGGGGGAGGTGCTAATGCTATTGCATGGACTTTTTGGGGCTCTCAGTAATTGGGAGGCTGTGGTCAATCACTATTCAAAGCATTTTCGGGTGATTATTCCAATGCTCCCTATCTACGAAATGCCGATTAAGGAAGCAGGCCTAGAAGGTCTTCGTGAATTTACCGAGCGTTTTGTGGCTATGAAGAAGTTGGATAAGATGGTGATCATGGGCAATTCTCTCGGGGGGCATGTAGGGATACTCTATACACTAAAGAACCCAGAAAAAGTGACCAAATTAGTGTTGACTGGCAGCTCTGGCCTTTTTGAGAATACGATGGGGGGTTCCTACCCTCGCAGAGGCAGTTACGACTACATCCGTGAAAGAGTAGCCTATACTTTTTATGATCCAAACGTTGCTTCAAAAGAGCTGGTAGACGAAGTCTTTGAGACAACCAAGAGTATTCCGAAATGTATGCGCATCGTTGCCATTGCAAAATCGGCTCAACGAAATAATCTGGCGCTGGAATTACCGAAAATAAAAATTCCCACTCTCTTGGTTTGGGGACTGAACGATACCATCACCCCACCAATGGTTGGCTATGAATTTAATCGTTTGATCCCTCAGTCTGAGTTGAAATTTATCGATAAATGTTGCCACGCACCTATGATGGAGCACCCCGAAAAATTTAACCAAATGGTGGAGGACTTTTTGGTGAGAAAAAACTAGAATTCACAAAGCTTCAAATGATAGCGGAGGAGTTAATCAACCACATGATCCCACCACTCAAGGTGACAGACGATGCACACAAAGCAATTGTTTGGATGGAAGAATTTCGCTGCAACCATTTGCCCGTGGTAAGAGACGGGGAGTTGATGGGTTTTATTTCCGAAGAGATCATTTTAGAGTCAAATGATATTGAAAAAAATCTACTCGACTTTGATTTAGTCGCGAAGGATTGCATAGTGCCACTCGATGCACATTTTTACGATATACTCAAGGTAGCAGGAGACAACAAACTCCAAATCGTTGCTGTACTAAATGAAGAACGGCAATATATGGGGGTCATCACCGTACAGGACATGATGGTTTCATTCGCCCAGACCGCCTCTGTACAAATGCCCGGAGGAATCTTGGTATTGTCAATGGACTTGATTGATTATTCGTTGGCGGAGATAAGCCGCTATGTTGAAGAGAACAATGCGAAAGTGATCAGCAGTACCATGACCGAAGACCCGATGGACAAGGGTAAGATAAAGTTGACGCTAAAGATCAATAAAAAAGACTTGAAAAGAATTGTGGCAACACTGGAGCGCTTCAACTACAAAGTGATTGGACGTTATCAGGAAAATGCAGCGGCAAGTGGAGAAAAGGACAAAATTGATTTGCTACTTCGCTACTTAGACATTTAACAGACTAGTGAATGACTCGCATTGGCATCCACGGAAAAGATTTTCAGAACAAATCGTCTCGATTTCTGGAGAAAGTGTTGGACCACCTTAAAAAAAAGCAGGTCGAGATTTGGGTGTCTTCGAAATTTTTAAAACAGTTTAAGTCTTCTCGCATTCAGGATTATCAATTGAGAGCTTTTGATCAGGGCGATCATTTACATCAACTCGATTGCTTTCTGTCATTGGGCGGAGATGGCACATTGCTTGAATCAGTCACTTACATCGGGAAAGCGGAAACACCCATTCTTGGGATCAATACCGGTCGGTTGGGATTTCTAGCAACAATCAGCAGGGAAGATGTTGAAAAGTCTCTTGACGAGCTGCTGAACAATAATTTCACAATTGACAGCCGCTCACTGCTTCGTTTGGTTTCTACACCCAAGTTGTTTGGAAATCTCAATTTCGCGTTAAACGATTTTACGATTATGAAGAAGGACACCTCATCTATGATTACAGTGCATGTTCACGTAGACGGAGAGTTGTTGAATTCATACTGGTCTGATGGAATTATAGTCTCCACCCCAACAGGATCTACAGGATATTCTTTGAGTTGCGGAGGCCCACTTGTCCATCCAAAATCTGAAAGTTTCGTCATAACGGCCGTTAGCCCTCACAACTTAGGTACCAGGCCGATTGTTCTAGCCGATGATGCAGAGCTGTCTTTTCATATCGAGGGAAGGAGCAAAAAGTATCTTATTTCGCTCGATTCGAGGTTTGAAACAGTAGATGAGTCAGTAAAATTGAAGATAAAGAAGGAAAAGTTTAGAGTTAAATTGATTCGGTTAAGCAGCCAAAACTATTTCAATACATTGAGGCAAAAGCTCAATTGGGGAGTCGATATCAGAAATTAATGCTCACTTTGAATTAACAAGATTACCTTTTATTGCCAGAAACGATAAAACAACTTGTTGATTAACTTAGTTTTTTAACTTTGTGATTGGCCTAATCACCCTCGTTATGAGAAAGTTATGTTTTGCGTTATTGAGTATCTTGTTTTTGGCGGGGGTCGCTAGTGAGTCAATTGCGCAACTTAGCCGCAAAGCAATCAAGAAAAATAATAGCCGAATTTCAAGCTATCGGGGTAAAAAGGGTGGTTTTGGCAGTAGGAATGTATATTCTGGTGTGGGATTGTCGATAAATGCCCTTAACTATTTTGGAGATCTCGCGCCAACCCCTAGTAGGTTTAGTACCGACATTTCATTTACGGCACCTAGTATTGGGCTTTCGGCATTCCATCGGTTTGGACCGCGTTATACTTTGCAAGTCCAGTATTTGTATGCTTCCCTCCAAGGATCTGACAAAGAATCGGCTAGTAAAGACGATGAGAATATTTTTAGATATCAACGGAATCTTTCATTTAGGAATAGAATGCATGAACTTTCGGCCGTTGCCTATTTCGACTTGTTTGAGAACCCTGCGACCTATATTAGCCGTGTTGGATGGACACCTTATGCCTACCTAGGTCTTGCTGCTTTTTACCACAATCCCCAAGCACAGGCACCCGCCAATGATTTAAATGGTCAACCACTACCCGAGGCTGGCCAATGGATCGACCTGCAACCGCTAAAAACAGAAGGAAATTCGTACAGTTTGATTCAATTTGCGGTGCCTTTTGGTGCTGGCGCACGCTTTAGAATCAATGAAGTATTCGACCTTTGGGCAGATATTGGTTTTCGATATACGTTCACCGATTATTTAGATGATGTAAGTGGCAATTATGTCGATTTGAACACGTTGAGTAAAGTAGGGCAAGCAATGGCATATCGAACAAATGAGTTGGCGACATATCCGACATCAGGAGGTATTCCCTCTGAGTTAGCAGGCGTGAACGTTCAACCCGGTTATGGTAAGGCTGGCGACAAACGCGGAACTCCTACCCAAAACGACATTTATATGGTCACTTCCATTCGACTCACTTATGTTTTAGGAGCCACTTTCCACAAAGCTAAGTTCAGATAATGCTTCGCGGATTTGTCGTGAAGTTTTTGTTTCTATCCCCCTTGCTCTGGGCTACAGCTGTAGCAGGCCAAATTTCGCAACGAACAGAGATTGGTGGCGGGTTGGGCATACTCAATTACACGGGCGATCTTGTCAGCACCTTTGATCTTGCTACTTCAAAGCCGGCAGCAACACTTTTTTATCGATCAAATATTAGCCGGGTCATTAGTTTTCGGACTTCAATTACGGGTGGGCAGTTGGCGGCTAGCGACAAAAACAATCCCACCGATCCATTAGCGGTAAAACGTGCGGCTTCGTTTGATTTATTTTTATTAGAGCTCTCTGGTGGGTTCGAGTATCACTTTTTAGATTGGAGGGATGACAAACGGAAGCTTAGGTTCACACCGTATTTGTTTGCCGGGGTCGGCCTATTTGGAATTTCGGGCACACCAAATAAGAATGCAGAGTATAGCAATGTTCAACTTTCCATTCCCTTCGGTGGCGGGATGAAATATGTGCTGAATCCCCGCTATTATATTTCATTTGAATTTGGCGTTCGAAAGACCTTTTTTGACTATTTAGACAATATTTCTGGTGGAAATCCCTCGTTCAAGACCTTTCAGTATGGCAATCCCAATGATAACGACAATTATTTTTTTACAGGAATTACCTTAACCTACACTTTTTACGACATTCCCTGTGCCACTAGCCCTTACCGTTAAACTTTTTCATGGTGACAGACATCCTCATCAGGGGTGCGATTTGATGGCTTAAAGTTTGAAAAAAAGGCTACTTTTGCACCCCTGTGGCTTCATTTAAAGAACATATTGACAACCATAATTTGCCTGAGCATGTGGCTGTTATCATGGACGGAAACGGAAGATGGGCAAAAAACAAAGGTGCAGCTAGGATTTTTGGGCATCGCAACGCAATTGAGGCGGTCAGGCAGGTAATTGAGGGGGCTGGGGAAATTGGTATAAAGTATTTGACTCTTTACGCCTTTAGTACTGAAAATTGGGGGCGCCCAAAAGAAGAAGTGGACGCGTTGATGGAGCTTCTGGTGAATACGCTGCAAAAGGAAATTGAGCGATTGCATAAGAATCAAGTGAGGCTAAAAACAATCGGAGATATAGGGCAATTGCCAAAAGATTGTAGAGAAAATTTAAGGGAGGCAATAGAGTCTACAAAAAGTAATACTGGATTGACGCTGCTGATTGCATTGAATTATAGTGGTAGACGAGAAATACTAAAAGCCGTGAGCGAGTTGGCAATGAAAGTAAAAGTGGGGGCGTTGGGGGTTGATAAAATTGATGAACAACTCTTTGCTTCTTTTCTCGATACCAAGAATGTTCCAGATCCAGAGTTGTTGATAAGAACAAGTGGTGAAATGAGAATAAGTAATTTTTTACTCTGGCAAATCGCCTATACCGAAATATATATTACACAAAAGTTGTGGCCCGACTTTAGAAAGGAAGATCTCTATGAGGCAATATGCGAATACCAGAAGAGAGAAAGAAGATTTGGAAAAGTGCTGACCCCTATTGCCTGATTGAATGAACCGTTTTGTATTGATTTTTTTATTCCTGCTGGTTGCCTCTTCTTCATTGGCGCAATTCAGAAGAAGCCGTGCCACTGCCACCGTTGAGCAAGAACCTTTAAAGGATGGAGAGCTGAACTATCGTACCCCACAAGAGTACACCATTGCGGGGATAGAGATCACAGGCCTCAATGTGCTTGATAAAAACGCAATGGTTTCTTTGACCGGTTTGAAGGTCGGTGACAAAATCAAAATTCCAGGAGACGGAATTTCGAGTGCCATTCGAAAACTTTGGAAACATGGATTGGTAGGCGATGCCACGATCTCTGTCGATCGCATCGAGGGAAAGAATGTTTTCTTGTCTATAAAACTGGCCGAGCGGCCGCGATTAACCGATTTTTATTTTGAAGGGATCAGCAAGGGAAAGCAAAGTAGCTTAAAAGATGATTTGACGTTGATCAGAGGAAAAATTGTGAACGATGCTACCATCCGCAATGCAGAGATGGCGGTGAAAAAGCATTTTGTGAAGAAAGGCTTTTTGAATACAGTAGTTAAGATTACCCAGGAGCGCGATACACTCAATAGAGGAGGAGTTCGATTGCGAATCAATGTCAACGTTAAGTCAAAAGTCCGTATCCACCAAGTTGCGTTTGAAGGCAATGATCAAGTTTCTTCTTCTGTTTTGAAAAGAAAGCTAAAGAAAACCAAGGAACACGCGAGAATTTCATTGCATAGAGCGATCATAGGAGAAGCGCTTACACTCAACCGTCAAAAGGCAAAAGAGTTCTTGACTGATTCAGCACAAAAAACGAGTTGGAGGCAAGTATTGGAGTTTATAAATAAGAATGTAAAACTCAATTTTTTCAATAGTTCAAAATTTATTCGTGCAGAATATGAAGAGGATAAGAAGAAGCTCTTATCCTATTATAACACCCAAGGTTTTCGCGATGCGGAAATAGTCTCGGACACAATTGTTAACTACAGCGATTCGAAAATTGATGTGCGTTTCAAAGTAAGTGAAGGAAGAAAATACTACTTCCGTAATATTATTTGGACAGGTAATTATTTGTACACGGCCAACACGCTGAATAAAGTATTGGATATCAAAAAGGGAGATATCTACAACCAAGAAATGATTGACAAAAAGACTTCCTTCAATCCGAAAGGAGCCGACATCAGTGGCTTGTATATGGATGACGGTTACTTGTTTTTTCGAGTGACGCCTGTGGAAGTAGCTGTGGTCGGTGATTCAATTGATGTGGAAATGCGAATTTTCGAAGGTGATCAGGCCACCATTGACGAGGTGACCATTGCAGGTAATGATCGCACCAGCGACCACGTTATCAGGCGGGAACTAACGACAATACCCGGTCAGAAGTTCCGTAGGGCCGATATTATCAGAACGCAACAGCAGTTATCGCAGATGGGTTTCTTTAACCCACAGAAGATCGAACAGGATATTAGACCTAATCCCGCAAATGGAACTGTAAATATTGGATGGAAGCTCGAGGAACAATCAAATGACCAAGTTCAGCTGTCAGGTGGTTGGGGTGGTTTCTTTGGATTTGTGGGAACGGTTGGTCTCACGTTTAACAACTTCTCGTTACGCAATGTGCCCCATTTGAAAAAGTGGAGGCCATTGCCTGTAGGAGACGGCCAGAAGCTATCGTTGAGTGTACAGGCCAATGGTCGTTCTTTCCAAAGTTACAATGTTTCCTTTACGGAACCTTGGCTAGGCGGAAGGAGACCAAACGCTTTAAGTGTAAGTTATAATTACTCGGTTTCCCGCCTTCCTGTTAGAAGCACCGGTGGCTTTCAGACCGACTTTAGCGACAACGCATCTTTACGCCAAACAGGCATTACAATAGGTTTTGGTAGGAGGCTTGAGTGGCCCGATAACTATTTTTCGTTGACTCACGCGTTATCGTTCCTCGAATATAATTACAGTAATTACTTTGGTTCAGGTCCTTCATCTCCGTTACCCACTGTAGGCACAACACGTAATATTAAGGTTAACACAACACTTGCTCGAAATAGCATTGACAATCCGATGTTCCCTACAGCAGGGTCTTCTATTTCGCTCAGCCTAGACTTGACACCACCTTACTCACTTTTCCGAGATGCCGATTACTACAAGGACGAAAACAAACGGTTTAATTTTGTGGAGTTGCATAAGTGGATGTTTGACGCTCGCTTCTATGTTAAGATTGTGGGTAGCAGTAAGCCGACAGGCAGGAGCTTAGTACTGGAAACAAAAGCGCACGTGGGCTATATTGGAACCTACAACGATCGAGTTCAGCCTGGTCCTTTTGAACGTTTCTTGGTAGGTGGGGCAGGTTTAGCAGGCGGATTTAATTCCTTTGTGCTCGGTCAGGATATTATCGGACTACGAGGTTACCCAGATAATCAAGTTACACCTCCTCTTTACGCTAGGAGAGGCTCCCAAGCGGTCAATGGGATAGAGGGAGGACTCGTATACAATAAGTTTGGGATGGAATTGCGTTATCCTGTGGTGACAAGTCAATCAGCAACAGTTTACGCTTTCGTATTTGCGGAGGCAGGAAACAACTGGAACAATTATCAGTTAGTGAATCCGTTTAACCTGTATAAATCGGCCGGTTTTGGTGCGAGAATATTTATGCCGGCCTTCGGACTAATTGGACTTAATTGGGCTAATGGATTTGATCGACTGGAGTTTGCTACCAACAAGAGCGGCTCTCAGTTTCACTTCACCATTGGCCAGCAAATCAGGTAAAAAATGCGGCTTTTACTGGTAACTCTTTGCTTTTTCATTTTCGGCCTGACTTTTGCAAAAGCTCAGAAGTTCGGTTATTTTGACTCGGAGTTTGTACTGAACAAAATGCCGGAATATGCTAAAGCTCAGGGTGAAATAGAACAGCTATCAGCGGCTTGGCAGCGAGAAATTGAGGAGATGCAAACAAAGGTGGATGGTTTGTATCGCTCATTTCAGGCGGAACAGGTGCTTTTAACAGAAGAAATGAAGCAAGAACGGCTTGCCGACATCAACAAGAAGGAAACAGAATTAAAAGACTATCAAAAAAAGGTTTTTGGATTTGACGGCCTGTTTTTTTTGAAAAAACAAGAATTGATTAAACCTTTGCAGGACAAAGTGTTTGATGCAGTGGGAAAGGTTGCGAAAACAAACAGATTGGCTATCGTTTTTGATAAATCGGCAGAATTAGTGATGATTTACACCGATCCGAGACATGACTATACCGATTTTGTATTAGAAGAGTTAGGACTAGGAGACCCAAATGATAAAGTAAAATAAACCAGTAACTAAATTTAAAAATGAGAACACTTTTTTTGATCCTTTTTTGCGGAACCCTGCTATCCGCGCAAGCTCAGACACAAAAAATCGGCTATGCCGATTGGGAATACATATTCAGTCAGTTGCCAGAGTTCAAGCAAATCGATAGTGAGCTAAAAACCCATAGCGAGCAATTGCAAAATCAAATGAGAGCGAAGCAACAAGACTTTGAGGCAAAGTACAAAGCCTATCAAGGTATGCCAGCCACGACCCCCGATGCGATCAAAGCAGACAAAGAGCGCGAATTGCAAACCTTACAAGAAGGCTTTCAAAAATTTCAGCAGGACGCACAATCTTCGTTGCAAAAGAAGCAAGCTGATTTGATGGAACCTGTTTATAAAAAAGTAGGTAAAACAATTGAAGAAGTGGCTAAAGAAAACGCGTATACATTCATCATCAATCCGCAAATAGTTGGTGGTGGCGATATACTTCTGTATAGCGATGAAAATTACAACATATCAGATTTAGTCTTGAAAAAACTAGGGGTAACACCAAAACCTCAAGCAGCAACAACACCTGCTCCAGTAAAAAAGAATTAACTCTAAGTCATTAGATTGAAAGCCCCAACGACCGTTGGGGCTTTTTTATTCTCCCCACCCACCCCCTCCAGGTGTTTTGATCGTGATTTTATCTCCCACAGCGACAGTTAGATGAGCCATGCCTGTTAGTTGGGTGATTTTGCCGCCACGCGAGGTGTGGGTTTGTTCGCCCCTCTTTCCAGGCTGCCCACCAGCTCCACCAAACGGTTTTTCTATTCTATGTTGGGAGAGAATGTTGACTTCCATTTTTTCATTGAATTGAATTTCTCTGACTGCGCCATTCCCGCCATTCCATTTCCCCTTTCCTCCAGAATTTTTTCTGATTTCAAATTTGTTCAAACGGACTGGGTAGCGATGTTCTAACACTTCAGGGTCTGTAATACGTGTGTTGGTCATGTGCGAGTGCACCGCGTCCGCGCCATGAAAGCCGTTGCCTGCACCTGTCCCGCCACAAATTGTTTCGTAAAAGCCAAGTTTATCATTTCCAAAAAGAAAATTATTCATGGTTCCCTGGCTGCAGGCTGATAACTCAAATGCCTTAATCAGTGTATCAGTCAATCGCTGGCTCACTTCTGTATTTCCACCTACCACAGCCGGTAACTTAGTGTTAGATTCAGTCATAAAATCGCTAAAAGGATTCAAAAAACCTTTGGGTAAAATGAGCTTCACGTTTTGCATAAGGCCTTCATTCATCGCGATGGGTTTATCAACCCAAAGCCGGAGGACATACAACACTACACTTTGAACGATCGCTTCTGTTGCGTTCAAGTTTCCGGGATGGATCTTTGCTGATCCGGAGAAATCAAAGATCAACCTAGTGTTGCGACAATTGATTTTAACTTTTAATCTGGAGCCGTCATCTAAATATTCGGTCGCTTGAAATGATTGTTTTTTGCAGGCTCTTATCTTTTGTTTGAGCAATTCAGTAGCATAGTTTTTTAACTCTGTCATTTGGGCAGTGACCGTGTTGGCACCAAAACGAACACAAAGTTCTTTGAGATTCTTTTCGCCCAAATTAACGGAAGCCAATGCACCATTTAGATCAGCTATGTTTTCGCGGATCGATCGCGTGGGATATTTGGCAGTTAAAAATATTGTTTCAATCTCCTTCCATCGCGGCTTACCAGATTTGATCAGAAACGTGGGCGCAATAATGACACCTTCTTCTTCCAGGCAAGTCGCATCAACTGGCATCGAGCCGGGTTTCGTGCCTCCGATTTCTGCATGATGCGCTCGATTGGCAACAAATCCAATCAACTCCTTATGATAAAAAACCGGCTTGATTAGCGTGACATCAGGAAGGTGTGATCCACCAAAAGCAGGATGGTTAGTAATCACCACATCGCCCTCTTTCATACTTACCTGCTTCATTACCTCACGAACACACACGCCCTTGCTTCCCAGATGCACAGGAATGTGAGGAGCATTGACAATGAGGTATCCTTTTGCGTCTAGCACCGCGCATGAAAAATCTAAACGCTCTTTCACATTCACCGAAAACGAAGTTCGCTGAAGCATCGCACCCATTTCCTGAGCAATGGACGTGAATCGATTACTAAACAACTCGAGAGATGCCACATGACCAGAATATTGCTTGCCAGATACTTCGTCTGATTTCTTGACAAGCAGGGCGTTGTTATTTTCATCGAGTTGAAAATTCCAATTCGCATCAACCAAAGTAGTTGAGTTTTTGCTGGCAACGATGGCCGGCCCTGCAATTGTTGCTCCAGCTGTTAACTGTTCCCATTCAAAAACATTTATTTCAGCGACCTTACCATTATCCAAATAGGTCGACTGGGCTTGTGTTTTTGGTCTATATTTTTTAAGGCGACCCGCAACATTCTTTTCCAATTCAGCCTTGACGCAGAGAATGACTCGAATTGATTCTACTTCTATCTCCCTGTTTTCAATCCAGTGGCCGTATATCGAAACATATTTTTTTCTGAATAGATTAAAAATATTTTCGATGGATTCGAACTCAACCTCCAACGTAGTCTCTTGGCCTTTGAAGCGGAGGAAAATTAGTTTTTTCTCATTCGTTATCTCCGCCTCCGGAAAATCCTCTTGCAACAATTTCTGTTTCCCAATCTGGAATAGGTGACCGATTGTTTTCTCTAGCGCGGGTAGCTCACTATCTAAAGTATTTAAGAGTAATTTTTCTTCAAACCTTTCAATTTTAGCGTGGCCGATTCCGTAAGCACTAAGCAGCCCTGCATCATAGGGAATCAGAATTTTTTTCATGTCCAGCATCTCCGCTAAAGCACACGCATGCTGGCCACCCGCTCCGCCAAAACTTAGCAACGTATAGTCTGCGGGATTATGACCCTGTTGGATGGAAACCTGCTTAATCGTATCCACCATTTTTTCATTGGCGATCTGTAGGAATGATTCAAGCAGCAGGTGACGTTTAATTTTTTTCTTAGTCGTTTGCTGAATCTTCGCACAAAGTTTACTCAACGCCTCTTCCGCACTGTTTTTGTAAATTGGAATAGAAAAAAAATCATCACTCAATCTGCCGAGTAAAAGATTAACATCCGTAATTGTCAAAGGCCCACCGGCTCCATAACAGGCTGGCCCTGGAGATGCTCCAGCACTGTGTGGACCTACTGTCAATCGATGCCCATCGAATTCACAGATTGATCCACCTCCGGCAGCTATCGTTTCAATAGAGACCGAAGGGGAAAGAATTTTTGTTTGTCCCACCTTCGATTCGAAGCGGTAGTCAAATCTTTGATTGTACAGCGAGACATCAGTACTCGTTCCGCCCATATCAAATGTAATGAGCTTTGTAATAGACGATCGCTGAGCAGCAGTGGCCGCTCCCACTACGCCACCGGCAGGCCCGCTAAGTAAACTATCTTTCGGCTGAAAGTGTGAGGTCTTGTTCAATCCTCCCGCGCTGTTCATCACTTTCAAATCAACACTACCTATTCCCCTGAGAATGTTCCCTAAGTACACATTGATTATAGGTGCCAGATATGCATTGGCTACTGTTGTTTCTGCTCGTGGCAGAATCTTAATCTGATTAGCCAAAACATGGGAAATCGAAACATAGTTGAATCCGGCTTCTGCCAAAAATTGGGCGAGGGAAAGTTCGTGAGCTGGGTTTTTGTAACTGTTCAGGAAAGCGATAGCAATGGAATCTATTTTTAACCTCTTTAGCTTGCTGACGAGTAAATCTTTCTCCTCTGTTGAGATAGGTGTAAGAACGGTGCCATCACTAGAAATTCTCTCGTTGACTTCTATCACGTGTGAGTAGAGCGGCTTCTCTTTTTCGATTTTTAATGCGAAAAGATCAGGTCTTTGCTGCGTTCCGATCAAAAGCAAATCCTTGAATCCTTTCGTTGTGATAAATGCCGTTCTTGCTCCTTTCCTTTCTAATAAGGCATTTGTTCCCCGGGTGGACCCCAATTTCATTTCAATGATTGGAAATTCTTCTGCAAGTGGGGTGTGAGTGATTAAACGGGCCGCAAAAACCGGGACTTCTTCTTGTGAAGAAATTTCGATGGCACAGGTGCCAACGTTCTTGAGTGCTTTGTAGGTGTATACGATTGACCGTTTAAGATCAATGGATTGAATTTTCGTTTTTACTCCTCGACCTAGCAGGTGAATATCAAAGTCCCTAAAAACATCTTTGTCAACAGGCCATTGAATTTGCAAGTGGAACGAGCGTGGTGAAAGCTGACGGGTTATGGCTCCACGTATCACGCCAGAACTTAATACTTTTAGCCGTTTGTATTTTTGGTTGAGATCAATAGCAATGCAGTCGGTGAACGTACCGCCTGTATCCATCCATATTTTCCATCGCCCCATTTACTTGATCGTGCGAATGAGTTCTAGCTTGGCTATTCGTAAGCCCAGTGCTTTGGTAAACGCGACCGAACCATCCGCTTGCTCCTGCATAAGTGGTTTGGTATAAAGAATAGAATCCTTACCCATCTTTTGAACGTTATCACTCAAAGTCACTCCATTCCCACCGGAGATGTAAGCTTCAATAATTTGCTTCTCTACCGCACGTAAGGTAGAGTCGTTCGTTTGTAAGGAAATGATTTCTATGTGAAATACGCTTTCCAGGGAATCAATGAGTTTTTGATTACTCAATGTCTTATCTCTATGCTCGATTATGTCAGTGATTTTCCGGCCGTAGGCGAAAGCAGCCTCGGTGATATCCGCATCCGATATCTTTTTAATCTTACTTTCCTCTCTCTCTTCACGGATCTTTTTTTTCTGCTCATCGCTTAGCTTTCCATTGCACGAAGCCAAGACCAAAAGACCCAAAAACGCGATATATTTCATACGGCTAAGATAACGGAAATACGACCAAGATGGAAGCCCGAAAGGCATCGCGTTTTTATTAACTTTGCCGTCATTTTAGGAGGATATGATCGAAAAGCTGATAGATATTAAACACCGTTTTGAAGAGGTAGGGTTATTGCTGGTGCAGCCGGACACGCTCAGTGACCAGAAGAAATTTGGGCAGTTGAGTAAAGAATACCGCGACTTGCAAAAAGTAGTTGAAAAGTACGATGCCTATCAACATGCGTTGGATGGAATGCAACATGCCAAAGAGTTGCTACAAAAAGAGAAAGATCCGGAGATGCGGGAGTTGGCAAAATTGGAATTGGAGGAACTGGAACCCAAACGAGATGCATTGGAGGCAGAGATAAAGGAAATGTTGATGCCCAAAGACCCCAACGATTACAAGAATTGTATTCTGGAAATCAGAGCCGGAACCGGGGGCGATGAAGCGGCTATTTTCGCTGGTGACTTGTGGAGAATGTACCAACGCTATTGTGACAGGGTGGGGCTGAAGATGTCAGCGCTTGACGTAACGGAGGGAACGGCTGGCGGGTATAAGGAAGTCATTAGCAGTATAGAGGGAGAGGGCGCCTACGGGATTTTTAAATACGAATCAGGTGTACATCGCGTACAACGGGTGCCCGATACGGAGACGCAGGGACGTGTACATACTTCAGCGGCTTCGGTAGTTGTATTGCCCGAAGCTGAAGATGTGGATGTGGAAATAAACCCTGCAGATATCGAAGTAATCACTTCGCGCTCTGGAGGTGCAGGCGGACAGAATGTAAATAAAGTGGAGACCAAGGTGCAGATGACACACAAGCCAACGGGCATTGTGATTACCTGCCAGGTAGAGCGCTCACAACATGGCAATCGTGCCCGTGCGATGGTCATGCTAAGAGCAAAATTGTATGAGTTAGAGCTGGAGAAAAAGAATGCAGCCATAGGAGCCTCGCGCAAGAGCCAGGTGCGCAGTGGCGATCGGTCAGAAAAAATCAGAACCTATAATTACCCGCAGAGCCGTGTGACTGATCACCGGATCGGCTACACACAACACAATTTACCTGCGGTGATGAATGGAGAGGTAGATGAGTTTATCAATCAGCTAAAAATAGCAGAGACGGCTGAGAAGATGGCGAATAGCACCAATTGATTAGTTGATTTTACGATTCGGTGATTCGTTAATGATGGCCAATCAACGAATTGCCGAATTAACAAATCAGTTTTCCCCTTCCGAATTCTTTATCTGCTCATCTAAAATCTGATCGATGATTGCCATTTGGCGTTCGTCTATTTTTTGATTGATGCGCGCTTGCTTCTTCATAAAGCGAAACATGGCGTTCTTCTTTATTTCGTAGGCGACAAAAATAGTGTACTTCTTTTCTTTTTCGTCATAGAATTTTTTCTCGCCAACTTTGCGAATGTCTGCGAGATCGGTATTCATTACCTCGCGTGCCAAGCTTTGAAATTTTTCAGCCACATCAGCACCGCGTTCATTTTCGGTTTGCCCTTGATAATTGTCGGCTACTTGCTTCATCGTAGTGTTTACCTGCCCGGCTAAATAAGTTTTTGCTTCTATATCGGCCTTTCCGCGGGCAATGTTGTCTGACGAACTCTCTCCTTTGCCCGAAGCGCGAAAGAAACGATTATTTGATTCATAAGCAGAGCCAGAAAAAGGCTCACTTACTTTTTTCCCGAAAGGGCTACTGGCACACGAAGACAATACCAGAGCTGCAATGAAATACACGAAATGGATTTTCATAGATTATTGGGTTAACCAGTTACGGAAAGTTAGTAAAAATTGTGCCAAGAATAGTTTCATTCAAGCGAAAGGATACGCTATGTATTCTATTGTCGTATTTTAAGGCGTTCTTCATTTTTTACTTACCTCGAAAAGCTATAATTTAGTCTATCAGAACAAACAAAAACAGAGAAATTTAAGTAGGCAGTATTTTTCAAAACAGGTGAAAGAGATATTGAACAACCAAATTTTTTTATATGAGCATTTATAGGTTATACCCAGCGCCACTTGTTTTGTTGCTACTTTCTTATCTCAACGTCTTTTCTCAGACAAATCCGATATTGAAAGTGCATGAATATTCACTTGACAACGGTTTTAAAATATCGCTTAATTATGATTCTACAGCAACTAACGTCTTTGGAGCCGTTTTAGTAAATGCAGGATCTAAACATGAAAATCCTGATGCAACTGGCATGGCTCATTATCTTGAACATTTACTTTTTAAGGGAACTGATAAATTAGGTACCAGCAACTTTGAATTGGAGAAAGTACATATAGATTCGATTACCCTTTTGTATGATTTGGTCGCGCGCGCGTCAGATAAGGAACAAAGGGACAATCTACTACAGAAAATTAACCAACAAGCTACCAAAGCATCTCAGTACGGCTTACCAAATGAGTTTGATAAATTTTTAAGGGAAATTGGAGGAGTTGGCATTAATGCTTTTACAAATAAAGAAATCACATTTTACCACAATTCATTTCCGGGGAATGAATTGGAAAAATGGATGAGTTTGTATGCCGAACGTTTTAGAAAACCAATTTTTAGATCATTTCAAACAGAACTCGAAGTTGTCTATGAGGAAAAGAATAGGGCAATGGATAACATGGAAAGAAAAATTTTCGAGGAGACACTAAAATTAGTTTACCCAAACCACCCTTACGGCCAATGGACAACGTTGGGGAACGTTGAGCATTTGAAAAATCCTTCACTTTCAGGAATGCAGGCATTTTTTAACAAGTATTATGTCGCCAATAACATGGCACTGATTTTATCCGGAAATTTCAATATGCAAGAAGCTTTGGTTTTGGCCAAAAAATATTTTGGTTCGCTAAAACCAGACCCAAACCTAAATACAAGAGTGCGAACCCCCGATCCGATAGCGGGCAATCCTACTGCTACTCGTAGAATCACCCCTGTTAGAGTTGCTTTGCTATCATATCAAACGCCTCCTATAAACCATCCCGATCGCCCGGTATTTGACGTAATAGAGTACATGCTTTATAACGAGGGAGAGACAGGGTTGCTCAATAAAATTCAGCTTAAGAACGAAATGCTCTATGTAGGAGCTTTTAGCATAATTCAAAACGAGAGTAGTGTCTTTTCAGTTTTTTATGTACCAAAGATTCTTGGTCAGTCGTTGAGGGGTGCTCAAGGAAAAGTTGTAAACGAAATTAATCGATTGAAGAATGGTGCCTTTGACGCAACCTTTATGAATTCAGCGAAAAGTGAAATTGGAATTGACTTTCAAAAGTCTTTGGAAGGCAATGAAAGTCGCGGGATAAAGATTGGAGAGTCAATCAATATTGGAAATACTTGGGATGAAACGCTCTCCTATCCCAATAAAATACGTAGCGTCACAAAGGATAATATTGTAAGAGTTGCCAACCAGTATTTCGGAAAGAATTATGCAAAGCTTGTATCACGAACTGGCTTTGGAAAGAAAAATAAACTGAGCAAACCTCCTTTTAAGGCAGTTAAAAATGAGCAAAAAGGAATTTCTGAATTTGGACATAGCTGGGAACAAATTGAAAGCGCAAAAGCAAAAGAAAGATTTGTCGATTTCAGCAGAGATGTTGAACTCCTCAATAAAAATACTCATTCGATATATGCAACAAAGAATCCTGTTAATAGCCTCTTCTACCTTACGATCAATTTTCACAAAGGAACGCTGAAAAACGCAAAACTTTCTGTTGCAGCACAATGCATGAATTATGCAGCAACCAATAGCAAGAGTGTCGAACAATTAAAGCTTGCATTTAGCGAAATAGGTTGTACATATAATTTTAGCGCGGGTGCAAATTATACCTCGGTCACGTTAGAAGGTGAGGAGCGGAATTTGGCCAAAGCACTGGCGATACTAAGTGAACTAATACAGAATGGCAAAGCTGACAAGAAAACCAAAGAATTGGTTTTCAATTCTGTAAAAACGGAGCGAAAATTTGAGGTCAGAAGCCCGAATACGATGGGGAGTGCCCTTTTTAGGTATGCCTCACTTGGTCCGCTATCTTACTTTGTTTCGAGAGAGAGTCTCAATCAAATAAGGAAAACGGATGCTTCGGAGTATATCGCACTGTACAAGTCAGTGGCTACCAACTATAAAGCGGACTTGCTGTTTAGCGGCAGCACTTCAGCTCAAAAACTCGATGAGCTATATAGTTCTACGTTTAATTTATCTCACAACTTAGAATCTGATCCAATTAACCCAATGATCGGTAATGATATCCCAGAGAACGTCATTTATGTAGTGGAAGATAGAAAGGCGGTTCAAAGTCAAATTTACTTTTACGTAAAGGGTGAGAAATATTCGAAAGCAGAATTTGGATCAAAAAATGCCTTTAATGAGTATTTTGGAGGTGGATTTTCAGGTTTAGCAATGCAAGAAATCCGAGAGTATCGTTCTTTGGCGTATACTGCTCGTGGCGATTATTTTCCATCACTAATTGATGAAGGGCCTGGAAGCTTTCAAGGTTACATTGGTTGCCAAGCAGACAAGAGCAATGAGGCTATTGAAGTTATGCATGGTTTGGTAAGCGATATGCCTTTGAAAAAGGAAAGAGAAGACATGCTTCAAAAAAGTCTAAAGATGGCGATCAACACTAATTTTCCAAACTTTAAGAGATTGCCATCAACCGTTCGAGGATGGAGAACAATGGGTTATACACAAGATCCAAATAGAGAAGCTTTCGTTTTATACAATGATATTGGCATGGGAGTTATTAATCAGTTTTATCAAAAACATGTGAAAGGCAAACCCTACATAATAACTGTTTATGGTGATTTAAAGAGAATAGATCTACCGCGGCTATCAAAATTTGGGAAAGTAGTGAAGCTTCAAAAGAGTGATTTTTATGTTGAATAGGCTAAGAACTTAACGTCTTGGAGAACATAAATTCTTATTCAACACCATTTCATTATCCTGGAAAAGCAATGAGAAATGTTATTTGTTTGGAATAATCAATTGCCATCGAAAGGCCCATTTCCATTTTAGTTGGTAGTTTTTGATGCCAGCCCGACTCAATATCAATCGTAGGTCATGTTTTTTAAAGCCACGTTGCACAGACAAAGGCGCATCGTACTTTACCATGGCTGACTTCGAAAAAAGTTGGGTAAGCAATCGAATGGAATAGTAGGCCAGTGGGTGGCGATGAAGATCATTAATCACAATTCCGTGGTTGGCTTGATTTTTTAACCCTGAAAAAATTCCAATCAATTCGTCTTCGGTAAAATGATGGAGGAACAAGGTTGCCAACACAATGTCAAATTTCCTTTTTCTGAATTCTTCAGAGAAAATATTTGTGGCTTCGATTTGAATGTTCTCAAATTCAGCCGTGTGCTTTTGTGCAAATGAAGTGATGTTAGGATTTGCATCCATTCCAATGAGATCAACTTTTCTTCCCTCCTTGTTTGCCCGCTTCGCAATGAGCCTTAGCATTTCACCACTTCCGCAACCCAAGTCAGCAATTGATATGTTAAGATTTTTGGGGATTGTTTTCCAAAGCGAACTTATCCCATTTAGTGTAACGGCATTTCCGCCCAACCAATGATTGATAAAATCTAGCTCGCGCAAGGTTTGGTCAACCACTTCACCTCGGCAGGCAAGGTCGTCCATGATTTCGATAATGGTTGACCGATGCGTAAAATCAATAGCCATTAATGATTCTGGATTTCTAAGACCATACTTTCTAGCGTAAGTCCCGGACCAAACGCAAAACTCAGTACTTTTTTTCCTTGATCTTGATCGGTAAGGTGTTTGCAAAGCTCACTCAATACAAATACAACGGTTGGTGAAGACATGTTGCCGAAATTCTTTAAGACTTCATAGGCGTAATGATTTTGGGTTTTCGTCAGCCCGAGTTCCCCCTCAATGGTCTCTAGAATTTTTTTTCCGCCAGGATGAATGGCGAAATAAGAAATATCCGAAATGCCTTTTGATATCTTTTCAAGCAATGATGTGGTCAATTTTTTTATTCCGCTTTTTATAACATCAGGAACGTAGGAAGACAACCGCATTTCAAAACCCCAATCTCCTACTGTCCAAGCCATGTCGTGTTCTCCTTCTGTGGCAATCTCACAGTAGAAACTAATTGGCTTTAAATTAAGGCCGCTTCTTGGTTGGTTCTCTATTAACAAAGCGGCAGAGCCATCAGCAAACAATGAATTGGCCAGAAGGTTATCTTCGGTATTTTCCCGTTGGAAATGGATGGTACAAAGTTCTGTACATACCACTAGCACTTTTGTTTCTGAATGCTGGTCGCACAGTGAATGAGCCAATTTGATTGCGTTGAAAGCAGCATAACAACCCATGAAGTTGATACAGGTGCGTTCAATGGTTGATTTTAACCCGAGGGCCTTTATCAAGTCAATATCTAAACCCGGTGCATACATGCCGGTACAACTCACCACAATCAAATGGGTGATTTCTGACTTTTTTTGATCGGCAACTTTGGCGAAACATTTTTCTGCTGCAGCAACGCTCAAGTGAACGGCATGCTTTCGAAACAAGACCAACCGTTGTTTAGTGGAGGGAAAAGGCTCATCTCCGTTTGGGTAGAACTCAAAACTATGATCTTTGCTGTAGTCTGTCAAAACGGAGTGACGAGATTCAATACCACTCATTCGGTGGAGGGCGCGTACCTTCCGCTCGTCATCTGCATTCAACGACATGGCCTTTACCATGAAGTCGGCAATTTTGGGTTGCGCTATTTTATTTTCCGGATTGGCAGTGCCAATGGATGTGATGTAACTCATTATTCAATACTAACAAAAATGTTGCCCAAAATGATTCTCTTCCGTTGAAATAGTTATCTTCAAGCATGAAATACCTTCGCTCCATTTTACTCCACTTGCGCATCCCTTTTTCTTTTTTTCTACTGCCTGTCTACCTTTTTGCGCTTGCCATTTCTCCTAATGCAGGGGAAAGCCGATTGATTTGGTCTTTCATCATTATTCATTTCCTACTGTATCCCGCCAGCAACGGGTATAATAGTTACTTCGACAAAGATGAGAAAAGTATTGGGGGGCTCAAGAATCCGCCTCCTGTCAATAAAGGATTATATCTGACTTCTCTCCTTTTTGATGGAATCGCAATAGTTCTTGGCTTAATAAAAGTCAATATGCTTTTTGCTGTCATGCTTTTGATTTACGGCTTGGTGTCAAAAGCTTATAGTCATCCAATGGTGCGCATCAAAAAATACCCGATTGGCGGATGGCTGATCATTGGTCTCTTTCAAGGAATATTTACGTTTCTTATGTGCTATGTTGGAATCAATGGTTATGAATTTGAAAATCTCATGCAGGCAAAAGTACTTGTGCCCGGCCTTCTTACCAGTGTGATGCTTTGGGGTAATTACCCGATGACGCAAGTCTATCAGCATGAAGAAGACGCCAAGCATGGAGACACAACGATTAGTATCATGCTCGGTATTCGAGGGACATTTATTTTTGTACAAGTTTTGTTTGCGGTGGCAGCTGTTTGCTTTGTCCTATATTTCAATTACTTCTACACAATAGAAATGGGATATTCATTTTTGTTGGCGTTGGGACCAGTAGTCCTTTTTTTTATGGTTTGGTTCTATAAGGTTTGGAACGATGCCTCGCAGGCGAATTTCACCTACACGATGTGGCTCAATTTTATTTCCTCCCTTTGCTTGAATGGTTTTTTCATCTACTTCTGGCTAGCGACCAGTCATATTGGACAGTATTTCTAGAGCGCGCGAAATTTTCTTTACTATACTGCTACTATTTTTCTAACAAATGGCGCGCAATTTCTTGCCATTCTTCCGACAGCGATATAGTGGGAAATTTTCTACCCGCTTGTTGATACCAATAGTGGGCATTTGATTGATCACCTTCTTTCCGGTGAAGATAGGCGTGTATCCAAGCTGCATCTTGGGTGTTTATTTCTTGAGTGATCAAGTGAGCATTGACCCAATCCTCGTTTGCATCGTGCCATAAGGCTTGAAGCAGAGGCGTTAGCCCGTTTGGATTACCAATCACTTTAAATTCATCTAGCGTCATTTTTCTAAGTGGGTTTCTTTACCAGTGAAATATGTGTCGGATGGCTAAGCTTGAAATCTTTGGAGGTGTTATTGATTTTGTAGGAGCTGTTTTTATACCCTTTTTTATACTCTTTGATCCTAGCGTCAAATTGTAAAACATCACCGCTTGTCAGGTTTAGTTTTTCGAAGCCCTTGGTCAGACTGAACCAAAGATGGTCACACATCACTTGGTTCGTTTCTGCGTCTACGATTTGTTCAACTAAAACCGTTTCTTCCGAGTACCCTTTATAATTTACTTTTTTCCCGTAGCGGGCAAATACACCTTGGAATTTTTTTCTTATACCAACTTCTTCTGCCAGCTTTTTTCTCATGCCTCGAAGATAATAATCTGATATCATTTTTGAATTTAAAATTGACGCTGAAAGCATCCCATTACAGCACGTACTGTGTTGTATCCAAATCCTAGTGCCTGTGTTTTATATTTGTACCGACTATGGAAGAAGCTGTTGCTAAAGAAATTCGAAAGATCATTCATATTGATATGGATGCATTTTATGCTTCCGTGGAACAACGAGACAACGCCAGTTTGAGGGGCAAACCCATTGCTGTGGGAGGCTCCCCTCAAGGGCGAGGTGGCGTAATTGCCACAGCCAGTTATGAGGCGAGGAAATTTGGAATTCGCTCGGCCATGTCTTCGAAGCGGGCAGCACAACTTTGTAAGGAATTGATTTTCGTTCGTCCGCGATTTGATGCGTACAAAGAAGTATCTCGTCAGATTCGCGAGATTTTTCATCGATATACAGATTTGATTGAACCTCTTTCGCTCGATGAGGCCTTTTTGGACGTGACGCACGATAAACAATGCATAGGCTCCGCCATTGAAATCGCTAAGCTGATTCGCAGAGCCATTAAAACCGAATTGCACCTCACAGCTTCTGCCGGTGTTTCTGTGAACAAGTTTGCCGCCAAGGTGGCTTCAGATATGAATAAGCCGGATGGCCTTACTTTTATTGGGCCATCTGGTCTTACCAACTTTATGGAGAAATTGCCGGTAGAGAAATTTTTTGGCGTGGGCAAAGTGACAGCTGAGAAAATGAAAAGACTTGGCTTGCACACTGGCGGTGATCTAAAAAAACTAACAGAGAGAGAGTTGATCAAACACTTCGGAAAGCCGGGACGGTTTTTCTATAAAATTGTTCGCGGCATAGATGATCGACTAGTCAAACCAGACCGCGAAACAAAATCTGTCGGTGCAGAAGACACCTTTCCGTTTGATTTGACAACGCAGGAAGAGATGAATTTGGAATTGGAAAAAATAGCACTTAGTGTACACAACCGACTTAATCGATACCAACTAAAGGGAAAGACAATTACCTTAAAAATAAAATTCCACGATTTTAAACAGATCACAAGAAGTAAGTCTTTCGAGCGCGGCATTAGTGATTTAGAGTCGATCGAATCGACAGCCAAACAATTATTATTCGATACGGATTTGTTCAATAAGAAAGTCAGACTATTAGGTATTCAAGTTTCTAATTTTACGGATTTTGTACCCAGACCACACAGAGGAGAAGAGTTTCAACTAAAACTCTTCTGATTTATTTTGCAATCGCAACGATGCCCAGAATAAAAACCAGACCAGATCAATTCACGATGGGGTTTTTCTTTATCATCACCACTTCAATTCCTTTTTCTTTCGCCATGTTGTTGATTCGTTCTGTATTTTGATTGATCGTAGAGCGGAGCTTTAGCAATTCATCATCCACCATTTTGGTTAACATTTCGCGCACTTGTTCGCCTTGTTGTGTTGGCGGAAAATCTCCTGCAGCTTGCTCGACCATTAAATGGGCCAGCCGGTTGTTCATCTTTATGCCGTAGTTCAAAGGATCTTGCACACTGCGATTTTTTGTTTGATGGATGTTATTTTCATGAATTGTCAACTCGGCTTCAAACTTCTTTACTGCATCGATCAGTTCTTTGTATTGTGCTTCTGTCCCGACTTTATTTTTCAGCGAACCTAAATCTTCTTTGATCTTTCGAATGTCAATCACTCCCTGGTTGGCATCAGTTACTTTGTCGCGCACTTTTATAAGGTAATCAAACTGCGCGCGAAACTCTTCAGGAGTTGTGGCCACCCTGGGATCTTTCAAAATTTCAAATTCCTGTTCTTGCGATTCGCCACCTGCATGTCCGGTAGGCAGGTTTACAGTGAGGCGAACTTTATACTTTCCGGGCACAGCTTTTGGCCCTTGATTAGGTGAACCATAGAAAACCATGCCGGGGAATGTTTTGTAGCCCGCATATCGCATATCCCACACAAATCGATTGCCTCCAGCTTTCAACGTGAGTTGTTCGGACCTCTCTTTTGCTTTATTGCTATAAGCCTTAATCACTTCACCATTAGAGGTTAAAAATTCCAATTTAATCTCTGTCTTTTCATCAACTGATTTCAGGTAGTAGTGAACGAGCACCCCTCCAGGTCTATTCTCGCCCTCTCCTTTTCGTGGTTCGCGATAGCCGCCTTTATCTGACTTCAGTTGATGAAGAGGAGTCAAATCATCGATCATCCAGAAACTTCTTCCATGCGTAGCAGCGATTAAGTTATCATCTCTTACGGCAAGATCTGCAACAGGCACAGGTGGAAGGTTCAATTGAAATTTTGCCCAACTCACTCCATCATCGAACGAAACCCACATCCCTTTTTCAGTACCTGCATAAAGCAATCCTTGGCGTTTAGGATCTGCGCGAACCACCCGCACAAATTCTTCTTTTGGAATGCCGGTGGTGATAACCGTCCATGTTTTTCCAAAGTCTGTGGTTTTATAGATATAAGGTGTGTAATCACCGAATTTGTATGAAGTAGCCACCGCATAAGCTCCACCTTTTACAAACGGATTTACATCTATGCTATTCCACATATTGTACTTAGGCGATTGAGTAGGTGTTACGTTCTTCCAATTTTTTCCACCGTCTGTAGTTACATGAATAAGTCCGTCATCAGAGCCTGTCCAGATACTTTGTCCACCATTGATAGTAGAATGTAAATGATTAGATCCTGCAAATAATTTTTTTGAATCATGTTTGCTGAACACCAACGGATAATTCCAATTGAAGCGATATTTCATTACCTCTACACCAGAACCTGCTGGTAGATCAGGCCACACATTGGTACTTCGTTCCTGTCCATTATCTAAATTCTGCATACTCATGTAGCCTTTGTAATCGCTGCCATAGATAATGTTTGGATTTGTTGGATCAGGTGCCAGATGGGCACTTTCTCCTATGGAAAGAGCGGTCCAATCTTTATCAGTGATTGAGTTTCCATCGGTGCGATGTGGAATGCGCACACTTGTATTGTCTTGTTGGGCGCCCAAAATATTATACGGAAATGAATTATCAGTAGTAACCCGATAAAACTGGGCTGTTGGTTGGTTGTGATAGGTCGTCCAGTTTTCGCCACCGTCATTCGAGATTTGAGTACCGCCATCATCGGCAATTGCCATGCGTTGATTGTTCGCAGGATCAATCCACAAATCGTGATGATCACCATGAGGTGCATTTTTCAATTCAAAAGTTTTGCCGCCATCTTTGGAAACGCCATAGCTCACATTCATCACCCACACTTCGTCTTCATTTTGTGTATCGGCATATATGCGACAATAGTACCAGGCACGCTGAAGCAATGCGCGATCCTGATTAATACGAGCCCACGTTTTTCCAGCATCATCCGAACGGTAGACTCCGGGAGCCTCTGTATTTTCTATGATCGTCCAGATTCTATTTGAATTGACCGGAGAAACTGTGACGCCAATAATTCCATTGATGCCTTTCGGCATTCCGGGTTTGTCCGAAAGATTTTCCCATGTTTCTCCGCCATCGGTGCTTTTCCAAAGTTTAGAATCAGGACCGCCACTATCCATGCGATACCCATTGCGTTTCATGTTCCAGGTAGCAGCATACAAAATGCGAGGATTATTTGGATCCATTGCCAGGTCGCCAGCCATTGCTGTCTCATTGATGTATAGAACTTTTTTCCAAGTAGTGCCGCCATCTACACTCCGGTAGATGCCACGCATTTCGTTGGGCTTCCACAGATTTCCCATCGCAGCAACATAAACGACATCTGGATTTTTCGGATGAATGCGAATGCGTGAGATATGTCTTGAGTCGCTTAGGCCAATGTGTTTCCAACTTGTTCCGGCATCGGTCGATTTCCAAACGCCCCAGCCACTCGACACATTGTTGCGCAGCGTCTGCTCGCCCTCGCCCACATAAATTACATTGGGATCGCTTTCAGCTACGGCTACTGCACCGATCGTTCCGCCAAAATATTTATCAGTAATATTTTCATAACTCTGGCCTGCGTCTTTGGTACGCCACACGCCACCACCTACCGTGCCGAAATAGTATAAGTTTGGATTTCCGGGAACACCCGTTACAGTGCTTGACCTTCCTCCCCGATAAGGGCCCACTTCGCGCCACTTGATGCCGGAATAGAGTGCCTGATCGAACGAAAGAGTTGTTGACGTTGTCGTTTTCTTCTGTGCATCAGCTGCGACAAAGGAAACCAGGAAAGCAAAGAGCAAGATAAATCTCATGGGAATTGCGTTTAGAATTCCGAATTACAAAAAAATTGCATGTGTTAAAAGTAAATATATACAGATGGGAAATGAACTGGTCAAATTATCCGTTTCGGGGATTGGGGCAGTCAAGATTCGGAAGCATCCCTGGCCAAAATCAACCTCTATCCGATCAAACCCTTGATAAAAGAATTATTCTTACTTTTAACAGGCCAGAATGAAAATGAAAGAGAAGCAAATGGGGAAGTTATTTAGTATTTTGGTCTGCTGCCTGCTCTCATTTTCATTGGTTGCCCAAGAAAAGAAAAAGGCTAAACTCCCTCTCTTTGTTTCACACCTAAGCCAAGAAAATGCCGCGCTCACCAGACGCAAAGGAGCACCCAATCATTTTTTTCTTACCCGATTGATTTGTTTTAATGAGAGGTGCCGCTTTTTTGTCGGTTTTCGAAACGAACAAAGAAGGAATAGCTTTGACAATAAAAAACCGAATAATAGACCTCGAAAGAGGCAAACGATTCAAGATACAGCTAGCCTATTGTTGGAAAAGCGGACTGGGAATGTACAGATACCGCTGGTTAAACAAAAAACTCCCGGAATCAAAACAGATAGTACTATTACACTAAGCGAAGTTTTGTTTGAATTCAATAGTTACCGATTGAAACAAGAACTGATTCCCACCTTGGACTCGATCGCTGCCTTCTTGAGAAAAGAATCAAAAGCAAGTGTTAATGTTTTGGGGCATACAGACAATTCAGGAAAAGAGGACTATAACCTGACGCTTTCGTCTCAGCGGGCTGAAGTAGTCGCGGAGTTTTTACTCGACCGTGGTGTGGACCCGGAGCGAGTTAATTTTATGGGAAAAGGGAGTTCGCAGCCCGTTCTGCCCAATGATACGCCCGAGGGTCGAAGGAAAAACAGGCGCGTAGAAATATTGATTCGATGGAAGAACTAATTCAAAATGTGTAAAGTCCTAAATGAAAGCACCATCAGTTGACATCCTATATTCTGAGTTTATCTTTTCCGCTTCTCGAAGTAGTGGGCCTGGCGGTCAAAATGTAAATAAGGTAAACTCTAAAGTAACATTGGAATGGAATGTTGTTCAGTCTTTGTTGGTTTCTGAGGAAGAAAAAACAGTAATCCTTTATAAGCTATCCTCACACATTACCAAAGAAGGGGTAGTACAACTTACCTCACAAGAAGCCCGTTCTCAGCTTCAGAATAAGGAAGCGGTGATCAAAAAACTACAAGATCTGTTAACAAGGGCATTCATTAAGAAAAAAACACGTAAGCCTACTAAACCTTCAAAAGCGGCTAAACAAAAACGCATCCTCCAGAAAAAGCAACATGGTGAAAAAAAGAAGTGGAGGCAAAAGGGTGGAGAATAATTGATAAATAGATAGACTGACTGTTTTCGATCGCCATCAAAATAAACTGCTGTGGCCCACAACATCTGGTTTCAAGTATATTTGCCCCATAATAAGATTTAGATAACTATGAGACTTGGGCAGTTGTCCAGAAAATTGGGCATTCACACTTCAAAAATTATTGATTTTTTAGCTTCTAAAGACATTGTCATCAACGAAGATTCTAACACCCGGATTGAGGACGAATACGTGACTTGGATCACTCAAAAGTATGCTCCTCAATTGATGGCCGAGGTCAGCAACACGCTTTCTGAAGAAAAGATAGAGCCGATTATACACACTGCGTTAGTTGAAGAGATCGCCCCACCCGAAGAACAGCCGGCTGCATTGGAAGCTGCACCACTTCCGGAATTAATAAAAGCCCCGAAGATCGAGCTATCAGGCCTAAAAGTATTGGGTAAAATCGAGATTCCGGAAAAGAAGAAAACAGCTTCTTCGCAAGAACAACCGGAGTCAATAAGTAGTAATTCGACATCCACTGCCGAACGAAAGAAAAATCCCCGCAGGGAGCTTACACCACGGCCTCAGAAAAATCCAGTCGCTCTACAGCGCGAAAGGGAAGAACGAGAGGCTGAGCGAAAAAGAAAGGAAAAATTGCAACGCGAAAAGGAGAAGAAAACGTACAATTATTTAAGTCGGGTGAAAACACAGGCACCTACAAAAAAGAGTCAATATGTAAACGAGCAAATCGAGGAGGCATCATCGATCACTGAAGAAGTGCCGAAATCCCTCTGGGGCAAATTTCTCCGCTGGCTGAGAACCTAAAGAGGCGGGCTATTATGTTGAGTGAGTCGCAACAGAGATAAGGTGTTTTATTTTAGCCTTTTGTTTAACCGTACACGGATTTGCGATAGATCTCTTAGTCTAGCGAATTGATTGTAACCCAATACCGATAACCCACAATCGCTTTTTCAAGGGAGGTCAGTTTGGTGACATCCTTTTTACTATATCTTGGTAAGACAACTTTGTTGATCAATGCCAGTACTTGAAAAACAGATTTCTTCATATACTAAACTATTCAAGTTCTTTTTTAAACAATGCAATGGCGCGCGACCAGGCGAGCTTAGCTGCGACTTCATTATACCTCGTAGGTGCAGTATCGTTATTGAATGCATGTTGAGCGCCTTCATAAACAAAAATTTCATAACGAGTTCCCGCTGCTTTCAGTGCCGTTTCATAGGCTGGAATCCCGGCATTGATTCGCTCATCTAGGCCACCATAATGTGCCTGAACAAACGCTTTTATTTTGGGCACGTCAGCCGCTTCCGGTTGACGACCATAAAATGGAACAGCGACTTTTAACTCAGGCATATTAACAGCCAATTGATTGGCTAAAGCTCCTCCCCAACAGAAGCCAATGCAGCCCCATTTTGAGGAGGCATCTTTCCTTGCTTTGGTGTATTCGAATCCCTTGATGAAATTGTTCAAGTTTTTTGTTGCGTCCAATTTGCCAAATAGTTCTCTGGCTTTGTCGGCATCGGCAGGGGTGCCTCCTTGCGCAGACAATGCATCTGGGGCAATGGCCAAAAATCCTTCTAATGCCAGTCGTCTGGTCACATCTTCAATATGCGGATTGAGCCCTCTGTTCTCATGGATGACCATGACAACGGGGTACTTCTTTTTTTTCTTTGGTCGTGCGACATATGCATTCATCTCTCCTTCCACACCTGAATAGGTTACGAGCTCCGTAAATAATTGACCGTCTTCGATAGTTTGCGCGTGGGCATAGTTTACTTCCAATAAAGGAAGAACTGACAACGCTGCGGCCGTACTTCCGGTAAGCTGTACAAGTTTTTTAAGAAATGCCTGACGGCTTAAAGGCTTGTGCGTGTACTCGTCAAATAGATTAATAATTCGCTGATCCATACTTTAATTGTTTACTGATTTGTTACGCCATAGCTTGATTTGGTATTTTCCCAGCGCGGCAGCTTGCATAAATTTTCGAAAATACAACTCAATTGGAAATACCAATAAAGCGATTATAACCTGGACGAAGAACTGCACCACTGGACTACTCTTTACAACAATAATTGAATTAATGATGGTGCTTATGAATTGTATAAAGATGATCACCGTAAGTAAAGATAAAATTTCACTCAGGTATCTGTACTTTGAATTGGCAACGGTAAGTTTAACGGAAAGGAATACGAGTATTCCAAAGAAGATAAACTCTAAAGCGTAAAACCACCACCTTTTCCAATAAGGAGGTAACACCTGGAATGAAATCGTTTCAATTTTTGATTCATTTCCTAATAAGTCTCTGGACTGAATTGCTATTTGATAATTACCTGGGGGAAGGAATGGAAAACTCGCGAGGTGATTTGTGTTTGACCAACTTGTCCAGGTATTGGATAACCCCTTCACCTGATACCGATATTGCATGGCATAACTGCTGACATAGTCGGGTTGGATGAAATCAAAAGAGAGTTCGTTTTCGGGTTGTTCCAGAGTTACCCTTTTGCCTTTGGTTATGTTTATTTCTTGACCTTTAACCTGCCTTAGTACGAGCGGATAATGAACATCATCGTTTGAGTTCACACTGTTGCTAAATTTATAAAGTTCGTTGTTGGCGGTAATCACCCAAAGACTTTGGCTATTCTCAGCGGGAGCTAGAAAACGCAAATTTGGAAAAAGACCCAGCCACTCTAGATTCAATGATTTTAAACGCTTATCTACTGTTCGCCATTTAAAGCCATCATTAAACCAAAAATAACCCGCTGATGCGAAATACCGATGCGGGCCAGGTAAAGAATCATAACGAACAAAAGAATTTTTGCGGTCAAAAATTTTAAACTCTTCTGATGCCGCCAGATAAACTTCATTTCCATACGCAACTCCCACCATTTCGTCAAGCGATGGATTAGCAATGGGAAAAACAGAAGCGTCTGTTATTTTTCCGTCAATAGTTTCCAACCGGTACACAGCCGTTCTTCCACAGAGCCAGAGGTTGTCAAGGTTATCTTCAAACGCGTAATTGATTTGATCGGCTAAGGTGTCTAATAAATTTGTTTCGATCCACCCGGAAGCGCTGCGGGCAAGCGTCTTTACCTGATTCTGTGACGTGCCAATTAAGAGTTGTTGGAGAGCTGTTGAAAAGAAAATGGTTTTTACGGGTCCGCTAGAAATTGATTTTGCTTTTCCTTCCTCTACCTCAAATACCCCGGCTAGACCCGAGGCAACTAATTTTTCTTTGATCTCGATTAGTTGTATAATCTTCCCTTCAATACCAGCTACTTTTTTATAGGAGTACCCAAGTTGTTTTATGATTTTAGATTCGTAGGTAGGTTTTGAAGAATTCGCTTTGGTTGCGTCTTTTTTTCGTAGAAAGCCAAAGAGGCTTTTTCTCCGAGGTTGACTATTCTGTATAACTTCTATCGATTTTGTCACTACCGATATCTCTTTTGCAAGTAGATAAAGCCCAGTTGTTGTACCTACATAAGTCTGGCCGTTTACGGACTGAACACATAACAGATTTCCATTAAGGCCGGGGAAATGGTTATATGATTTGAACGGCAAAGTCGGAGCTATTCTGGTAAAGCCATATTCGTGCGCGACCCACACACCACCACCGTGATCGGGCATTAAGGCAAAAACTTCATTGTCGGGCAGACCAGTATTGAAGTCTAAATGATCTATTGTGACGCCTGTGTTGGTGTCCACTAAAATGACACCACCCAACAACGTACCTAAAGCGACTTGATTTTCGTTGATCCATACTCCGGCCACTAACACATTTTGTTTCACAAATCCAGCATCATTAAATTTTAGAGGTGCTGCAGGAGACTTTGTACTCATTAAATAAACTTCTCCCAATTCTGTGCCGATGATTAGGTTTCCGGTTATGCTGTAGGTCGAACAAAAAATGAGTTCCGAAGTGGATGGAAGAGCTACTTCTGCCTTTACTAATAAATTATTCTTAAGTTGAAGTAGCGTTTGATCCTCTACTTTTACAAAGATTATTTCGAACGCCTCGATTAGCCCGGCAAATAAACTTGAAGGCTCTGCCTTGATTTCAAAATCAATTTTTCCATCCGATACTGCGAACAATGATTTTTCGCTGCAGGCATAAACATGGTCTTTTGAAACAGCACTGGAAAAAACAGGTTGAGAAAAAATAGATTGAAAAACGCGTTCGCTGCCTTTTTGTACCAACTTGCCAAATCCGAAAACACCGCCCACATAGACTTCTTCCTGAAGGAGAGACAAAGTAAACACGGCTCCTGGTGTTGAGATCAACTGCCAATTTTTGCCGTCAAATTCCAGTACCCCCATTTTATTAGTAAAATAGATAAACCCGCGCGCGTCTTGCACCATGCCATTGCTGTGGTAGTCAATCCGTTCATCTTTGGGAGAAAAATGGGTCAAGAAAGAGTTTCCTAATTGCGCATATGAGGAATAACAAAGGAATAAAGTCGAAAGGAACAGTAGACTTCTCATCATTTAGAATCTAAGTATTTTCCAAAAATACAAGAATTGTTAACTTACCTTACTCCAATTTACGGCCGACTTCTTGGTCGATTCGATTTGGTGCAGAATCATCCGGTTTTCTTCCTGTTGAAGAAGTGGATCGTTAGCTAGAATAGTTTGTGCGGCCACACGCGCAGTTTTTAAGAGTTCCCCATCTTTACCCAAGTCAGCAATTAACAAATCCAGCGCTCCGCTCTGTTGCGTGCCCATCAAATCGCCCGATCCTCTTAGCTTCAAATCAGTTTCCGCTATTTCAAATCCATTATTGGTGCGCACCATAGTTTCAATGCGTGTTTTCGATTCACTGCTTAGTTTATGATCGGTCATCAAAATGCAAAATGATTGTTCAGCACCTCGACCCACGCGGCCACGAAGTTGGTGTAGCTGAGACAGCCCAAAGCGTTGCGCACTTTCGACTATCATTACACTCGCATTTGGGACGTCCACCCCCACTTCAATCACCGTTGTTGCGACCATTATTTTCGTCTCACCCTTTGCAAATCGTGCCATTTCAAAATCTTTTGCCTCGGGCTTCATTTGGCCATGTAGAATACTAATCGGCATTTCTGGGAAGGCTCTTGAAATACTTTCGTACCCATCCATCAAGTGTTTTAAATCTAATTTTTCAGACTCTTCAATGAGGGGATACACAATATACACCTGTCGCCCCGCCTCAATTTGAGTTTTGATAAAACCATTCACTTGCAGTCGATGTGAATCAAATTGATGAGTCGTTTTGATGGGCTTCCGGCCCTTTGGCAATTCATCAATAACTGATATTTCTAAGTCGCCATATAAAGTCATCGCCAACGTCCTGGGAATTGGCGTTGCCGTCATGACCAATACATGCGGATAAAAATTTGAATTCTTCTGCCATAGCTTGGAGCGCTGGGCAACACCAAAGCGATGTTGTTCATCAATGATTGCCAATCCCAATTTTTTGAATTTTACTTCCTCCTCCAATAATGCATGAGTACCAATTAGTATTTTCAACGAGCCATTCACTAGTTGTTCATGAATTGGTTTTCGTGCGCTTTTCTTGACTGAGCCTGTTAGTAAAGCGATGGAGATATTCATTTTATCCGCATACTTCTTCAAGTTTGCGTAGTGTTGTTGTGCTAGAATTTCGGTAGGCGCCATTAGTGCGGCTTGGGCATCACCGCCAATGACTAACAAAATAGAAATAAAGCCTACAATCGTCTTCCCGCTGCCTACATCACCCTGAAGCAATCGATTCATCTGCTTTCCGGATTTCATATCAGAGTAGATCTCTCGCACTACTTTTTTCTGTGCTTCGGTTAAATCAAAGGGTAAATGTTCTTTGTAAAACCGAGTAAGGATGGACGTATCGCCAAAAACTATTCCTTTAAATTTTTCCTCACGTACCAACTTCATTTTAATGAGCCGAAGTTGAATAAAGAATAGCTCTTCGAACTTAAGTCTTCGTTGCGCCTGCTCGAGCCATTCTAAGCTTTTCGGGAAGTGGATATTGATAAGGGCTTCCTTCTTACCAATAAAAGTCTGTTGATGGAGTATAGCGGCAGGAAGCGTTTCGCGAATGTGACTAATGGCACCTTTGATTACATCTTGTTGCAACTTTATGATAAACTTGTTGTCCATGTACCGATTTCGCAGTTTTTCACTGAGAGGATACACCGGTTGAAGGTATCCTCCTTTCTCACTTTTTTCTGTGAGTAATTCAATCTCCGGGTGTGCGATCGATAATTTATTTCCATATCGTGATGGTTTGCCAAAAACCACGTAGTCAACATTCGGTTTTAGTTTTTGCATCGCCCAATTGATACCCTGAAACCAAACGAGTTCTAATTCTCCTGTATCATCAGAGAGATACGCCACAAGCCTTCTTTTAAATTTGTCCCCAATGAGTTCGACATCGGAAATCTTTCCCTTCATCTGCACGAAAGGCATTAGCTCATTCACTTCGCTAATACGATAAAAACGGGTTCGATCTTCGTAGCGAAAGGGATAATGTTGGATCAGATCTCCAAACGTAAACAACTTCAATTCCTTTTGAAGTAAGGCAGCGCGCTGTGGGCCCACACCCTTGAGAAATTCTAGTGAAGTATCAAAGAAAGACATTTGTTGAAATTGCCAATAGGTTACTATTCTTCGACTAGTGGATTGTTGGATAGCAACCTGCTCTTATGATGAACAGTTAAAATATCAATTCTGCTGGAAGAAATTACTCGGTAAATAATTCGGTAATTCCCCTCGACCAATTGCCTAATGGATTTGGATCCAATTTCTGGTACTATTCTTCTAATCTCAGGCTGGGTTTCTAATATCTTCACCCTTTCAAAAAAAAGCTCTGTTTGAAGAAGTGCATAACATTGAGAATCGTTGGCGATGAACCCCGCTATATTCTCGATGTCGTCAAGAGAAAGCGAGGTCCAGTTTACTTCAACAGCCATTTTTTGAGCTTCTCTCTTGCTTGTTGGGTAGAATGTACCTGACCTAGCTTCGATTGCTCCATCCCAATCTCAATTTTCTGTAAAAGAATAATCCTTTCAAAAAGATCCTCAATCGAAAATGAATCAGGCAATTCTCGAATAGTTTCTATTAGTTTTTCTTTAGTGAGTGTCATCGTATTCAAAAATAAAGAAAATTTATTTCTATCGCCTTATCTCTATATCCCCAATTGCCAAATCAGCGAATGGGGGTCCACTTTAAAGTATTAATCAAATGCATGGCCTCTTTTTTCATGAAGTCAATGGCAGGAGCTAGGGAGTCGTTTTGAACTTTTGTATTGAAGTACAAGGCCCCGCGAAGAAAGTTTGTACTAGAGTCAGTCATCGTAAATTGAAACTGACTGGGCACTTCACCACTGATTTCTGCAATCAAGGCCGTCTTTCCTAATGGAGTTACGACTTTTACTTCGTCAATACCGTAGGCTTTTATTTGTTGTTTGGAAGTAAGCCGATAGGCATCATTCAGTAATTCCCTCAACAGCGCATCTCGGTTTTTAATTCGCTTGTAGGTGATGTGGATATTTGCCTTCAAAGTGGGGTAATAAATTTCAATCCAAAATTTCTCATTGATCCATGAGGTGTCACGCAGCAGTTTGGCTGAGGTAGAGTACTCAAATTGGTAGGGCAGTGAATCGGGCAGTGCGCGGTACGTCTCCTCCGGCAACAAAAGCCGATTGTATCCCTTTGGTTTGGGTTGATAATTTTTTGCGCACGAAAAAAGAAACAAACTCCCTAACAGGATTACCAAAACAGAAAGAACAATAGGCCTATTCATCTTCATTTGTAACGGGCGAGATAGTAACCTTTACCCGGTTGATCTTTCGTTGGTCAACGGTCAAGATGGTAAAAGTGAAGTTCTCAAATTTAATTTGATCACCAATCTTCGGCAGTGAGCCATGCAATTCTAAAATCAATCCTCCCAACGATTCGCTCTCGCCTTTCACATCATCAAAGAGAGTGGGCGCCACCTTCAATGCTTTACTTAGGTCGTGAACAGAGGTCTTTCCTTCAAAAATAAAAGTAGAGTCGTCTACTTTTTGAAAGTCAAGATTTACTTCATCAAATTCATCGTTAATGTCTCCAATAATCTCTTCAATCAGGTCTTCCAGCGTTACTAGGCCAGAAGTGCCACCATATTCATCTACGACCAACGCCATGTGGACTCGCTTACTTTGAAAATCCTTCAAAAGGGAATCAAGCTTTTTTGTTTCGGGGACGAAGAATCCGGGGCGCAATAGTTTTTGCCAGTTGAATTTCTCCGACTCATCTAAAAATGGGAGGAGGTCCTTGATATAGAGTATGCCCTGAATATGATCCACAGATTCTTTGTAAACCGGAATGCGTGAAAACCCTGATTTATTTACCTGCTCCATCAGCTCTTTGAAGTTAAGTTCTACATCTACAGTTGAAATATCCATTCTCGATTTCATGATGCGCCTAACCGTGAGCGTACCAAAGTTTACGATTCCTTTTAAAATGCCTTTCTCCTCCGCACTTGTATTGTTGTCTAACGTGGTCAGGTCGAGTGCTTGATTTAATTCCTCAACGGTAGTGCTATATCCCTTTTTCTCTATTCTACGCTCGATGATGCTGCTCATGCTTAGCAGAAGGAAAGAAATGGGTCGCCACACATTTTCTAATATCTGCCAGGTGCCGGCCATCCGTTTGGCAAATGTCCAGTTGTGGCGAGCGGCATAAACTTTAGGAATGATTTCGCCAAAAAAGGTGATCGCAAAGGTGGCTCCGAACGTAACCAATCCGACAATCGTCTCAGTAGGCTTACGTGTTCCTGCCATTTCCCACATTAAAAAAGTAGAAATAGTGACCACGCCTACGTTGACAAAATTGTTCATGATAAGAATAGTGGCGAGCAGTAGTCTTGGTTTTTTTAACAGAACCACAATGTTTTTCTCCGCTGGCTCCTCAGACTCTCTACATTTATCAAGGTCATCTGCGCGCAATGAAAAGAAGGCAACTTCAGAAGCGGAGATGATGGCGGACATGAATAGCAATACAGCTATTGCCAAAAAGCTAAAAATGTAAAAGTAATTCGGGGCCGATAAGATATCGGCTAAAATGAAACTGGGAGGCTCTACTAAAATAGCGGGCGTTTCCAAGGGTCAATAGATTGATGCGATACTAAAAAGGGAGATCATCGGTTGTGGATGGCGATGTTCTTTCTCCCGGATCGTTGGCTGCTGTATTGGCGGCTGTGTGGCCACGATCTGGACCCGTCATAGTCGCAGGTTTATTACCTAGCAATGTCAGGTTATCACCAACAATTTCTGTGGTATAGCGAGTTACATTGTCTTTTTCCCAGCTTCGAGTACGCAGTTTTCCTTCAATATATACCTGATCACCTTTATGTAAGTACTTGGCTGCAATATCCGCCAATCCACGCCATAACACCACGTTGTGCCATTCAGTAATTTCTTTGCGCTCGCCTGTCGTTTTATCTTTATAGGTTTCTGACGTCACCATTGAAAAATTGGCTACGGTCGCACCACTCTCCAAATTTCTTATTTCGGGATCCTTCCCTAGCCTACCTACTAAAATTACTTTGTTGACACCTGACATACTTTATTGCTGTTATAAATTACCCTGTGGGAGGGCAAAGTTACCAAAAATCTTTGTTATCGGTTTCGAACATAATTGACCGATGAGAATATCATTTTTGTTTTGATCTGTCAACCATATAGTTCGCAATCAAAATAGGTTTTGGTAACGCTGCTATTTCACGATCTGTGAACCATTTCAATTCCGTTGGTTTCAAAGTTTGAATATTTTCCAATTCCATCTCTACAAATCGGACCACTAATTTTTGATGCGAGAGAACATGTTTGTAAATTTTGCTTTCGTTTGTTTTCGTTGAGCCTTTAAATACTGGATCTGTCTTCAATAGCTCCGATACTTTTTTACTACGCTTCGTTTCGATCAAATAAAAATCGTAAAGACCCTGCCAAATGTCTTTAGCCTCTCGCTTCTTCATCAACACTTTGTTTTTGTAGCGCACTACGAAATAATAAAAATAGCGATTCCTGACTTTGACCTTCTTTGATTTTATTGGAAGTACATTTTGCAGTTCATGTTTACGGGCTACGCATGATTTACTAAAAATGCATTCTTCACATTTCGGATTCTTCGGCACACATTGCAAAGCGCCAAACTCCATCATGGCCTGATTGAAAAGATCGGGACGATCTTTCGAAATCAGTTCATTTGCTTTTTTTGTGAAGAGATCCTTGGCTTTGGGCGTTGTGATATCTGCCTCCATTCCAAAGACCCTTGATAAAACCCGAAAAACGTTGCCATCAACCACTGCCACGGGTTCTTTAAATGCAAAGGAAGCAATAGCAGCAGCAGTATAGGGGCCAATCCCTTTCAGTTTAAGCAAGTCTTTATAGTTGTCCGGGAACTTTCCGTTCTGTTCGCTGGCAACTACTCTAGCACAAGCATGAAGGTTTCTTGCTCGCGAATAATAACCAAGCCCTTGCCATAGTCTTAATACCTGTTGCTGGCTTGCGTTGGCCAAAGAAATAACAGTGGGAAACGATTTTACAAAATGTTCATAGTAGGGCAACCCTTGCGCCACCCTTGTTTGTTGCAGGATTATTTCTGACAACCATATTTTATAGGGGTCTGAAGTTTCACGCCAGGGTAGTTGGCGTTTATTTTCCTCATACCACTCAATTATTTTTTTTTGAAACTCTGCGGCTTTCATTTTTTCAAAAAAACGAACTAAACTGATGAAAAACAGCATTCGAGCCAGCCGAACCTTCCTTCTATCGGTTTTTTCACTCCACTTTGTTGATAGTCAGTAAATTAATTTTGGAATTGAATCAACCGCTTCTAAATTTGCGATCCCAAAAAAGTAAGAAATCAAAACCAATCATTGTGACAAAAGCTGACTTAATCAACCAAATCGCTGACAAAACCGGGATTGACAAAGCAGATGTTTCGGCATCCGTAGAGGCGTTTTTCAACATCGTAAAGAGTAATATGGCCTCTGGACACAATATCTACGTACGTGGTTTTGGAAGCTTCATTAATAAAAAGAGGAAGAAGAAAATTGCTCGCAACATTTCACGCAACACAGCTATTGTTATCGATGAGCACTATGTTCCCAGCTTCAAGCCAGCTAAGATTTTCGTAAGTAAAATCAAGAACAGCGATAAAGTTAAACAATTGGCCGAAAAGTAATTTAGAACAATAGTCAATGGACCATTGACGGATTGCGATTGACATTAGATGTTAAAAACCCGAATCATTTTAATTACTGCCACAGCCATTGTTATTTGGCTCATTTTTCTGCTGCCCAAAGCTGTTGTAGAAAATGATAGTCAGCTAAAGTCAGTGGATTCAACAAAGTCTGGCCAGGCAATCCCTTCAGCTGGCCATAGTGATGTACCTGTTACTTTAATCAATTCCATCAAAACCTTGAGGGCCCAGTACTTACCGGGTTCGCAAAATCAAAAAAATGCTATCTTTGCCGACTCTTTGCGAAGCCTATACACGGAAGCAGGTCAATTTGACAGCGCAGCATGGTATGGCGAGCAAGCAGCAACGTTCTTTAATACAACTGAAAGCTCTCTGAAGGCCGGCAATAGCTACTACGAAGCTTATACTTTTGCGCTACAACCAGAAAAGCAAAAGGCGATGGCTGAGAAAGCGCAACTTTGGCTAGGAAAAGCGATCCAGGCAAATCCAAAAAATCTTGAAGCCAGAACAAAAATGGCGATGACTTACTTGAGTTCATCATCACCCATGCAGGGCATCCAGATGATGCGAGAAGTATTGGCAGAAGACCCAAAGAATGAGTTTGCTCTTTATAACATGGGAATGCTTTCCATTCAATCAGGGCAGTTCGATCGTGCCATTGAAAGACTGAATGAGTTAGTAGCTGTGAATCCTAATCATGTACAGGGGCAGCTTTTATTAGGAGTCGCATTCCTTAACAAAGGAAGCAAAGAAAAAGCGAGGCTTCAGTTTGAAAAAGTAAAGAAATTGGATAATGATCCCGCGGTGCAAGCCACTGTAGATTCTTATCTGAAAGATTTAAATTGAGTTAATTGTTAAACCCGTCCGCCTAGTCGGACAAAAACCAAAAAGCATTATGCCAAGTGGTAAGAAAAGAAAGAAACACAAAATGGCCACTCACAAACGCAAAAAGCGTTTGAGAAAAAATCGCCACAAGAAAAAATAATGGTTTAGTGCCATGAACACACGGCACTACGCCAGTTGTATTGAGCGTGTCAATACAAAACCAAAGAATTAGTCCTATTGTACAACATCCAATTTTTTAAGTTTTGAGTAATGAACTAATCATTAGTGCAACTCAGGACGGATGTCGCATAGCTCTACTGAAGGATAAACAGCTTGCCGAGTTTCATGAAGAACAAGACGGAAGCAAGTTTGTAGTAGGTGATATTTACCTGGGTACCGTGAAGAAAATAGTGCCAGGTTTAAACGCAGCATTTATTGATATTGGGTATGAGAAAGATGCCTTTCTTCACTACCTGGATCTGGGAGCGCAATTTGCCTCGCTGCTTAAATTCACCAAACTAGTCCGCAGTAAAAAAATCACCGGTGGTAAACTGGATAAATTTCAACTTGAAAAAGACATCGACAAGCATGGCAAAATAGGCCAACAGCTTGCCAAGGTTCAGTTGATTCCGGTGCAGGTGGTAAAAGAGCCGATCTCTACCAAGGGGCCGCGACTTTCGTGTGAGTTATCTTTAGCCGGGCGATACCTGGTTCTGGTTCCCTTTTCATCCGGGGTGAGCATTTCTAAACGGATTTCCAGCAGCGATGAGCGCAAGCGATTACAGCGCCTCATTCAATCTATAAAACCCGAAAATTTTGGTGTGATCATCCGCACCGTTGCCGAAGGCAAAGAAGTAGCTGAGCTCGACAAAGACATGAAGAGCTTGGTGAAGATGTGGGACGATGGCGTGGCGCGCATGGTTGATGCTAATCCGCGCGACAAAGTCATAGGCGAGTTGAATAAAACTTCTTCTATTCTTCGCGATGTGTTAAACGAATCGTTTGACAATGTGATTGTAGACGATAAGAAGATTTATGACGAGGTTAAGAGCTATATCCACACAATCGCCCCAGACAAAGAAAAAATCGTAAAACTGTACACTGGTAAAGCGAAAATTTTTGAACACTTGGGTGTCGAGAAGCAATTAAAGGCAGCCTTTGGCCAAACAGTGAGCCTTCGTGGTGGCGGGTATTTAATCATCGAACATACAGAGGCACTTCATGTCATTGATGTCAATAGTGGGAACAAGTCCAATCGCGAGGAAAGTCAGGAAACAACAGCACTTTCTGTAAACATTGAAGCCGCCAAAGAGGTTGCTCGACAATTTAGATTGCGCGATATGGGGGGCATTATTGTGGTGGACTTTATTGACATGCGTGGATTAGATAACAAGAAGTTGATCTACAACACTGTCAAAGAAGAAATGGAAGCCGACAAGGCAAAGCACACTATTCTACCACTCTCCAAATTTGGATTGATGCAGATCACCCGCGAGCGAGTACGCCCGCAGATGAACATTGCCACCAAAGAGGTTTGCCCTACTTGCAACGGCAGCGGAAAAATTGAAGCATCGATCTTAGTCACCGATAAAATTGAAGAACACATTCGTCATTTGTTTGAAAAGCAAAACGAGAAAAAATTGGTGCTTGCCTTGCATCCCTTCTTGTTTGCTTACTACACCAAAGGATTGATTTCAAAAAGGATGAAGTGGTTTTTCAAATACAAACACCCGGTGGAGCTCATCAAGGATTCATCACTTGCCATTACTGAATATAAGTTCTTAAATAGAGATGGTGAGGAGATTGAGTTAGCTCAAGAAAAAAGCACGCCAGTGTTAGCTGGGGATTGAAATACGCTTTCTTCTTTTTAGCAAAAGGCTTCCTAAAATTGGAAGCCTTTTTATTTCGACTCCTGCCCTTGAAGAATTTATTTGAACTTTATCTTCTCAATCAAATCCCCGAAATAATCTGCCGACCAGATTTCCAATGCCTTGTCATCTCGAATAAACCGAACAATATCTTCTCGAGTGGCCTTGAATGAGACATTCGTAATTTTATCTTCAATTAGTTGGGTGAATTTATTTTTGGTAATGGTTTTCTCATCCCAATCGCCACTATTGCGAGCTCGTAGGAGAAAATGATCTAGGTGCAATGGCACCCCCTTTTTTATATACCATTCCATATCATACCAATCTCTACCTTTAACGCGTTGCTTCCATTTGCGAAAAAGAAGCGCGTGCATTTTACCCGCAAAAAGATCAGGCAACTTGAAACACTTGACATAAAAGGAAAAAGGCTTTAGTAAAAGCTTCTCTTCTGTTTCAAAGCCAAGTGGTGGGTGGGTGTCTACCTCTATTTTGATCTGGATATTAGGGCGAATTCTAATGCCTGCTTGTGGTACTACGCCTTCCAATACTAGTTCTTTCCAAACCGTATCTGATTTAAGAAATGCAGAGTCGATATTGGTTTGCTTTGTTTTTACTTTCTCTTTCACACTCACCTGCATGCCCAGCGCACTGAATTCGGTTATGATCCCTTCCAAATAAGGCTTCAAGGAAAAATCTGGGTTGACTTCCAATAATGAAAAGTCCAAGTCTTCCGAGAATCTGTCGAGCCCATAGAACAATCGCAACGCTGTTCCTCCATAAAAAGCCGCCTTCTCAAAGAAACCACTTCGTTGCAAACCCGCTAACGCAATCTCTTGCATGATCTCTCGAAGAGCTTGCTCAACTTCTGCCTGCGTTTTGGGTTCATATTCTTCCAACCACTCCTTCATCATAACTGCTCTAGGGTTTTAATAAGAATTTCAAGGCTGCTTCTTTTAGGTGCGTCTTTTATCCATTCGCTCATTTTTTTTGTATTCAACTTTAGCAAGCGATCTTTTTCAATACGTAAGTCGTCTACAAGAAATTCCATCACTTGCTTGGAACTGCGAAGTAAAATGCCAGAAGAAGCAATGATCTTATCACACAATGCTTTCTCTGCCGTGGCAATTAGCACTCGTTGCTTTTTTGTTAATTCTAATTGTTGAATACCAAAACAATAATAAGGCAACGGAAGATGCACGTAGCTAAATCTCCCCACAGTAGTGTCATACGTTTTGGTGTCTTGGGTTGTCGCTGAACTCACCTCATGCACCTTCTCTGGGATGAGCCCCCAATACGAAAGCGCGGCTTCGAAAGAAACATAACTAGGACCCAAAAGATGATTGGCCAAAAGAAATGGTTCAGGTCTTTTAACATTTAGGCGAGAACCTGTTACGTAAACACCTCTTTTTACAGGTTGTAGGATGTGTTGCTTTACCAATTCATTTATTTTGTCGTACGGCCTTTTGTAATCACTTAATAAGCCAAGCAAAACTTGCTTGGTGATGGGCTGCTCTTCATATCCCCTCATAGCTTCCAAAATCTCCATTTGTGCAATATTTTCATTTATTCATCGGAATTATTCCGATAAATATGTACAATTTTATCATTTATATGTTAGTAATTTTAATATGTATCGGAATATTTCCGATAATATCTAAATAAAGTCACAATTCAAGAGTGCCATTCAAAATCTTCCTGCCACTCTGTCATTTTACCAAGCTGGAACAATATTTGAAAAGGTTGTATGCGTTTAAAAATCAATCTATTATGCAAGAAAAAGGCAGTATTTCCATCCATACCGAGAACATCTTTCCCATTATTAAAAAATTCCTTTATTCAGATCACGAAATCTTTTTGCGTGAGTTAGTGAGTAATGCAGTCGATGCGACCCAAAAATTAAAAAAACTGGCCTCCATGGGCGAATTCAATGGCGAGTTGGGCGACCTAAAAATTGAAGTAAGCTTCGATAAGAAGAAAAACACCATCACCGTTAGTGACAAAGGCCTTGGCATGACGGGCGAAGAGATTAAGAAATACATCAACCAAATCGCTTTTTCCGGAGCCGCAGAATTTGTTGAGAAATTTAAAGACAAAGGTGACGCGAAGGATATCATTGGAAAATTTGGACTGGGCTTCTACTCGGCATTTATGGTTTCTGAGAAAGTAGAAGTGATCTCAAAGTCATACAAAGAAGGTACAGAAGGCGCTCGTTGGGAGTGCGATGGATCCACTGAATTTGAGTTGAGCTCTGATAGCAAAGAAACACGAGGCACAGACATCATCCTCCATATCAATAAGGACTCTGAAGAATTTCTGGATGAATTTAGATTAAAAGGCATTCTTGAAAAGTATTGCAAGTTCTTGCCCGTTGAAATCAAATTTGGCACAAAGGATGAAAGTGTTGAAGATGGTGTTGACAAAGACGACCTGCCTACCGGACAGGCAGGCAAACCGAAATACAAAACCGTCACTACCGATCGCATTATTAACAATACCTCACCGATTTGGGTCAAAGCGCCAGTAGAACTAAAAGATGAAGACTATTTAAAGTTTTATAAGGAGCTGTACCCATTCTCAGAAGATCCTCTTTTCTGGATTCATTTGAATGTAGATTATCCATTCAATTTGACAGGAGTACTTTACTTCCCCAAAATCAAGAATGATTTCGAAATACAGAGAAACAAAATTCAGCTTTACTCTCGTCAAGTATTTATTACCGATGAGGTAAAGGACTTAGTGCCTGATTTTTTGATGTTGTTACATGGCGTGTTGGATTCTCCGGATATTCCTTTGAACGTATCACGAAGCTACCTGCAGACGGATGCCAACGTGAAAAAGATAAGCACGCACATCACCAAAAAGGTAGCAGACAAGTTGGTGGATATGTTCATCAAAGATCGCAAGGAATTTGAGAAGAAATGGGATGATATCAGCGTTTTCGTGCGCTATGGTAACATCAGCGATGAAAAATTCTATGAGAAAGCGAAAGAGTTTTCGTTACTGAAAAATGTGGATGGGCAATACTTCTCGTTGAATGAGTATGCGGAAAAAGTAAAGACAAATCAGACTGATAAGGAAGGCCACGTCATCTACCTTTACACAACTGATAAAGCCAAACAAGATGCCTTTATACAGGCGGCCAAAGGAAAATCATACGATGTACTCATGATGGATGGCGTTTTGGATAGCCACTACATCGGTAACCTTGAACAGAAGTTAGAAAAAACACAATTGAAACGAGTTGATAGCGATATCATCGACAAGTTGATCGTGAAAACAGATGCGATGGCCAGCGTGTTGAGTAAGGAAGAGGAGGAAACGGTTAAAGGAATCTTTGAAAAGGCGATCAACAACAAAGCAATGACACTTGCGATAGAGTCGCTTTCTCCTGACGATCTTCCTATCACGATTACCATGAGCGAGTGGATGCGCAGGATGAAAGACATGGCCAAGACCGGAGGTGGTGGAGGCATGAGTTTTATGGGAAGCATGCCTGACAATTACAACGTAGCAGTAAACGGCAATCACCCGATTATACAACGCATATTGAAAGCGGAAAGCGAAGATCAAAAAACGAAGCTTGCCAAACAGGCCTACGATTTGGGATTGCTATCGCAAAGCATGTTAACCGGAGCGGATTTGACCGCTTTTATCAAGAGAAGTGTTGAGTTAGTAGGCTAATAGTTTTGTGACATTTTGCAAAAAGGGTTTCTTGTTGCGAGAAGCCCTTTTTCATGCAAAATATTTTTCCACTATCTTCGTTTAACAACTATGAAGTCTGTTCTTTTCTGTTTTACTTTTCTTTCCTACTCGATCCTTTTAGCACAAGGCACCGAACCCAAGGTGCAAGAGGGACAGTTTACATTTGATACCGACAAACCTTTTACGCTCCTGGAATTAGAAAAAGAAGAAGAGCCCATCGTTACCAAAAAGAAAAAGCCAAAAAGAAGGGTTTACTACGGAATCAAAACCAAGAAGGCATTTACACGAAAAGGCTTTGGTGAGAAGGTGACGCTTGAGTTGTTCTATGTGCTCAAGAAGCCGGATGTCCCAAATACGTTTGCGAGAGACATCTATTACCTTGATTTTGCACAAAGGCAGATTAAGAAAACGGAAAGATTCGACCCTAAAAAGGGAGTGCTTTTGCATGGGCCCTATAAAAAAATGGTTGGACAAGCAGTAGTAGAAGAAGGCATCTACTTCAAAGGAACTCGCCATGGCCGTTGGATGCGCCACAATATGCAAGATTTGCTGGAGGACAAGGAGAAATATTATAAAGGCTGGCCAAAGGAATCACGCATTACCTACTACGATCCTGCCGAACGAAAAAAACTGAAAGAGATTACACCAGTAGAATACGGAGAGAAGGAAGGGTACTATTATCTACTCCATGAAAATGGGCAAGTAGCAGTGCGTGGTGAATATCGGTTTAATGAAAAAGTAGGCGATTGGATTGAGAACTATGCGAATGGGAAACGCAAACGAATCATCAGTTATCCCAAAGAGCCATTTGAAAAAGATAGTAAGCCATACATTAGAAAAGAGTGGGACGACAGGGGAAAGGAAATTTATGCTAAGTGATACTGAAGTATGAGGTAAGCATTACGATGTACGAGTTTTTAGGTGATTAATCGTAATTCGTACTTCTTACCTCCAACTTAATAAAACGCGTCTTCAATCTGAATAATTTCCGTTTGGTCTTGTTGTAAACGAATAGACACGATATCATAGCGTACGTTTCCTTGCCAGTTCTTGTCATAGGTATATTGCTCGGCCCCGTCCACAATATTTTTTGCTTTTTTGTAGTCCACAAAATCTTCGGGATAGCCATAGGCATCCGAAGAGCGCAACTTGACCTCGACAAAAATGAGCCAATTATCTTTTTTCACTATCAAATCGATTTCTGATCTCTTGTGGCGATAGTTGCGTTCCACAATTTCAAACCCTTTGTCGATAAGAAAACGGGCTGCCATTTCTTCGCCCTCTCTTCCTTTTTTGATTTTATCGCTCACTGGAAATAATCTACCTTTGATCGAAGATACGAAAGAATGAAAAAATTAATTGAAGGCTTTACACTGCAGCTCGCCAGCGCCCTAAAAATTGGTCAATCTGTTGACTTGGTACGCCCGGGCAGCGACATCCGAAATGTCTTGATAACTGGCATGGGCGGATCGGGCATTGGCGCGAACTTAGTAGAATCGCTCACGTTCGGACGTATTCCTATCCCAATAGTAGTTTCTAAAGGATATAACATTCCACAATTTGTGAGCCCCCACACGCTTTTTATTGCCTGCTCTTACAGTGGTGACACGGAAGAGACACTGTCTGCGATTAATAAAGCCATGTTAAAGCGCGCTCATATTATTTGTATTACTTCTGGCGGAAAAATGCTGGAGCTGGCAAAGGAATACAATTTGTTTTGGATTCAGATCCCGGGAGAATCTTCAAGTGCCAGAGGGCAGCTGGGGTACATGATTGTTTCACTCATGTATGCGCTCTACCACACAAATTTGATTGGTGCGGCTTTTATCAAAGAAACCGAGAATGCCATCGAATACCTTAACCGTGGCCAAAAAGCAGTTGAATCAGAAGCGGAGTTGATCGCAAGAAAACTGAAGGGTAAGTTACCTATTATCTATTGCGATGAACGATTGAAAGCAATGGCCATCCGTTTTCAAAACCAGATTAACGAAAACGCAAAACAATTGGCCCACGTCAATACATTTCCTGAAATGAACCACAATGAAATTGTGGGCTGGCAGTTTCCGGAAACAATCTTGCAGCATGCCCAAGTGATTTATTTATATTCAGACCATGACCACGAGCGGGTAGAGAAGCGTATGGAAATTTGCCGACCTATTTTTGAAAAAAGGTCGAATCCCATTATTGATATCGTTGCGGAGGGAGCTTCGTTACTCGAGCAATATTATTACCTCATTCACCTGACCGATTGGATCTCATATTATCTGGCAAAGGAAAATGGTGTGGAGTCAAATACGATTGAGGCGGTTGACTACCTGAAGGAGGAGTTGAGTAAGTTAAAATAGTTAAAGGCCATACGGTTTTTAGATTGATTTAGTTTAAATTAGAACTATGGAATGGAGAACAAAGATAGTTTCAGATAATAATATACTTGCCGGAAAGCCAATTGTGAAAGGCACAAGACTTTCTGTTGAGTTTCTATTAGGATTGTTTGCTGATGGGTGGAAAGAAGAAGAAGTATTGGCCAACTATCCCACACTTAAAAAGGATGATCTTCTGGCCGTATTTTCCTTTGCCCAAGATGGATTAAAAGAAGGATTACTCTTCGAATCAAAATTGTCGGTATGAATAAGCTCCTTGCTGATGAGAATTTTCCCATGGCAAGTGTCGATCTACTAAAAGGCAAACAATTTGATGTGGTAAGCATTTTAAGATCTTATCCGGGAGTTTCTGATGAAGAGGTTGTCCGTTTGGCAAATCGCGAACAAAGACTAATTCTTACTTTTGATCGGGACTTTGGCTTGCTCATTCTTAGAGATGGATTAATTCCTATCCAGGGCGTGTTCTATTTTCGACTATCTAAATTTTACCCCTCGCAGCCTGGAGAAATTGTAGTAGATCTTCTTCGAAGGGAAAACTTTCATTCGGAAAATGCAATCACGGTTATTGAAGAAAATTTTATTAGGCAAAAAAAGTTTTGAATCCTCATATCAATACAACTACCCAGTTCATCGATCTCGGCTTGATCGACTACCAACAAGCTTGGGATTATCAAACGGATTTGTTCAACAAGAATTTGGAGATCAAAAAGCAAAATCGTGATCTTCCGAGCAACGAGCAACCTGCCTACCGGACAGGCAGGCGAACAACGAACAACCATTTAATCTTCTGTGAACATCCCCACGTCTACACTTTAGGAAAAAGCGGTGATGAAAAGAACTTGTTAATTAAAAAAGAAGACCTTCATACCATCCAAGCAAGCTACTATGCCATCAACCGAGGTGGAGATATTACCTATCATGGCCCTGGTCAGTTGGTTGTTTATCCGGTGATTGACCTTGAGAATTTTTTTACTGATATCCATCAATACATGCGACTGCTGGAAGAGGCAGTTATTCAAACGTTGCAGGAATTTCAAATTTCGGCAGGGCGCATAAAGGGTTTGACAGGTGTTTGGATAGATTTTGAGAATGGTGCGCCCCGAAAAATCTGCGCATTGGGAATAAAAACCAGTCGATGGGTAACCATGCACGGTCTTGCCTTCAACGTTAATACTGATTTAGATTATTTCAATCACATTGTTCCCTGCGGAATTGATGATAAGGCGGTGACCTCCTTGCAAAAAGAAATGGGAGCGCGACTCCCGATGGAGCAAGTAAAATCGATCCTAAAAGAAAAAATTATTTCACTTTTCGATATGAAAATTTGAGGCATCCTTTTTATTGCGGGGAAATTGTGATTTTATTATATTCGCTTTGTAATGAAACTTGCTTCCCAAATCGTGACCTTGTTTTTGCTGATGATTCAATCCTCGGCAATAGCTCAATCTGATTCAGTTTCATTTTTTAAAAAATACGAATTGGAAACAATTTACCTGAGCGGCAACGGGTACATCAAGAATAACCAATCATTCAAGTTGCGAAACCTCTCAAATGAATTCAATTTTACCCTTCAGGGGTTAAAGTTCTATCAAGGATACAAGGCAGACAACAAGAAGGCCTTAGTTGCTTATACACTTGGCCTTGGATTATTACTAGGTGGCTTAGCGTATTCAGGGGATCAGATCAACCCAAATGTGCTTCTGTTGACTTCTGTGGTACCGATTGGCTTTAGTTTGCATTTCTCTATACGCTCACAAAATAGACTTTCAAAAGCCATTTGGATACGCAATCGAGATATTCTATTTGCAAAATAGAACAATGAAGAGTGCCTTCCTTTTTATTTTTACTTTATTGTCGTTCGCATTACTCGCTCAGGACGGTAAAAAACAAAAAGGTGTTTGTTTGGTAGGTGGGCGGCAAGAAGTGACTGAAAAGGAAATAGCTATTCTCAAGAAGTGCAATATTAATTGGATATCGCAAACTCCCTTTGCTTTTCAGCGAGAACCAAACACTTCCAGTATCCGTATGGATTTTAGCGCAGGAAAAGTTTGGTGGGGCGAGTCGGATGAAGGCATCAGAAAGACTACTGAGTTGGCGCGTAAGGCGGGCATTCATACCGTCTTTAAACCTCACATTTGGGTGCGCAATAGTTGGCCGGGAGAAATCGCGATGAAAAGCGATACCGCCTGGCAGCGGTGGTTTCGGTTGTACGAAAAATTTATTTTGCTTTACGCTGAGTTGGCGGAGCAGAACAAGATTGGGCTCTTTTGTATTGGCACTGAACTTCATCAAACCATTGGAAAAGAAAAAGAATGGCGTGCTATCATAGCGAAAGTACGATCCGTCTACAAAGGGAAATTGACGTATGCTGCCAACTTTCACGAAAAATATGAGCAAATTGCATTCTGGGATGCGCTCGATTTTATTGGCATACAAGCTTACTTCTCTCTCACCACCGACAAGAGCCATTCTGTAAGTGAATTAAAAAAAGGCTGGGTTTTACCTATCAAATCTATCGAGCGAGTACATAAAAAATTTATGAAACCTGTTTTGTTTACGGAGATAGGCTATCGCAGCGACACGAAAGCTGGCATTGAGCCCTGGGTATGGCCCAAGGAAGATAGTGGCGCGGAAATTTCGGATGCATGCCAGGCGAATTGTTATCGCGCATTTTTTGAAACCGTTTGGAAACAGCCATGGATGTCTGGTGTTTATTTTTGGAAATGGTATCCACACGGCCCGAGAAGAATGGCTAAATTAGATTTTAACCCCCAAAATAAGGAAGCGGAAAAAGTTTTAGCAAACGGGTTTAAAGATTAGCAACGCTCTTGAAAGTTAAGCTGCAAGCTCTTTAAGTGCTTTCACAAAAACATCTAATTCAGCCAACGTAGTATATACATTTGGTGTAATGCGACAGCCTTGCACATTGGCGCTGTCGATCGCCACCGTCCAGATTTTATACTTTTCCAAAAGCGTTTTTGCCAAGTCAGCGGGTTTCATTTGCTTAACACCCACGTTGGCGATGCCGCAAGAACGTGCAGCATCTGTTGGTGTATTTAACAAAATATTCGGCAGACTTTTCACGCGACTCGTCCAATAGTTTTGCAGGTAGCGCAAGCGCGCTTCTTTGCGATCTGCACCAATGACTTGGTAATAATCAATCGCATTTAATATGGCTAAGTCGGTGGCCACCGGATGGGTACCGCGATGTCCCAGATGGTTGATGTCGTCTTTCATTTCCCAATCGGCCATCAACGACCAGAGGCCAGCAGCTTTTCCACTGCGCACATACAACAATCCTGTGCCTAGGGGTACGCTCAACCATTTATGCAAACTGGCTCCATAATAGTCGCAACCCAAATCTGGTATTTTAAAATTCAAATGCGCAAACGTGTGGGCTCCATCCACCAACACTTCAGCTCCAAGGCTATGGGCCATGTCACTAATTTTTTTGATGGGTAGTATTTGCCCTGTGATGTTGACCATGTGACTCACTAAAATCAATCGGGTCTTTGGGGTCATCGCCTTTCGATAGAGTTCCACCACTTCTTCATCAGACGAAGGGTGGTTAGGTACTGAGACAGTCTTGCGAACAATGCCATAGCGATTTTCCATCAACTTGAGCATGTTCACGATAGAACCATAATCTTGCTCCGCCATGATGGCTTCATCGCCAGCTTTCCAGGAAATGCCATTGATCACGGTATCCAGAGACTCAGTGGTGTTGCGTGTGATGGCAATTTCATCGGCCGAACAACCAGCTACTTCGGCCAATTTCGCTACAACTTTTTTCTTGTTATCCCCCTGCACCGTCCGCATGTAATACGATCCCTGGTAGTTTATTTCGCGAACATGGTTGATATAATTTTCGAGTGTTTCTTGTGGAAGAAAGCAGTAGTAACCGTTCTCAAGATTTATGTAGTCGGGCTTTAATCGATATCCTTTTCGGATGCCCTCCCAAAACACTTCATCTCCCGCCAGCTCGTCAGCCGTTTTGTCATTATATGTTTGAACCCAATTTCCAAATGCTTCTGATGGTAGAAGTCCACCCAGTCCGAGTGTAGCTACGCTTTTTAAAAATCCACGCTTGTTCATAGCTCCAAGTTAAAACGTAAATGGGTAATAGAAAAACAATTAATTCATTTCGAATCCAAACCAACGGCTGGCATCAAACCATTCCGCAAACCAAATCTCTCAATCATAACCAGTTTTTGCCTATTTTTAAGCTTAAAGCTCGTGTTATACACTGTTAACTTACTAAAAGATAAATACAACTATCCCGAATGGCATTTCATTGAAGTGGCAAATGACATACACAATATCAAAAATCAGTTAATCGAAAAGATTCAGGGCATTTAAAATGAAAACAGAAGAAATTAAACATCTGTTTACCCAATTTGAGGCTGCCGCCACAATTGCGCAAGGTGTGGAGTGTTGGAGTGCGAGAGAGCTGCAAAACCTATTGGGCTATAACAAGTGGGAAAACTTTGAAAAAGTTATTCAGAAAGCGAAAGATGCGTGCGCTAATGCCGGAGAGCTAGCAGAAAACCATTTTCCTGACGTCAGGAAAATGGTCGAGATTGGCTCTGATACGGAAAGACCAATCAATGATATTGCACTTACAAGATATGCCTGCTATCTGGTTGCTCAAAATGGCGATAGTAGAAAGGAAGAAATTGCTTTTGCACAAAATTACTTTGCCGTGCAAACCAGAAGAGCCGAGTTGATTGAGCAAAGACTTCTGGAATACGAACGGGTGAGAGCTCGCGAAAAACTTAGTATTACAGAGAAACAATTATCGGGCATATTGTACGAACGTGGCGTTGATGGGCAGGGGTTTGCAAATATCCGTTCCAAAGGAGACCAGGCACTTTTTAAACTCAGCACCCAAATGCTGAAGAAAAAAATGGGTGTGCCTGATAGCAGACCTGTGGCAGATTTTTTACCCACCATCAGTATAAAGGCAAAAGATTTAGCTGCTGAAATGACAGGGCTGAACGTGCAAACTAAAGACTTAAAAGGGCAACCCAAAATTGAAAGGGAACATATTGATAACAATTTGGCCGTACGTGATATGTTGACAAACAGAGGTATTGTACCTGAAAACCTACCTAAAGCCGAGGATGTAAAGAAAGTACAAAGAAAGCTGGAAGGCGATGAGAAGAAAATACTGAAAAAACCGAAGAAAAAATAATCAGACAATGGCCAAGAATTGATTTATTGATATCATGAAATTCTATTTAGGAGTAACGGACAATAATTGGTTCAAATATTTGAGTAACATTAATCCAGAAGACATTAATTTCTGGCAGCCAGGTGGTACGGTTACTTTTAAAGTCATACAAGCTGGAGCGCCATTTTTATTCAAACTTAAAAGCCCACTTAGTGCCATTGGTGGGATTGGCTTTTTTTCAAGTCATACGTTTTTACCAATATCAATTGCTTGGGATACATTTAGAAACAGGAATGGATGTGGTACTTATGAGGAATTTAGGAGAATGATATTAAATTATCGAACTGATAAACAAAATATAAATCCAACAATAGGTTGTATCGTTCTTACAAATCCAATATTCTTCAAACGAGAAGATTGGATTGCAACTCCAATTGATTGGGGCAAAAGCATTGTTCAGGGTAAATCTTACGATTCTAATGATGCAGTCGGAAAGGAAATTTGGAGTAAAGTTGAAATACTATTAGAAAAATATTTGCACATCAATTCAATTGATGAAGGTAAAAGTCAGTTCTTATTGGAAGAACCAGCATCACCAGCATATGGAAATTCCATTCTTACTAAAGTAAGATTAGGGCAAGGTGCATTTCGTGTTTTAGTAACTGATGCTTATTCAAGAAGATGTTCAATTACAGGTGAGAAAACCTTACCAGTGTTGGAAGCTGCTCATATAAAATCTTATGCCGAGTCTGGGCCGCATTTTATTTCTAATGGATTATTACTTCGTTCAGATATGCACAAACTTTTTGACGGTGGATATTTAACAATCACAAATGATTTAAAGATAGAAGTTAGTCCTAGAATTAAGGAAGAATTTCAGAATGGTAAAGAATATTATCAGTACCATGGTAAAGAGTTACTTTTTCTACCAAACAGGGAGATAGACAAGCCAAATGCAAAATACATTGATTGGCACAATACTAATATTTACAGAGGATGAAATCAGATTTATTAGAAATCATTACGGAAATAAAAATTCAGAGATGAAAGGGATTGGAAACAATTTCACGATTCAAAAAACCTTGCAATTTGTTTAAATATCGAGTCGGCTGAGTTACTTGAAACCTTTTTATGGAAAAAGTCTGAAGATGCGAATATTGAACAAGTGAAGAATGAACTTGCAGACGTATTTTATAGTGCGTTTTTACTTGCTGATAATTATGGATTTGATGTAAAAGATATGATTTTGAATAAATTGAAAATTAACGAAATAAAATATCCAATAGACAAATCAAGGGGTTCGAATAAAAAGTATAATGAGTTTTGAAAGCGACATAGAAGGCGCCACCCAAACCACCAGCATGGGCAAGTTTGAAGTAACCAAATGCTGTATGGTCATATCTCACATCCCATCGAAATAAAAAAGAAAAGTCAGAAGATAGCAGTGCGGGTGATTAGTCAGTTTGGGGAGGAGACAACCAAGGTGATTGCGTTATAATGGATAAACCGTTAGCAGGTCGAAACATGGCAAATTGAGAAACGAATAGGTTTCGATACATACGAGCCGACTCTGTTTCATTGCCGGGTGTTTGCTTCCAGCCGCTGCTGGCATTACCTTACGGAAAAATTGACTTTCCATGAAGAAATGTTTGTGTCTATGCCTCGTTCTCTTTGGCGGGGCTTCATTTGCCCAAAAAGGCCCTCGAGAAAGCTATCAGCCCACTGTGCCAATTGTAATAGATGGTGATCCAAGCGAATGGACCACGGAATGGTTGCTTGACCAAGACGGGAAGTTTCTTTACAACGTGGGAAACGATGAATCGAATCTCTATTTCCGGCTAAAGATTACAGATGATATTACACAGCAAAAAATTGCTTTTTTTGGATTGGATTTAAAACTGGATCTAAACGGTAAGAAAAAAGGGAGGCTTGGGCTGAAGTATCCAGTAGGCAAGGATTCCAAAGAGTTGAAAAAGGAGCAACAGCCGTGGCCGCAAGATCCGACCGAGCGAATTGCCGAAAAAAAGAGAATACTGGATGAGGTCGAAATTCTTGAGTTAATTGGTTTAGCGAAAGAAAACATTGTTTCCAGCCGACTAGGGTTAATGAATGGCATTGAAGCGCTGATTACAGTAGCCGCAGATGGTGCTTATTTATACGAAGCGAAGATTCCGTTTAAGGCATTTAAAATAGACAAAGCAAGTGTTCCGGTACTCGGTGTAAGTTTTGAAACAGGCAAATTTGATATAGGTAAAGCACCAACACCTGCACCTGCCGGAGGGCAGGCAGGTAGAAATTTTGGCGGAAGCTATGGACAATACAACCCGAATGCAGTACCCGCCTATATGTGGGTGGCGGTAAAGCTTAACTAGAAAGAACTATTTTACCGTTTTGTACCGATGACAATCCACCAAGTGATCATTTACTAGCCCACATGCTTGCATGTGCGCGTAGATAACAGTACTACCTACGAACTTAAATCCGCGCTTGATCAAATCCTTGCTCAGCGCATCTGACTCTGGTGTGGTGGCGGGCACTTCTTTCATTGTTTTGCGCTTGTTGACAATGGGCTTGCCACCTACAAAGCCCCAAATGTATTTGTCAAAACTGCCGAACTCTTCTTGCACCTTCAAAAACTGTTTGGCGTTTGTCACGGCTGCAAACACTTTTAATCGATTGCGCACAATGCTGGCATCTAATAAGATTTTTTCTAACTTCTTGTCGGAAAAGCGCGCTACTTTGTTGGGGTCAAAATCTGCAAAGTTCTTTCTATACCCTTCCCTCTTTTTTAGTATGGTAGACCAACTGAGCCCGGCCTGCGCTCCTTCAAGGATCAAGAATTCAAAATGAGTTTTGTCGTCATGCACGGGCACACCCCATTCTTCGTCATGGTAGGTCATGTATTGATCGAAGCCTAAGCACCAGGGGCAGCGGACAAGTTCTTTCATAAAACTATCTTTAGTGTATCCAATTTAATTATGTATCTTCATTACTCGATACAGACATGAAATTTCTTTTATTTTTTGTTTTGGTTCATTTGCTCCAGCCGGCATTTGGTCAGTTTAGAGATAAACCCCCGGTAATCAAGTATGAATTTCCGGCCGTTGTGAAACCAAAAACAGTGTCTTTTGCTCCTTTCGGGCTTGTATCAGATGAATCGCAAACCTATCGGTATTCATCTCCAGCGTTGACATGGTTGCCTGGCGATGCATTCAATTCTTCATCTTCTTTTTGGATCGGCAACGTCTCTTCCCAATCTTATAACAACGGTAGATTTGGAACCTACTACTATTGGGATATTCAGGGGAATCTAAAAGGTACGCGCGGATTTTTGGATCTTTCGGGAGGGAAAAAGAGAGGCGTGAAGTTGGTTTTTCCCTGGCGTTAATCTGTTGTTTTAAGCATGTTTGAGGAGAAACAACCCGGTAAGAAAATCCAGTTGTCGCCCAAAGAAGCGCTCGTCAAAATTCAACACTATTGCGCTTATCAGGAAAGATCACACAAAGAAGTAAAAAATAAACTCTTTGAATATGGCCTCTTTGCCAGCGAGGTAGACGAGATTCTCTCCCAGGTAATAACTGAAGGTTTTTTGAATGAAGAGCGCTTTGCGAAGGCGTTTGCCGGTGGAAAGTTCAGAATCAAAAAGTGGGGGCGATTAAAAATCAAGCAAGAACTGGAGATGTTAGGTCTGACATCACGGTGTGTAGCAAGCGGACTGAACGAGATTGACGCGAGCGATTACAAAAGAACTCTCAAAGAACTCATTCGAAAAAAGGCGAGTCAGGTAACAGAAAAAAATGAATTTAAAAGAAAGAGCTTGATTGCTCGCTTTGTCATAGGCAAAGGGTATGAAGCGGAGGTAGTTTGGGAGATGGTGAAGGAATTAGTCGAATAGAGAGAATGTTTCTGGTTGCTAGTTTCCAGTTCTTGTTGTAATAGAAACCAAGAACAGAGAACTGGTGACATTTTAAAACGCTACCACCTCTGCACCCCTTGGGTTCTGTAAGTAAGAGTTTACTAAATTCTGTACCACGCGATTGTCTTTGCTTGGCTTTATAAAATTACGTGCAAGGTCAATAGAGTTGATGGATTCCTCTTTCGGTACGAATCCAAAGCCTATGTAATTTCCATTCTCAATGAGCACCAGAGATTTTTCTCCGCTCATTCGACCACTTCCAATAATTGCTACAGACTCCCCTGCTTCAAAGAAAGAATCAATCGCCTTTTGTGTGCGCTTGTTATACTTCTTCACCGATTCTACGCCCTGGCAAGCACCTTTGCACGCACCCGATTGGTGACTGAAACATAAACCTTTGGCAAGCTGAAGCCCGCTAAGTTTAGGGCATAGGTCAAAAGTCTTTACTTTTTCCCACATAAAATTCCAGGCGTCACCCTTTGAACTAAACGTAATCAAGGGTTTGGTTCCTTTTCGAATAAGGTTTACACAAAAGCGCAGATAACCGTTGCGATCTTCATAGTCATAGATGCCCCATTCCTCCACTTTGTATTTTTGAGCCAGATTGTACTTTGGCCAAAGCCTTCGTATTTCCTGCGATTCCAGAATTAAGGCAATCAATTCACTTCCCGTTAGTTCATAAGTGACGTGATGAATTTCATTCCGAATGTTCGACCGATTCCATTCACGCGCCTCACCGGTGAAATGTCCAGCTATCCTTTTTTTGATATTTAATGCTTTACCAACGTAAATAATCTGACCGTGACCATCTAAAAAGTAATAAACTCCCGCTTTAGCTGGCAGTCGATCGAATTCCTCTTTTGGCAGGTTTGGCGGCAGAATGGTTTCGCCCGAATTCCGTTTTAGCGCCTTCGAAATGACGCCATCTTGGTCACGTTGAAGCAGTAGCGAAAAAATTCGGGCCGTAGCCTGTGCATCACCCCCTGCTCTGTGCCGATCAGGGATTTTAATCCCCAGGCTTTCCGCCAAACGACCAAGGCTGTAGGACTCTAAACCCGGTATAATTTTTCTACTTAGCCGAACGGTGCAAAGTTTTTTTGTCTGCCAGTTAATTCCCACTCCTTCGAACTCCTTCTTCAGAAAACTAAAGTCAAACTGTGCGTTATGTGCCACAAAGATTCGATCCCTTAACCAACTCATAATTTCTTCGGCAACTGTTTCGAAGGCGGGCGCTTCTTCCACCATGCGTGAAGTAATTCCTGTTAGTCCGGTGATGAATTGCGGAATCTTCCTACCAGGGTTTAAAAGTGTGTGGTAGTGATCGGTGATTTGTAGGCCATCATGGTGATAGATGGCTATTTCTGTAATGCGGTGATGATCTGCGTAGCCCCCGGTAGTCTCGATGTCAACAATGGCATACATGGCTGCGAAGGTAATATTTTCTTACCTTTACTAAGCCAAAAGAGTTTTTATAAATGAAAACCTACATCCTCAAGATAGAAGAATCACAAGAAGATTTACTGAACGCATTAGTTAAAACCTTGCAGATAGATACTGAGGTTTTCTCTGAGAACGATGAAGACGTTGCGCTCTCAACGGCAATGGAAGATGGTAAAAAGTATGGCAGACTAACGGAAAAAGAGACTGCTGATTTTCTTGACGAACTCGGTAAATGATTGTTCTGGTTGATAAAAGTTTTGAAAGGGATGCAAAAAGACTTCCCAAGGACGCGCAGGTGAGAGTAAAAGCAAGTATTGAAAAGCTAAGAAATTCATCGCTGCAAGAACTGAATTTGACCAAAATGGAAGGTGCAAAAAATGCCTTTCGACTGCGAGTGGGTGACTACCGAATCGGACTCTATTTGGAGGGAGAAAGTGTTGTTCTCTCAAGGGTTTTAAATCGCAAAGAGATGTATCGATATTTCCCGAAAAAATAATGAATCTTATCCTTCGATTTTTTCTCAATGGCTTGGCTGTGTTAGCCACAGCCTACCTGCTACCACACGTTGATGTCACCGATTACCAAACAGCTTTGCTCACCGCTTTGCTGTTATCCATCGCCAACGTGATCATAAAACCGATACTCATCCTATTTACAATACCCATTACGCTGATGACATTGGGGCTATTTCTTTTGGTAATCAATGCGGTCATCATTCTTTTAGTCGATCATTTTGTTTCAGGTTTTTCGGTAGATGGTTTTTGGTGGGCACTTGCATTTAGTTTGATCATGTCTGTTTTCAATAGTATTATTGACGATATTTTGAAGGATAAGAAAAAGGCGAATTAATAAAGTAGTTTTGTGGCGTGAGTAGCGTCCCCAACTATATTGCCTCCCTCCCCCAATCACAAGCACAAATCATGTCTGTTTTAAGGAATATGATTTTGGATGTGGGACCACATGTTCAAGAGAAAATCAGTTATAAAATTCCATTCTTCTATTTCCACGGGCCTTTGTGCTACTTAAGTCCGACTTTTGATGGAATATATATCGGTTTTGTTAGGGGTCACCAATTATCCAATGAACACGGACTGTTGGAAAAGAAAGACAGAAAGTTTGTAAGATCTATTCATTTCTACAGCCTGGCAGAGTTAGAAGAAAGGGAAGAACAGATTCGACAAATCTTGAACGAAGCTGCGATTTTGAATGAATACCATTATCGACAGAAGAAAAATAAGAAACAAACGAAATGAATGTAACAGAAGAGCAGGAAGAAGGGGATGATGAGTTGTTTGAGCACCATCGGTTTGTAGCCGATCCGGGGCAAAGTTTGCTTCGAATTGATAAGTTTTTAATGGATCGGCTACCCAACGCCACGCGATCAAAAATCCAGATTGGCATTCATGATGGCTTTGTCAAAGTAAACGACAAGCCAATCAAGCCCAACTATAAAGTACATCCTTTAGATGTCATCACTATCGCGTTACCAGAACCGCCACGCGATACAGATGTCAAACCGGAAAATATTCCGTTGAATATTGTCTTTGAAGATGAACACTTATTGGTCGTGAATAAGGAAGCAGGTATGGTGGTTCATCCTGCTTATCAAAATTGGAGTGGTACACTGGTCAACGCACTTACCTATCATTTTCAAAATCTTCCGGAAATGAAAGGCAATGCCGGGCGGCCAGGGTTGGTACATCGAATCGACAAGGATACTTCCGGTTTATTGGTTATTGCCAAAACGGAGTTGGCGATGACTTCATTAGCGAAGCAATTCTTTGATCACAGCATTGAACGGACCTATAACGCCATTGTTTGGGGAGTACCCGATCCAACGGAAGGAACAATCAACGTAAATGTAGGGCGCAGTTTAAAAGACAGAAGAATAACAACGGCTTTCCCCGAGGGTGATTTTGGCAGGACCGCCATTACACATTATAAACTATTGAAAGATTTGCGTTATGTTTCTCTTTTGGAATGCAAATTGGAGACGGGTCGGACGCATCAGATACGGGCGCACATGAAATTCATTGGGCACACACTTTTTAATGATGCAACCTATGGTGGGAACGAGGTATTGAAAGGAACCGTATTTTCGAAGTACAAGCAATTTGTCGACAATTGCTTTAAAATTATTCCGCGTCAGGCGCTGCATGCAAAAACATTGGGTTTTATTCACCCAAGCACTCAAGAATTTCTACAGTTTGATTCGGATTTACCAGCTGATTTCACTGAAGTGCTGGAGAAATGGGACGGATATGTGAAGAATCATTAGAAGTTGTTGCGTAAGTACACTTACGAAAAATCAACCTCAAAATACACTTCTGAAAGAGGGACTTCTTCGCCAAGCGATTCAATCAACACTTTATCATTCACATTGGTAGTTTCTGTCAACAGCCAACTGCCATTGGTTTGTTTCACAAATTTCTGCAGGCGGCATTCCAATGAAGATATGACCCAATACTCTTTCAGTGATTCAATTGACCGATACCGAATAAACTTGCCGCCTGTATCGTAATCAGCCGTGGATTTGGAAAGCACTTCGCAAATAAAAGCTGGATTGAGCAGCGTATCAAATACGTTATCCAAAAATTTCTTTTCGCCACAGACTACGCTAATATCCGGATAGGCGTAGAGGGAGTTGATGGGTGTGTGAACTCGCATGTCCGATCCATAGGGTCTGCACCCTTTTCCTTTCAAACTTGTGTGCAAAAAAGCATAGAAATTACCTGTGATGATATTATGCGGATTAGTGGTTCCGGCCAGAGCAAAAATCTCACCCGCAAAAAATTCGCTTTTGTACTCCGCTTTTCGCTCAAGCTCTAGATACTCTTGCTCGGTATACTTTTTATTTTGAATTGTGGGTGTCATGCTGATTACAAAGTTAGCAAACTTTTCTTTTTACACTTTTCGGATGTGTACTGTGTTGTTAATCGAAGTTCATGCACACAAGAATGATTTCATTATTGTCTAGTTGATGAATCAGCCAAATAAACTGTTTAACTCCAAGTCTACACGGCCTACAATCATTGAAAAATCTTCTGTGTTCTCAACAAAGTCAAGTTTATTCACATCAATAGTTAGAAGCTTTCCGTGTTTGTAACCAGCGATCCATTTTTCGTAATGCTCATTCAATGTTTTTAGATACTCTAACTTAATGTTGAATTCAAAATCCCGATTTCTTTTTTGAATTTGCTGAACGAGTTTAGGGATATCCGCCTTTAGATAAATTAGTAAGTCGGGGGGCTGCACAAAGCTAGTCATCGAATTGAAAAGATCGAGGTAACTTTGATAGTCTCGGTTATTTAGATGCCCGCTTTTGTGGAGGTTGGCTGCGAAGATGTGAGCATCTTCGTAGATGGTACGATCTTGAATGATGGTTTTTTCGCTTTCGCGAATTTGCCTGACTTGGTTGAAGCGACTGTTCAAAAAATAGATTTGCAGATGGTAAGCCCACCGGGTCATGTCCTCATAAAAATCGCGCAGATAGGGATTGTGATCCACCGATTCATAAAGGGGAATCCAATTGTAATGTTTGGATAACTTTTCTGCCAGTGTAGTTTTGCCGGATCCGATGTTGCCGGCAATGGCAATGTGTTTCAGTGTAGCCACGAGTTGTTCAATAATGAAGGGGCGAAGGTCGCCATTTTTATCTGATTTTGGGCAATGGAAAAGGATACAGTTCGTTTACAATTATGTAAAATTCTGAGCATCTTCGCGGCAGATATTTCCTATGAAAAAGACCATTTTTTTGCTTTTCGTCATTCTGATTTTTTTGGCTGCCTGCGGACCTGAAAAGGAAGAGAAGTGCGCGTTTCAGCCCGAAACATCTTCCATTGATATCCAACTTGATTATAGATCATTGGAGGATTCTATTCCAACCATTGAAACCAAACAACAATTGGTTGATTTCTTTGCGCGTCACCCTACTATGCGCGATGTATTTTTCCATCACCAGGACTACCCCGATGACTCTATTTTTATTAACGAACTCTATCAACGATTTACGAGTCCATCATTTGATACATTGTTGACGGAGACGAAAAAAGTATTTGGAGATGGATCGGCCTTGAAGCAAGAGTTTACCAAAGCATTTACCAACCTCAGGTATTATTACCCTACAACTTTTAGAGTGCCTCGCATTGAAACAGTGATAACCGGTTTGGAAACGGACTTGTTCGTGAGCGACACCTTGATAATCGTTGGACTCGATCATTTTTTGGGTAGAAGCGCTAAGTATAAACTCAACATGTATGAATATATGGCACGCAGATATACCAAGGGCTTTGTAGTGCCTTCGACCATGTTGTTGTACGGTATTGATGGCCGGATCAATCGTGTTAACCCAGACGATAAGACGGTGTTGGCAGACATGATTGCCTATGGAAAAGCTTACTACTTTGCGAAGCAAATGTTGCCCTGTGTGCCTGACAGTGTTTTCATTGGATACACGTCCAAAGAAATATCAGGCGCACGCGAAAACCAAGATTTGATTTGGAGACACTTGGTTGAAAAAGAAGTATTCTTTAATACGTCAAAACTTGTCAAGCAAAAATATTTGGATGAAAGGCCCACAACCGTAGAAATTGGCGATCAATGCCCGGGGCGAATTGGTGTTTGGATTGGCTGGCAGATCGTCAACAAATTTGCCGAGCAAAATGCAAGGGGAAATGAGTTGCCTAAATTGATGAAAATCAACAATCCAGAACGAATTCTAAAGGATTCAAAATTTCGACCTAATTAATCCATACCAACGTCCTCGAAACTGGTTGCAATCGTTGTTTTGCATTTTTTCGCCATCTATATTCGCACAGTTTAAAATCAGTCTAAATAACGATGGCAAAAAATGTAGCGGAAATGTTACCCGGAGAAACGGCAATTATCGCTGGTTTTGCTGACGAGCAAATAGGTCTCAAACTGTTAGAGTTGGGTTTATTGCCGGGAACAGCCATCCGTTTTAATTTCACTGCGCCTTTTGGCGATCCTGTTTGCGTTAGCGTTTCTGACGTTGATTTGTCGTTGCGCGTTGATGAGGCCTCCACTATTTCTGTTATCAACTAATGGAAAACGGCCGCATCCGAATTGCATTAACTGGTAAACCCAATGCGGGGAAGTCATCTCTTTTCAATCATCTTACAGGGCTCAACCAAAAAATCGGAAATTTTCCTGGCGTGACTGTAGACAAACGCATGGGCTATTGCCAATTGGACAATAACACTCAGGCAGAAATTATTGACCTACCCGGAATCTACAGCCTCTACCCGCGTACACTAGATGAAAAGATAGTTACCGAGATTTTCTCCGACCAAAAAAGTGAGCTCTACCCTGACAAAGTTGTGCTGATTGCAGATGCGACCAACCTCAAGAATTGCATGTTGCTGCTTACGCAGTTGATCGATTTGCGGATTCCAACGGTTGTTGCCTTGAACATGATGGATCTGGCTGCCAAATCAGGATTGAGTATAGATGTAAAACGCCTTTCATCGCTGTTAGATGTTCCTGTTGTGATGATCAACGCCCGAAAGGGACACGGCATCTATGAATTGAAGAGACTTTTAGCGGAGCCACTTTCCGCCTCCAAGAAATCAGTTTTTCAAATTGAGGACGAGATCAAGCCGGTTATTGCAATCATTAGAAATCATTTCAACCTAGCTACTGATTACGAAGCGTATCATTTTCTACAGCAAACTGACAATTTGATTTTTCTTCCTCAAGAGCAACGCGCATTTATCAAAACGGTTGCTAAGGAGCACCAATTCTTTCCTCACAAATATCAAGGTGCCGAAACGGTGATGCGGTATGGCTTTATCCAAGAGCTTTTGACTAAAGCGATCGTCAAGCCTTCGCACCGCGATTGGAAAAGAGTGTCACACGGAATCGATCGGGTGCTCACGCACAAAGTGGGTGGCTATCTTATTTTTTTCGGGGTTCTGTTTCTTATTTTTCAAGCGATTTTTGCGTGGGCCCAGATACCGATGGATTTTATTGATTCATCATTTGCGATGCTCAGTAACAATTTGTCGAGGGAACTGCCAGAAGGTCCCTTTTTTGAGTTGATATCGCAGGGCATTGTTCCTGGCATTGGTGGGATTGTCATCTTTATTCCACAGATCGCCATCCTCTTCGCCTGTATTGCGGTGCTGGAGGAAAGTGGCTATATGGCACGCGTGGTTTTCTTGATGGATAAAGCGATGCGCAAGTTTGGGTTGAACGGGAAAAGTGTCGTTCCCTTAATGTCCGGTTGGGCTTGTGCCATACCGGCTATCATGGCCACAAGGACCATCGACAATTGGAAAGAGCGACTCATTACTATTTTTGTAACTCCTTTCATGAGCTGCTCGGCTCGACTTCCTGTGTTTACAATATTGGTGGCGCTTATCATTCCTGATGTGAAGCTGTTTGGATTTTTTAATTACCAGGGCTTAGTACTAATGGGTCTTTATTTATTGGGTTTTTTAGCTGCCATCTTCTCGGCCTGGGCGATGAAGTTTATTCTAAAGACAACGGAGCGGAGTTTTTTGATGATGGAATTGCCCACCTACCGAATGCCACGGTGGCCCAATGTTGGGTATACCATTGTCGAAAAAACCAAGACTTTTGTATTCGAGGCTGGACGAGTTATCCTGGCAATATCCATTATTCTCTGGGTACTCAAAAGCTATGGGCCGCCCGATGAAATGAATGATGCAAAAAGAGTAGTGAAGGCTGAATCTAGTTCGCTTCAACTTTCGGAGGCAGAAATTGAGAATCGCGTTGCAGCTTACAAGCTAGAACACTCGTATGCAGGCAAGTTGGGGAAAGGCATTGAGCCATTGATACGACCTTTGGGATTTGATTGGAAAATAGGCATTGCCCTAGTTTCCTCTTTTGCAGCACGCGAAGTTTTTGTGGGCACGATTGCTGCTATTTACAGCATTAGTAGCACTGAAGATCAGCCCACCATTAAGCAGCGTCTTCGCTCGGAAATTAACCCTGAAACGGGTGGCCCGCGCTACACTCCCGCGGTTGGAATGTCCCTACTTATCTTTTATACATTTGCCATGCAGTGCATGAGTACGCTGGCTATCGTTAAGCGTGAGACCAAGGGCTGGAAATGGCCACTTATACAGTTGGCTTATATGACTGGTCTGGCCTATCTATCCGCCTTCATTGTTTATCAGGTAATGTCTTGATCAAAATAGAATATTTTCTTTTTGTTCTTTATCCTATATTTCCGACACAAATAAATCTATGGATTCACAAAGAGACTATCACCTGGGACTTCTTTATCTAGTCCATTTGCTAATTGGAATAGACGGAATGGTCGATGAACATGAGCAGAAGCAGTTACTTAAAATTCGGGACGCGGAGGGAGTCGCTGTTGATGTATTTGAAGAATTTGAGAATCAGGTGAGCCAACTGAAAAATCGTGATATCTACCAGTTGGGGATAGAATATATCAACAAATGTTCTGATGAAAAAAAACTTGATGCTTTTGTTCATTTGTATAAAATGTCAGAAGCGGATGGCACCTTTCACGTAAAGGAAGTAAGGCTTTTATTATACTCCATTAAACAGGCCTCAATAGAGTTTAGTGACGTTATTGCGCGCGCAGCAAAATCATAGCGCACGGTTTTCTTAAAAGCGTTAGGCAATTTTCCCGAGGCTGATGAAGCTACACAAATTTCTTTTTGGTTTATCTATTGCACTGGTTCTTGCAGGATGTAGCACCCCTACAAACAAATTCTCAGACTCTACGATTGCAGCTATCGCAGATTTTCAAGACCATCGGCAAACAGATAGTTTAGTTCGTCAGTTGCTTAATACAAATTCCATTTATCGGATCGAAGCGGCCAAGGCATTGGCGTCCATTCAGGATTCTACGGCCTCTCTGCAACTGGGAACCATGTTGCTGGAGGATCCAATTAAAGAAGCCAGGATGGCGGCAGCGTTTGGTCTGGGGCAAACAAGTGGCACGGCTTCGGTAAATGCACTCATTCCTGCGATGGAAGATATCAACTCAGAAGTAGTCGCAGAGGTATTGGAAGCCATTGGCAAAACGATTCAGCCAACAGATTTACCACTGCTAAATAAGTTTAAGCCAAAAGACTCCATCCAGCAGGCGGGTCAAGCATGGGGATTTTATTGGGTGGGTTTGCGTGGCATAGCGGATGATAAAATAGTTTCCAAGCAACTGGAATTTTTAAAACAGAACTATTCAACACAAATCCGTCTGGCAGCAGCTCACTTTTTCAATCGAGGAACAAAATTTACTATTGGCACTGGCGATGAACTAATTGCTGCGGCAACAAATGATCCGTCCGCTTATGTGCGAATGGCTGCGTCCGCTGGGTTGCGTAAATTAGATTCTACGAAAGTTATCCCTGTGCTGCTTTCCATTTTAAAAAGCGAAGCAGACTATCGCGTTCGAGTTAGTGCAGCTAGATCATTAACCAACTGGTCCAACAGTCAAACGCTTGGGGGAATAATTCGGGCTTTAAGAGATAGTAGCGAACACGTTGGCATAGCTGCTGCAGAATCAATAAAGCCGATACCTGCATTTGGACCTGCGTTGCAGGAGGTCGCGGAGTCAACCAAAAGCAACCGAATTAAAACGAACCTTTACAAAACACTACTCAAAATTCAGCCTGATAGTGTGCTCGTAAAGAGAATAATTGCTTCCTACCAAGCTTCAACGAATGATTATGAAAGGGCTGCCCTAATTGGTGCTTTAGCAAATAGTCCGGCATCCTACCAGTTCATTGCGGACGAGTTTCTGCGAGCAACTTCCTTGGTCGTTAAAACAAATGCAGCACAGACATTGGTGATGGTTAGTAAGAACGGAAATTTTGACCAGAAGTCGAAGGCAACCCTTCTTGCCATTTATAGAGAAGCCATATTGGGAGGAGACCCGGGAGTAATTGCAATTATTACCGCTGCTTTAGTCGACCCAACATCGGATTACAAGAACATGGGTGTTGATTTTGGCTTTTTAAAGGAGGCAAAAAACAAATTAATGTTGCCCAAAGATATTGAAGCACTTCAGCCCCTCGAGGAGGCCATTGCTTATTTTGAAGGCAAGGAGAAACCCAAAGCTCCGCAAAATCAGTTTAATCATCCTATTGATTGGAAGTTAGTGAAAACAATTAAAAAAAATCAGCGTGTAAAAATAGAAACAACCAAAGGAGCTATTGTACTTGCACTATTGGTGGAGGAGGCCCCCGGCTCGGTTGCCAATTTTGTTGAATTAGTTTCAAAAAAATATTTTAACGATAAATTTTTTCATCGCGTGGTGCCCAATTTTGTTATCCAAACTGGCTGCATCCGCGGAGATGGATTTGGCAGTGAGGACTATTCCATGCGATCTGAGTTTTCTACCAGACGATACAAAGAGGGTTCCGTAGGTATGGCGTCTGCCGGCAAAGACACGGAAGGGACACAATGGTTCATCACACATTCGCCAACACCTCACCTAAATGGACGCTACACCATCTTTGCTGAAGTGGTGGCGGGTATGGAAGTTGTTCATGCCATTCAAGTGGGAGATCAGATAAAAACAATTTCCTTGCTATAGCGGCACATCATGCAACGCTTAACATTTAGCCACGAATGCACGAATAAACACGAATTGAATCAATTTGGAATTCGTGCAATTTCGTGTTATTCGTGGCAAGATGAATTGTGTCGCGAAAAAGCATTTATCATTCAAAGCATGTTTCGTTTTAAAATCTGTTTTGCGCTAATCCCGCTTATTTTCTTTTCTAACTGCAGCAAAGGAAAAAAAAGTGATTCTACGTTGTTTGAAAAAGGTGTACCAGTCGGACAAGTAGACGATCGACTACACGAGGCTTCAGGTTTGGTGGAAAGCATTGCTAACCCAAAACACCTATGGACGCTGAATGATAGTGGCAATCCCGCAGAAGTATTTCTGATAGACCAAACAGCAAAAATAAAATTGGTTTGTAAACTGGCAGGAATTGACAATAGGGATTTCGAAGATATTGCCATCGGTGCAGGCCCCGATTCATCCAAGAATTATGTTTATGTCGCTGACATCGGTGATAACCTAACGCGATACAAAGTCAAGCTTATTTACCGATTTGAAGAGCCCGCACTAGAAGCTGACAAAGAGATTACCATTTCAAAATTTGAAACGCTTCAGGTAACACTTCCCGATGGAGTGCGCGATTCCGAGACGTTAATGATCGAACCTGATTCGCACGACATGATACTCATCTCAAAGCTGGAAGACTCCGTGCGGGTGTATCGAATTGCCTATCCTTTTGATAAGAAAACGAAGGCCACGCATGTAGCAACCATTCCTTACTTCAAGATTGTGGCTGGGGGCATTTCGATGAATGGAGAAGAAGTGCTATTAAAAGACTATGACAACATTTATTACTGGAAAAATCAAGCCGACTTCCCATTGGAACAATTGCTTCAGCAAAAGCCTTCCATACTTCTTTACGAAAGAGAAAAACAAGGCGAATCCATTGCGTGGGCTCGCGATGGCTCCGGTTATTATACGCTAAGCGAAAAAGTAAAAGGGAAAAGAGGCGAATTGTTATTCTACAAGAGGCGCTAAGCTTGTCTAGCCATTAACTCTTGAGTAAAGTCAATCAGTAACGAGCCATTTGTATCCACTTCATTTAATTGATCGAAGCCTTTTTCAAAATACCAGTTTACCTTTAACTCAGTTTGTTCAGCGATGCCAAGTGAATTATAGATTCCGGTAATGGCTGCGACTTTCTTCTTTGCATTAAATTTTTTTGCGCTTAACCACTCTTTTAATTCTTTTTGCTGCTTGCCCTTTGCCTTTTCCAATGCCTTGATCAATAAAAAAGTTTTCTTATTGGAGATGATATCTCCACCCACCTGTTTTCCAAATTTTTTCTGATCGGCATACACATCCAGCAAATCATCCTTCAACTGAAACCCAATACCAATGTTCACACCAAATTCACGCAATGCAATTTGATCTGCCTTTGGAGCGTCAGCCAGGATGGCCCCAAGTTCTAAGCTGAAGCCAAGGAGTACAGCCGTTTTCAGGCGAATCATTTCAATGTATTGCGCTTCTGTTACTTTTGCCTTTGATTCGAACTCCATATCCCACTGTTGACCCTCGCACACCTCTGCTGCACATTGGTTAAATGCGCGTAGGACCTGATTCAGTTTAGGCCCTTCAAGTGATAAGAACATATCATACACTCGCACTAACATCACATCTCCTGAAAGAATGGCCGTGTTCACATTCCACTTTTCGTGAACCGTTGCTTTTCCCCTTCTCAAAGGAGCTTTATCCATGATATCATCATGCATTAACGTAAAATTGTGAAAGGCTTCCACCGCGGCTGCGTAGGATACAATTTTCTCCGCATCTTTTTTATAAATAGAATAAGACAACATCACAAACATGGGGCGGAGCCTCTTACCCCCCAATTTCATTAAGTAGCGTATCGGCTCGTAAAGTGATTTTGGCTGTGAGCCGAATGAGTGACGGCTGATTTCTGATTCGATGAGGTTTTTGTAATGGACGAGCATTCAGAAAAAAAATAGATTATTGCGCAATATTAATCGAAGGTGGGATGGATATCAAATGTTAAATCAATGAGGCGTCTATCAACGTCTGTCTTTTTTATCCGCACCACAACTTTATCGCCCAGTCGATAGATTTTCTTTCTCCTTCTCCCAATCGCACGATAGTTCTTTTCGTCAAACTCATAAAAGTCATCTTTCATGTCCGACATCCGCACCATGCCTTCACACTTTGTTTCCACAATCTCCACAAAAATTCCAAACTCCTGAACACCGGTTATGATACCATCGAACGGCTTGTTCTCAGCCATGCTCATAAACTCCACTTGCTTGTACTTTATACTGGAGCGTTCAGCATCGGCCGCTCGCTTTTCTCGTTCTGAAGAGTGGATGCACTTTTCTTCAAACTCTCTTTTGTTTACAGATTTTCCTCCATCGAGATAGTGCTGTAATAGTCGATGTACCATCATGTCGGGATACCTTCTGATCGGAGAAGTAAAATGCGTATAATGATCAAACGCCAACCCGAAATGTTGTTTTGCCTCTGTCGTATATTTGGCTTTTGCCATGGCACGAACGGCTAATGACTGCAACACGTTTTGCTCTGGTTTCCCCTCTATGTCGTCCATCAATTTGTTCAAAGAACGCGACACGGTGGCTTCTTCTATTTGCAACGTATGACCAAACTGTTTAGCGAATACTGCAAAGTCTGCTACTTTCTCAGGATTTGGATAATCGTGCGTCCGGTAAACGAACGTATTCCCTGCCTTGCCGGCAGGCAGGTTCTCTTCACCCTTTTTCATTTTAAAAATGTAGGTAGCTACCGAGCGGTTCGCGAGTAGCATGAACTCTTCAATCAATTTGTGCGCTTCTTTTCGAACTTTTGGAACTACCATCAAGGGTTTCCCCTGGGCATCGAGTTTAAACTTGACCTCAGTGGTTTCAAAATTTACTGCACCCTTTTTGAATCTTTCTTTTCTGAGAATTTCGTGCAAACCATTTAGGATTTTCAATTCTTCGGCAAAGGTACCGGTTCCACTTTCGATCACTTCTTGTGCCTGCTCGTAGGTAAAACGATGATCGGAGTGAATAATCGTTCTTCCAAACCATTCCTGATGGATTTTTCCTTTCGCGTCCATTTCAAAAACGGCTGCAAAAGTAAGCTTGTCTTCATGAGGACGAAGCGAACACAATGCGTTGGACAAGCGCTCAGGTAGCATCGGCACTGTTCTATCTACCAAGTAAACCGATGTGGCACGATCAAACGCATCGTTATCTAAGTCATTGCCGGGTCGAACATAGTGTGTTACATCAGCAATATGCACGCCTATTTCATAATTTCCGTTGGGCAATGTTTTGAATGAAATAGCATCATCAAAATCCTTCGCATCCTCCGGATCGATGGTGAATGTGAGTACTTCTCTAAAATCCTTTCGCTTCTTTACTTCTTCATTCGTAATGCCTTCTTGTATTTTTTCTGATTCTTTCAGTACGTTTTCAGGAAATCGAAAAGGCAAATCAAACTCTGCCATGATGGAATGAATCTCAGCATTGTTTTCGCCTGTTTTGCCCAATATCTCGATCACTTTACCCTCGGCAGCTTTGTCGCCTTCAGCCCATTTTGTCACCTCAAACAGAACTTTATCGTTGGTTTTGGCACCATTAAGGTTTTCGGGATACACAAAAAAATCAGCGTAGATTTTCTTGAAGTCGGGCACGATAAAACCAAAACTTTTTGAAATTTCCATACGGCCCACAAAACGCTGCCGACCACGTTTAAGAACTTCGGTTACTTTTCCCTCTGGACTAGCTCCATTTTTCTTTCCGAGTAATGAGACACTCACAGTATCGCCATGCAAGGCAGAGCCTAAGTCTCTCGATTGAACGTAGACGTCTTTGGATCCCTCTTCGCCCGTTGATACATACGCAAATCGAGGATTGACATGATCTACAATGCCCACTATGCTCTTACTTGATTTGCCTGACTGAACTGCCTTGTAGCTTCCGTTAGATGTTTGCTCAATCTTACCTTCCTTGCGGAGCGCCTCAAGTAGATTATAGAGATCTTCAATAAATGCTTTTTTCTTAACCTGTAGTTTTTTTGCTATTTGCTCAACGCTGTAAGTCTTTCCTGATGTTTCGCTAAATAAAGAAAGTAGCGAACCATAGAGGCCGCTCTTTTCTTTTTTGTTTTTAGTTTCTTTTTTCTCTTTAAATTTCTTTTTACTCATAATTTCTTTGGTTCAATCATCAGGCTCTACTGATGTTTTTTTCCTCTATTAAATTCATTCCCTTCATTTTTAAGTAGAGCTGTGCAACCGCCACCACATCGCCAACACAATATTCAGCAATCTTCGCCAATGCGTTTTGGCGATAGTATGCCTCGTTTACCATGGAACCATCCATGCTTCCCTTACTTGAGGGAATATTAAAAATTGCTGCTAACAAATCGAGAGAAGTGTAATGTTTGTAGTCTCCAAATTTCCAAAGCTCCATAGTGTCTAAATGAGGTATTTCCCACGGACGCCTCCCGGCAAAATCAAGCAAAGACGGTAACGCAATTCCATTGACAAGCATCCTTCTGCTTAAGTAGGGAAAGTCAAATTCTTTCCCATTGTGCGCACACAATTTTGTAGACCCATCCAGCTTTTCAAGCATGGATTTGAAATCCACTAACAGTTTTTTTTCATCGTCATCGGCAAAGTATTTTGTGCGAAGCCCTAATTCCCCCGCATCATTGACAACATATTTGCCAACTGCAATCACAACGATCTTTCCAAACTCGGCATAGATGCCGGCTTTTTCGTGGAAAAGATCTTCATCGGTTTGCTGTTCCTCACGCTTGAAAAAATTGGCTTTTCGTGCCCATTGAATTTTCAGCCGCTCACTCAGTTTGGAATAATGATCAACGCAACCAACGGTTTCGATGTCCAAAAACAGCACATCTTTTAAAAGTTGATTCATAGAAGCTACTCTTTTATAAAGGTATTAATTTAAGAATGTAAAACGCCCTCGAGCTGTAACTCTTTGACTAAAATTATGTTCGCATCGCAAATAGTATCGGGCACAAAGACAAATTTTTTGTCATAGATCTGCGTGCCCACATAGTAGCTAACCCAGTATTCGTTGTTTAAATGAAAGACAGAAGGATCGATGGGTTCAATTACAGCTGTGCTTTGTGCGGGCACCATATCCAGAAAATGACGCAGTGTAGATGTTCGTTGCGTTTCGCCATTTTTTTCACCATATCCTTTGCTTGCCACCAATGTGTTTTCGATGGGAAAAGAGTTGTTGTTGATGAGATACACTTTCCATTCGTAATGATTCAGCAGGTTTTTTTCCCGGGCAATGGCCAGTGTTACATTTTCCACTCGTGGTATCTCAATATCTTTCTTCATGTTGATGATTTCGAATACAGCAAAGGTAAATTCAATTTATTTCATAATTGCTTGTCTTTTAGACTCAAAAAAATGGACTCAGATGGTGATGTGGACTTAATTTGCTTAAGGCTACCTCTAAAAACTCAAAGTTGTTAAAAATTATATAACTGCATCGGGCTTGAAGAGAATATAAAAAGATTCATCTTTGGATATGAGAAACAAAAATGAGCGTGGAT